>Ga0207694_10004346_pt1 | contig 11067 bp, 10 predicted proteins | sample KBSC34metaG_FD_184353 | JGI IMG/M metagenome (GOLD analysis project Ga0207694, IMG submission 184353) | Corn rhizosphere microbial communities from Kellogg Biological Station, Michigan, USA - KBS C3-4 metaG (SPAdes) (version 2) | ecosystem: Host-associated > Plants > Roots > Rhizosphere > Soil...
CAACTCAAGTAGAAACCCAAGGCGTATTCGTACCCTCATCCGGCGCTGCGCGCCACCTTCTCCCGATGGGAGAAAGCAAATCAACTGCGCAGCAGTTTTCGATACCGCGCCATGTGCCGGATTGCATCCGTGCTGCGCCCAATCGTCTCGTACAACATGGCGAGGTTGTAGTGCGCGTCGGCCAGTTCCGGCTCGAGGCGCAGCGCGGTTTCGTAGGCGCGCATCGATTCGCGCAGGTTGTCCATGTCCTGCAGCAGCACGGCCAGGTTGTAGTGCAGCAGGGGATCGGAGGCATTGACGCGCACCGCATCGCGATACACGCGCTCGGCTTGCTGCAGTCTGCCCGCGTCGTGCAACAGGCGGCCCAGGTTGATGCGTGCGTCGATGTGTTTTGGATTGGCGGCGATCGCTTTTTCGTAGGCGATGCGCGCGGCATTCGCGTTCGCACTCTCCAGTTCGATGCCGCGTTCGAACCAGTCATCGGGCTCCGCGGCTGCAGGTGCCGGCGCTTCGATCACGTCGAGCGAACCTTCCGCGGGATCGCCTTCGAAAGCTAGCAGGTATTGCCCTGAGTCCGCCTGCCAGCGGCCGTCGCGCTCGCTGACCACGACACGCTTGCCAAGCGCGCGGATGCGCAGGCCGGACATCGGCATGCTGTCGGGCAGGCGCCGGCGCAGTTCCTTGATCGATTGCAGGATGCGCCGCTTCGGCACCTTCGCATCCAGCAGAGCTTGTGCGGTGCGCAGCAGGATCAGATCCTGAAACGAGAATTGCAGCGCGTTGCGCGCGCCGCGCGTGGGGGTGACGAAACCGGCGTCGATCAGTGCACGCAACGTGCTGCGCGGCAGGCGCAGGAGTTTCTCGACGTCGCGTACGCCGTAGCTTTGCATCGAAAGCCCCGCCGTGTTGCCTTAAATCGATCTCACTTCGCCGATCGTTTCGCGGTCTTGCGTGGTGCGGCCTGCGCGCTCTTGGAGGCCGCGGCTTTCGGCGGCTTGCGCGTCGCGTCGGCCTTGTCCTCTTCGCCACTCTTGGCCGCACCGCCTTTCTTGGCCAGGCTTGCGCGCAGCGCTTCCATCAGGTCGATCACCTGCGCGCCGCCGCGCTCGGGCGTCTCGGACAGCGCGATCTCCTCGCCTTCGACCTTCTTCTGCACCGCTTTCTCGATGCGCTCGCTCACTTCGTCGTGATAGGCGCTCGGATCGAAACGCGCCGTGGTCTGTTGGTCGATAAGTTGCTTGGCCAGTTTCAGTTCGGCCTCTTTTACGTCCATATGCGGAATGTCGATGTCCTTGATCGAGCGCACTTCGGTGGCATACAGCAGCTGCTGCATGACCAGGCCGTCCTCGACCGGACGGATCATCACGATGTACTGCTTGCCGCGCGCGGCCCAGCGGCCAATCGCGCAGCGCTTGGATTCGCGCAGTGCCTTGGCGAACAAGGCGTAGGGTTTCGCGCCACCCTTGTCGGGGGCCAGATAGTAGGCCTTGTCGAAGAACACCGGATCGACGGCCGCGATCGGCATGAATTCGTCGACGTCGGCGGCGCCGGTGCCGGCTTCCTCGAGCGCCTTCAATTCCTCGTTTGAGAACATCACGTACTGGTCCTTGGCGAACTCGTAGCCCTTGACCATTTCCTCGCGCGGCACGACCACGTCTTCCTTGGCGCAGATGTACTGCTGCTTCAGGCGCGAGCCGCAATCCTTGTGCAGGAAATTGAAGGAGATCTGGCGCGCGGATTCGGTCGCCGTATACAGCTTGACCGGAATCGCCACCAACCCGAACGTGATCGTCAACGAAGCGATGGAACGCGCAGCCATGACACAACCTCCGATTCAATCCGCGCACCGTGCGGTGCGGTTAGATCAACCCATTTAGCATCGACCCACGACCCTGAATAAAGCTCGATCAACTTTTGGTTTTCGCCAGCGCGCGTTGCAAATCTTGCTTGTCTTTCAGCGCGTTACGCCAACGATCGCCAAACTGGGTTAACTTGTTTAGCACATTTGTCAGGCGGAAGTCGAGAGGGTGGGCGTCAGCCAGCTCCGCCCAGGTCAGCGGCATCGATACCGGTGCACCCGGCTCGCCACGCGGCGAGTAAGCCACGTTGAGTGTCTTGCCGCGCACGTTCATGTTGTAATCCATGAAGATTTTGCCGGTGCGCTTCGGCACGCTCCACTCCATCGTGATGATTTTCGGCTGCAGCCGCATCAGGTGCCGGCCGACCAGTTCCGAGACGTGCCTGGCGGCGTCGAAGTCGATGGTGCGGCGGATCGGCACGAACACGTGCAGGCCGGTCTTGCCGGACGTCTTGACGATCGGTTCGAGCGCCATCTCGTGCAGCAGCTCGCGCAGCCAGAACGCGACTTCCTTGCCTTTCTCGAAAGCAATGGTGTTCAACTCGGGCTCGGCGCCCTTGGCTTCCTTGCCGGAATAGATGTACGGATCGATGTCGAACACGACGTAGTCGGGGAAATTCAGGATCGATTGCTCCAGCGTCTCGCGCGACGTGGCGAAGTCGGTGTGCTTGTTCGGCGTGTCGGATCCGAGCTTCGCGCGCGAATGCCAGATGTGGAATTCCAGCGTGCCCGATTGCGCCAGCCAGAGCAGCGTGGCCAAGTTGTTGCACAGCAGGTAGTCGTGGCTTTCGTCCCGGTGATCGGACCACACGGTGATGGTTTGCGCGAATGGCGGTTTTTCCTGCTCCCAGTGTTTCTGGAAGAAGCGCTGGCCGCCGATCCCGTCCGGCATGCGGATCATGGTCAGCGGCCGGTCGGCGAGATGCGGCAGAATATACTTGTGCACTTGTGAAAAATAGCGCAGCAAGTCGCGCTTGGTCAGCGCCGGTTGCTTGAGCGCAACGTTCTCCGGCCAATAGACGCGGTCCAGGTGCGTCAGCTTGACGCGGTCGGTGCCGACCGCCAGCTCGAACGAATTCTTCTTTGCCTCGAGCTGCTGCAGTAGCGATTCGACGCCACTGCCTTCGTCGGCTGGCGCGGTCTTCTTCGACTTGCGCGGTTCGACGCGGCGGATCTTCTGCGCATCCAGATCGTCTCGCAGGCGCAGGAACACCGGCGCGCGCAATGCGCCGTCGCCGGTCCATTCCTGGAAGTTCAGCTCGGCCACGAGTTCGGGTTTGACCCAGGTGGTCGGACCGTTGAGCACGGGCTTCTCGGCGAACGGACAACTGCGCGTCTTCAGCGGTTCGAGACGTGCCTGCACCTGCTTGAGCGAGCGCGCATCAAAGCCGGAGCCGACGTGCGTGGCGTAGTGCAGCGCACCCTTGTCCCAGTAGCCGACCAGCAGCGCGCCCAGCGATGCGCGTGAGCCCTTGCCCTGGCTGTAGCCGCCAATGACGAAGTCGCCGCTGTGCGTGGGCTTGACCTTGAGCCAGGCGGCCGAGCGCCTGCCGGTTTCGTAACGGCTGTCCTTGCGTTTGGCCATCACGCCTTCAAAGCCGCTGGCCAGCGCTGCCTCGTGCAGCGTCACGCCGTCTTCCTCGGCGTGCACCGGTTGGACCAGTGGTGCGGTTTGCACGCATTGCATGACATAGCGATGGCGGTGCTGGAACGGCAGCGCGCGCAGGTCGACGCCGGCGAAGAACGGCAGGTCGAAGGCGAAGAAAATCGCCGGCGCATTCTGGTCGGCCGCGGCCAGTTCGCGTGGCGTCTTCAGCTGCACGCGATTCTGCAGCGCATTGAACGACGGCTTGCCGTCCGGCCCAAGCGCGACGATTTCGCCGTCGATGATGCTGCCTGGCACGCCTTGCTGCTGCAGCTCGGCGACGATGGCGGGAAACGACTTGGTCAGGTCGAGGCCGCGCCGCGATTGCAGGCGCACGCCCTCGGCTTCGATGAAGGCGAGCACGCGGTAGCCATCGAGCTTCGGTTCCCACAGCCAGCCGGGCTTGTTGAACGCTGCGTCGGTGGTTTCCGCCTGCATGGGTTCGAGCTTGGCTGGCGGCTTGGACATCTTGCCGTTCGGCGCCAGCAGCGCCGCCGGCATGCGATGCACCGGCACGACTTTCACGTCCTTGACCGTGACGCCGGAAAGAATCGACGCATCGCGCGCGGTAATGTCTTCACTCGAGACGTAGCGGTCGCGATGCTTTAGCATCAGCCAGCTTTTCGCCTGCTTGGTGCGCACCAGCGCGAAAGAACCTTTCAGTTTCTCGCCGCGCAATTGCACGCTGAGCTTGCCTTTCTCGAGCCCCTCGCGAATCTGCCGTTGCGCCTCATTGCGGTCGTGGAACCAGACGCCGTTTTCCTCGTCCGGGCTGTACACGCCGCAATCCCACACGATCACTTCGCCGGCGCCGTACTGGCCCGGCGGGATCACGCCTTCGAACGAGGCGTAGTCGTACGGATGATCCTCGGTCTGCATCGCCAGGCGCTTGTCGTTGCGATCCGTCGACGGTCCTTTCGGGATCGCCCACGACAGCAGCACGCCGTCGCATTCGAGGCGGAAGTCGTAGTGCATGTTGCGCGCCGCATGCTGTTGCACGACGAACAGCAATGGACCCTGGCCACCGGCGACGACCTTGCCGGCAGGCTCCGGGGTGGCATCGAAACGCCGCTTGGCGGAGTATTCGCTTAAGGGCTCGTCTTTTGCCATGACCAGATTCTAGCCGGAGCAGCACATGACAGCGTCGACGATAATTGCGGGAGCTAGCGGCTACTCGTTCAAGGAGTGGTGCGGCAGCTTTTATCCGGACAAGATGAAACCCGACGCCATGCTTGCCTGGTACGCCGAGCGGCTGCCGACGGTCGAGATCAACAACACGTTCTATCGCATGCCGAAAACCAGCGTGCTGGAAAACTGGGCGCAGACGACCCCCGACAATTTCCGTTTCGCGATCAAGGCGTCGCGGCGCATCACCCACGACGCGCGCATCAAGGCCGACGCGAAGGATTCGGTCGATTATCTTTACCGCCAACTCGCAGTACTCGGCGGCAAGCTTGGCGCAGTCCTGTTCCAGCTGCCGCCGAATCTGAAAAAGGATCTGCCGCGCCTGCGCGATTTCCTGCAGATGCTGCCGCCCGGACATCGCGCTGCATTCGAATTCCGCAACGAAGGCTGGTTCGACGACGAGGTGTACGCGTTGCTGCGCGAGGCGCAGGCCGCGCTGGTGCTGTCCGAGCGCGAAGACAATGCGCCGCCGCCGCTGGTGCAGACCGCGGCGTGGGGTTACGTGCGGTTGCGACTGGAGGAATATTCCAGCGACGATCTCAAGCGCTGGGCCGAGCGCATCGCCGCTGCCGGTTGGAGCGAAACGTTCGTGTACTTCATGCACGAGCCGACCGCGCCGGCCTATGCGAAGTCGCTGCTGGAGTTCGCCGCGGCATGAAGGCTGAACCGCTGCGCATCACCGTCGATGCGTCGACCCAGGTGTCGGCTTTGCTGCAAGCGCCGCCGGAAGCACGCGCCTGCTACGTGCTCGCGCACGGTGCCGGTGCCGGCATGACACATCCGTTCATGAGCGCCATTGCCGACGGACTCGCGCAGCGCGCGATTGCCACGCTGCGCTATCAATTCGCGTACATGGAACGCGGCTCGAAGCGTCCGGATGCGCCGCCGCTGGCGCATGCCGTGGTGCGCGCCGCATGCGCCGAAGCCGCGCGCCATCTGCCCCAAATCGCACTCGTTGCCGGCGGCAAATCGTTTGGCGGACGCATGACGTCGCAGGCGCAGTCGAGCACTCCGTTGCAGAACGTGCGCGGCCTGGTGTTCCTCGGCTTTCCGCTACATCCGGCCAAGCAGCCTTCCGACACGCGCGCCGCGCATCTGCAAAAAGTCGATCTGCCGATGTTGTTCCTGCAAGGTACGCGCGACGATCTTGCCGACATGGACTTGCTGCGGCCGCTGATCGCTCGTCTCGCGCCACGCGCCACGCTGCACGAGTTCGAATACGCCGACCATTCCTTCCATGTGCCGGCAAGCAGCGGCCGCAAGGATGCGCAGGTGCTCGAGGAACTGCTCGATGCGATTGGGCGCTGGTGCGAAGCGAGGGTTGCGCGATGAACACGCCTCCTGAAATACGCCGGTATGTGCCGATCCCGACTACTTTCCTGTTCTTGACCTACCTGCGGCGCGAGATGACATTCGATGCGCTCGAAGGCATGCAGGCGCTGGCGCGACGGATTCTCGGCCGCATGCCGCGCGGTGCGTGGATCGCCTTCGAAAGCCAGGCGTTGAATCTGGCGATCGGTGGCGCGGTGCCGCTGTTCGGCATTCTCGAGTTAGGCTGGCCGGCACGGCTGCTGTTCATCGGCATCGTCGCCGACAACGCCACGCAGTGGCTGCTCGATGTCGTCAAGCCGCTTTTCAACAGTCGCGAGTTCAGTCACCAGTGGGCTCGACAGTGCGAAGTGCTCGATGCCGTCAGCGCGGCGCGCATTGCGCTGACGGACGATTGCAAGCGGGACGGTTTCGGCACGCCGTATTACCAGGTGGTCGACAAGCCGATGCGCGGCACGCCGTATGTGTCCCGCGACTATCTGCGCGTCGGCATGTTCTTTTTCGTGGTGCCGGTGTTTTCGCTGTGCCTATTCCTGATAGGCGCCACGCCGCAGCAGGCCTGGCAGTTGCTGCCGGTGCTCGCGGTACCATTTTGCGCGCGCGTGCTGCTTGCCTGCATCGCGCTCGTGCCGGTCAAGCTCTGTCTGCAGCGCGATCCGCGTTCGCGCGCGCTGAGCCTGCTGCCGCAGGCGCCTGAATCGATCGCGACGTTTTACCTTTCGGTGATCTCGTACATGGGCATCGGCCTGGCGATGTGGGGCAACTTTGCACCGACGTGGTACTGGGGCTTCGAAGCGCCTGCCTACTTTATCTGCTACCTCGTCTGGTCGATCGGCGTTGCGCTGTTCAGCTTGCGCAAAAGGCGCGAGGCCGAAGTGCTGCTGCGGCAATTCGCGGCCATGACATCGGAGCAGTTGTATGACGTCTTGAGGCCGCATCGCGCCGGGGTCCAGGACGTTTCGCACTGACGATGCGCGCGGCTGGATGCCGCGCAGCGGATATCGACCGCGCTACAGACCTAGACCGGCTGCAGCCGCCTTTCGATGAAATCGACAAACGCGCGCACCTTGGCCGGAATCAGCCGGTGCGATGGATAAACCGCAAAGATGCCCTGTTGCGGCGACGTCCATTTCGGCAACACGTTGACCAGGCTGCCGCCGGCAATCTGTTCGGTCAGCGCGAAGTGCGGCAACAGGCTGATGCCGAGTCCGGCCAGGCAGGCGGCGCGAATCGCCAGCACGTGATTGGAGCGCAACGGTCCGCGCACGCGCACGCCTTGGCGCGCCGCTTTCGCGTGTAACGTCCAGATTTCCGGATGTGCGCCGATCTCGAGGATCAGGCAGGCATGCTCGCGCAATTCGCGCGGATGGCGCGGCGTGCCGAGGCGCTGCAGGTACTCCGGTGATGCAACCAAAATGCGCTGATTCGAGCCGAGTTTGCGCGCCGCCAGGCGCGAGTCGCGCAGCGTGCCGACGCGAATCGCCACGTCGAAGTCTTCCTCGATCAAATCGACGAAACGATTGGACATGTCCAGGTCGATCGACAGCTGCGCATGTTGCAGCAGGAACTCTGGCAGCAACGGTGCCAAATGGGTCAGGCCGAAACCGCTCGGCACGCTGACGCGCAGCGAACCGCGTAGCGCGGTATTGCGCTCGCTGACCGCGGCTTCGGCATCGGCCAGTTCGGCAAGCAAGGCCTCGCAGCGCGCGACATGCAAGCGGCCGGCTTCGCTCAAGCCGACGCGTCGCGTGCTGCGCTGAAGCAGGCGCACGCCGAGCCGTGCCTCCAGCGACGCCACCGCGCGGCTGACCGCCGATACGTTGACCTGCAGATGCTCGGCGGCGCGCACGAAGCTGCGCAGGCGAGCCACTTCCACGAATGCGGAAATTTCGCTGAGCCGGTCGGCCATGGATTATTGCCAATTTCGCAATAGTGGTTTGCGCCGATGCCAGTTTATCGCAAATGACGCGGCGCGTAGAGTTTCGCCCGGTCGCTTTTGATTTCGTTATGGAGAGCAGCAATGAGTTCCGCCAGCAGCACGATCGCCGCCAGCCGGCCGTTTGCGTTGCGCACCCCGCGGATTTCCGCGCAGGCCGCGCTCGGCCTGCTGTTCGTGCTGGTCTGGTCCTCGGGTTACGTCGCCGGCAAGATCGCCTTGACGCATGGCGCGGCGTTCACTTTGCTGGTACTGCGTTTTGCCGGCGCGGCGCTGATCTTCGCGCTGCTCGCACTCGCCGCGCGCGCCTCGTGGCCAAGTTTGCGCCAGAGCGGGCACAGCGTCGTGGTCGGCCTGCTGTCGCTGGCGCTGCAATTCGGCGGCATCTATCTCGGCGTGCAACTCGGTGCCGAGGTTGGTGTCGCCGCGCTGCTGGTCGGTTCGATGCCGCTGCTCACGGCGGCGCTGGCGCCACTGATCGGCGAGCGGGTGACTGCGCGCGCCTGGCTCGGACTCGCGCTCGGTTTGGGCGGTGTGGTGCTGGTGCTGGCCGATCGCATCGGCTTCGGCGGTGCAGGACCTGGTGCGTACGGGCTACTGTTGCTCGGCCTCGTCGGCATCAGCATCGGCACGCTGTATCAAAAGCGTTTCGCCACGGCGATCGACATGCGCGTTGGACTCACCATTCAGCACGCGGCTGCCGCGCTTGTGCTGTTGCCTTGCGCCTTCGCCGAGAACTTCCGCCAGGACGCAACGCTTGCGTACCTCGGCAGCCTCGGCTGGCTGATCGCGGTCAACTCGGTCGGCGGCTTCGCCTTGCTGTTCGTGCTGCTGCGTCGCGGTCAAGCCAGTCGCGTGGCGCAACTGTTCTTCCTCATTCCGCCAGTGACCGCAGTGCTCGGCTTGCTGTTCCTGGGCGAGAATTTCAGCGTCCTGAAACTGCTGGGTTTCGCGCTGGCGGCGCTCGGCGTGTATCTCGGCACGCGTCCGCTGCGCGCGACTGCCTAGCGCGACCGCGGTCATCGACGCGGCGGAGCCACACCGCCGCGCCGACTCGGTGAGACTTCCGCCGGCTGTCTTGCGCAAGACATGCATACCCCTGCGGAGCCTGCGTCATGCGCACCCCGTTCTACAGCACATCGCGTGGCTGGAACATTGCCTGCCTGCTGCTCGCGCTGGCCTTGCTCGCGCTGTGGCTGCTGAACGCGATTCGCGCCTGAATGCTGCCAACGCAGCGGATCAATGTCTCATTGAAACCCGTCGGCAAAGATCACATCGCTGGCGCTGAGCTCGACCACATAGCCGGTCGTGCCGCCATGCACATCCAGACGCCAGCCGGAGTTGAAGGTTTCGCCGGCATCGCTGAGCGTGCGCCAGTCCAGTGCGCTGAGCGTGGCGTTCGTCGGCGACAGCACGCGGATCTTCAGATTGCCCGCGGTGGCCGTCTTGCCATTGATCACCGGCTGCACCGGCGTGTTGACCTGAAAGATCGCCGTGGTGGTGCTGCCGAGCGCGAAAGAATCGGTGACAGTCAAGGTGCGGTTCGCGAAGTCGATCGTGCGCTGCCAGGAACCGACTGCGGGATCGCCGTTGTAGGCCGGCGTCAGATTCGCGACGGCGTGCACCGCGCCACCGGAGCCGGGCGTTACCGTCATGCTCGACGTGGTGCCTTCGTGCTGTGGCACGACCTGGCCGGCCTGCTCGAAGCGCAGCACGTTGTTGGTGTCGGTGCCTTGCTGGATGCCCGAGTGCGTCCAGATGTTCTCTGTCACCGCGAGCCAGTCGTCCTGGAACAGCGTGAATGAGCCTTGGTCCTGATGCGCATGACTCTGCTCGTAGGGCCCGGCGGCAAACTGCAACCACATCGCGCCGATGTCCCAGCCGGTGCGCGAAAACAGCTGGCCGGTCGCCGACGCGTAATAGGTCAGCGCTGCCGGAGGCGGCGTCGCCGGACCTGCCGACAACAGATTGTGGCGTGCGTTGAAGCCGCTCTCCATGTCCTGATCGGAGATCGAATGCAGCCACCACGACGCGGTCGCGCGCGCGGTCGCGTCATTGGTAATCGCGCGTGCCTCGAGCACCAGATGCCGGTGGTAGTCGTAGATCACCGGTTCCGACACGCGCGCCTGATCGCCGATCGCGGCGACGCGATCCAGCGTCGGCACGGTGGCGTGCACCCACCAGTTGATGCTGTCGGTCAAATGCGCGGTGGCATTGCCGACATCGTTGCCGGTGGAGTCGTGCCAGACGCGATACAGCATGAACAAGGTGCCGTGCGACAAGCCGTAGCCGGTGCCTTCCTGGCTGCCGCCGCCGCTGATGCCGGCGGTGTACGCCTGCTCTTCCGGCCACTTCGAATTCTGCAGCAGGTTTTTCCACGTGGTGCTGTTGGAGGCCAGGCCCCAATACATCGTCGCGCGCAGAAAACTGTAGTGATAGTTGTTGGCCGGATCGTTGACCGCCCAGCCCGGCCACGGGTGCGACACACCGCCCCATTGCGCCTGCGTGTTGTGCCACACGTTCCAGACCGCCTGTTCGGCGTAGTTTGCCCAGCGCGTTTTTTGCGGCGTGGTCATGTGGTCGCCGCACCAGTCGTAGGTGAGCGCGACATCCTCGAGCATCGGGCCAACGTCCAGGTATTGATCGCCGGCGATGTCCGGCGCGTTGCCGCCGGCAATCTGCGCCTCGGCGCTCGCCACCTGCGCCTCGGCGGTCTGCACTGCCAGCGTGGCGTATTGGCCTTGGCCGGTGAGCTTGTACATGTACGCCGCATCGGCGGCGGAAAACGCATAGCCGGGATTGTTGCCGACCGCGGCGTCGACGAATGCCTTGAATTTCGCGAATTGCGGCGACTGCTGGTCGACGTAGGAAAAATCGATGACGATCGCAGCCGGCGCGGGCGCGGCCAGCGCCAATCCGGCAAGCAATGCGCCGCGGTGCAGTATCCCTGGAAGTGTCATGTCACGTCCGCAATTGGATTGTCGGGCGCAGAATACGGGGTTTTCCCCCAGACGGATGAGACCGCCAGCACGCTGCGGCGGCGGCCAACGCCGAAAAATATTGCGCAAACGTTAGCTGCATCACTGAATGCACGTCCCGGAAGGCCTACGATGG
>Ga0207694_10004349_pt1 | contig 11065 bp, 10 predicted proteins | sample KBSC34metaG_FD_184353 | JGI IMG/M metagenome (GOLD analysis project Ga0207694, IMG submission 184353) | Corn rhizosphere microbial communities from Kellogg Biological Station, Michigan, USA - KBS C3-4 metaG (SPAdes) (version 2) | ecosystem: Host-associated > Plants > Roots > Rhizosphere > Soil...
ACACTGCACAGCGGTAAGAAAATCGAAGTGCCGTTCGAACAGCTCGTCGTCTTTTCAACAAACCTCGACGAAAGGGACCTCGTTGACGAGGCGTTCCTGCGCCGCATGGGTTATCGCGCACGCGTCGAGCCACCAACGCCGGCTGCATTTTCAGAGATCTTCAAACGCACGGCGAAAGCGCGTGGCGTTGCGATCGATGAGGAGTGCCTGCGTCACATTCTCAAAAAGTACGTGGATGAGAATCGCATCATGAAGGGATGCGAGCCGCGTGACTTGCTGAACAAGGTCAACGACATCTGTCTCTTCGAGGGACGCGATTTGAGGTTGACTAAAGAGCTGGTCGATCTCGCGTGGGGAAACTACTTCGGCACGTCGCACGGTTTCGCGCCGGAGGCCATGAAGGTTAGCCACGGATAAAACGGATGACGCTCTAAATTGAAATCTCTGCGGCCTCTGCGTATCTCTGCGTTCTCTGCGTTAAAGAGCTATTTCAACGCAGAGACCGCAGAGATACGCAGAGGGCAGCAGAGAAGGCACTACTATAAAACGGAAGCAGTTGTCATTTATGTGCGGACAGTGGAAACAGATTACGTGTGTGCTCGTGCTGTGTTTGCTGTCCGCTCTTGCGATCAACGCGCAGGACAAGACTACTAAAACCCCACCAAAGATCATCGGCTACACGGTCACGCTCGTTGACGGTTACTCGTTCGACGTTGACGAGGTTTCCAAGCAGGGCGACGAGACCTGGGTTCGCAAGGGAAACATCCAGCGGCAAATCCAGGGACCCATCAAGTCAATCAAACCGATACTCGAGCAGCCAAAAGCCGAAGCTGCAGCAGCTCCAAAAACTGTAACTCCTCCCACCACGACCACCGCAACCACCAAACCCGACGGGCCCAACCCGATCTGGATCTACCTGGTCGACGGCGCGAAATTCCGTGTCGATCAAGTTCAGGAACAGGCCGACGGCGCCTGGTACAATCGTCAAAACGTCTCCATTTTTCTCCCCCGGGAACGGATTTCCCGGATCGAATACGAAGCTCCAAACTCGCCCGCGGCCACGACCAAAAACGCCGACTGGACTTCCGGAACTCCCGCAATTGACCAGTTAATTCGCACGAATGCGAACCGTTTCGGAATCGACCCCTATTTGGTCTTTTTAGTAATTGAGAAAGAGTCGCGTTTCCACACGCGAGCAGTCAGTCCAAAAGGGGCAATGGGCCTGATGCAACTGATGCCCGGCACAGCCCGCCGTTTAGGCGTTCGCAAGCCTTTCGACGCGGCTGAAAACATCAGAGGCGGCACCCAGTACATGAAGGAGTTGATGGACTTGTTTGGGGGGAAAGTCGATCTGGTGCTGGCGAGTTATAATGCGGGCGAAGGCGCGGTGCTCAAGTATGGTCGCAACGTCCCACCCTACCGAGAGACGCGCGATTACGTTAAGACGATTGGAAAACGCTACGGACTGACGGGCCGGCAACCGGGAGCACAAACCGACGTTCCGGAACCACAACGCTGAGGGGGTGCGCGATGAAATCTTTCTTCCCCAAATTTTTAATCACTTTAATGCTACTCGCCGGTTCGGCTTTTGGTGTGCAGGCGCAAACCAAAGACGAAGGTCCAATGACGAATGCCGAGGTAATCAAACTCGTCAAAGCCGGCTTCAAAGAAAAGACGGTCGTGCTGATCATCGCTTCGCGAATTCCGAACTTCGATCTCACCTCCGATCAGATGATTAAGCTCAAGCGCGCTGGGGTGAATGAGAACATCATCGTCGCGATGCTTGCTCGGCAGGAAGGTACTGACGTCCCGGCCGACGATTCGTCATGGGGTGATGATCCGTTCTTCAACTCGAAAGTCGATTCAAAGGATGGAAGCGCGAAGGGCTCCGGTTCGGGCTCTGATGGCGGCACGAGCATCTTCGGATCCAACAGTGGATCACGAGCGAAGAACAGCTCTCGCACGGGAAATGGCTCCGGATCCGATGAGAGCAATTTGTCCGGCAGCGCGACAGTGCGTCTTATCAAGCCGCCGAGTGAAAGCGGAGGCGGCACGGCCGCGAAACTCGAGAAGACAAAGAGCCTGACGAATGAGTCGATCGTCGAGCTCGTGGACGCAGGCTTTTCAGAAGGTACGATTATTCGTCGTATCGAACAGTCGCCGGTAGAGTTTGATCTGGCCGCCGACAAGTTGGAGGCGCTTCGTAAAAAGCGTGTTACTGACAAGGTCATCGTAGCGATGAAGGCTGCGATGGGTGAGGACAAGTAAATCTCTTCTCTGTGCAACCTCTGTGTTCTCTGTGCCTCTGTGGTGAGTTTTGCTGCGATTCAGTTAACCACAGAGACACAGAGAACACAGAGGTTGCACAGAGAAATCCGTGGTTAAGGACGTATGAGAGTAAAATCACTTCGTTGGATCGCGCTGCTTGTTTGTGCGGCGCTTTTATTTTCCGCGGCGAGCGCGCAACGGAAAGGCCAGCGACAGACTAAGCCTCAGCCGAAACCAAAGGCTACGCCTGCCCCACAGTCGTCGCTCGAAACAATGGGAGCGCCTCCGCCGGTTCCCAGCTTAAAGAAACCACCTGAACAGGAAGTCAGTCCCGGTGACGTTGTTTCTGTTGATACGACGGAAGTGATGTTTCCGGTTACCGTGCGTGATTCCAACGGACGCCTCGTCAACGAACTGACGCGCAACGATTTCCGCGTGTTTGAAGATGGGGCGATGCAGCCGTTGAGCGATCTCGCGTTGCGACAGGTGCCCGTCGACGTGGTGTTGATGGTTGATGCTTCGTCGTCAGTCGCCAACAATCTCGACGACTTTCGCCGCGCCGCGCAGGGTTTTGCGGCGCGTCTCGAAGCGGACGATCGCATCAGCCTGATTAAATTTGACGATCGGATCGAACTGCTGCAGGACTGGACCAAGAGCCGGTTTCAATTACAGCGCGCGCTGGGTCGCATCGAGCCGGGCATGTTCACGCGCTTCAACGATGCGTTGCAGCTCGCGGCGAAGGAGCAGTTTGGACCGGTCACGAAATCGCGTCGGGCAGTGATCGTGTTGTCTGATGGCATCGACAACGGCCAGGGGACGACGAGTCTTGAAACTGCGTTGACTTCGCTGATCAGGTCACAGGTAGCGGTTTACATCGTCGCCAATACGGAGATCTCGCGCGCGGCCAAGCGGGCCGAGCTCGATACGTTGCTGGGCGGAACTGAGTCGTCGATCAAATTCAACCAGGTGAATATCGATCGTTTGCGGCTCGGATTGAAGGTTCTCGATCAGAGTGAAGAGAACCTGGCCCAACTCGCGAAGATGACTGGCGGACGTTTGTACAAGCCGCAAACCTTCGATGCCCTTGAGTCGACGTATGCGGAAGTGGCGGAAGAGTTGCGACACCAGTACGCACTTTACTTCACGCCGCTGAACAAAGCGCGGGACGGAAGTTTTCGCAAGGTGCGTGTCGAGATGACAAATCCGGCCCTTTACACGCAAACGCGCGTCGGCTACTTCGCCCCGAAGAGTTAAGCGTAGACAGGATTAACAGGATGTTTCAGGATTTACATGTTAATCCTGAACAATCTTGTAAATCCTGTCTAACGATCTCGTTCCATGTCGAGCAGATTGCCCTACTCCTTACTCCTTCTGGTACTCAGTCTGTCGTGTGTCTACGCGCAGGAAACCAAAGACAGGACGAAGGACGAAGCGCCACAGCAACTCACGATCGTTCTCGCCACCGGCAACACGCTCCTCGTCGATGAAGTATCCGAGAGCTCCGATGGCTACTGGTACAAGCGCGGTAACATCACCACATTTCTCGATCGCGACCGCGTCACCCGCATCGAACACCCGAAACCCGAAGGCGAAGCCGCAACACCCGCGCCCGCGCGCGAAGGCAAATGGACGCTCGCGGAAGCAACGAAAGTCGAGCAGTTCTTCGTCTCGAAGTTCAAGCGCCCGTTGCCGCTCACAGCTTTCGGACAATCAGATTTACACACACGCTGGGGATTGGACCACCGCAACGGTATGGACGTTGGCCTGCATCCCGACAGCGTTGAAGGACGCGCGTTGATTGAATTCTTGCGCGCCGAGTCGATCCCGTTTTTGGTCTTTCGCGGCCCGGTTCCCGGGGTGGCCACCGGACCTCACATCCACGTTGGAAACAGATCGTCGAGATCCTACGGCCGTTAAGCCGTTCACCTTTTTTTGAGGATTGATGAGATGAAATTCCTCGAGTTTCCCCATCCTGAGGGCGGTCAAATGATCGTCCACATCGATCACATCACGAGTGCGATCTATCGTAAGGGCGAAGGCGACGTCAAGACGCGTTTGGGTCTCGATCTCGATGAGCGCGCGAACGACATCGTGATCTTCGGCGACGACGCCGAGACAGCGTGGGCTGCGCTGCAAAGGCTTAAGAACGAGAGTTGAGACAGAATGACACGATTATCAGGATTAACATGTAAATCCTGTCTAATCCTGCAATCCTGTAAAACTGGTGCTGGGAGACGAGTTACCTGAAGGTATACGTGTCGCGTGAATCAGCAGTCAAAGAGAAAACCAACTCCTTCCAACGACCCACTCTCCGAACAGTGGATAGATCTTCGACTGATCGCGGGCATGCGTGTCGTGCTGGGCACTTCTGCGCTGTTCGTCCTCCTCATTGGACCAATGCGAACACAACCGGGGTACATGCCGATTTACTTCGTCCTGGTTTTCTACTCGCTGTATGGTCTGGTGATTTATCACCTGTCAGTTCGTCGCAGTCTACTCGTGGCTCACAAGGCGGTTCCCTGGCTGGACCTGCTTTGGTATGTGGCGCTCATCGCTTTCACGAGCAACATCAACAATCTCTTTTACTACTTTTTCTTTTACTCGATCATCGTGGCGTCGTTCAGTTGGGGGCTCACCGAGGGCTTGCGGCTGACGCTCGCGTCCGCGGCAATCTTCACAACCGTGAGCGTACTCACCGCGCCCAAAGACCGGCCACTCGATCTCGACAACCTGTTGGTGGCGCCAATCGGATTGCTGATCTTTGGTTACATCATCGCGCGCTGGGGCGGCTATCACACCGAGCTGAAGAACCGTCTGAAACTGTTGAAGGAAGTGACTATCTTTTCCAATCCTCGCTTCGGCATCGATCGGACCATCAAAGCAATCATGGAAAGCATTCGTGCTTTCTACGACGCCGAAACGTGCGTGCTCGTCGTTCCCGGCAAACCGGGTGACGCTGACAGTTACCTGATGTACCGCGTGACGCGTGGCACACACCTGAGCAGATCCGCGCCGCCCGAGATCGGCCACGAAGCCGCCGAGCAGTTTCTTTCCCCTTCGCTCGACTTCGCCGTCATCTACAAGAAAAACGGCAGCGCCCACACACGCTTGTTTGACGTTAAGTCGCGCGTGTTTTCCGACACAAACTCTGGCGACAGCGAAAAGCTTGCCGGCATGCTCGACGCGCAGAAGTACTTGTCCGTGCCGGTTTATTATCGTCACCAGGCAGTGGGCCGGCTTTACATAATCGATGGTCCAGAGCGTATCGACAGCGCCGACATGGATTTCATGTTGCAGTTGATGGACCACGTGACGCCCGTGATGGAAAACATCCGGCTCATCGACAATCTGGCCTCCGACGCCGCTGAGCAGGAACGCCAGCGTATCGCGCACGACATTCACGACAGCGTCATTCAGCCTTATCTTGGTTTGCAGTTTGGTCTCGTCGCCCTCGATCAGAAGTTGGAAGCCGGCCACACGGGTATTCGCGACAACGTGCAGGAGTTGCTCGAGCTGACCAACCACGAACTCGCCGAGTTGCGGCGTTTTGTGTGGGGACTCCGCGCAAATGAAGAACGAGCTGACGTGCTGCTGCCTGCGATCGAGCGCTATGCGGAGCGCTTTTCAATGGTCACCGGAATCAAAGTTGACGTGGCTGCGAATGGAAAAGTGAAGGTTAATGACCGGCTGGCCGCCGAGTTGTTCCAGATTGTCGCCGAGGGTTTGAGCAACGTCCGCCGTCACGCCTTTTGTCGGGACGCGCGGGTTGAGATATCGTGTAAGGAGACTTCACTGCTGTTACAGATAAAAAACAGCAGGCCACGTGCGGGCGTGAATCCGGAGGGCGAACGTGTAGATGGGACTGACGGCGTAAAGCCGTTTCGGCCTCATTCGATCGCCGAACGCGCTGCCTCTCTCGGCGGAGACACGCATGTGTTTGTTGATGACAAAGACTACACCGTAGTTAGTGTCGGAATCCCCCTGTAGTTTTGGAGTTTCATCATGAGTTCTCGTCCTATTACTATCATGATTATTGACGATCACGTCGTAATCCGGAGTGGGTTACGCATGTTGATCGAGCACGACCAGCGGATGCAGGTCGTGGCGCAGGCTGGAAGCAAAGTCGAAGCGCTCGAGAGGGCCGCCGCGACCAATCCGGATGTGATCATTTTGGATCTTTTGCTTGGCGACGATGACGGACTTTTGTTCCTGCCCGAGCTCTGCCAGGCGAGCCCGAATTCACGTGTGCTCGTGTTGACGGGAGTTCAAAATGCCGACGCGCATCGCCGTGCGATTCGTCGTGGGGCGATGGGGATCGTGTTGAAAGAACACGCCGCCGATAAGCTTTTGAAAGCGATCATGAAGGTAAGCGAGGGCGAGGTGTGGATCGAGCGCTCGATGATGGGCAGCATGATCCAGGAATTTAATAAACCCGCCTTAGTGGATCCCGAAATCTCGAAGATCGAGTCGCTCACCGATCGCGAGCGCGAAGTGATTGCGTTGATTGGGGAGGGGTTGAAGAACAAGCAGGTCGGCGAGCGATTGTTTATCAGTGAGACAACGGTGACGCATCATCTGAGCTCGGTGTTTTCTAAGCTGGAAGTTTCCGACCGCCTGGAGCTAATCATCTACGCTTTCCGCCACGGCCTCGCCAAAATGCCCAAGTAGACAGGCAGAAAGCTGCCACGTAAATTGGCAATTACCTCTATTGTCATAAAATTGCAACAACCTCCATAATCCGTCCAGAGCCCTCAACTCCTGCCGTTACGGATTTGTCATGGAGCCTGCACCGATCAAAATCCGAATTTTAATAGTTGACGATCAGCTAGTGGTGCGTGAGGGCCTTCGTATGCTGATCGAGAACCATCCCGGCACCAAAGTCGTGGCGATGGCGAGCACTCGTTCGGAAGCGCTCGACATCCTCGCGCGCGAAGCGTGTGATCTGATCATTCTCGATCTCGAGCTCGGTGGTTATAGCGCCACATCTTTCATACCTCAGTTGCGAGAAGCGGCGAGAAACTCGCGCGTGCTCGTGTTGACGGGATCGCGTGATTCCGCAATTCATCAAAAGGCGGCGCAACTCGGCGCGATGGGTGTGGTGCTGAAGGAAGACGCTGCTGATCTTTTGCTCAAAGCGATCGAGAAGGTCTACAAGGGTGAAGCATGGCTCGATCGTGTCACGCTGGGGACCCTGCTTTTCCAGATGTCGAATCACGACAACCAGCCACTCGATCCACGCGCGCAGAAGATCTCTTCACTCACGGATCGTGAACGACAAGTCATCGCATTGATCGCCGAGGGATTGAAAAACCGTCAGATTGCGGAACGACTCTTCATCAGTCCCACAACGGTCACCCATCACCTCAGCTCTATCTATTCAAAGCTTGGCGTCTCCGATCGTCTCGAGCTCGTCATCTACGCCTTCGCCAACAAGCTCGCCAAGATGCCTGAGTAAGAGTTCCAACGAGAGCGGGGGCAAGCCACTCTTCCTGACTTGTTCTTTTTCAGCATCTCTGAAGAATCTCAGGATCTGAAAAGAGAACAAGTCAGGAAGAGGGGCTTGCCCCCGCTCTGCGAGTCTACGCTAATTTTGGGGAGTCGGATTGCGCCTGACCCGCTCTATTGAGTCGAATGCCGCTCGAATATCGATTCAGCGCGTTGTACTGTTTAATAGCAGTGGGACCTCACCATACAGGTTTGTGTTCGAAGCCGCAATGGTCCAAAACTGCCATTTTCCCAAACAATCTATGCCAGTAATTTCAACCTACGAAGTATGACTATATAGTGCCCATCTGCGACTTAAAAAAAGTGCAGAATCCCGCCCGTTGAATCGGCAAAATACTCCGTTGCCTCCATTTTGCAGTATCTCCATAATCGAAAAAGTTGAAGAAATCAGTAGATCTGCTTGATCTCACGGTCCAGACATTTGTTTTGACCGATTCTCGCCACTCTACTTTTTACCGCTGAAATCGGCCCAGGACTCCCACGAAGTCGCCCGCAAATAATCCGGTTTCAGTCCCCTCGTCCCGACCGGAAAAAACCGGTGAAAGGAGATCGAAGTAATGAATCGCAGTAAGAGCAAGAGATTACGCGAAACGACCAGGTTTCGTCTGAGCTTGATTGTCTTTGCCACGCTGTTGGTAGGTGCGGCAATGACCTCAGTAGGGCTGATGGCTCCGTTACCGGGGGCTGTCTTCACAACCGATGTCAATTGTAATGGAACGGACCTCAATATTTATGGAAGCAAGGCTGACGTTTACATAGACGGTGGTCCCGCGCACGTGGGCTCAGCCGGATTGCCGCCAGGAGAGTATTACGTTCAAGTGACGGAGCCTGACGGCACTCTTCTCGGAACCAGCATCGGCACTACTGATGAGACGCCTGTAGTGGTTAATCCCAATGGCGAGTTTGCGCAGTGTTACAAGTTGATGGACATCGTTAGAAAAAACAGCAATCCAGGGCCCTATCCGGTAGCGCCGGATGGTTTCGACGATACCACCAACCCAGGCGGAGAGTACAAAGTCTGGGTAAGCAGAGTTTCTAACTTTGCGAATGATGAAACTAAGACTGATAACTTCAAAGTTGCGAGTCCGGGAACTACTGTGAATCCGGGAACGCTGAACGTCATCAAGTTTTATGACACCAACACCAACGGCATAAAGGATCCGGCGGATGTTGAAATAACTGGCTGGGAAGTGATCGTTGGCGCCCAGTCAACTTTCCCGTCAACTGCCGAAACGAAACTGACGCCAGTGAGTATTATCGTATCTCCGGGTTGCTACACAGCTCAGGAAGGTGATGCGACCGGTTGGATACACACCACTCCCAAGATCGACTCAGAGCCAGTGGTTAGTGGCGGCACTACTACGATCAGCTTTGGTAATGTCTGCCTTGGCCCAGGTGGTGGGTTGACGCTGGGTTTTTGGTCCAACAAGAACGGGCAGGCATTGATTACCAGTACTGACCTGCAGCATTTGCGAGACGATTTCTGCTTGCGTAACGCTGATGGCTCTGAGTTCAATCCAACCACGAATGCTCAAGTCAAGTCGTTCCTTCTCGGTGCAAACGCCACTAATATGGCCAACATGCTCTCGGCCCAGCTTACCGCGATGTATCTGAATGTTGCTCATGGATTCGTGAATGGGAATGCGTTGATATTCGCCGGCACGAATCCGAGCGGGTGCAGTGTTCCGGTAAATGGAAATGGCTTCATCAGCGTGAACGCCTTGCTCGCAGATGCTGCGGCCGAACTTTGTGTACACGGATCCGTCCTCGCAGGTAACCCTGAACGCGCCTGTCAGGAATTCAAAAAGAACGCACTCGACAAGGCAAACAACAACTTGAACTTTGTTCAAGGTCCAGGTGTTTGCCCGGTTCCGACAGTGTTCACTTACACCGATGAGAGTGCTCCAGCTTGTCCGTAGTACGGCACTTGATCGTGACTTAAAGGCGAAAGCCGGAGGAGTTCCGAAACTCATCCGGCTTTCGTTCAGTTTTTCCACAGGCAAACTTGCCATGTCCATAGGCACAGAATTCTGCCATATAGTCGCAGATAAAAATCCTAAATTACTGCCAGAAAAATGGGCAAGGACCTCCGTTGTCGGCAAATTGCAACACGTTCATAATAAAACCGCTCTAAATACAACGAATAAAGTTGCCCCCTTTATGCAGTGCGAACAACGAGCTAACTACACTCTGGATTACCATCTCCCCCTAAGCGATACCGCGTTTCGACTTTCCAGATCAGCATTCGAACGGCGCGTCAAACCCCGCTCACAAAACAAAATGACCGCCCGGGTTTGGGGTGTCGACAGCGACGATCAACCGTTCAGTCTCGACTGCGTTTTGGACAACATCAGCGCCTCAGGTCTTTATCTGCGCCTGCCGCGACGAATGAAGTTTTCCGCATCGATTAGTCTTGCTGTACGGCTGCCGAATGGTCCAGTGGACGGCAGGTTCGCCGCCATTACCGGCACCGTCATTCGCGATCAGATCGAGCACGACGGTCACGGGGGCGTGGCGGTAAAGATTATCGAACATAGTTTTATTTAAGACTCACTGTTTGTTGTGTACTTATTTTTCCGTGCTTGAGAAATGAGGTAGTTAACCTGGCAAAGGGTACAGAAGCGCGGTGCGGCCGTGGTTCTGTTGTCACGGGAGTTGATAGTTTTTTAGCCAGCCGATTTGCCCCCGACTGACGAGCAAGCTTTCAGCCTCCGACAATCTTCACACCCGCAGAGTGTGAATGACGCATTAGAAAACTGGAGTGGTTTGACGCCTGTTTACCCGCAGTGCTTCTCCTACCAATCCACCCGCTAGTTAACACTGATGATAAGGGTGTGAACTGCTCTCTCTTCACACCCGAATCGTCGTCCAAGGAAGGAGCTGTAAGATGTCTCGGCTAATTAGTCTCCGTAAATACGCAGTCTCACTTGCGATGTTTGCGGTAGTCGCACTCGGTTCGGCCGTCGTGGCAAATGCCGACTCGGTCATTATCAACGTACCAAATGCCGGTCTGAGCGGAACGCCAGGTCCATACGCTACTGTCAATTATGTTTTGAATGGCAGCAACATTGATGTGACAGTGACGATGTTTCCAGGCTTTGCAGCGTTTGGAACCGGCGATGCAAACAATGGGATCTTCGGATTCAACATTGTCGGCAGCACCGCTGGACTGAACATCACCAATTTGCCTGCAGGATTTGCATTTAATCCCGCTGGCGGTCAGATGGACGGTTTTGGGAATTTCGATGTAACGCTTTCCTGCTGCAATCCGCCCGGAGTGACGAGTTTTAGT
>Ga0207694_10004350_pt1 | contig 11064 bp, 9 predicted proteins | sample KBSC34metaG_FD_184353 | JGI IMG/M metagenome (GOLD analysis project Ga0207694, IMG submission 184353) | Corn rhizosphere microbial communities from Kellogg Biological Station, Michigan, USA - KBS C3-4 metaG (SPAdes) (version 2) | ecosystem: Host-associated > Plants > Roots > Rhizosphere > Soil...
GATGCGCGCTCTGACCGCCGCCGCCAGCACCTCCAGCATCCCCGGTGAGATGCTTTGCAGTTTCACCAGTGTCTCCGCCGCCACCGGTCCGCTTCCAAACCGCCGGATGGAGAGACACGGCCCGTCCAGCGCCAGCGGGGGAATAATGGCATTGACGCGCGAGCCATCCGGAAGCCGGGCGTCGACCATGGGCGAAGACTCGTCCACGCGGCGTCCCACCCGCGAGACAATCCGGTCGATCACCTGCATCAGATGCCGGTCATCCCGGAAGACCACGTTGGTTTTTTCGAGCAGCCCGTGCCGCTCTGCGAAAACCATATTGGCGCGGTTCACCAGGATGTCGGATACCGACGCATCCTTGAGCAGCACTTCCAGCGGGCCCAGTCCAAAAACCTCATCCAGCAGGTCGGATTCGATCTGGCCTTTTTCATTCGCCGTTAGTGGAACGTTGCGGCCGGCTAGCGTTTCCTGCACCACTGCCGCCACCGCATGGCGTGCCCGGGGGCCCTCCACCTGCGACAGTTTTTCCAAGTTCAGCTTGGAGATTACGGCCTGGTGCACCTCGGTTTTGAGCTGTTCAAGATTGAGCGTGTCCACCCCTGCTCCTTATGGCCTTCTTCCCGATGGCCTTCTTCCCGATCCCGTTCATTGGAACAGTCCCCGCAATGTTTTGGACTTCTTGCCCTGCGCCGGCTTCCCAGAGGCGATCACTGCCATCTGGCCCACTACCCGGCTGATGGGCGAGTCCTTCATGGCCAGCGGTACGCCGGTGTTCTCGGCCGTCCTCACCGATGGGAAATCGTTCGGAATTTTCCAATCCACGGGCCGGCCTAGAGTCTTGGTTGTACTGTTCTGGTCGATAGCGAATTCCTTGCCGTTAAACCGATTCAGGATGATCTCCACATGCGGACTCCGCTCGCGTCCGGCGATGTAGGAGAGCAGGCGGCGGGCGTTGCGCAGCGCGGGAACACTTGCTTCCGTCACCACGTAGATGGTGTCGGCCAAGTCCAGCAGTGTTTCTTCGGCGTTGCAGATGGCCATTCCCGCATCCACCACCACGAACGCGAATTGGCGCCGCAGGATGGTGAAGACCTTTTTCACGCCGCTCGAAAGCGAATTGAAGGGCGTATATTGCTCGGGCGCCGCCAGCACGCTCAGTCCCGAGGTGTGCCTGACCAGCAGGCTGGATAGAAAGTCGTTATCCAGGCGCCCCTCGTTGCGGAGCGCATCCAGTACCGAGAACTGCGAAGTCAGGTTCAGCCCCAGCGCAGCCTCGCCCATCTGCAAGTCCATATCGACGATCACGACCTTGCCGGCATCCTGTTTCGTCAGGGCGATGGAGAAGTTGGTCGCCAGCGTGGTCACGCCAGAACCGCCCTTGGCCCCCACGAACATCAGGAGTTTCCCCGCCGCAGCCGCGTCCTGGGTTTTTTCGCGGCGCGCCATGGCCCGGCTCACTGCATCGATGAGGGTTTTCGCCAGCACCGGCTCCGGCAGGAATTCGCGCGCTCCAGCCTGCATGGATCGGATCAGTAGACCGGCATCGCTGCGCGCGGAAGTCGCCATCACGGTGGCCGCCGCGTCGCGGCCGCATATGTTCTCGATAAGCGCAAGCGCCTGGTCTATGTTCGCGTCCAAATCGACCACGAAGACGTCGCAACCCAGGGTTATCAGTTCTTCGAGGTAACGTGATTCCGGATACGTGGTGCACGCGCGAGCCACCGGAAAAGCCGACTCGTTCAGCATCCGGTCGAGTTTCCCTCGTCGCGCCGCATCCGGCACGATGAGCACGATGGAGGCGCTACCGGCCGCTGCCAAGGAATCGGAGATGGTAGGAATCGTTGCCATGGGGCCGATAGGTCTGTGGATGACTAGCTCGTATAGGTGACTAACTTCGCGCCGATGTTGGTGAAGGCAGTGTTGATCTGGGTGGCCACGCTGGTCATTCCGGCGGCTGCGGCAAACGCGATCAGCGCGACTACCAGCGCGTACTCGATCAGATCCTGACCCTGCTTGTTTTGAAGAAGGCTTCGGAGGATGCACCTCAGGCCCTGTGTTCGCGAATTCATAAGGAATCTCCTTGTGTTCCAGCTCCGAGTCATTTTTGGGCCTTGGGGTGCATCGCGGTCGGCCTTAGCTGGTGTACGTGGTCAGCTTGGTGCCGATGTTGGTGAACGCGGCGTTGATCTTCGTCGCCACAGTGGTCATCCCGGCTGCCGCGGCGAACGCGATCAGGGCGACTACTAGCGCGTACTCAATCAAATCTTGACCGCGCTGGTCCGCAGCCAGGTTACGCAGGCTGCTTCTTAGGTTCTGAAGTCTCACATAGAGACTGAGCGTTATATTTCGCATTTTTGATCTCCTCACAGGGACTGAAGCACGTCGCCCACCACAAGGTTCGCCGTTTCATCCCAACACGCCGGCATAAGACGACCGTCTGTTTCGTACACCTGGGTGCACAGACTCGATGAAAGGCGTGTACCTGAGAAGACGGTTCAATGGGACGGGATCATTTGTGGCTCTCGGCCGCAGGGTTTGGTCCCATGGCCCTCCGATTGCCCTGCCGGGCTCGATGAATGCCCGGCAGGCTCGCGATAGTGTGCTCTTGATCGCGGCGACTGCGTTCACCCGAACCGCCCTCCGAAGCCGCTTTTTGTACGACATCGACTCGGTCAATTTCGCGCTCGCGATCCAGCGCTTCGATCCCGCCGTTCATCAGCCGCATCCCCCGGGCTATTTCCTGTACGTGTGCCTGGGAAAGCTAGCGAATGCGATCTTTCACAATGCCAACACGGCTTTGGTCGCCATCAGCATCCTGGCGAGTTGCTTAACCGTCGCCATGATCCACGTGCTGGCCAGCGCCTGGTTTGGGTCGGCATCGCTTGGACGCGCATCCGCCGGTTTTGCAGGTCTTATCTTTGTTTGTTCACCGCTCGCCTGGTTCCACGGGACCGTCGCTCTGACCTATATCGTCGAAGCGTGCTTTTCGGCCCTTATCGGCTACCTCTGCTGGTGTGTCTATAGCGGATCGAGCCGTTTCATCCTTCCTGCTGCGATCGCACTGGGACTGGCGGCAGGATTCCGTCAGTCATCCCTGCTGGTCTTGGCTCCTCTGTTCTTGTTCTCGATCCGCCATGCTCCCCGCAGACGAGCTCTGTGGGGAATCGGAGCGCTAGGCCTGGTGGTCGCCGCTTGGTTCATCCCGATGCTGTATGTATCCGGCGGCGCGCACGCCTACATCGCAAGTCTGTGGTCGCTGTGGCGGCTGGTTCCGGCGCGGCAAACTATCTTCACTTCGCCGATCTTCACATCGCTGGCCCGCTTCTGTCTGATCCTTGCGATCTGTGCGCTCAGTTTCGGCTCCGCCGCCTTGCTGCTGTTGCGTCCATCGAAAGCACAGAATCAACGCGTCCAGACGTTCACGGGGATCTGGCTTGCACCGGGACTTTTGTTATTCACTTTCGTCTACTTGAAGTTCGTCAATAGCGGATATCTTCTGGTCTTATTGCCACCTGCTTGCGTCTGGCTAGGATTCTGGGCAGCCGACTGGTATCGCCATTCCGCGCTTCCGGCCGCCACCAGAATCGTTCTTCTGGTCGCCGCCGGTGTGATCAACGGTGCGATCTTCTGGTATGCTCCCCTGTACTTTTCGTATCGCGAAGTGCAGCGCTCCGAACAGGAGTTAGCCGCCGCGGTGAACGCGGTCCGGCAACTTGCCCGTCCTGAGGAAACCATCCTCGTGGGATTCGATTCCCATTTCCTCGGATACCGTCACGCCGGTTATTATCTGCCCGAATACCTCACGCTTCAATACCCCGAAGTGCCCCTGGCGTCGACCACCGGAGTCTTCGCGATGCTGCACCGCGACACACATGTAGTCAGCCATCTCCAGATCGATTCCTTCCGCGACTTCATTCTGTTCCCGCTGCCTTCGTCGGATGCGGAGTATCTCGCGTATATGCTGCGAGTCGAGGCGCTCTTTTCACCAGGCGACCTCCACGTCATTACCTTCAATGGCCGCGAATTTCTGACTGGCCCGGTAAGTGCTCTCCGAGTGCTGTTCCCTCACGCGATCGCGTCTGAGTCGCGTTAATCGACCCTCATACCGCACCTGACCTATCCCTATCGCATAGGCAACAGGGATAATCCGTCTCTATTGCACTCCTGCCACAGACGATGGAAGGACTGTGCACGGACTACTATGATTCGTCTCCTCCTGTACTCGCAAGACCAGAAGTTGCCCCTGCTGCTTGGCCCCACTCTGGGTGGTGAGTTCGAAGTCACCCTCGACTCAAACCCGGAGCGAATTAGAGAGCTGGTTCGGAATCAGCACTGCCACGTGGTCGTCCTGGATCTGGATTACGGCTCCGCCGACCAGCATCGCGATTTTGTCGAGGATATGCGGTCCGCCCGCGTACCGGTGGTTGTGATGGCCGACGATGATCATTGCGAGGCCGCCACGGATCTGGTTCAGCGCGGCGCCTATGATTACTTTCGGAAGCCGCCGTGTCTGGCCGAGCTGAAAATCGTCGCTCGGAGGGCGTTCGAGCACTCTCGTATCGGGCGGGATCTTTACAACCTTAGCCAACAGTTGCGCACGGCCGCCACTCAAGGCTGCGATCAGCTCATCGGGTCTAGCGCCCGGCTCCAGCACGTGTACGACTTAATACGGCGCGTCACCGCGCTGGACGCTTTTGTCCTCATCACCGGAGAAACTGGAACCGGCAAAGAGCTCATCGCCCGCGCGATTCACAACCTGAGCGATCGTCAGTCCAGCCCGTTTGTGGCGGTATCCTGCGGTGCGATTCCCGAGACTCTCATCGAAGCCGAACTGTTCGGATACGAAAAGGGAGCTTTTACCGGCGCGGTCGGAAGCCGCAAAGGATATCTGGAGCAGGCCGGGCAGGGCACTCTGTTACTGGATGAAATCGGGGAACTCAGTCCTCACACGCAGGTGAAGCTGCTGCGCGTCCTGCAGGAAAGGCACTTCAGCCGCCTGGGCACCAGCGCCGTAATTCCTCTCCAGGCGCGCGTCCTGTTCTCTACTCATCGAAACCTGGGGAAGATGGTCGAGGAAGGACGCTTCCGCCTGGACCTGTACTATCGCGTCAACGTGATGGGGATCAAGGCCCCTTCCTTGCGCGATCATAGCGAGGATATCCCCACGCTCGCGCGATATTTTCTTAAGAAATACAGCGAGCTCTATCGTAAACCGGTGAACAGCATCAGTCCTCCGGCGATGGCTCTACTGGTGGATTACCTTTGGCCTGGCAATGTGAGGGAACTGGAGAACGTCATCCAGAAAGCCATCATCCTCACCGACAACGACACCGTAGGTCCCCAGCAGTTACCCGACGATCTGCAGCAGCCCGGCCTGCTCGGTTTGGTCGATTCTTTGCCCGCGACGTCGTTCGAAGATCAATTGCGCGACTACAAGGTCAAGCTGGCGCAGAGGGCCGTAGCCGAGTGCAACGGCAATAAGACGCTGGCGGCCCGTAGCCTGCACATTTCCCGAACCTACCTTCACCGTCTGATCAAGGATTTCATGGAGGAGGAGACTCCGGAGGTTGCGTGACTCTGCCGGAGCCACATTACGAAACGTATTTTCGTTTCCCGTGATGCTGGCGTCCACCTTGGTGGCTCTGGCCGTCCTCACCGTACGCTCGCGTTTTAACGATCCTGATCTTTGGTGGCATCTGCGCACGGGCCAGATCATCTGGACCAGCCGCGTGATTCCGCAAATCGATCTCCTGTCCTTCACCACGGGCCAGCATGCTTGGGTGCCCCACGAATGGTTGTCGCAGCTCAGCATGTATGCAGCTTTTAGAGGGGGGAGCTACTCCGGTCTGATGCTGTGGTTCTGTGTTGCGGTGGCGGTGCTCTTAGTCATTCAGTACACCCTGTGTTACCGCTATTCGGGCAACGCGAAGGCCGCGTTCCTGGGAGCGCTGGTCACCTGGTTCTTTGCCACCATCGGTCTGGCGATCCGGCCGCAATTATTGGGATTCACTTTTCTCGCCTGCGAACTGCTGATACTGCACTTGGGCCGATGGCGCGACCGGCGGTGGTTCTACCTGTTGCCGTTTCTGTTCGCGTTGTGGGTGAATGCGCACGGCTCCTTCTTCCTTGGAATGATCGTACTTGTGGCGGTCCTCGTTTCGGGATCGTTCCAGGTGAGTGCAGGCTTACTGCAATCCCGTGCCTTCGATCCGGCTCGGCGTAAAACTCTGCTGCGGGCTTCCACACTTTCATTAGCCGCGCTGTTCGTGAATCCAGTGGGATGGCAGCTACTCGTGTATCCTTTGCGCACCATCTTCGACTGGCGAATGCAGCTCAGCGCCGTGACGGAATGGCAAAAACTATCCTTCGAGGACCCTCGCGCCTTCGGATTGCTTGCGCTCGCGGGCGCAATTCTGCTGATCGCCATGATTCGCCGGACGGTGCTGTACCTGGACGAAGCCGCTTTGCTGGCGGTGGCCTTCGGGATGGCGATTCTGCATCAGCGTTTGCTCTTCGCCTGGGGCCTCGTGGCCGCCCCGATTCTCTGCCGTCAGCTCGCCGATATGTGGGAGCGTATCCCGCAGGCCCGTGACAAAGCGTTGCCGAACGCGATTCTGATTCTGGCGTCATTAGGAGTCGCCATCGCCGCTTTCCCTTCGCCGGCCTCGCTGGCGGCTCAAGTTGGCCGCGGGAATCCGGTCGAAGCCGTCGATTTCATCCGGCGCACGCACCTCGCCGGACGAATGCTCAACGACTACGTGTATGGTGGCTATCTCAGTTGGGCACTTCCGGAACAGAAAGTATTCATCGACGGCCGCGCCGATGTGTACGCTTGGACCGGCGTGTTTGAGGACTACGGCCGGTGGGCCACCTTGCGTGACGATCCGAATCGGCTTCTGGATAACTACCGCGTGGATTGGTGCCTGCTCGCGCAATCCGCGCCTCTGACGCGTGTGATGCGCTATCTGCCTGGCTGGAGCGAACGATACTCCGACTCGCAGTCAGCGATCTTCACCCGGAACTGAAGGATATCGCGAGACTCGCGGTGGATCGAAATCCGGCTCTACCAGCCACGCCTGGCGGTCCCGAAAGTATCGCAGCAATTCGGGATTACTAGCTGCTCGCAGTTCCCGCGCCCACACGACCTCGGACGCGTCGATGTCCGCGGCGTTGTAAACCCAGTCGTCGAACGACGCATGCTCCGGCGTGTATCGTACAATCGCGAGCTGTTTGCCCGGGTTCGCTTTCAATTGCGCGACGACCTTCGCGCGCGGAAGGCCCAGTGGCGCAGTTCCGTACCACATCACCGGCCAGCGGTGGATTGTAAGGCCCAGAGGTTCGACATAAACTCGGAAACCGGCCAGCACCAGACACACCAGCGGCGCGTAGCGGACCAATGCCAGACCCGCCGGCTTGCATTGCCGCAAGTGGCGCATGCACTGCAAGAGCATCACATAAATCGCCGCCGTGAAGGGCGCGGCATAGTGCGGAAAGAACCAGGCGTTCACGCCGAGTCCAAGGGCGAACACCGCGCCGGCTATCAGCAGATACCGCACGCGCGAATCCCGAAACAGTCTGGGCAACATGATCAGCGGGCTCAGCAACGCGATGCCGAAGAAGAATAAGAGTGCCGTCCCCAACTTCTGCGCGGTCTTGTCCCGGAATCCCTGCGCCGTTTGCGCCAGTCGGAAATCGTGCATCTCCCAGATCTGGAAGAAGTCGTGCATTTCCTTGCTGCGATACTCCGGAGCCGGCCGCGCCGACTCCCATAGAAACACCGGCGCGGACGCATAGGTCATCCGATTGGTCTGATAGGGCAGCGTCAGCGCGCTCCCAAACACGCGCTGATTGTAGTGCGCCATCAGCCCAGCCGCGATCAGCAGCAAAACCAATGGCGCAAGGAGAATCCGCGGGTTTCGAATTACCGGCCAGACCAGTACCGCTACGGCTGGTCCGCACACCAGCAGTCCCTCATACGGACGACTGATCGCAAGAATGATCGTCCCGATTGCGAACACACAACCGTTACGCACAGTCGCGCGGCTCTTCATTCGGGGAATCGCCCCCAGCACCAGCGCGCCTCCGGTCGCCGCGATCGCGCCGCCATAATATCCATTCACCCAGTTGCTGAACAGACCCAGCCGGAGCACCGCCAGCATTCCGCCCAGCAGCGCCCATCCGGGAGGCAGCCATCCTTGCATCATCCAGCACATCGCGGCGCACATGAACCCTACGCTTAACAACACCCCGTACCAGGGATGCCCGAACAAAACTTGCCCGGCTGCCATCGCCAGACCCTGCGCCGGAAAATACATGGACATGTAAGACGGCTGCTGGTTAATATGAAAACTTTCGAAGTGCGTCCACAGCGGATGTGTGGGATTGGTCAGCCTGCCCGAGGCAAAGGTGTCCGCCGCCAGCAGATAGCTGAACTCGTCGTGAATGAAGGGTTGGGGAATCAGCTCCAGCGGAAGAATCGCCAGCCGCAGCACAATCGCCGCCGCGCCCACGGTTATCACCGACGCCACGCGTTTACGCGCCAGGATCCCCAGGATCCGTTCCACCGTGGCGAACCACTTGCTTCCTATCCCCGGCCAGCAGAGAGCCATCACCCCGGCCAGCAACGCGATTCCGGCCTCAAGCACCAGCATCCACACACTACTGAGCACTTCCCAAGCCACAACGAGCGTAAACAGAAGTGGACACTTCGCTGCGTCCTGTGTACAAATACTCAGGAAGCCCGTTATCATCAGCCTGTGAACCGGCGGCCCGCATCGTTCCTACTCCTCTACGTCGCGGCCATTCTTTACCTGTCTCTCTATCCATGGAGGTTTGATCCAAGCTCCCGAGTGCTTGGCTGGGTTCCGTTGATTACTCGCCGCACGATCCTGGACGCATTTCTGAACGTGGTGTTTTATATTCCCCTGGGCGCGGCCGCGTTTCTGTCGTTCCGGCGTCGAGCGGTTGGCTTCATAGCAGCCTTGGTCTTCGGAGCGCTCGTTTCATTCACGGTGGAGTGGGCCCAGCTCTCTATCCCCGGCCGCTTCGGAAACCTGACCGATCTGACGTGCAACAGTCTGGGCACATTGGTGGGCATCGCGGCCGCTTTCATCGCGAACACCCCACCTCTCGCATCGCGAACGCGCGTCTTCCATTCTCCAAGTATTCTGCTGCTGGGACTCTGGGCGCTTTGGCAGGCCTTCATGTTCTTGCCCCAGTATGGGCCGGCGATCGATATCAGCCACGAGCTCGTGGGATTACTGATTCTGGTCTTGCTGGCTGCTCGCCGGCGATTCCCAGTAGCCGCGATTCTATTGCTGATTTGGCTGGCCGTGGATGAATTGCGGCCCTTTCAATTTCGAGGCCCGCCGCAGCCGTTCTGGTGGTTGCCATTCGAGAGCTGGTTCGTCGGGGCGCTCGAATCCTACTACGGGACGTTCTTCGGAAAACTGTTCTTCTACACCGCGATCTTATGGGCGGAACGCAGTTCGGGCATGCGTTGGATCTGGGCGCTGGTTGCGCCGGGCGCGATCCTGTTCGCGGGCGAGCTCACCCAGTGCTTTCTGCCCGGCCGCACACCCGAGACTACCGATGTGGTTCTGCTCCTGGCTGGCGCCGTTCTGCTGAATCTGGCCGAGCTGCATAATAAAGATTCAGCATGATTCCGTACGCAGATTTGAAAGCGCAGTATCACAGCATCAAAGCCGAGATCGACGCAGCTATCTCCGGCGTCCTCGAAAGCAGCCAGTTCGCCTTGGGATCGGAGGTCGCCGGGTTCGAGAAGGAGTTCGCGTCTTACTGCTCGAATAGCGAAGCGATTGGGGTCAATTCCGGGACCAGCGCCCTGCATCTGGCGCTTCTCGCCGCTGGAATCGGACCAGGCGACGAGGTCATCACGACGCCGTTCACGTTTGTCGCAAGCGTCGCTGCGATTCTATACGTTGGCGCTACGCCTGTCTACGTCGATGTCGATCCCGAGTCCTACAATCTCGATCCCGGCAAGCTCGAGTCTGCCATCACCTCGCGCACCAAAGCCATCCTGCCGGTTCACATCTTTGGACAGCCCGCGGACATGACCCCGCTACTGGACATCGCCCGTTCCCGCGGCATCCTGGTGATCGAGGACGCGGCACAAGCTCACGGTGCGGAATACAAGGGTCAGCGCGCGGGATCGCTGGCCGATCTTGCATGCTTCAGCTTTTATCCCGGCAAGAATCTGGGAGCTTATGGCGAAGCCGGCGCCGTGGTCACGGCGAATCCGGAATACGCCAAGACCATCCGGCTGCTGCGAAGCTGGGGTGAATCGCGCCGCTATTATCACGACTTGCGCGGTTTCAACTACCGCATGGAAGGCATCCAAGGTGCGATCTTGCGCGTCAAGCTGCGCCACCTGGAGCGCTGGACCGAAGCCCGCCGCTCGCACGCCGCTCTGTACGATGCTCTGTTGAAGGACTCAGGCGTTGTCACGCCGCGCCAGAAGCCCTACGCCCGTCACGTGTATCACGTCTACGCGGTCCGGACGCAGAACCGTGACGCTCTCGTGGAGGCTCTAAAGGCCGCGGATATTCAGTACGGCATCCATTATCCGATCCCGGTTCATCTGCAGCGCGCGTATCGCGATTCCCGTTACGGCGAGGGATCCTTCCCGGTTGCCGAGCGAATCGCCGGGGAGGTTCTCTCCTTGCCGATCTATCCCGAGATGCAGCGTGCTCAGATCGAAGAGGTTTGCGAAGTCGTCAGCCGGAACGCCTGCGCGATCAGTTCATAACAACGAATCCGAGCGGCAGGATCGTGGACGATGTTCACGACGAACACTTCATCCGCGCCGTATTCCGCCGCGACACTTTCGAGAGACTCGCGCACGCGCTCCGGCGAGCCGGTGATGATTCGGCGGCCCTCCGGCACCGAGCCGACCGGAACGCCTTCTTTGGCCAGAAACGTCATGGCTTTCTCGACCGAAGGCACTGGGATCAGCCGTCCTCGGAATAGATGCAGCAGCATCATGCGCGCGCTGGAGGAAACCCGCAGCGCTTCCTCGTCGGTCTCCGCGCACAGCGCCCAAAC
>Ga0207694_10004352_pt1 | contig 11063 bp, 9 predicted proteins | sample KBSC34metaG_FD_184353 | JGI IMG/M metagenome (GOLD analysis project Ga0207694, IMG submission 184353) | Corn rhizosphere microbial communities from Kellogg Biological Station, Michigan, USA - KBS C3-4 metaG (SPAdes) (version 2) | ecosystem: Host-associated > Plants > Roots > Rhizosphere > Soil...
GCCGCAGGAGGATGAGGCCGCCATGTATGACCGCATCTTCCCGCTCTTCCGCGATGCCTACTTCGCGCTAGGCTCAGCAGACGCAGCTGCGGCGAAGCTGGGCCACATCCTGCCGGAGCTGAAAAACATTCAGCGCGATGCGCTGACGCGCAGCTAGATTCCGCGCGTCAGCACAAACGGGAAGAATGAAATTCTGCCGTTCGAGCTCAGCACCTTCAACGTCAGGTTCTTGCCCGGATTTCCCGCACTGGCATTGATCGTAGTAGCGACAACGACTCCAGTGTCATCGCGCTTGGAGAAGTCGACATGGAACGATTTGACCGGCTCTTTCCAGTCGCTCTCAGTCGAGAAGTCCTCGGTAAACCGCTTAAGCGGATAGTCCTTGTACTTGTCCGGATGCTGCTGCCAATCCGGATCGTCGTAGAAGATGCCGTAAGCCTTCGCGTAGTCCTGCGCCTGGACCGCCGAGAGCAGGTTCGAGACCTTGTGCTCCGCAGGCAGATTCAGAAAGAGCCATCCATGGCCAAGCGCAAAGCCCGCGAACGCAATGACGGCCACTACAAGCACGGTAAGGCCTGAGCCAATCAGCAGGTTGCGCCGCGACCGTTCTTTCTTCTCATCGAACTCCGGCGCGTTCAGCAGAGTCATTGCAAAAGCTCCTTTCGCTCGGGACGCGGCGCAAACGCCGCGACCAAGTTCCAATCCATTAGACACCGAAGGAGCTGTCGAGGTGCCCAACGCGAGAATTTCACCGCCAGCCGAAGGCCCCGGGAAAGTGCTGAATCTCAGGACCTTCACCCAGAAGATAAACGGAAACCACGTCGAAGCGGACGGGGATTTCGGCGCGCTCTGCGGCAGGAAAGCTGCGCAGATAGGCGCGAGCCAGTGAGCGCAGCGTGAGACGTTTGTGGTCGTCTACCTGGCTTTCGGCAGGCGTCATGTCGCGCGCCGTTCGGGTCTTCACCTCGAAGAAGCAGAGTGTTTCGCCATCCCAACCAATCAGGTCGACATCACCGGACAAACGGGCGCTGGTCCAGCGTCTGGCGACGATCACAATGCTCTGCCGGCGCAGCCAGAAGAGCGCCGCCTGCTCACCTTCAAGGCCTGTACGCAGATGCCGAGGAGACTGCGCGCGTGCCCTGCGCGACAGCCAACCCAGACCGCGCTCCTGCGCGTTGAGCCAACTCCGTTCGAGTTTTTCCGGCAGCGCCATTCGTGGAGCATGATATCGCGGGAGGGATCGGGATGGCGAAACTTGTACTCACACGTCTCGGCACCGCACGAGCACGATAGAGTTGAGGTTCGGGCGGTCAGAACTTTAGAACGAGCACGAGGCATGTGAAGTTGTGCAACGGCGTTCGAGAGACCCGAAGGAGATAGGGATGAAAGAAATTGTTGCGTGGGCCTTTGGTCTGGGCCTGATGGGAAATGCTGCGCTGTTTGTGCCACAGGCCCTTGCGGTATGGCGCAAGAAGAGTGATGAAGGCGTCTCGCTGATCACATTCGGCGGATTCAACGTGCTGCAGGCCATCGGCATTGTGCATGGCTTCTATCAAGGTGACAAGGCGCTGATGATCGGCATGATCGCCAGCATCATCACCTGTGGAGCGGTAACCTGCCTGACACTGGTGTATCGGGCACGGCGGTTGCGGGGCGCACAGCAGTAGCTTTAGGCTTCACAGTGCATGGCGAAAGCTAATAAAGCAGGCCGGAACGATTTACCGGCGGCAAATACTACGCGACAAAAAAAGCCGTGGCGGTGGATTGCCGCGGCCGTCGTAGCGGCCATGCTGCTGGGCCGCGGCATCGTCTGGTACACGCATCGCTCGCCAGCTCCGGAAACGATCTCGACCGCTGTTTTGCATGCCGATCTGCGAGAAGCCGGCTATGTCGACTCAGCCACGTGCAGCCAGTGCCACGCTGACATAGCCGAGACCTACAAGCACACAGGAATGGCACGAAGCTTTCATCGCCCGGGCAATGGGCCTGTGATTGAAGACTTCAAGAAAAACAACCGCTTCACGCAAAAAGCGACCGGCTTGACGTACACGATGGTCGAGCGCGACGGGAAGTTCTATCAGCGCCGCTCAACCGTAGGGTTCGACGGTAAAGAGACCAATGTGCTCGAGGAGCAGGTCGACTATGTGGTCGGCTCGGGGAACCACGCGCGCACGTACCTGCACCGCAACTCACAAGGGCAACTGGTAGAGCTGCCGACCAACTGGTACGTGGAGAAGGGCGGCTCGTGGAACATGAGCCCGGGGTTTGATCAACATGAACAGCCGGATATGCATGGTGTGGTGAACGCCGAGTGTATCTTCTGCCATAACGCGTACCCGCTGGCGAACGACCGCAAGACGCAAGATGATGAACAGGTGATGCCGGCGACAATGCCGGAGGGGATCGACTGCCAGCGCTGCCACGGACCGGGAGCGGCGCATATTAGGGCGGCGAGGGCCAAGGCCGGAGATGACGAGATCTACAAGACCATCGTGAATCCCGGCCGGTTGAGTCGCGAGCGGCAGCTTGAGGTGTGCGCAGAGTGCCATCTGGAAACCAGCGCGCGTCACATCCCCAACTCTATCCGCAGCTATGTACGCGAATTGGACTCATATCGTCCGGGCGAGCCGTTGGGAGAGTACAAGACTTACTTTGAGAAGCCAAAGGACGCCAAGGACTTCGGCTTCGAGACAGCGCATGCGTCGTACCAACTCCCGCGCTCGGTCTGCTTCCAGAAGTCGCAGATGACCTGCCTGACCTGTCATGATCCGCACGACATTCCGCGCGGAGAACAGGCGACTCAGCAATATGTGGAGGTCTGCCAGACCTGCCATGCTGCGACCAAGGACCTGAAGAGCGATGCCGCGCACAAGGGTGTTGTGATGAAGGCAGGCAGCACCTGCCTGACGTGCCACATGCCGAAACGCCGGCCGGAGGCCTCAATCCACGTAATACTGACGGACCACTGGATCCAGCGCCGTCTTCCGCCGGGCGACCTGCAGGCCCCCCTCACGGAAAAGCCTTTCGTGCCGGATCACACGAAGGTTGCGATCTACTATCCGAAGTCCGACGCGCAGAACAATGCCGACCTGTATCTCGCCGTAGCGCAGATAAATGATGCAGGCGTGGATGGCATCGGCAACCTGCGCACAGTCCTCGACCGTGAACATCCCAGGTGGCCTGAGCCATACGTCGCACTAGGCAGGGCCTGCACGCAGGCCGGACAGACGGATGCTGCGATCAAGGCCTTTCAGCAGGCACTCGATCAACGCACGGATGATTATGAAGCGCTGAATGGACTCTCCAATGCGTTGCTTGCAACCAACCGCACCGACGAGGCGATTGCAGTCCTGCAGCGCGGAGCGAAGCGATACGCAGATGACGATCGTTTCCTGGTGAACCTGGGCAACACTTATTTGAGACAAGGCCGCGCGCAGGATGCGCAGGACGTGTTGAACAAAACGCTCGCCGTGAATCCTGAGAATGCACGGGCGCGGAACCTGCTGGGGCTGGCGGCAGTGCAAACGCACGATGTACAGAGTGCAGAACGGAACTTTCGTGAATCGATCCGTCTTGACCCATTGCAGCCGGAGCCGCACAACAATCTGGCTAACCTGCTGACGGACAAGCATGAGTTCAGCGAGGCGGAGTTTGAATACCGTCGGGCGTTGGCCATCAATCCGCAGTATGCAGATGCGCATCACGGGCTTGGGTTGCTGCTGATCATCACCAAGCGCGCGGATAAAGCCGGCGCAGAACTGGAAGCGGCTGCCGCAGCGGCACCGGCGAACGCGCAGATATGGGTGGACCTGGGTGACGTGCGCGGCGCGGGCGGTCATGTGCAGGAGGCCGCGGACGCGTACAAACGCGCTCTGGCCATCAATCCGTCGCAGCCGGAGGCGAATCTGGCGTTGGCGACGATCCTGCTGCAACAAGGGCGCGGGAGCGAGGCTCTGCCGCACCTGATGGTGGCTGCACAGGGACCAGATGCTGACGTTGCTCGGCAGGCGCAAGCACTGCTGGCACAGTTGCAGCGGTAAAGCATATTGACCGTCGCAATGCGGGGTTGCTAGCATTCGTGCCGTGATCCGCAATAGGCGTTGCGTATTACGCAATCAACTCTGACTGCAGACGGCAGGCCAACTATGCAAGCAAGATTATGGAAAACATTTGCAGTATGGGCAGGAATTCTACTTTTGGGTACTGTCGTGGTGCGTCACAGCTTGTTGCACACGGTAAACGCAGCGGAGAAGTTCCCCTCGTTTGTAAATTGGAGCGCGTACGGCGGCGGGAACAACGACGGCCAGTACTCCCCGCTGAAACAGATTGACCGCACCAATGCGAGCAAGCTGCAGCAAGTGTGGTTCTATCCGACGAACACAACCGGCACGCGGTTCGGGTTGAACCCGCTCGTGATCGATGGCGTGATGTTCGTATGGGGAAAGAACGCTGACCTGGTGGCGCTGGATGCTACGACTGGGAAAGAGATCTGGGTCCACCGTATGGCGAGCGTGCCGCGCCTGATCTCGCATCGTGGCATGAGCTATTGGGAGAGCAAAGACCGCAGCGACCGGCGGCTGTTCTTCCACATGAACAACGAGCTGCACGCGGTGGATGCGAAGACCGGCAAGACAATTGCGAGCTTCGGCAACAACGGCGCGGTGGATTTGCGCGAGGGGCTGGGCCGTCCGGTGGCGTCGATCCGGCAGATTGAGTCCGGCAGCCCGGGGCGTGTGTTCGAGAACCTGATCATCGAGGGCTCGGCGACGGGCGAGGAGTATGAGTCGCCGCCGGGAGACCTCCGCGCGTATGACGTGGTGACGGGCAAGCTGGTGTGGCAGTTCCATGCCGTGCCGCATCCCGGCGAGTTCGGCTATGAAACGTGGCCGAAGGACGCGTGGAAGTATGTAGGCGGCACGAATGACTGGGGCGATTTTGCGATCGACGAGAAGCGCGGGGTGGCGTACTTTGCGCTCGGCTCGTCGACGTATGACTTTTATGGCGCGGACCGCAAGGGCGCGAACCTCTTTGCGAACTGCCTGCTGGCGCTCGACGCGCGAACTGGAAAATATCTATGGCACTTTCAGGCGACGCACCATGACCTGTGGGACTACGACCTGGAGAGCGGGCCAAAGCTGGCGACCATCCAGCATGATGGCAAGCCGGTAGATGTGGTTGTCGAAGCCGGCAAGAACGGATTTGTTTGGATCCTCGACCGCACGAATGGAAAGCCGATCTGGCCGATAGAAGAACGTCCGGTGCCGAAGAGCGATGTGCCGGGCGAGGAGAGTTGGCCGACGCAACCGTTCCCGACGCATGTGCCGCCGTTCGCACGGCAAAAATTCACAGTGGACATGGTCGATCCATATATCGTTGATCCTGCGGAGCGCGAGCAGATCAAACAGCAGGTATTGACCGCGCACAATGAAGGCCTCTACACGCCGCCTTCGCTGGGCACAACGATGGAGACACCGGGCAACAATGGCGGAGCCAACTGGGGCACGACGGCGATGGACCCGGAGACCAGGACCTTTTACGTGATGTCGAAGGACGCGCCGTCGCTGCTGCATCTGGAGGCGAAGCAGCCGCGGCGCACCGTGAACGGTTCGGCGGAGAACCAGGGTGAGGTGCTGTATCTGCAAAGCTGCCGGCTATGCCATCAGGCGGACCTGAAGGGACAGCCGCCGGGGATTCCGAGCCTGCTGGGAGTTGTTGAACGATTGGGGCCGGAGAAGATCCATCAGGCGGTGCGCGATGGCATTCCGCCGATGCCGGCGTTTCCCGACCTGAGCGATTCGGATGTCGAAAAGATCATCGCGTACCTTAAAGCGCCGCAGAAGGCGGATGTCGCACCGGACATCATCGCGCGCATCATGGCCCCGCCACCGACAGAGCGCATGGCTCCGGCCGGGACACGCTACTGGACCGGCTACGGGTACATGAACTCAAGCGACGGACTGCCTGCGATTAGCCCGCCGTGGTCGACACTGACGGCGTATGACGTGACGGCGGGGACGATCAAGTGGCAGATCCCGCTCGGCGGCGTGGATGCGCTGATCGCGAAGGGAATCACGGACACCGGCAGCTTCTGGCCGCGCGGAGGCGGCGTGGTGACGGCCGGTGGACTGATTATCGTGCCGACAAAGTCGGACGAGACGCTGCACATCTACGACAAGGAGACAGGCAAGCAGATCACAGCGATCAAAATGCCGGCATCACCGGAGGGCATTCCCACGGTATATGCGGTGAACGGGCGCGAGTATGTCGAGATCAGTGCGCGACCCAATACGGACCGCGTAGGACAGCTCGGCGACCAGCAGGACCCGAGTGCAGGCGGGCCGATGCAGATTGTGCCGAAGGACAACAGCACGCAGGGCTACTACGTCTATGCGTTGCCGCAGGCGCTGACGAAGAAGTAGAACGTCGCTTCACGTACGGACGCCGTCAGCACATTTGTCTGACGGCGTCTTTTCTTTGCGTATTGTCTGGGTTTATTTGCCGATCCAGCCACCATCGACGTAGATGGACTGGCCCGTGATGTAATCGGCATCGTCGGAGGCGAAGAAGGCGACAGCCTTGCCTATATCGGTCGGCACGCCAGTGCGGTGCAGCGAGATCTGTTCAATGATGTGTGGCAGAATTTCAGTGTTCTTCATGACCCAACTGGTCATAGGCGTGTCGACCAGGCCTGGATGGACACAGTTGACGCGGATGCCGTGCGGACCAACTTCAGCGGACATATTGCGCGTAAGGGCCTCGATAGCGAGCTTGCTGGGAGCATAGTGAGTGCGGCCGGGAAGCACGCGGCCGGCCTGGATGGAGCCGATGTTCACGATGGAGCCTTTACGTCCCTCGGCGATGAGGCGCTTGCAGAGGATCTGCGCCGCCATCCAGCCACCCTTGAGGTTGACGTGGACGACGTCCTCCCACTGCTGATCGGTTAGTTCAGTGAAAGGAACGATGGTTTCAATGCCGGCGTTGTTGACGAGGATGTCGACTGGGCCAAGCTGTTTCCATGCCTCGTCGAACAAGCGTTCAAGATCGGCGCGCTTCGACACATCGCCCTGCACAGCGATGGCGCGGCGGCCCTGCTTGGTGACGAGCGCGACAACTTCTTCTGTGCGGGCGTCAAGCTTCAGATCGTTGACGACAACGTCCGCGCCTTCGTGCGCAAAAACTTCGGCGATGCCGCGGCCAATGCCCTGCCCTGCTCCTGTTACAACGGCGACCTTTCCTTTAAGCCTCATCAGGTGTTCCTCAATCAGTGGTTAGTGGATCGTCCAGCCGCCATCGACCATCAGTGTATGGCCTACAACCATGTCAGAAAGTTCGCTGGAAAGGAACAGCACAGCGCCAACGAGGTCTTCAGGCTGGTTCCAGCGGCCGCGCGGAATCATCTCCTGCGTGGCCCATTCTTTATACCCCGGACGCTCGAGGATGTTCTTTCGCGACTCTGTCTCGGTGATGCAGGGAGCAACGGTGTTGACCAGCACACCGCGTGAGGCCCACTCCAACGAAAGCGCCCTGGCCATGTGATGCACCGCAGCTTTGGCGGCGGCATAAACAGCGCGCTTCTTGAAGGCAATCTCGCCGAAGTTGGAGCCGATGTGGATGATGCGGCCTCCGCCCTGCGCCAGCATGACGCGCCCAGCGGCCTGCGAGGCAAAGAAGACGCTCTTGACGCTGGCGTCGAAGGTCTTGTCGTACTCTTCTTCGGTCACGTCGACGGCGTCGCCGGTGCCGGTCCAGCTGGCATTGTTGACGAGAATGTCGACGCGGCCAAACTCTGCGACGGTTTTGTCAATAAGAGCGCGGCAGTCTTCCACCTTGTTGACATCTGTGACGACGATCAGGGCCTTGCGGCCAAGCGCCTCGATCTCTTTCTTGAGCGCTTCGATCTCTTCCATGCGCGGGCCAGGGTACTTGGCAAGCACGAGGTGCGCGCCGGCCTGCGCGAGACCAAGCGCAATAGCCTTGCCAATGCCCTGCGAAGCGCCGGTAACGACGGCAATCTTGTCCTTGAGTCCGAAGCTGGAGTAGTCTGGCACGGCTGATCCTTCCGGTTATGACGTGGGAGGCGCGGCGATAGACGCATTGCGATACACGCGCGACGCATTGCGTATCACGCAAGCACCCAGAAGATCGTATCATTCTCGGGCTGTCGTCAATGCTGGGCCGACGAGTAGGGAGATCGCCGCCGCTCCTTGACAATGCGCTCCGTGCCGATGCTACAGTGTTTGCGCGTGGTGCAATCGAGATTGCACAAAGCGCAGCGCGGGAGATTTCGCCGCTGCTGCTTCAGTTCGGTTTCGGAAGGTGATCAGATGGCCAGCATGATGACTCGACGCAGTTTCCTTTCCAATGCGGCTCTCGCTTCGGCAGGGGCGGCGGCTTATCCCATGTTTGCGGCCAAGGTAAAGAAGCGCAAGGTGCAGGTGGGGCACACGGGTATCACCTGGCGCAACGATCAGGTTGAAGCTGCGATCGCCAGCATTGCGTCACTGGGCTACTGGGGCTTTGAGACCTTCGGCGACAACCTCATCCAGTGGGACGCCAAGGGCGGAATGCTGCCTCTGCTGGAAAAGAACAAGCTGCCGCTGATTTCCGGCTACTGCACCATCAACCTGACCGATGCAACCAAGCGCGACGACGAGCTGGCCAAGGCAGAGAAGTATTGCGACGCGATCAAGAAATGCAACGGCAAAATCTATGTCGTTGGGCCGAACTCCGTGCGGCGCAACACGTACGACTTTGCCGCAGCCAAGGCGAACATCGTCACAACCCTGAATGAACTGGCAAAGCGAGTAGAAGGCCACGGTCTCACTCCGGTGCTGCATCAACACACGGGCACCTGCATTGAGTCGCGCGATGAGACCTATGCTGTGCTGGAGGCAGTGGACACCAAACACCTGAAGTTCGGCCCGGACGTAGGCCAACTGACCAAAGGCGGTCAGGATGCGGTGAAGGTGGTGAAGGACTTTCTTCCGATTGTGGAACACATGCACCTGAAGGACTATGCCGGCACGGACGACCATCTGCTGGGCTACTGCCCGCTGGGCCAGGGCAAGGTGAACGTACCTGCGATCCTGGACATGATGGAAGGGCGCAAGATCAAGGGCATGGTGATGGGCGAGCTGGACAACAACTGGGGACCGAATGCGTCGCCTACGCCGCCAGAGGAGCTGCTGAATCAGAGCCGCGACTACCTCAAAACCATCGGGGTTCAGTTCCGCCACGTGTAAGCTCGAAAGATACTCATGGCAAAGAAGCCGGGCCAACCAGCCTTCATACAGAGCCTCGACCGCGGGCTGACGATTCTGCAGACGGTCGCGCATTCCAAACAACCCGTCGGCCTCGGCGAGCTCTCCGAGCTGCTCAACGTCGACCGCAGCAGCGTCTTTCGCCTCGCGCAAACTCTGCGCCGTCGTGGCTTTCTGGCGACGCCAGCCGGGCGTAAGGACTACATCCTCGGCTCCGCAATGTGGACGCTCTCCCGCCAGTACGACTGGGGCAACATGCTGGTGCGCGTGGCGCATGAGGAGCTGAAGTCGTTGGCGCAGGGACTGAACGAGACGGCGCACCTGGCGATTCGCGAGGGAAAGAACGCGCTGTTTATCGACTCTGTCCATGCGCGACATGTGATTGTGGTGGCTGGGCAGACGGGAGAGCTGGTGCCCCTCTACGCCACAGCGCACGGCAAAGCTCTGCTAGCGGACTGCACTGAGGCGGACCTGAAATTGATCTTCGGGCCAAAGAAGATGGAGCCATATACCAGCACAACGGTAATGACCGTGCCTGCACTTGCCAAGGAGTGCGTTCGGATTCGCCAGCGGGGCTATGCGATGGACGAGGCCGAGTTTATGGAGGGGGTGCGTTGTGTTGCAGCTCCCATTCGGCTTGCCGACCGCACGGTAGTCGGTTCGGTGGGCATCTCCGCGCCGGCATCGCGGTTCCTCAAGGAGCATTGCGCTGGGCACTCCGCGCGTGTGGTGGAATGCGCACGCAGAATCGGCGAGATGCTGAGCGTAGCCGAAGACGGCATGAGCGCAAACGGCGCGTAAGGTCCCTCAAAACAGAAATCAAGCGCCTGGGCGCGAGGAGAGCAGAAGCATGGCAAATCCGATATTGGATTTTGGAATCGATGTCGACAAGCTGCAGTACATCGGCGAAGGACTGCAACGGCCCGAGTGCATTCTGGCGGAAAAAGACGGCACGCTGTGGTCGGCGGACTCGCGCGGCGGAGTGGTGCGCATGCGGCACGATGGCACGCAGCAAATTGTGACGCAGCAGATCTCCGGGCACTTTGCCGATGCAGCAAGCGAAGGCGCGCGCTACCTGACCGGAACTTTGCCAAACGGGTTGGCGTTCGCGGCCAATGGAGACATCCTGATCTCAAACTTTGGCACGGACCGCCTGGAAGTGATGACGCGCACCGGTGAGTCGAAGGTGCTGGCGGATTCCATCGACGGCGAAGCCATCGGCAAGGTGAACTTCGTGCTGCGCGACTCAAAGGGCCGCATCTGGATCACGGTCTCGACGCGCATCAAGAACTGGATGCATGCGCTGCGCACCGACCTGCCTGATGGCTACATTGCGCGCTACGTCGACGGCAAATTCCGCATCGTCGCCGATGGCTTCCACTTCACCAACGAGATCCGCATGGACGCCAAGGAAGAGTTCATGTACGTGGTGGAGACGACCGGCGGCTGCGTCAGCCGGCTGCGTGTTCATGACGACGGCTCACTGAGCGACCGCGAAGTCTTTGGGCCGAGCAGTCTGGGCAAAGGCGCATGGCCGGACGGCATCGCCTTCGACAGCATCGGAAACCTGTGGGGCACGTGCGTCTATTCCGACAAACTGTTTGTGCTGACGCCGCAGGGCGATCAGATCACCCTGCTGGATGAGGGCGACCCGGCGAAGGTGGACGCGCTGGAGAAGCAGTTCCGCGCCGGTGCTGTAACCGAGGATGTGCTGTTTGCAACCGGACGCGGCGTTGCTCCGTGGATGGCCAGCGTGACCTTCGGTGGCCCGGACCTGCAGACGGCATATATCGGCTCACTCCG
>Ga0207694_10004356_pt1 | contig 11061 bp, 8 predicted proteins | sample KBSC34metaG_FD_184353 | JGI IMG/M metagenome (GOLD analysis project Ga0207694, IMG submission 184353) | Corn rhizosphere microbial communities from Kellogg Biological Station, Michigan, USA - KBS C3-4 metaG (SPAdes) (version 2) | ecosystem: Host-associated > Plants > Roots > Rhizosphere > Soil...
GTGGGACATTAAAGGTAAGTCGTTGGGCGTGCCGGTCTGGCAGCTTCTGGGAGGAAAGGTGCGCGACAAGGTCCAGGCCTATGCCTGGATCGGCGGCGATTCACCCAGCGAAGTGGTCGAGCAGGCTCAGCAACGCCGCGCACAGGGCTTTCGCGCCGTGAAGATGAATGCGACGGCGGAGATGGGGCGCCTCGACAGTCCGCGACTGCTGGATGCGGCGGTGGAGCGGGTGAGCCATGTTCAGGCGCTTGGCCTGGATGTCGCTATCGATTTTCACGGCCGGATTCACAAGCCCATGGCCCGTCAGCTGGCCGCGCTGCTGGAGCCGTTGCGTCCGCTTTTCATCGAAGAGCCGCTTCTATCGGAACAGCCGGAAGCGATCCGGCAATTGGCCTCCCAAACCTCAATCCCGATTGCTTTGGGGGAACGCCTGTATAGCCGCTGGGATTTCAAGCCTTTTCTGGAAGACGCCATCATTGATGTGGCGCAGCCCGATCTGGCGCATGCGGGCGGCATCTCGGAATGCCGGCGGATAGCCGCTTTCGCGGAAACTTATGATGTCGCGATTGCACCCCACTGTCCTTTGGGACCGATTGCGCTCGCGGCCTGTGTGCAACTGGCATTGGCGACGCCCAATTTCGTGATTCAGGAAATGTCTCTTGGCATCCATTACAACACCAAGGAGCATGACCTTTTGACGTATCTTCAGGACCCCGCGGTTTTCGATCTTGAAGAGGGCATGATCAAGCCCCTTCAGGCGCCGGGATTGGGGATCGCCATTGACGAAGCGCGCGTTCGCCATGCCGCAACGGCTCCGCATCGCTGGCGCAATCCGGCATGGCGGGGACGCGATGGGAGCCTGCGCGAATGGTAGACGTTGAACTCAAAAGAGGCCGCTTCCAGGATAAGGTCGCCATCGTGACGGGTGCAGCGGGCGGCATCGGTGCCGCAACGGCACGGCGCTTCGCCCGGGAAGGGGCGGCGCTTGTCCTGGTCGATTTACCCGCCGCCGCCGGACAGCGTGATGCGGTCATGGACGCCTGCAAGGCGGATGGTGCCGCCGAAGCCATTGGTCTGGACTGCGATGTCTCGCGAGAAGAGGATGTTGCCGCCGCGGCGAAAGCCGCAATGGCGCGCTTCGGCAGGATCGATGTGGTGGTCAATGTCGCCGGATCCATGGCCTTCAAATTGATTCAGGACTTCAGCGGCGACGAATGGCGCAGGCTGATGGACATCAACTTCATGGGCGCGGTCTTTTTCACGCAAGCCGCGCTCCGAGTCATGAAACCTGGCGGCGCGATCGTAAATATCTCCAGCATTCACGCGTTCCAGACGACCGCGCGTGTGGCGCCTTATGCGGCCGCCAAAGCCGCGCTGGCATCCTTGACACGCAGCACGGCCATAGAAGGCAAGGCATTGGGAATCCGGGCCAATGCGGTCGCGCCGGGTGCGATCGATACGCAGATGTTCTGGACCAGCCCCACGATCGCCAGCGGGGAGGAAAAAGTGCCGGAAAGCATGTTGGGTAAGCCCGAGAGTATCGCGGCTGTTGCGGCGTTCCTGGCCTCTGACGACGCGGCATTCATCACCGGCTCGATCGTCACCGCCGATGGCGGCCGCTTGAGCGCGCTCTAAGGTTCGAGAGTTGCCAATGACGCTTGCACAAACAGCGTTGATCGGAGTGGATTGGGGGACATCCAACAATCGCGCCTATCGGATCGACGGACGGGGAGATGTGCTGGAGAGCCGGAGTAGCGGGCTTGGCCTATCGACAATAAAAGGCGGGAACTTTGCGGCAGCGCTGGAATCGCTTGTCGCCGACTGGCGAAAGGATGCCGCCCACAACATTCCCGTCCTGATGTCCGGCATGGTCGGCAGCCGCAACGGTTGGACAGAAGTCGCCTATTGCGCGTGCCCCTTTGGCGTCGAAGAACTTTCCCGCACCATCGTTTCGGCGCCGGATAAAGCCGCCCACATCGTCGGTGGCGGGTCGGTGATTGATGCGCAACGTCATCACGACGTCATGCGGGGCGAAGAGGTCCAAATCCTTGGGCTGGAAAATACGGCCGGCCTTCGCCTGGTGATCGCGCCCGGCACGCATAGCAAATGGGCCATTCTGGAAAATGGAAAGATTAGAGAATTCCGGACCTATATGACGGGCGAACTTTTCGCACTTTTGAAAGATTACTCGATCTTGGGCTGGCTGATGCCTGACAAGGCCGAGGGCGTGTTGGATGAAAAGGCGTATCTGCAAGGCGTCAAGGATGCGGCAGCCGATCCGGATCTGCTGCATGGTCTGTTCAATGTCCGCACCCGGGGCCTGTTCCAGCCTACTGAGATCGAAGGATCGGCTTCCTATCTCTCCGGTCTTTTGATCGGCAATGAAGTGTCGGGCGCCATGCGGCGGCTTCCGGCGAAATCGATAACGATCATCGCTGGGCAGCAGCTTGCGCACCTCTACAATCTCGCCTTGTCTCATCTGGGCGTGGCGGATGTCGGCATCGCGGATGTCGGCGCCGTGACGGAGAGGGGCCTCTGGCGGACGTGGCAGGCACGAGGGAGTTTGATGTGAGCCGATCTCGCTGGGAGCAAGTCTTGGGCACGCGGCCTCTGGTTGCGATTTTGCGCGGTCTGCGCCCCGAAGAGGCGGCAGAGATTGGCGAAGCCTTGGTCGGTGCCGGCATTCTTTGCGCCGAAGTGCCGCTCAATTCGCCCAACGCGCCGGACAGCATCGCCATTCTGAAACGCGCGCATGGCCATAAGCTGATGGTGGGTGCCGGAACAGTCTTGTCTGTTCAGGAGGTCGCCCTTGTAGCCGCCTGCAGAGCGGAGCTTGTGGTATCGCCCAACACCAATCCCGCCGTCATCGCAGCGACCAAGGCGGCTGGCCTGCTGTCGATTCCAGGCTTTGCCACGCCCAGCGAAGCATTCGCCGGGCTTGAGGCTGGCGCCGATGCATTGAAGGCGTTTCCCACGGATGTGGTTTCGCCGGGAGCGCTTCGCGCATTGAGGGAAGTTCTTCCCGTAAACACGTCCCTGATACCCGTGGGCGGGGTCACAATCGAGAAAATCGGAGAGTACAAGAAGGCGGGTGCGGCCGGGTTCGGGATTGGATCGGCCATCTATCGTCCAGGAAGCGACGCGGCCACCGTATCGAAAAAAGCGAAGGACTTTGTGGAGGCATTCCATGGCCTCGGTTGACTGTGTCTGGCCGCTCAAGGCCAGCCTGGGGGAAGGGCCGTTCTGGTCCGCAGCGGAGAAGGCGCTCTGGTTCGTCGATATCTTCGAAAGGCAGATACATCGCTTCCAACAGGGTGCAGGCGATGGTCAAAGCTGGACCGCACCCGGCAAAATCAGTTTCATTCTTCCGGAGACACAAGGAAGCTTTCTGGTTGGGCTGCCAGGCGCGGTGGCGCGGTTTCATTCCCAATCGGGTGAATTCGAAGCCCTCGCGCGCGTGGAAGGCGACTATCCGCAAAATCGCCTCAACGATGCCTGTATTGATCCTCTCGGCCGATTGTGGTTCGGCAGCATGGATGAAGACGGCCAAAGAAAGAGCGCCGCTTTTTATCGCTGGGGCGCGGAACCGGCTCCCGTCCTGGCCGATACGGGTTATTGCATCTCGAACGGACCGGCCTTCAGTCCGGACGGCCGGTATTTCTATGCCACCGATACACTGGACCATGTCCTTTATCGTTTCGCTATGAGCGAGGATGGTGCGCTGGAGCACAAAACGCCATTCATTCAGTTCCAGTCCGAAGATGGATTCCCCGACGGAACCACCGTCGATGCGGATGGCTGCCTTTGGGTGGCTTTTTGGGGTGGATGGTGTGTCCGGCGTTTTTCGCCGAACGGAAAATTGATCACCGAGGTGAAGCTGCCCTGCGCCAATGTCACAAAGCTGGCTTTTGGCGGAGGCGCGCTGAAGACCGCCTATGTGACCACGGCACGGCATGGCCTCGAACCGCAAGACCTTACCACGCAGCCTTTGGCGGGCGGGCTGTTTGCATTCGAAGTGGATGTGCCCGGCCTTCTCCAACCAATGGCGAAGGGTGTGGGACTGGCTGCCATCCCGCAAGATTGAAGAATATCGGAAGAGACGGAGCGCGTTGTCTGAGTTGGAGTGGTACAAATTTCCGGGGGCCTGATCCATGCATAGCGTTTCCATCGTCCAATCCGGTGCTTCGTCCGAAGCCGATATCCGGCTGACATATGTCTGGCTGATCGCGTTTGTCGCCGCCTTTGGCGGTTTCCTGTTCGGTTACGACTGGGTGGTGATCGGGGGCGCCAAACCTTTCTATGAAGCCTATTTCCATCTGCACAGCCCGCAGGCGATCGCCTGGGCCAACAGTTCCGCCTTGGTGGGATGCTTCCTCGGTTCACTGGTCGCAGGGCGCATCAGCGACCGGTATGGACGGCGCGCTGCCCTTGCCATCGCGGCCATCGTGTTCGCCGTCTCCTCCATTCTGACCGGCTGGTCCTATAGCTTTGAGGCCTTCATCACCTGGCGCATCCTGGGCGGCGTGGCGATCGGGTTGGCCTCCAACATTTCTCCCACCTATATCGCGGAAATCAGTCCCGCCGGCTGGCGGGGGCGGCTGGTGAGCCTCAATCAATTGGCTTTGGTGATCGGTATTCTGCTGGCCCAGATCGCGAACTGGCGCATCGCGCAGCCAGTGCCACCGGGCGCGACCGAAGCCCTGATTGCCGCATCCTGGAATGGTCAGTTGGGCTGGCGCTGGATGTTCAGCGCTGTCGCGATCCCCGCGGTCATCCTGCTCATTTGCGTTCCGCTGATCCCGGAAAGCCCTCGTTGGCTCATGACGCGCGGGCGTCAGCAAGACGCCAAAACGGTCCTATCGCGCATTGGCGGTCCCGGTTATGGCGATAAGGAGGTCGGTGCCATCGCTGGCTCCCTTGCCGCTTCGCCCCAGGACGGATGGAGGGGATTGCTCTCGCCGCAGATACGAGGGCTTTTGCTGATCGGCTTTCTGCTGGCGATCCTGCAGCAATTCAGCGGCATCAACATCATCTTCAATTATGCGGAAGAGGTGTATCGCAATGCCGGCTATGGCGTCAGCGATATCCTGTTCAATATCGTCATCACCGGCGCGATCAATTTGATCTTTACTCTGGTGGCGATGGGCCTGGTCGATCGGGTGGGACGGCGGGGCCTGATGATTTTCGGATGCTTCGGCATCGGGCTGTCCCATGCCGCCGCCAGCTATGCTTATCACCTGGGAGCAGGAGGAGTAGGCATCCTGGCCCTCACGCTCAGCGCCATCGGATGTTACGCCATGTCCCTGGCGCCGGTGACCTGGGTCTTGATATCGGAAATATTCCCCAACCGGGTGCGCGCCTCGGCGGTTTCGGCATCGGTGGCGGTGCTTTGGATTGCCTCCTTCGTGCTCACCTACACATTCCCCTTCCTCAATGCGGCGCTGGGAACGGCGGGGACATTCCTTATCTATGGCGCGATTTGCCTGGCTGGTGGCGTGTTCGTGATCGTCAAGGTGCCTGAGACCAAGGGCCGGTCTTTGGAAGACATGACGCCGGCATCTTCCGTTGGCGGAAAGCAGCAGATGCAGAACCTCTCTTCGGAAAGGTCGCCGTTATGAATATGTCTGCGGTTCTTCGCTCTGTTTCTTATGTGATCAACTTAATCGCGCTTCCCGCCCTGGCCCACGCAGAGGCGCATTTCGATCCGGCTTCGCGCATGTTCCGGCTGGACGGCGGGCAAGTCACGTACGCCTTTGGCGTCAATGCAAACGGCGCCTTGCAGTCGGTCTATTGGGGACCGCGTCTTGCTCCGACCGATACGCTGAAAGCCGAAGCGCCGCGCGACCATTCCGGCATGGATCCGGCCGGTTCGATCACGCCTCAGGAATATCCGGGTTGGGGCGGGCCCATGTACACCGAACCGGCGCTTAAGCTCGCCTACCCCGACGGCGTGCGGGATGTGGTGCTGACCTTCCGCTCCGGTCATGCAGAGGGCAACAGCATCACGGTCGAAATGAGCGATATTCGCCGGCCGCTGCACGTCACCTTGCGGTACACCATCGATCCATCAACCGGAATCGTGGGGCGATCTGCTATTATCCGGAACGAAACTTCGACCGCCGTGCGGATCGACCAAGCATCGTCTGCGGCCTGGTCACTGCCCACCGGAACCGATTACCGCCTCCATTATCTGACGGGGCGCTGGGCCGCCGAATGGTCCTTGCAACAGCGCGCCATCACCGAAGGCGCGACGGTGATCGAAAGCCGCCGTGGTTCGACCGGCATGCAGGCCAATCCCTGGTTCGCCATCGATCGCGCCGGTATTTCCGGAGAGGAGAGCGGACCGGTCTGGTTCGGCGCGCTGGCGTGGAGCGGCTCCTGGCGGATTAGTGTGGACCGCAATCCGTTGGGAGATGTGCGCGTGGTCGGCGGATTCAATCCGTTTGACTTCGCCTATACGCTGAAGCCTGGTGGGTCTTTGGAGACGCCTGTCTTTTACGGCGGCTATTCGGGCCAGGGCATGGGCGGTGCGTCTCGCCTTCTGCACCGCTTTGAGATGACGGCCCTATTGCCCCAGCATCCGGCGCCCCGGCTTCGGCCCATTCTTTACAACAGCTGGGAAGCTACCGAATTCGCTGTCGATGAGAAGGGTCAGATGGCACTGGCCGAAAAAGCCGTCCGCATCGGCGTGGAGCGCTTCGTGATGGATGATGGTTGGTTCGGGGCCCGCAACAACGATCATGCCGGCCTGGGAGACTGGACTGTCAATCCCGCGAAATTCCCCAATGGTCTGAAACCGCTGATCGACAAGGTGCATGGACTGGGTATGGAATTCGGATTGTGGGTTGAGCCGGAAATGGTCAATCCGGACAGCAATCTCTACCGGGCGCATCCTGATTGGGTGATGAATTTCCCAACCCGGCCCCGGTCGGAAGGCCGCAATCAACTGGTGCTGAATTTGGCGCGCCGCGACGTGCGCGATTACATCCTGAAATCACTCGATGAGCTTCTTTCCAAGAACGACATCCAGTTCCTGAAATGGGATTATAACCGCAACTGGTCCGAGCCCGGATGGCCGGAAATGGATCCGGAGCGTCAGCCCGAAATCTATGTGACTTACATTCAGAATCTCTACGGGATCATGGCCGAGCTGCGCCGGCGTCATCCCAAACTGGAGATCGAGGATTGTGCGGGCGGCGCCGGCCGGGTCGATCTGGGGATCATGGGCCTGACGGATCAGGTCTGGGCGTCGGACAACACCGATCCCTTCGACCGGTTGAGCATTCAGGACGGCTTCACCCACGCCTATGCGCCTGGTGTGATGATGGACTGGGTCAGTGACTCGCCGCATTGGGTGAACAATCGGGTCACATCGCTTGAGTATCGCTTTCTTTCGGCCATGCAGGGATCGCTGGGCATCGGCGCCAATCTCAACAAATGGGGCGAGGGCGAGTTTACCGACGCGGCCAGGATGGTGGCCGCTTACAAGCGGATCCGTCAGACGGTGCAGCAAGGCGATCTATACCGCCTGATCCGGCCGAACGATCCTTCCGGACGTGCCGCGACCTTCTATGTCTCGCCGGATAAACGCCAGGCGGTCTTATTTGCGTTTTTGCACTCCAGTACCAAGCTCGATCGGCAGCCTGCCATTCAGGTCACCGGGCTGGATCCTCAAAAGCAATACCGGGTGAAACCTCTCGATGCAGGCTCCGATGTGGCGGGTGAGACGCAAAGCGGCGCCTACTGGATGGGACATGGCGTGGATGCCTCCATGACCGGAGACTTCCAAGCCAAGGGGCTGATATTCGAGGCGCAATAGAAGGGCTGGATTCCAAACCATAATGGCGTTCGAAGGGATGAATATCGTGACAGACTATATTGCGCGGCGGATTGCGGAGCCGATTGAAATCGACGGCAACATAGAAAAGCCGGTCTGGAAAAGCGCAGAATGGAGCCGGCGCTTTGTCGACATGACGACGGGCGCGCCGGGACTCTATGAAACCAGGACCGCCATCCTATGGACGGACGCGCATCTCTATATTGCCTTTTGGGCCGAGGAACCCTTGGTCGAGGCCCGGTTGACCGAACGCGACAGCCTGATTTTCCTTGAGAATGATCTCGAGGTCTTCATCGATGGCGGCGATTGCTATTACGAACTGGAGGTCAACGCCGCCAATACGATCTATGAAGTGTTTTTCGTTTGGCGGGATGCCTACCGCAAGGGCGGTAAGTTCGACCTGCCGCAATTGGATGTTCACGATCCCAAAACCTACACATTCGGCGGCAATTACGACCGGACCGCGGCCACCTTCTGGCGGGGCACCCATCCGCGCGGCACGCGCTGGGCATTCACCGGCTTCGATCTTCCCGGCCTGAAAACCGCCGTGCGGGTCGATGGCACGCTCAACGACAACAGCGATATCGATAAGGGTTGGAGCCTTGAGATTGCCATCCCTTGGGCAAGCTTGGGCCTACTGGCCGACGGCCGATCCCTGCCGCCAGTCCCCGGCGATATCTGGAAGATGTTCCTGGGGCGCTTTCAAAAACTGATGGTGGCGGGAAAGGAAGTCGAACCGCATCCTGCCATGGCTTTGAACAGCCATGGTGTCGATGACACCCATCAGCCGGATTCCTGGAGCGAGGTGCGCTTCGAGAGATAAGCGCCGTTCATCAGGCGCTATAGACGGTCGCACCGCCCACGACCGTGCGGACGATCGGGATATCCTTGATCTTGTTCGGATCGACCGCGTGGAGATCGTCCGCCATAACCACGAAATCGGCCAGCTTGCCGGGTGTGATGGAGCCTTTGATCGCTTCTTCGTGTGTGTAATAAGCGCCATGCATCGTGTTGATCAGGAGAGCCTCGTCCACAGTGATGCGCTGTCTGGCGCCCCAAGTCTCTCCGTTCCACCCCGTGCGGGTTACCATGCTCTGTATGCTGATCCTGGGGTCGAACGATCCCGGCGGGTAGTCAGTCCCCGTCGCCACGGGAATCTTGGCATCCATCCAGGTCCGGAACGCCATGCACTGGCTCAGGAAATCGTCACCATAAAGGTGGAATTTCTCTGCGTCGGTATAGAGATAGACCGTGAAGGAATTGGGAACGACCCCGATCTCCTTGATGCGGCGCACGATATCGTCATTGATGTTGGTGCAATGGGTGATCTTGTGGCGGACCCCGGCACGGGGTGCCAGCTTAAGCGCGCGCTCATAGGCCGTCAGCACCATTTCGATCGCGGGAACTCCATTCGCATGGCAATTGCATTCGATGCCGGCCCGGTGCAGCCGTTCGGCCCAAGCGTTTAGGTCATCCTGCGTGGTGGTGATATTGCCGTAGTATGGCGGTTTGGTGCCTGCAAACGGCGTGCGGCGCGACATTGTCCGCTCTTCGAACGAGCCGTCGCATATATGCTCATATGTGGCGCCGAATCTGACCCGCTCGTCACCGAAGCCTGTGCGGATGCCGGCGGCGATCAGTGCATCGACAACGGCGCTATCGGCTTCATAGTTCACCCGGTGTAAAAGATCGCCACTGTCGCGCACCTGCTGGAGCGCGGTCAGGCTTCCGCCCTGATGGGCAACGCTTGTCACGCCAAACCGGACAAACTGCTTGGAGATGAGCGTCAGCCCTTCGCGATTGCGCAGCAGGGTTTCTTCCTCCGATAGCGTCGGTCGCTTGACGAATTTATTCATGACCTCCATGGCATTGTCGGTCGCGCGGCCGCTCAGTTCACCCTTGGCATCGTGATCGAAGGTCCCCCCGGCCGGGTTCGGCGTGTTGCGGTCGATGCCTGCCACTTCAAAGGCTTTGCTGTTGTAATAGGCGGAATGTCCGCCGCCGTGATAGACCGCGACGGGCAGGTCCCGGGAAACCGCATCAAGATCGTGAATGTTCAGCGGCCGGCCATCCTTCGCCTTCGTATCGTCATAGAAGAATCCTTGCACCCAAATCCCGGGAGGTGTTTGGGCAGCCCTGGCGCGGAGCTTGTCGAGTATGCTCGCGATGCTCATAATCTCTGGAGCGTAGGGGTTGCCGAGGATGACTTCGTAGCGCAATACCCGGCCGGCATCCTCCGCGTGATTATGGCAGTCGATGAAGCCGGGCACGATGGTCATGCCCTTGGCGTCGAAGGTGTCGGTTCCTCGACCGATCAGGGTTTTCATATCGGCGCTGGTGCCGACTGTAAGGAAGCGGCCGTCCTTGACGGCAAATGCTTCGGCGCGGGGCATGTGAGCATCGACGGTATAGACTTTGGCGTTGGTGACGACGAGGTCGGCCTTGCCGGGATCGGAAGAAGCAGCCAGTGACGAGGTGGCCAGCGATCCCGTAAATGCGGCCGTGGTGCCACCCAGAGCGGTGATTCCAGCCAGACTCATGAACTGCCTGCGGTTGTGCGAACTGTTTGTCACGATTGCTCTCCCCGATTGTCTGTCGATCCGATCAGCGTCTTGTAGAGCGCCGGATCGGTCGCCCCCTCCGTGTTGATGAGGAATATGCGCGCGCCCGGACCAAGGCCGATCTGTTCGCGCAGCGAAGAATTCTTCGCCACTTTCATGAGTGCGGCCAACCCGACACCACCGCTTTCGCCCGCGACGATTGCCGGATCGCCGCCCAGTGGGAAAGCCAGCTGTTTCATCGCGGCAATGGCGTCATCATCCTCGACCGTCATAAAGGCATCGGCCGCACGGGAGAGAATGCGCCAGGCGATCATGGATGGTTCATGGCATTCGAGCATCGCCATCACCGTGGAGAAATTGTGCGCGATCTTGACCGGCCGCCCGGCTTTGGCGCTTTCGAACAGGCAGGCGGCATTCGATGGATCGACAACGGTCAGGAACGGGCGCTTGTCTCCGAAAACCAGAGTAAAATGCGCCGCGACGGTCGCGGCGATGCCGCCCACGCCGGCTTGAATGAAGACATGGGTTGGTGGTGCGGGGATTTTGGCCAGCGTTTCCCGCAATAGCGCGGTATAGCCTTGCATGACCAGGCGCGGGACCTGCTCATAGCCCGACCAGGATGTATCGGAGACGACGATCCAGCCATTCGCTTGCGCCATGCGC
>Ga0207694_10004358_pt1 | contig 11057 bp, 8 predicted proteins | sample KBSC34metaG_FD_184353 | JGI IMG/M metagenome (GOLD analysis project Ga0207694, IMG submission 184353) | Corn rhizosphere microbial communities from Kellogg Biological Station, Michigan, USA - KBS C3-4 metaG (SPAdes) (version 2) | ecosystem: Host-associated > Plants > Roots > Rhizosphere > Soil...
TCACCTCACGCTCTCGCGGCGTCAGTGATTCATAGCGCGCACGAATAGGAGCCACAGCAGCGTCTTCGGCACGGCGAGCACGATCCTGCGCGAAGGCATGCTCAATCGCAACAAGCAACTCCTGCTTCTCGAACGGCTTGGTTAGAAACTCAATGGCACCGGCCTTCATCACCTTGCGCACCATAGGCACATCGCCATGCGCCGTCATAAAGATGATGGGAATGTGAGTGGCAGAAGAATTCAACTTCTCCTGGAACTCCACGCCCGTCATTCCGGGCAGTCGCGCGTCCAATACCAGGCAGCCGGGCCGCCCCGGATCCCAATGCCGTAGGAAGTCCTCCGCACAGGGAAAGGTCTCCGAGACGACGCCAACGGCCTCCAGCAGATTGCTTAGACCCTCACGGATTGCGGCATCATCGTCGACAATGAAAACTGTTTCTCGCTGACTCATGCGCGCACCGGAAGCGTGAAATGGAAGGCAGTACCCTGCGGCGCTGCAGCCTCAGCCCAGATGCGGCCGTCATGCGACTCGATAATGCTGCGGCAGATGGCCAAACCCATGCCCATGCCGTGCGACTTCGTCGTGAAGAACGGATCGAAGATGCGCGCCAGCGCATCAGCCGCGATGCCGGGACCACGGTCTTCTACAGTGACCCGTATGCGCACACTGTCCTCCTGCCGTGTATGAATGGTCAGTTCGTGCGGTGCGGCAACGGAGTCCATAGCATCCATGGCATTGTGCGCCAGGTTCAGCATCACTTGTTGTACCTGTACTGGATCAATCTCAACCATGGGCAGGCGATCGGCCAGCGCTAGACGGATCGTCGCATTCTGACGCGCAGCGTCGTCGCGCAACAACTGCACCAGGTCCAGCACCAGGCGATTCATATCAGTGGCCTGTCGCACAGGTGCATCACTGCGAAACAGCGCGCGCACCCGCTTCACCACCGCGCCGGCACGCGTACTTTCCTGCACAATCCGCTCGGCGGTGGCAGTAGCCTTCTCATGATTCCCTGCGGTCAGCCACTCACGGCAGGCATAAGCATGCGTAACGACAGCAGTCAGCGGCTGGTTGAGCTCATGTGCGATCGATGCGGCCATCTCGCCCAGCGAAAGAGTACGCGCGCTGCGCGAGAGCTCATCGTGCGCCTCAATCAGCCCCTGCTGCACGCGATGCTGCTGCTCGATATCGATATGGATGCCGAACCAACGCGCCAGCTTGCCGTCCACCGAACGTTGCGGCATGCCCCGGATCAGAAACCAGCGATATCCACCGTCGGCCATTCGGATGCGGGCCTCGATCTCGAACGGGTTTTCGTCAGCAAGCGCAGAGTTCCATGCGTGGCGAACGAGCCGTTCATCCACTGGATGCAAAATACGCGGTAACGCATCGGGCAGCGCTCCAGTTAGCGGCGCTCCCAGGGCTTCCACCAAATGCTGGTTGGAGTAGTCCATCATGCCGTCGGCACTGGCGCTCCACATCTGCTGCGGGATCGCGTCGGCGAGTGTGCGCAAACGGCGTGCACTCTCTTCCAGCTCAAGATTCGACTGGCGCAGTTCAGCGGTGCGCTCTTCGACACGCGCCTCCAGCTGGTCGCGTGCCTCCCGTACAGCACGCTCCGCGCGGCGGCGGGAGGCGACAACCAGCATCATCGCAAACGCGCAGATGGTGAAAGCAGCAAAAAAGCTTTTAGATAACCCCGAAATGGACAGCGAGTAAAGCGGTGGGACGAGAAAGTAGTCAATCAGTAGAGTGGAGACGACCACTGCGATCGATCCCGAGACAATGCCGCCGAACCATGCGCTGCCCATCACCGCGCCCAGGAACAGAAACGGGAACGGATAGGCAATGGAGTGCTGAAAAGGGATGGTCCAGAGGAAAGCTATAAGAACGAAGAAGCCAGCGATGGCCGTGGGGCGTAGGACCTGCTGAATGATCCATTCCGAGATGCGCTCAAGGCGCGTGGCTTCCATTCGAGCATGATAAATGCGACGGAATGAGAATTGAGAGCTTGGTAAATCCGCACAGGCTTCGTTGAATACAGGCCGCAGCGGACCGGTTTCTACAGCTACTGGTCATTTTTTCTTCTGCACTTTGGAAACCGTGAAAGAGCCCATGATCCCCATAAACTCGCCTGCGGCGCTATGCATCGGGGTGCCCTGTACATCCGCCCAGACAGCGGAACCGTCCGCTCGCCTCAATCTGAAATGGAACGGCGATCGATTCCCGGCCTGCTTGGCGTCAAAGAGCTGACGGGCCGCATCTACATCTTCCGCGAAGACATACCGAAACGAGTCCTTCCCAATCAGATCGGCACCGTTCGCCTCTCCCAGAATCTTTGCCATGTCCTCATTTGCATAGACCGTGGTCCCCTGGGCATCGATGATCCACAGTCCTTGCCGCGAGACGAGCGTCGATTTGGTTGTCATTGTCCTTCATGTTAGCGGAGGACACTCCGCAGAAAAATCGACGAGTTCAGGCTGACTCTGAAGGACATCTGCACAACGGCCGCAGATGGAATCGCCATGACAGAGATTGGTTCGGCCACTCGCCAGATTGCATTTTTCACGCTGCGGCGGATAGGATTCTCTGCGCGACAGTAATGAGCGGAAATCCAAACGCTATCCATATTGACAGGGTGGTTTAAGAACGCATGGTGGGTGAGTGGCCTCAGCCGTATACCCTCTTTGGCCGGGGACTGGGATTCTCCGCGCTGCTGGCGGCATTGCCGACGCTTTTGCTGCTGTTTCTGCTGGTAGTAAAGCGCGCGGCCTCATGGTTTGCGACCCTCGCCGGGCTGGTGGCGACCTTGGCGCTGGCCATGGGTGCCTATGGCATGAGCGCAAAGCACGCCTTCAGCAGCGCCGCTGACGGTGCCACCTTCGGCGTCTTTCCCATCTCGTGGGTCGTGTACTGGGCGCTGGTGCTGTATGAGTTGACAGTGATAACCGGGAAGTTCGAGATCATCAAGGACTCAATCGGCGCCGTCACCTCAGACAAGCGCATGCAAGCGCTCCTCATCGCCTTCGCCTTCGGTGCCTTCATTGAGGGCTGCGCAGGCTTCGGCGCTCCCGTAGCAGTCGCAGCCGCCATGATGGTCGGCCTCGGCTACTCAGCTCTGTATGCCACCTCCATCTGCCTGCTCGCGGACACCGCACCCGTCGTCTTCGGCTCCATCGGCATCCCGGTCATTACGCTCGCAGGCGTAACCGGCCTGCCGCTCCTGCGTGAGCACGGCGTCGCCGGCCTCAGTGCGGTAGCCGGCAGGCTTACCGCGCCGATGTCGTTCCTGCTGCCGGCGTACATCATCCTGGTGACGAGCGGATGGGCCGCGACGGTGGAGGTATGGCCGGCCCTGTTGGTCTCCGGTGGAATCTTCGCCTCCATCCAGTTCTTTGTCTCCAACAGCATCGGTCCGCAACTCACCGACATCCTTGCATCCATCGCGGCCATGGTCGCGCTGGTCATCCTGCTGCGCTTCTGGGAGCCGAAGCACACGGAGACACACGACAGCCAGATCGATGCTGGGATGAAGAAACCGAAAGACCTGCTGCCGGAGCGCGCGCACGACGTGCGCAGCGGACCACACTATACCTCCGGACAGATCTGGTCAGCGTGGATGCCCTACGCGCTGCTCGTGGTCTTCGTGCTGCTGTGGGGATACCCGCCCATTCTGGCCAAACTGGATAGCATGACAATCAAAGTCGCCTGGCCCGGACTGCACAACGAAATCCTGCGCATGCCGCCTGTCGTAACCAAGCCGGCAAAATACGCCGCAATGTACAACTTCACCTGGGCATCAGCCTCGGGTACCGCGGCCATGTGCGCGACCATATTCTCTGCGATATTGTGCGGAATGAAACCGCGCGAGTTCTTCGGCGTTTTGTTATCAGTCGCGAAGAAGCTCGTCACCCCAACCATCACCGTCGCAGCCATGCTGGCCATGGCCTTCACCATGAACTACTCCGGTGCCACAGGCACGCTGGGGTTGGCCTTCGCATCCACGGGCAGGCTGTTTCCCTTCTTCTCACCGATCCTCGGATGGCTCGGCGTCTTCCTTACCGGCTCAGACACCTCGGCCAACGCCCTCTTTGGCCCACTGCAGGTTGTCAGCGCTACCCGGCTGGGTTACGATCCCATCCTCATCGCAGCGGCAAATTCCGTCGGCGGCGTCATGGGCAAAATGATCAGCCTGCAATCCATCGCCGTCGCCGCCGCTGCCGCCGGCCTCACCGTCTCCGACCAGGCCAAGCTCTTCCGCTTCACCCTCAAGCACAGCATCTTCCTCGCATCTGTCGTAGGCGTGGAAGTAATGCTGTGGGCCTATCTGGGGCATGGGCGGTAAGAGCTGCGCATAAGACCGTTCACGAGGAGGTCTAACCTCCCTTTTAGCTATCATCACTAAATGCTGAATGCGGCCATTCTGAATGAACTGCGCGCGGCGGTCGACGGCGCGGATGGCGTGCAGGCGACACGCGGCCTGAGTGGCCTGATCTCTACCGAAAGCCAGCTCAAGACCTACGAGTGTGACGGCCTCACCAACTTCCGCGTCATGCCCGGCGCCGTCGTACTGCCGCGCACCGCAGAGCAGGTACAGGCCATCGTCAAGATCTGCGCGAAGCACAAGATTCCCTTCGTCGCGCGCGGCTCAGGCACTGGCCTCAGCGGCGGCGCGCTTCCCGCCGAGGGCGGAGTCGTCATCAGCTTCTCTCGCATGAACCACATCCTCGAGATCGACATTCCCAACCAGCGCGTCATCGTCGAGCCCGGAGTCATTAACCAGCACGTAACGGACGCGGTCTCCGCCTACGGCTACTTCTACGCGCCCGATCCCTCCTCGCAGAGCGTGTGTACCATCGGCGGCAACGTCGCGGAGAACGCCGGCGGCGCGCACTGCCTCAAGTACGGCTTCACCACCACGCACGTTCTCGGCATGGACGTCGTTCTGCCCACCGGCGAACTCGTCACCCTCGGCTCAGCCCTGCCCGACGCACCCGGTTATGACCTCACCGGCGTCTTCGTCGGCTCCGAGGGCACGCTCGGCGTCGCCACCCGCATCATCCTCCGCATCGTCGAGCGCCCGGAGACCGTACAGGTGCTGCTCGCTGCCTTCGACTCCATCGCGCAGGCCGGCCAGACCGTCTCCGACGTCATCGCCGCCGGCATGCTCCCTGCAGCCATGGAGATCATGGACCGGCTTTCAGCGCACGCCAGCGAGCAGGCCGCCCATCCCAACTATCCTGTCTGCGAAGCACTCTTGCTCATCGAACTGGATGGCCTGCCCGCTGAGGTCTCCGCGCAGATGGCCAGCGTGAATGAGTTCTGCAAGAAGAATGGCGCATGGGAGATTCGCCTCGCGCAGACCGCAGAAGAGCGCGGCCTCATCTGGAAAGGCCGCAAAGCTGCATTCGCGGCCATGGGACGTATCTCGCCCAACTACATCGTGCAGGACGGCGTTATTCCGCGCACCGCCCTCCCCGAGGTCCTGGAAAAGATCGGGCACATGGCATCCGAAGTCAACCTGCGTGTGGCCAATGTCTTCCATGCTGGCGACGGCAACCTCCATCCCATGGTGCTGTATGACCAGGCAATTCCCGGGCAGGAGGAGATCGCGCTCGATCTCTCCTACCGCATCCTCTATCTCTGCGTCGACCACGGTGGCTCCATCACCGGTGAGCATGGCATAGGCAAAGAAAAGCAGCAGGCCATGGGCTACATGTTTACTGAGCCCGACCTTGAGACCATGCAGCGCGTGCGCCACGCCTTTGATCCTGAGAACATCGCCAATCCCGACAAGGTATTTCCGCGGACCAAGCTCTGCGGCGAAAAGACCGGCCCCTACACTCCGCATCCGCTGGAGAAAGCGGGCGTGGCGGAGTTCTTTTAGATGGCAATCGGCATAGTTGATCTCGAGCAGCTGGTGCGGTCGATTCCTGGCACGGATTGCGCCCGCACCGAGGACGGTCGCGTCATCGCGCTTCCCTCCACTACAGAGCAAGTCGCCGCCGTCATGCGCTCCATCAATGACCTCGGCATGACAGTTGAGATCGCCGGCGCGGGCACAAAGCGCGGCTGGGCCAATCCCGTACGTACAGACATTGTGCTCAACACCAGGCGTCTGGCGGGCGTCGTGGAGCACAGCTGGCAGGACCTCACGGCCACCGTCGGCGCCGGCACGCCGTGGGCCGTCATGCAGAATGAGCTCGCACAGCATAGTCAGTTCGTCGCGCTCGATCCGCTCTGGCCGCAACAGGCACGCGTCGGCGGAATCGTCGCCGTCAATGACTCCGGTGCGCTGCGCAGCAGTTACGGCAGCCTGCGCGACCTCATCATCGGCATGACCATCGTGCTGGCCGACGGCACAATCGCAAAGACCGGCGGCAAGGTCGTGAAGAATGTCGCCGGCTACGACCTGCACAAGCTCATGACCGGGGCCTTTGGCACGCTTGGCATCATCACTGAAGTCACCTTTCGCCTCCATCCGCTGCCCGCGCACACACGCATGTGGAGCGCGGCCTCACGTGACCCGGACGTGCTGGCGTTTCTGATGATGAAGGTCCGCGAATCCCGCATGAACGTGCGCGCCATGCAGCTTCGTGCCAGCATGCAGGCATGCGCGTTGGATATCGAGCTGGCGTCGTTGCCGGAGGTAGTCGCTCCTCAGATCGAACGGCTGAACGTTTTGGCCCGCGGCTGCGGCGGATCCTGTACCGTGCAGGAGGACCTCGCGACAGATCTCTTCGGCGCGCGCTCCCATATCTTCGGGCACGATGTTGTAGTCAAGCTTTCAGTCATGCCCACCGCCATCACAGCCATGGTGCGCGACGTGCTCCAGCTCGGCGGAACAGCCGTCGTCCAATCTTCTGGAATTATGACCATCGGCTTTCGCGAATCCACCGCGATTAATGCCCTGCCCTATCTGCAGGAATACGTCGAACGCGCGCGTGGCCTGATGACCGTATTGCAGGCGCGTGAGCGTCCGCATCCCGAGTGGGCCATGCTGCCGCCGCGCATGGGTACGGCTGACTTGATGCGGCGCGTAAAACAACAGTTTGATCCGAAGGCCACGCTGAATCCCGGCCGGCTGATGGGGGGAATATGAGCGGGCATTTGACCACCATTGAAGAACCAAAGCCGTCGAACTTTGACGCCCACCATCCGCCAGGAAAAGCTCTGCTGGCTGACTGCGTGCACTGTGGTTTTTGCCTCCCTGCCTGTCCAACCTACCAACTCTGGAACGAGGAGATGGATTCGCCCCGTGGCCGCATCTACATGATGGATCGCGCTGCCGCTGGAGTCACGCCGCTGGATAAGACCTTCCAGCGCCACATGGACAACTGCCTCGGTTGCATGGCCTGCATGACCGCATGCCCCTCCGGCGTGCAGTACGACAAGCTCATCGAGGACACGCGCGGCCAGGTAGAGCGCAACACGCGCCGCGGCATCGGCGACACACTCTTCCGTAAGCTGTTATTCGCAACCTTTCCTCACCCTGCACGCCTACGCGCAATGGCACGCCCGTTGCGTTTCTATCAACGCAGCGGACTGCAAAAAGCCGTTCGCGCCTCCGGCGTGCTAAACCTGCTACCAAAGCGCTTCGCCGCGATGGAAGCCCTTTTGCCAATCGTGCCCGCCCGCAGAGATCCCGTCCCGGCGCTTACCCCTACGACCGGCAAGCGTCGCCGCGTCGGCATGCTGACTGGCTGCGTGCAAAGCGTCTTCTTCTCGCGCGTCAATGAAGCAACCGCCCGCGTGCTCGCCGCCGAAGGCTGCGAGGTCGTCACTCCGGAGAACCAGCCCTGCTGCGGCGCGCTGATGGTGCACTCTGGCCTCGAAGAACAGGCCTCGGTCATGGCACGACGCATCATTGAAATCTTCGAGCAGGCCAATGTGGACACCATCGTGATCAACGCCGCCGGCTGCGGATCGACCATGAAGCTCTACGGCCATCTGTTGCGCGACGATCCGGAGTGGTCGGAACGCGCGCAGGCCTTCGCTGCAAAATGCAGAGACATCAGTGAGATTCTCAGCGAGCTTCCGCCGCGCGCAGAGCGCAACTCGTTACGCCTGCGCGTGGCCTATCACGATGCCTGCCATCTGCGGCACGCACAAGGCGTCTATCGCCAGCCCAGGCAGGCGCTCGCAGCAATTCCCGCCCTTGAAGTTGTCGAGATTGCAGAACCAACCCTCTGCTGCGGCTCCGCCGGCGTCTACAACCTTCTGCAGCCTGGTCCAGCAGCAGAGTTGGGCGATCGCAAAGTAGAGAACCTGCTGGCTGCGCAGGCCGAAGCAGTAGTCTCTGCCAATCCCGGCTGCCTCCTGCAACTCATGGCCGGCCTCAGACGCCGCGGAGAAAAAACCCTGCCTGCCTTCCACATGGTGGAGCTTCTCGATGCATCCATCCGCGGAGTAACAACCGCCGAGCTGCTCTGGAACCGCGAAGAATAGCGCCAGCAGACTACTCGTCCTTACCAGGCCGCGCCATCAACTCGCGAATCGCATCCTTCGGTCTCTTGCCGTGGTGCAGAATCGCGTCCATCTGCTCGGTGATCGGCATCTCGACGCTGTAACGCGCTGCCAGCCCCAGCGCCGCCGTCGTGCTGCGCACGCCCTCCGCCACCTTGCCATTCAGTCCCGCCAGAATGTCAGGCAACGCCCGACCTCTGCCCAGCTCCGTGCCGACAGTCCTGTTTCTCGACAGCGAACCGGTGCACGTCAGCACCAGATCGCCGAGTCCGGACAGCCCTGCCAGCGTCTGCGTTCTTCCACCACAGGCCAATGCCAGCCGCGTCATCTCCGCAATACCGCGTGTGATCAGCGCAGCCGCAGCGTTGTGCCCCAACTCAAGCCCATTCACTACGCCCGCGGCCAGCGCAATCACATTCTTCAGCGCACCGCCAAGCTCCACGCCGGCAACGTCGTCATTCGTGTACAAACGCAGCGCCGGCGAGCTGAATTCCTTCTGCACGCGCTGCGCAACCGCCGCCATCGAAGAAGCAGCCACAATCGCCGTCGGAATCCCAGCCGCGACCTCAGCCGCAAAAGACGGCCCGCTCAGTACGCAAACCGGGTTCTCCGCCACAGAGGCGATCACCTGCGACATGCGCAGCAGGCTCGTCTCTTCCAGCCCTTTAGCCGCGCTCACAATCACCTGTTCGCGCGTCAGCGCCGGAGCCGCCTTGGTCAGCACACCGCGCAGATGCTCCGACGGCGTTACCAGCACAATAATCTCCGCGTCAGAAACCGCCGCAACCAGGTCCGCCGTAACCCGCACGTCAAATGGCACCGTATAGCCGGGCAGGTACTGCAAATTCTCACCCGTCTCGGTCAGTTGCTCGGCCAGCGGCTCCGAGTGCGACCACAGCGCAATCTGGTGTCCGCCACGCCGCGCCAGCGAGATGGCCAGTGCCGTTCCCCATGCTCCCGCGCCCAATACCGCAATCCGGCTCACGCGCCCGCCTTTCGCGGCGCAGAATCTGTCTGCGGCGACACATTCTCTGCACTTGTCTCTTTTTTCTTCGCGCCGAACCTGCTCTCTGTTCCGCTCAGCAGCCGTTGAATATTTGCAGAGTGCTTCACGATGATCAGCGCAGGGATGAAAAGGAATCCAAACCACACCGCCGCCGTACGCTGAGCGACAAAATGAAATCCGAGCAGAGGAAATGCCGCAGCCGCGATGATCGATGCCAGTGATACATATCGCGTGAGCGCAAATATCACAACAAAAACCGCCAGCGTCGCTAGCGCCGCGCGCCAATCCAGTGCAAGAAACACGCCCAGCGCACTGGCCACGCCTTTACCGCCCTTGAAACCAAGCCATACCGGAAACACATGCCCGCAGATCGCAGCGACCGCAGCCGCGACCTCAATGTCATACGCAGCCGTAGTATTCGCTCCTACCGCATGCTCCGCCAGCGCCCGCGCAATCATCACCGCCGCGTAGGCCTTGCCCATGTCCAGCAGTAATGTCGCCAGCCCCAGGCCCTTCGCACCCGAGCGCGCCACATTCGTTGCGCCGATGTTGCCGCTACCCGTCGCGCGGATGTCCTGCTTGCGAAACACGCGCACCAGCACGTAGCCGAAGGGAATAGACCCCAGCAAATAAGCAATCGCAATCGGCAATATCCAGGGGTTGGTCAACAGGCTCACAGATCGATTTCTTGAAACTCCAAGCACGAGTCTACCGGAATCATCCGCGCTCCAGCAGCCCCTTGCGCAACTGCTCCAGCGCATGCTGACTCGCCCACAGGCGAATGCGTTCGCGGTCCCCTGCAATCGTCAACTCCGTCACATGCGTCTTCTTCTCGTCCGCAAATGAGATTGCGACATACACCAGCCCCACCGGCTTGTCCGAATCCGGTCCCGGCTCACCTGGTCCCGGCCCGGCGATCCCCGTCACTCCCACGCCAACGTCCGCTCCCGTTCGCTTGCGAATACCCTCCGCCATCGCCTTCACGACAGCCTTTGACACCGGCCCCTCGTTCGCAATCAACTCCGCCGGCACATCGGCGAACTCCATCTTCAACGCGTCCGCGTACGTAACCGCGCCACCCAGAAAATAGCGCGACGAGCCCGGCACTGACGTCAGCCGCTGCGCCAGAAGACCTCCCGTGCAACTCTCCGCCACCGCCAGCGAAAGATGCCGCATGCCGAGCATCAGTAGCACCACCTCCTCCAGCGTCTCTCCATGCGAGCTGAAGATAGCCTCGCCCATCTCCGCCTCCACGCGCTCGGCCAACTCATCCACGCGCGCCTGCGCCTCTTCCCTGCTCGTCTTCGCGCAGACAAAGTGCAGCTGTATCTCGCCCGAACCTGCAAGGATCGTCGTCTCCACATCACGGTAGCTCTTGTAGATAGGCGCGGTGCGCTTGTCCACCTGCGACTCAGGAATCAGTGCCATGCGCAGCATGCGTGTCGCGAGGTGCCGCTCCGGCAGAGACGTGCGCAGCCGCGGCGCGCACTCATTCGCGTACATCCCCTTCAACTCTTTCGGTGGCCCCGGCAACAGAATCACAATCTTGCGATGCCGCCCAACCACCGTGTCAATGTACTGGCC
>Ga0207694_10004360_pt1 | contig 11055 bp, 6 predicted proteins | sample KBSC34metaG_FD_184353 | JGI IMG/M metagenome (GOLD analysis project Ga0207694, IMG submission 184353) | Corn rhizosphere microbial communities from Kellogg Biological Station, Michigan, USA - KBS C3-4 metaG (SPAdes) (version 2) | ecosystem: Host-associated > Plants > Roots > Rhizosphere > Soil...
CAAAAATTCGTTGTCCGAGGCGTTCGCGTTTTCCCAAAAAGGCGCAATCACGCTAAGCAATCCGGCACGATTCATCATTTCGATTTTTTCATCTAGCGTTTGAAAATACGCGGGATCAATGGCGATGCGGTCGCGTCCAGTGAAGGCGGAGCGATTTTTGGCGTGGGCACCCGAGTCAACAGACCATTCAACGGCGGAAAAGTTTTGTCCAGCGCGAGTCTGGGTATAGATAATCCAATCGCGCGCACTGGAAAGGCGCGGGGCGTTCCAGGCTACGTCGGCCATCCAGAAAAACGGAGTGCCATCGGTGTGTTCAAAATGATGACGATCCTTGGCGACCTGGATCGGGCCGTGTTGGGCAAAGCGACTTGTGCCAACGGGTGTGGTGCAGAGAAATTTGCCCGATTGATTGTCCAGTCCGGGGTTGGATTTATCGGAGCATACGGTGTAATAGGTCCAATAGCCGAGTTGATCGGGTGAGAAGCGCACGCGCCAGGTTTTGCCGCCATCCCAAAAGCCGTCGATTACATTAGTGAGGCCGGAGGGGGAAACGATTGTGATTTTGAGGGTGCATTGTTGCAGCGGGTTTTCGTAATTGACGCTGCTCTTGAAAGTTTGTTCAAAGCGTCCCCATTTGGAGACGAGGGCGTCTTTTACGGAGGCATTTGCCGTTAACATTCCCCAGGTGAGGATCAAAATACCGAAGGCGATGACCTGAGTTGCGCGGGCGCAAAGCTGATTAAAAATTGGCGTTCCGATTTTTGAGAAGCGATCCGGTTGGTATGCTGAATGACGCATTTTTAACTCGATGTGAATACAGTTATCCTTCCGCGCGCTGTCAGCAGACAACAATCGTGAAAATGAGTCAAACCGGTAATCGATAGCGCAATCAAGGCTGGGCGGGCGGCGCATGCGAGGGCTTGGTTCAATTGTTCAGCTTGCCAGATTGAGGTGCTACATAGTATTGGGTGGGTGTTTCCCGCGGGGACTTTGACAAACCCGATTTCGGTGGGAAGTTTCCCGCGGAGGCGCACGGTGTGGAGCAGTGTGATCCGTTTTGATGGAAAAAGCGCAGATTTGAACTGAATTTATGAAGCAATTTTCTAAGTGGATGACTGGTTTGTGGCCCGCGGCAATCGGGGGCGTCATGGTTTTTGCGGCGGTGCAGTTCACTTCCTGGGCCCGGGAAACCAATTCGCCGCCACAGCTTAAATTGGACACCGCGCCGATTGAGCGGCAGGCACACGGGGTCACCAGTTATGCACCGGTCATCAAACACGTGGCGCCGAGCGTGGTGAATATTTATTCCTCGCGCACGGTTCGCCAGCGCGACAATCCTTTCTCGAACGACCCTTTCTTTCGCCGGTTCTTCGGGCCGGACGACAACGACGATTCCGGGCAGGGACAGGGCCAAGGCCAAACGCCGGGCCAGGGGAGTCGCAACCGCCGCCGTTCACAACCGCGCACGGAGCGTTCGCAGAGTCTGGGTTCCGGTGTGATTGTTTCGCCGGATGGGTATATTCTCACTGCCAATCACGTGGTGGAGGGCGCGGATGAAATCAAGGTGGCGCTTGCCAACGGCGGGCAGGAATTCACGGCGAAAGTCATCGGTGCGGATGCGCCGACCGATGTGGCGGTGTTGAAAATAAGCAGCAAGGATTTGCCGATCATCACGATGGCTGACAGTGACAAGCTGGAAGTGGGTGACGTGGTGCTGGCAATTGGAAATCCGTTTGGCGTGGGGCAGACGGTGACCATGGGCATCGTGAGCGGGACAGGCCGCACGGCGCTGGGCATCAATCAATACGAGGATTTCATCCAAACGGATGCGGCAATCAATCCCGGGAATTCAGGCGGCGCATTGGTGGATGCGGATGGGCGATTGGTTGGCATTAACACGGCGATTTTTTCTGAGAGTGGCGGTTATCAGGGAGTGGGATTTGCCGTGCCAGTAAATTTGGCGCGCAGCGTGATGGAGCGGTTGATCAAGTTCGGAAAAGTGACGCGTGGATATTTGGGAGTGCAGCTCCAAAACCTGTCGCCTGATTTGGCTGAGGAATTTGGATTGCCGGACCAAGGCGGAGCGCTCTTGACCGACGTGCAGGCGGATACGCCCGCGGCGAAGGCGGGATTGAAAGACGGTGATGTTATCCGCCAGGTGGATGGCAAGAAAATTACCGATCGGGAGCAACTGCGCCTAATGATTTCCCAGACGGCGCCCGGGACCAAGGTGACCTTGTCGATCCTGCGTGGGGAGAATGGCAAGAAGCCAACCGAGAAAACGATTACTGCCACGTTGGGTACGTTGCCGGCTGATGTTAACGCCCGGGGTGATGACACGCCGGAGCAACAAAAGGATTCGAAATACGATTCACTGGATGGCGTGGAGGTGGCGGACATCGATTCCAATACGCGGCAGCAATATAATATTCCGAGCAGCGTGCGCGGGGCGGTGGTGACAAGTGTGGATCCCGATTCGAACTCGGCGGACGCCGGGGTGCGTGAGGGCGATGTGATTCAGGAAATCAACCGCGAGACGGTTCGCACGGCGGATGATGCGGTTCGTTTAAGCGACAAGGCCCAAGGGAAGCGCGTGACGCTGAAAGTTTGGCGAGGCAGTGGCGGGCGCAACGGGGGCGGTAGCTTCTATATCACGGTGGATAATACGAAGAGAAAGTAAGCAGATGGCGCAGGTGCGCCGTCTCATCGCCGAAAATTGCGGAAATCGCGATTATGGTTGCGGAAAAAGGCTCGCGTCGCTAGAATCCGGCTGCTGTATGGCAGCCATTGGCCGATTCCAAAAAGGCGAAGAAATCTTTCACGCCAAGGTCATCGACGGCGAACTTTATCGGCTGCGTGGAGATGTTTTTGGCTCGCCCTCTTTTGACCGCAAGCCCATTCCGCGACGCGGCGTGCGCACGTTGACCCCAGTTGTTCCCTCCAAAATTATTGCCATCGGGTTGAACTACGCCGATCACGCGCGCGAGCAGAACAAACCGCTGCCGAAGGAGCCCCTGTTTTGGATCAAGGCGACGACGTCGCTGATTCCCGATGGCGCCAAGATTGAAATTCCTTTTGCGAATCATCGCACGGATTTTGAGGCGGAATTGTGCATCGTGATTGGGCGGCGTGTGCGTAATGTGACGCCGGCGGCGGCAGCGCGGTATATCCTCGGTTACACCTCGGCGCAGGACATCAGTGATCGCACGATTCAAGCAGGCGAAAGTCAGTGGACGCGCGCCAAGTCGTTCGACACATTCACTCCGCTGGGGCCGTACATTGAAACGAAGATTGATCCGCATGATTTGACGATTCAATTGTTTCAAAACGGCCAGTTGCGGCAGAACTCGAACACGAATCAGCTTATTTTCAATTGTTTCCAAATCGTCAGTTTCGTTTCCACGAACATGACGCTGCTGCCGGGCGACGTTATTTTGACCGGAACTCCTTCGGGTGTAGGGCCAATACAGTCAGGGGACCAACTCGAGGTTCGAATTCAGGGATTGCATCCGCTTGTAAACGTGGTGAAGTAATAAATCCGGAAGATGAACAACCGATTTTGAGGAGCCTTTCAGCCACGGAGTGGCGGCAGATGGTAGCCCACGGCGCGAGCCGTGGCCGTGGTATGGATGAGATGACGACCGGAGCCGCGGAGCGGCGAAAAAGCGCCGCCGGCTGATTTGCTTTCGCCCCATCCGGGGCTTGGCGATCTTCACGCCTGGATCCCACGGCTCACGCCGAGGGCTATCTTCTATCGCTGCTCCGCAGCTTTTTCCGCCATGAGGGCAACGTACAAATATCGAGATGCGCCTCACGGCACATTCCTCTGTTAAATCTTCTTCCCTATTTCCGGAGGTGCGCTAAGGTGGAGCGCCGAAGGGGAAAGGAATGAATATGGTCATAGGGAAACGAATGAGCTTCACAGAATTCAACCGAACTGCCGTCTCTATATTGCAGCACATGGTCCCAACAACGCCTGCTTCAAATTCCACTCTAGTGATCCGGATGAACGTCTTCTTTTTTACAACGCCCCAAGATTGCGGTGAGTTGCGGTCACTTGCAGTGAATTGCGGTAAATGAACCAGGGGGGTATATAAATACATTGCGATTTCCGGTTTACGATTGCGGATTTAAGGGGCACACTTCGCGGCTCTGATAATTCGTTAATTTTAATCGTAAATTGAACTTCCATGAAATGGACTAAGACTTTTGTGCCGACGCTGCGTGAAGCGCCTTCGGATGCCGAGATCGTATCGCATAAACTTTTGCTGCGCGCGGGGCTGATTCGCAAATTGACGGGCGGCGTCTATACCTTTTTGCCGCTCGGTTTGCGGGCGTTACATAAGGTTGAAAAGATCATTCGCGAGGAAATGGACCGCGCGGGAGCGTTGGAGGTGCTGATGCCGACGATGCAGCCGACGGATATCTGGCAGCAGAGCGGACGTTACGAGACGGCTGCGGAGGTGCTATTCAAGGTGCGCGATCGCGCGAAGAAGGAATGGCTGCTGAGCCCGACGGCGGAGGAAGTCATTACCACCGTGGCGGCGAGCGAAATTAATTCCTACCGCCAGATGCCAGTGAATTTCTACCAGGTGAGCATCAAGTTTCGCGATGAAATCCGCCCGCGCTACGGTTTGATGCGCGCGAAGGAGTTCATCATGAAAGACGCTTACAGCTTTGATGTGAGCGATGAGGGCGCGATGGCGAGCTACAAGAAAATGTATGATGCGTACAAGCGCATTTTTGATCGATGCGGTTTGAAGAATTTTCCTGTGGAAGCAGACACGGGAGTGATCGGCGGAAATTTTTCGCACGAATTCATGGTGCCGGCGGAGACGGGCGAAAACGAAGTGGTGTTTTGCGAGGCGTGCGGTTATGCGGCGAACGTGGAGAAGGCTACGAGTGGCATTCCGAAAACCGCGGCGCGAGAAGTTGGTGGCACGGTGGAGAAATTTGCCACGCCGGGAATTGTGACGATTGAGGCGTTGACCAAGGAGCCGTACAAAGTTGCCGCCAATCGGCAAATCAAAACGCTGATTTACGTGGCCGACAGCAAGCCGGTGTTGATTTTGATTCGTGGCGACGACCAACTGAACGAAGCGAAGCTTGCGGGCGTTCTCGGCACGACGATTTTCCGTCCGGCGGAAGCGGCGGAAATTTTTGAGGCGCTGGGCGCACATCCCGGAAGTCTCGGCGCGGTCGGGGTGAAGAAGTTTTCCGTGTACGTGGATGAGCGTTTGCGTGGCGCGAATGACATGACCACGGGCGCGAATGAAGATGGTTTTCATTTCAAAAATGTTTCCATCGAGCGCGATATCCAAGTGACCAAGTGGGCCGATTTGCGGACGGTTACGGCAGGCGAGCCGTGTGTGAAGTGCGGCAAGTCGCTGAAGATTCGCCGGGCCATTGAAGTCGGCCACGTATTTATTTTGGGAACGAAATACAGCGACAAACTGGGCGCCACCTATTTGGCTGAGGATGGTTCGCGCAAGTTGTGCGTGATGGGCTGTTATGGCATTGGCGTCACGCGCACGATGCAGGCGGTCATCGAGCAAAGCAATGATAAGGACGGCATCGTATGGCCGGTGAGCGTGGCGCCGTTCACGGTCTGCATCACGCCGTTGAGTGTCGCCGCGGATAGCGCGGTGATGCAATTGGCTGAAAAAATGTACGCTGAACTGATGGCGCGCGGCGTGGATGTGATTCTGGATGATCGCGATGAGCGTCCGGGTGTGAAGTTCAAAGATTCTGAGTTGGTTGGTTTTCCGATCCGGATTGGCATCGGCGAGAAATCGCTGGCCAAAGGTGAGGTGGAAATCAAACCGCGCGGGGGAGCGATGTTGGCGATCAAGCCGGAGGAAGCAGTAGAGAAGGTCATGAAGATGATTGAGGAATTGATGCCGCGAACGAGTTGAGAACGTCTGTAGTTAAAACTCGCGGCCAAGACTCATCTAAAGGCCGTCGGTTTCTACCCATTCAAAGGTGCGCCACAATCGCACAGTTTGAGACAGGGAAATGCGTCAATCCTGATTGGAATTGTCCCTATCGGACGCATAAATTTTTCATATTTTCCAAGGATTTGAACGATACCGTGTAAAACCGGGTCAAAATTCTGGTGAGCATGGAATTCGCTCATCAGGTTGTATGTTTTACTTTGATCCGTTGTATTTGTTGTTTGCGATTCCGGGGTTGCTGCTGGGGTTGTATGCGCAATTCAAACTGTCTGGGACCTATGCGAAATACATGCGCGTGCCGGTCGCGTCCGGCCTTTCGGGCGCACAGGCGGCGCGGCGGATTCTGGATGATGCCGGTTTGCAGGATGTTCCAGTTGAGGAGATTCCGGGAAATCTGACTGATCATTTCGATCCGAAAAAGCGCGCTTTGTTTTTGTCTTCAGCGAACTTTCACGAACGCTCGCTTTCAGCGGTTGGTGTGGCCGCTCACGAAGCCGGTCATGCCTTGCAACAAAAGGCGGCTTATGCGCCGTTGAATTTCCGAATGGCGATTGTGCCGGTTACCAATTTCGCAACCACGGCGTCTTATTTCATATTGGGCGGAAGCGCGATGCTTCGCTACATGGGCGCGATTGCTGGCTCGACGTTTTCGCACCTGATGGTCGTGGGGATTGTGTTGTTCGCTATCGTTGCGTTGTTCCAAGCCATAACGTTGCCGGTAGAATACGATGCCAGCCGCCGCGCCAAGGAACAATTATTCCGTCTGGGACTCGTAAATGGCAGTGAGCGCGGGGCGGTGAGCCAGGTGTTGAGCGCGGCGGCGTTGACCTACGTGGCGGCCCTGGTTACGGCGCTGTTGCAATTGTTGTATTGGATATCGGTGGCGCGAGATCGGCGTTGATACACATGCAAAATACCTCGGAAATGCGTGGGTTTTTGGGCAACACAACCCATATATGCGGATTCATTGATTTGTTAAATGATATGAGACAACGGAGTGAGGACGGCGGTGTTTAAATAGCTCACGGTGAAACGTTTGAAACAAAATCTTAACTGAACATGGTTGCGAAAGCCAAAACCCAGAAATCGGGTGATCGAAAAAATCACAGACCCCGCGTTCGCGCCACCATGGTTCGCACGCAGAAATTACACCCGGCACGCGGTGCGACCATAAAAGCAGATGAGCCCGCCAAGGAGTCGTCGAATCAGTCAGGTAAATCCGAGAACGGATTTCAAAAGACAGGAGAGGTTGAATTGCGGATAGTTCCCAAGGCCGATGAACCGGTGCCTCACACTGAGCGGGAACGCACGAGTTATGACGGCGACACAGCCATCAAACTTTACCTGCGGGAAATCGGCCAGGTGAAATTGTTGACGCCGCAGGAGGAAATCGAACTGGCGGCGCGCATCAAGAAAGGCGACAAAAAGGCGCGCGAACAAATGATCAAGGCGAATCTCCGGTTGGTGGTGAAGATCGCGCGTGATTACGAAGGCATCGGGTTGCCGTTACTGGATCTTATCAGTGAGGGAAACATTGGATTAATGAAGGCGGTCGAGCGTTTTGATCCATCGAAAGGTGGAAAACTTTCCACTTATGGTTCGTGGTGGATTAAGCAATCCATCAAGCGCGCGCTGGCAAACCAATCGAAAACGATCCGATTGCCGGTGCACCTGGTGGATAAGATTTCCAAGATGCGGCGGACCGCGATGCGATTACAGGAGGAGTTAGGCCGCGAACCCACGGATGACGAATTGGGTGGGGAACTCGGTATTAGCGCTTCGCGCGTGGCGCAGATGCGGTTGGCGGCAATTCGCCCGGCATCGCTTGATGCGCCAATTGGCGATGAGGACTCGAATAATTTTGCCGAGGTGGTTCAGGATGAAGCGGCCGATACGCCGTACGAGCAGCTTGAGGAAAAAACTGTCACACGTATGCTGCAGGAGATGGTGAAGACGCTGGATCCGCGCGAGGCGACAATTTTGCGCGCCCGATTCGGATTGGATGGCGGTCCGGAGCGGACCTTGGAGGAAGTGGGCGAGAAATTTGGAGTGACTCGTGAACGCGTGCGGCAGATTCAAAATATCGCCTTGAAAAAGCTTCGAAAGATGATTGAGAAGTTGGAAGCTGCAAAAGTGAAATAAGTTCAAAGCTCAGTGCCCAAAGTTCAAGGTCGCAAGATGCGTCAGACTTTGGGCGTTGGGCTTTCGACTTTGGACTTGCTTCGGCCCTCAGCCTCGCCCTAAACACTACGGATGATTCAAACGACACCGGCTGACATCGAGCGCGCGATTAGAAATGTTCCGGATTTTCCGAAACCGGGGATTCAGTTCAAGGACATCACGCCTGTGCTCGCGGATCCGAAGCTGTTTTCCGGATGCATCGATTTGTTGATCGATGGTTTCAAACCGGGGCAGGTGGATGCGGTGGTGGGAATCGATGCGCGCGGTTTTATTTTCGCCTCGGCTGCCGCCATTCGGCTCCAGGCGGGCTTTGTTCCGGTGCGCAAGAAGGGCAAACTTCCTTTCAAAACTCACGAGCAGGATTACGCCTTGGAATACGGCACGGCTTCAATCGCGATGCATATTGATGCGCTGAAACCAGGCGCGCGCGTTTTGCTGATTGATGATTTGCTCGCCACTGGAGGCACCGCCGCGGCAGCGACTGCGCTGGTGGGAAAGCTCGGCGCGCAAATTCTAGAGATATCCTTCCTGATTGAATTGAAATTCCTCAACGGGCGCGAGCGGTTAAAGGGGCACAAGGTGCGATCGCTGGTGGTGTACTGAACGTGACCGGCGATCGGGTGGTTGTGTGCGGGTGTGATTGGATCCGGGAACATCCAATATCCGTTATGATTTCCCGCCTGCGTTGTGGGAGGATCATTGGCGTCCGCTCATGCGCTCTGGACAATCACCAGGTCAGGTGGTTGGGAGTCCTACATTTCTTAGGGTGTTTTCGCCCCGTTGGTTAGGTCATCACCCACTTACTCCTTTTCGAATCAACGTAATACGCTGGCGGTCGTTATATGGGAACCAACGACCAAATTTACGCCGCGGCGGGTGGAAAAATCCCGCTTTCTCCTGTGGGCCGGGTTGAAAACCGGCCAGCTCCATTTGTCTTTCGGTGGCGAGCAATGCAACACGAACTCGCGTTTAAGACCGCCCGTTTGGATGGTTTCGCGACGGAAGGTTGCGATGTTGTGGCAGTGCCGCGTCCGGTCTCTTCCGAATCCCGCAGTGCTGCGCCGTTTGGAAAATTTCTTTCGAGCAATTGCATTGCATCATGAGTGTTTTGGTGAATTCCTCGCCCGAGACGCAGGGCAAGTCAAAACGCGCGTTGCTTGCCGAACGACTTCGCAAAGCCGCGGAGACCACCACACCGCTTTCTTTCGCGCAGCAACGGCTGTGGTTTCTCGATCAACTCGAGCCAAACAGCCCATTGTACAATGTGCCTACGGTGGCGCACATGACCGGAGCGCTGGATGTGGAAGCGCTGCGGGGCGCGCTCAACGGATTGATGTCGCGGCACGATAGTTTGCGGACGCGATTTGTGGATTCCGAAGGAAATCCCGCCCAGTTGGTTGACCGAGGTTTGCGACTGGAGTTGGAACTGCACGATGTCACAGGTGAAGACGTGGCGCAACGGGACGAGCAGGCGCAGGCACTCGTGCGTGCGGAGGTGAATCGCCCGTTCAACCTGAGCGTCGGTCCGCCCATTCGCGCCGTGCTCATTCGCACGCAACCGGAAGAGCATTGGTTCGTGTTGAACATCCACCATATCGTTTCCGACGAGTGGTCGTTGAAGGTGTGTTTCCGGGAATTGAGCGAATTGTACGCGGCGCATTGCGAGGGGCGTCAGCCGCAGTTGGCGGCGTTGCCAATTCAATATGCGGACTATTCAGTCTGGCAGCGCGACACGATGAAGGGCGAGTTGCTGGAGCGCCAGTTGGAATATTGGCGGCAGCAATTACAGGGGCCGCCGCCGGTGTTGGAATTGCCGACGGATCACCCGCGGCCCGCCGTGCAGACATTTCGTGGCACGATTCAATCGCGAGTGTTGCCGCGGCAGTTGGCTGAATCCCTGACACAATTGGGTGTGCGGCACGGAGCGACGTTGTTCATGGTCACACTCGCCGCGTTCAAGGCTTTGCTGCATCGCTACACGCAGCAAGAGGATGTGGTTGTTGGATCTCCCATTGCCGGCCGCAATCGAGTGGAGACGGAGCCGTTGATCGGTTTTTTCGTTAACACGCTTTTGTTGCGGACGGACCTGTCCGGAGATCCGGCATTTGAGGAATTGTTGCAGCGCGTGCGCGAAACCACCTTGAACGCCTACGCTCACGAGGAGTTGCCGTTCGAGAAGCTGGTCGAAAACCTGCATCCCGAGCGCGCGGCTACCAGTATGCCGTTCACGCGGGTGATGTTTGTTTTGCAAAACAGCACTTTGGGCGCGATGGCGTGGCCCAATGTGAAATTGAGGTTTGTGGATTGCGAGACCGGCACCGCAAAATTTGACCTTACGATGGTGCTACAGGTGACTGAGCAGGGATTGGTCGCGCAGGCTGAATATAACCGTGACTTGTTTGAGCCGGGCACAATCGATCGGTTGTTGGAGCATTTTGAATTATTGCTGGGAGGCATTGCGGCGAATCCACGTTGCCGGGTGTCGGAGCTTCCGTTGTTGAGCGAAGCGGAACGCCAGCAAGTGGTGGTGGATTGGAACAAGACCGCCACGGAATATCCGCGAGACAAGTGCATTCATGAATTGTTCGAAGCGCAGGCGGAACGGACGCCGAATGCCCTTGCGGTAACATTTGGCAACCAATCGTTGACCTACCAGGAGTTGAATTATCGCGCGAATCGCCTCGCGCATTATCTGAAGAAGTTTTCCGTGGGGCCCGATGTGCTGGTGGGAATATGCATCGATCGATCGGTTGAGATGATCGTTGGGTTTCTGGCGATACTGAAGGCGGGCGGGGCTTACGTGCCCATTGAGGCGACCTATCCGCGAGACCGGATCACGTTCATGCTGGCGGATTCGGAAACGCCGGTGCTATTGACGCAACAACGGCTGCTCGAAAAGCTGCCGAAACCGGCAAACGCA
>Ga0207694_10004363_pt1 | contig 11050 bp, 9 predicted proteins | sample KBSC34metaG_FD_184353 | JGI IMG/M metagenome (GOLD analysis project Ga0207694, IMG submission 184353) | Corn rhizosphere microbial communities from Kellogg Biological Station, Michigan, USA - KBS C3-4 metaG (SPAdes) (version 2) | ecosystem: Host-associated > Plants > Roots > Rhizosphere > Soil...
GAAAAGTCGGCGGCGGCGATCGCGCGCGAGGCGTCGGCGTTGCCGGCCTCGGCGGACGACGTGCCTGCGCTCGGCTACGCGCTGGCGCAGCTCGCGGGCATCTACGTGCTCGCCGAAAACGCGCAGGGATTAATCCTCGTCGACATGCACGCCGCGCACGAGCGCATCACCTACGAGAAGCTCAAGGCGGCGCAGGCGACCGATGGCATCCGCGCGCAGTTGCTGCTCGTGCCGCTGTCGCTCGCGGTTAGTGCACGCGAGGCGGCGGTGGTCGAGGATCATGCGGACGAATTGACGGCGCTCGGCTTCGAGATCGTGCGCTCGGGGCCGCAGAGCGTGACGATCAAGCGCTACCCGGGCCTGCTCGAAGGTGCCGACGTCGGCGCGCTCGTGCGCGACGTGCTCGGCGATCTCGCCACGCACGGCACGACGCGGCGCATGCAGGAGGCGCATAACGATATGCTGTCGACGATGGCCTGTCATGGCTCGGTGCGCGCGCATCGGCGCTTGACTCTGCCGGAAATGAACGCATTGTTGCGCGAGATGGAAGCGACGCAACGTTCGGGGCAGTGCAACCATGGGCGTCCAACCTGGGTGCAGCTGTCGATCGCCGATCTAGATCGTATGTTTTTGCGCGGACGGTGAGAATGTTTTGCTGTCATTCCGGCGGTTTTCAACAGCCCAATGGCTGGTCAAGCCGGAATCCATGTTGATCTTGCTTATTGAACGTCGAAGCAAAATGGATTCCGGCTTTCGCCGGAATGACGAAATAGAAACTGACGCTTGGGACTAATATGCGCTATTTGGGACTCGTGTTGATGACAGCCATTTTCACCTCGGGCGCGAGCGCCGCGCCCAACACGGCCGACGATGCCGCCTACCGCAAACAGATCGAAGACTGGCGCGCGCACCGCGTCGAGCGCCTCAAGGCGCCGAGCGGTTGGCTCAGCCTGATCGGCCTGGAATGGCTCAAGGAGGGCGCGAACACGATCGGTTCGGCCAAGGACAATGCCATCGTCATCGCGACGGCGCCGCCGCATCTCGGTAGCGTCGTGCTCGATCACGGCCGCGCGACAATTTCGCTCGATGCGAGCGCGGCCGAGGCGAAAATCGACGGTGAGAAGAAAGCCAGCGCCGAGTTGCTCGACGACAGCCACGAAAAGCCGACGACGGTCAGCTTCGGCACCACCAATTTCTACTTGATCAAGCGCGAGGATAAGTTCGGCCTGCGCATCAAGGACAGCACGGCGGAGACACGCACGCATTTCGCCGGTATCGACAACTTCGACATCGATCCGTCCTGGCGCGTCGAAGCGAAATGGGAAACCTACAATCCGCCGCACCAGATCGAGGAAGCGAACATCCTCGGCCAGATCGAGAAGGTCACCGTGCCTGGCGCCGCCACGTTCGAGCGCGACGGCAAGACGTACAAGGTCGAGCCGATGCTTGAGAATCCCGGCGATACCGAACTCTTCCTCGTCTTCGCTGACCGCACGAGCGGCAAAGAAACCTACGGCGCCGCGCGGTTCCTGTACACCACGCCGCCGAAAGACGGCAAAGTGATCCTTGATTTCAACAAGGCCTACAACCCGCCATGTGCGTTCACGCCGTATGCGACCTGCCCGCTGCCGACGCAGCAGAATCGGCTCGACATGCGGGTGACCGCCGGTGAGAAGAAATATCGCGGCGGGCACGAGTAGCGCTGCGCCGCGATGTAGGGGCTCGATGAATCGCGCCCTTACTTGCCGGTGAAGCTCGGCTTGCGCCGCTCGAGAAACGCCTTCGTACCTTCGCGCATGTCTTCGGTCGAGAAACACAGACCGAAGGCTTGCGATTCGTAATCCAGGCCCGCTTCGATGCCGCATTCGCCGCCGACCAGGATCGCGTCGAGAATGCCGGCCAGCGCCTGCGGTGCGCTCGCCGCCAGCTGATCGGCGAGCTTGTCGATTTCCGCGTCGAGCTGATCGGCAGGCACGACACGCGTCAGCACGCCGAGCGCCTGCGCGCGCGCCGCGTCGATCGGCGTGCCGGTCAGACACAGCTCGAGCGCGGCGCTGCGGCCGGCCAGGCGCAGCAGGCGTTGTGTGCCGCCAAAACCTGGAATGAGGCCGAGGTTGATCTCGGGCTGGCCGACCTTGGCCTTGTCGCTCGCGATGCGCAGATGGCAGCACATGGCCAACTCCAGGCCGCCGCCGAGCGCGAAGCCTTGGATGCGCGCAATCACCGGTTTGCCGAGGCGTTCGACGCCGAGCATCATCGCCTGGCCGCGGCGCGCGAACTCCTGCGCCTGCATCGGGGTCAAAGCCGACAGTTCGCCTATATCGGCGCCGGCCACAAACGCTTTCTCACCGCTGCCGGCGAGGATCACGACGCGCACCGCATCGTCGGCCTGGGCCTGACCGAACGCGATCGCTAGTTCGTTGATCGTCTCGCGGTTAAGCGCGTTGAGCTTGTCGGGGCGGTTGATCGTGATGCGGCGCACGGCGCCGCGGTCTTCGATGAGGAGATTGCGATAGGCCATGGCTCTTCTTTACAAAAAAATGCAACGGGAGACAGCGTCTTCATGAGTCTGACATTCCGGTACGGAATGCGCGGCGAATCCGATGATAACAGGCGCCGTTTTTCCGCAAACGACGGCTGAACAGCCCCGGTTCAGGCAGCGACGGTAGTATCGCTGGCCGGAGGTAGCGGGCTCGGGTAGAATGCCCCGCTTTCGCGCAGGTTTATAGCGGGGCGCCGCGTTTTCGGGCGTCCGCGTGGGATTTTCATTCTGGAGGTTTGCATGAAGTTGCATCTGGGTCTTATCGCGGCGAGTGCGCTCGTCGCCGGATCGGTGTTCGCGCAGGATACGAAGTCGACGGCCGCCGCGCCTGCCGCCCCCGCGGCTGCGCAGCAGAAGCCGCCGGCGCCGTTGACGGCGGCGGACAAGCCAAATCTCTCGTACGCGATCGGTTTCCAGATCGGCGACGATCTCGCCGGCCGCAAGGTCGACGTGGATATCAATCAGGTGATCAAGGCGCTGCAGGACGGCTACGCCAAGCGCCAGCCGAGCGTCCCTCTCGAAACGATGCGCGACGTGCTCGGTCGTTTCCAGTACCAGCAGTACACCGCGGCCAAGAGTGAATTCGACAAGCTGTCGTCGGAGAACAAGGGTAAGGCCCAGCGTTTCTTCGCTGAGAACAAGTCGAAGAAGGGCGTCGTCGCGCTGCCGAGCGGCGTGCAGTACGTCGTCATCGAGGAAGGTTCGGGCAGCAAGCATCCGACCCTGCAGAGCGAAGTGACGGCGAACTTCCGCCTGTCGCTGCTCAACGGTCAGGAACTCGACTCCTCGTTCGCTCGCGGCGAGCCGTTCAAGTTCAAGGTCAACGAAGTGCTCAAGGGTTGGCAGGAAGTGTTGCCGCTCATGAAGATCGGCGACTACTGGCGCGTCTACGTGCCGTCGGAACTGGCCTACGGCGAGCGCGGCGACGGCCGCCGCATCGGTCCGGACGAAGCGCTCGTGTTCGAGCTCAAGCTGATAGACGTGAAGCCGTAAGCGACACACGTCACAGCAAAAACACAACGCCGCGCTCGTCGCGGCGTTATGTTTTTAGGGGTTATCATTGCTGTCGTTGACAGATCTCCGTCGAACGCTTGGCGATCATCGTGATCGCAGAAATCCACAAGCGGCCATCCATGGTCGCATTTCTTAGATTGAGCATGTTTTCCTGGAAAAGCCCTCCGCCGAAACCGATCCTGACGCCCTGCGTTGGCATCTGCGTGCTCGACGCGAGCGGACATTGCGAAGGCTGCCATCGCACAATCGAAGAAATCGCGAGCTGGGGTTCGCTCAGCGACGCGGAGCGAACGCGGCTCATGGATAACGTGCTGCCGCAGCGCGCGGCGACGAGGCCGACGACATGATCGTGCCGGCGACGGCTGATCTGCGCGAGCGCGTGTTGCGCAGCGTGCGCCCGCTCGGCTCGCAGCTCGGCGCGCAAGGCTGGAATCACGAAGACATGCGCCTCTTGATCGGCACCGGTCCACGCCGGCCCGCGGCGGTATTGATTGCGCTCGTCGATCGTCACGAAGGCTTGAACGTGTTGTTGACGCGGCGCACGGACGATCTCACCCATCACGCCGGCCAAGTCAGTTTTCCCGGCGGCGCGGTCGATCCGGACGACGTTGACGCGGTGGACGCCGCCTTGCGCGAAACACACGAAGAGATCGGCGTCGACCGCGGACTGATCGAGCCCGTCGGCCTGCTCGACACGTTCGAAACGATTTCGAGTTACCGCATTACTCCGGTTGTCGCCTGGCTCGACGCGGGTTATCGCGCCGTGCCGAATCCGCGCGAAGTCGCCGAGGTATTCGAAGTGCCGCTCGTGCATTTTCTCGATCCGATGAAAAAGCACACCGTGCGCATGAACTACCAGGGCAGGGAGCGCGACATCTACGAATTCTTCTATGCCGGCCAGCGCATCTGGGGTGCGACGGCTGCGATGCTGCTTAATTTTGTGCAACGGATGGATACCGCTTCATGACCGCCTCGCCGCTGATGTCGACCGCCGATCTCGCCGCCCGGCTCGGCGACGAGAACCTGCTCATCGTCGATTGCCGTTCCGAATTGTCCGATCCCGAGCGCGGCGCGCGCGACTACGCCGAGGCGCATATTCCCGGCGCGGTGTTCGCCGATCTCAACCGTGATCTTTCCGATTTGTCGAAGCCGAAGCTCGGCCGCCATCCGTTGCCCGACGCGGCGGCGTTTTCCGCGGTGCTCGGCCGCTGGGGCTGGACGCCGGCGACGCGCGTCGTCGCCTATGACGACGCCGGCGGCGCGCTCGGCGCGGCGAGGTTGTGGTGGATGCTGCGCCTGATCGGCGCGCGTAATGTCGCTGTGCTCGACGGTGGCTGGGCGGCGTGGAAACGTGAAGGTTTGCCCGTGGACGCGAAGCCTGCTGCACGACCAGCAACGACGGTGTCGGCCGATTTCTCCGCAAGTGAAATTGTATACACCGACGAATTGCGCGAGCTGCAAACGCGTGGCGATTCGCTCGTCCTCGACGCACGCGGTGCGCCGCGCTTTCGCGGCGAAGTGGAGCCGATTGATCCGGTCGCTGGCCATATTCCGGGCGCGCGCAATCGTCCGTTCACCGAAAATCTTGCCGCCGACGGTCGCTTCAAGTCGGCGGCCGATCTGCGCGCGGAACTGCTGGCGGTGATCGGTCCGCATGCGCCGGACACGGTGATCCACAGCTGCGGCTCCGGCGTCAGCGCCTGCCAGAATCTGCTCGCGTTTGAGATCGCCGGTCTTGCGGGTTCGCGCGTCTACGCGCCGTCGTGGAGCGGCTGGATCGCGGATCCAACCAATCCGATCGAAAAGGATTCGTAGGGGCGCGATTTATCGCGCCCGCCTCTTGCTTCGTGGCGAAATGAGAAAGCCGGGCTCGATAAATCGAGCCCCTACTTGGCCTTCAGCTTCATCAGCACCGCTTTGAGCGTCGTGCGCGATTCGTCGCCGAACCAGTCGCGCACGAAGGCGTCGATGTCGTTGCGATACGCGGCATCGAACGCCGCAACGAGGTCCGCGCGCGCGATCGCCCGAGTCTTGCTCATAGCTTGCGGTGGCAGGGTGAGCAAAGCACGCAGCCAGGCGAGCGCGCGCGGCGCCACCTCGTTCGGTTCGGCCAACTCGTCGACGAAGCCGATGCGCAGGGCTTCGTCCGGGCCGACCATTGCCCCGGCCACCATCAAGCGTTCAGCACGATAGGCACCGACGAGCCGGCGCAGACCGGTCTGGATTTCGGGCGGCACCGACAGGCCGACCTGAGTCTCGTTCAGGCCGATGCGGAACTCGCCGCGGGCCATGACGCGATAGTCGCAGAACGTCGCCAGCACCGCGCCGCCGGCGGGCGCGTGGCCGCCGATCGCGGCGACGATTGGCACGGTCGAGGCGGCGATCGCGCGGCACAGGTTGGAGTATTCGCGCCAAAGCTCTGCCATACGACCGGCGGCGTCGAGCTCGAGCACGGCGGCGACGTCGAGTCCGGCGCTGAACATGCCGGGCCGTCCGGACAGTACGATGCCTCGCGCGCCGCTGGCGGGTGCTGCTTCGATCGCTTCGCGCAACGCGCGGCTCAAGTGATGATCGAAGGCGTTGACCGGTGGGCGGGCGAGGTGAAGTTCGAGGATGTTGTCGTGACGGATCTGTTCGAGCATGGGTAGATGTTCAAAGGTGGGTTAAAACGCATCAGCCGTCATTCCCGCGAAAGCTGGATTCCCGCTTTCGTGGGAATGACGGCCCGGTGGGTTTTTCGAATTCCGGTTACTTGAACGACTCCGTCCACTGATACTGCACCGCGTACGTCACCGTCGCTTCGCCGTTCGCCGGCACGTCGAGCTTGAACTCGACCGTGTCCGAATTTTTCTTCTCGTACTTCGCCGACGCCTGCGTGATGTTCCACTGCGTCCAACGATATAGATGCTCGCGTACGACGACGCTCTTCGCGCCGTCGCTCGCATTACTCACGCGCAGGGTGAACGATTCGATAAGGTTGTGCTGGTTCTTGTCGATCTGGAAATCGGTTTGGCGGCGATCGCCGCGCAGGTCGAATGCGTCGCCGAGTTGCAGTGCGACGGGTTCGTTCTTCGGCGTGTGGCCGATCTGGTCCTCGCCGATGAATTCGGGCGCACCGTCGCCGGCATTCTGCAGCATGCGCACGCGCCCGGCGGGCAGCGCGCGATCGATGCGGAACGCGAGTGTCGAACGCACCGCAGGCGGCGCGCCTGCGCCGTAGGCGCGATCGGTGATCGGCGCCATGCCCGGGTTGGCGCGAAAGCGCGTCGCCTCGAACAAATACTGGCGCTGGCATGCGACCGCCTGGTCGGGGAACAGGGCGACGCGCTGCAGGCTGTTGTCGATGATGTCGAGCGGCGCGTCGATCGTGTATTCGTGGTAGTCGCCGACCGTGCCGCTTTCGGCGGCGGCGGGAGCGGCCTGCACGTTCATCGTCATCACCTTGGGCCGGGGCGACGCTTGCGCGGTGCGGTTCGGCGAGCCCGCGATCAGTTTGATCTGGGCGCCGCGATAATTCGCGCCGCTGCGATTGGCGATCAGCGCCCAGCCGGACAGGCTGAGCTTGCAGTCATTGCCCGTGCCGATCCAGCCAGAGTACTCCGCGCGCCATGCCAGGCCCTGGGTCGGGTAGACGAGTTCGATGTTGCGCGCGCCGGCTTGCTTGGCGTTCACGTCGAGACGCAGCGCCGGCGTCGCCGACAGACCGCGCGGCAGGTCAGGGAACGTCACGCGGCCGTAGTCGGTCACCGTCATCACGCGGCCATCAGCGAGCTGCACGGTAAGGCCGCCGTTGTTCGAGAGCAGGGTGCCGGTGATCGCTGCGGCGCCGGGGTTGTTGCTGCTGCCCGCGATTTCGACCGGATGGCCGATCTGGCGCTGCACGAGTGTGTCGAATGACAGCGTCTGGTCGTCGAAGCGCTGGCTGACAATCGTTGCGTCGACCGCGTCGACGATGCGCGCGCTCAGCGCGGACGGATCGAGGTAGCGTGCAACTTCGCGCACGTCGATCGCATTGTTGCCGGCGATCAGATTGAACGGGCGCCGATCGCGCACGACCGCGTAGCCGCCGATGTTGCCCGAGTTGTCCGTGTCGCCGGTGTCGAACAGGCCGTCGCCGTTGTTTGCCTGGGCGCTATAGATGGACAGCGCGTAGCGCGATGTCGGAGTTTGCGCGCCGGCGTCGGCACAGCAGAGGACGAGGAGCGTGGCAGCCAGGGTCGTGAGGCGCATGGTCGCAGTCCGTGCAGGGTCGATCATGCGCGCTATGATAACGACAAACGTGACGAGGAATGTTTCCGATGCGGCGACGCTCTGTTCTGTTTTTGCTGGCTGTGTTGGCGAGCCAGACGGCGACAGCCGCGGGACGCCTCGAAATCCGCGGCGCCTGGATTCGCACCGCGCCGCCCAGCGCAATGATGCTGGCCGGTTATGCGACGCTGCACAACGGCGGCGACGCACCGCTGACCGTGACCGGGGCGAGCAGCGACGCGTTCGGCGACGTGTCGCTGCACGAAAGCATCGAGGTCGATGGAGTGGCGCGCATGAAGGCCCTCGGCGAGATCGAAATCGCCCCCGGGGCGAGCGTCGTGCTGGCGCCCGGCGGCAAGCATCTGATGCTGATGCGGCCGAAGCAGGAGATCAAGGCGGGTGAAAGTATAAAAATCCGCGTCGAAACAAAGTCGGGCGAGAGTGCGAGTGCCGATTTCATGGTGCGCGACGCGGCGCCTTGAAGGTGTTCTTCGCTCGTCATTCCCGCGAAAGCGGGAATCCAGTTTTTTCTTTTAATGCTTTTGTGGAAGCAAAAAGAGCAAGAACTGGATGACCAGCCTTCGGCTGTTGAAAGCCCCGCTTTCGCGGGAATGACGGTGATGTAGGCTTTCCCAAATCCCGAGTCCCACCCTACGCGCAGGCTTCGCGGATCGGCGCCGGCAGCGGTACCGACTTGCCGCTGGTCGGATTGATCCAGACCATGACCACATTGCCGTCGAGATAAAGAATCGACGGATCGTCCGCGTCGATGATGCGATGTCCAATAGTCAACGAGCTCGTGCCGAGCCGTTCGCAGAACAATTGCACGATGATATCCGCCGGCCATTTTATCGGTCGCCGATAATTGGCGTGGACGGCGGCCATGATCGGTGACGAGTCGTCGGTGCGGTCCCAATTCGGAATGTGCTCCGCGAGCCAGCGCACGCGCGCTTCTTGCAGATAGACGAGATAGGCGGCGTTGTTGACGTGGTTGAGCGCGTCGTGATCGCCCCAGCGCAGCGGCATGCGCAGTTCGTACAGTTTTCGCATCGTCTGTCCGGTAGACGCGGTGTGTTCCGTCATGCCGCCTTCCTTTTCCTGCCGTTGCCGGTGCCGAGCACGCGGGCGAGGAAGCGGCCGGTGTGCGAGGCGGAGTTCTTGGCAATGTCTTCGGGCGTGCCCGTGGCGATGATCTGGCCGCCGCGATGGCCGCCCTCCGGGCCAAGGTCGATCACCCAGTCGGCGGTCTTGATCACATCGAGGTTGTGCTCGATGACGACGACGGTGTTGCCTTCGTCGCGCAGGCGGTGCAGCACCTTGAGCAACTGCTCGATGTCGTGGAAGTGCAGGCCCGTGGTCGGCTCGTCGAGGATGTAGAGCGTGCGGCCGGTGTCGCGCTTGGAGAGTTCGCGCGACAACTTCACGCGCTGCGCCTCGCCGCCCGACAGCGTCGTCGCGCTCTGGCCGAGCTTGATGTAGCTCAAGCCCACGTCCACGAGCGTTTCCAGCTTGCGCGCGAGCGCGGGCACGGGCTCGAACAGTTTGAGCGCGTCTTCGACGGTCATATCGAGCACGTCGGAAATCGTGTGGCCTTTGTAAGTGATCTCCAACGTCTCACGGTTGTAGCGCTTGCCGTGGCAGACGTCGCAAGGCACGTAAACGTCGGGCAGGAAGTGCATCTCCACCTTGATCATGCCGTCGCCTTCGCAGGCTTCGCAGCGGCCGCCTTTGACGTTGAAGCTGAAGCGCCCCGGTTGGTAGCCGCGTGCGCGCGACTCGGGCACCTGCGCGTAGAGTTCGCGCAGCGGCGTGAACAGGCCCGTGTATGTCGCCGGATTCGAACGCGGCGTGCGCCCGATCGGCGACTGGTCGATGTCGACGACCTTGTCGAACAGTTCCAAGCCTTCAACCTTCTCGAACGGCGCCGGCTTCTCGTTGGCGCCGTTGAGCTCGGCCGCGGTGTGACGGAACAGCGTGTCATTGATCAGCGTCGACTTGCCCGAGCCCGACACGCCGGTCACGCAGACGAACAGACCGGACGGAATTTCCAGATCGACATTTTTCAGATTGTTGCCCGACGCGCCGGAGATGCGCATCACGACCTGTGGATCGAACGGACGGCGCTTTTTCGGCACTTCGATGCCGCGCTTGCCCGACAGATATTGCCCGGTCAGCGAGCGCTTCGAATCCAACACATCCTTCAGCTTGCCTTCGGCGACGATTTCGCCGCCGTGCACGCCGGCGCCGGGACCGATATCGACGATGTGGTCGGCGATACGGATCGCGTCTTCGTCGTGCTCGACCACGATCACGGTGTTGCCGAGGTCACGCAGGCGCGTCAGCGTGCCGAGCAGGCGTTCGTTGTCGCGCTGATGCAGGCCGATCGAGGGTTCATCGAGCACGTACATCACGCCGACCAGGCCGGCGCCGATTTGGGATGCGAGACGGATGCGTTGCGCTTCGCCGCCGGAAAGCGAATCGGCCTGGCGGTCGAGCGTCAGATAGTCGAGGCCCACATCGACGAGGAATTTCAGACGCTCGCGGATCTCCTTGACGATCTTCGCCGCGATCTCGCCGCGCCAGCCGGCGAGCTTCAATTTGTCGAAAAATTCCTGCGACTGGTCGATCGGCAGCGCGGTCAATGCCGGCAGATTGCTGTCGGCGACGAACACGTTGCGCGCGCTGCGATTGAGGCGCTGGCCGTGGCATTCGGGGCAGGGCCGTTCGCTGATGAACTTGGCCAGCTCCTCGCGCACGGCAGGCGATTCGGTTTCTTTGTAGCGCCGCTCCAAGTTCGGCACGATGCCTTCGAACTTGTGCTTGCGCGTCACCGCGCCGCCGGTCTCGGTGAGATAGCGGAACGTGATCTGCTCCTCGCCCGAGCCGTACAGCACGGCATTGCGGATCGCTTCGGACAGCGACTCCCACGGCGAATCGATGTCGAAGCCGTAATGCCGGGCCAGCGACATGATCATCTGGAAGTAATACATGTTGCGCCGATCCCAACCGCGCACCGCACCGGCGGCGAGCGACAGATTCGGATGCACGACGACGCGCGCCGGGTCGAACACCTGGGTTACGCCGAGGCCATCGCAGCTCGGACAGGCGCCGACCGGTGAGTTGAACGAGAACAGGCGCGGCTCGAGCTCGGGCAGCGAGTAGTCGCAGACCGGGCAGGAATAGCGCGAGGAGAAAATCGTCGGATTCGCCTTGTCGTCGTCGAGATCGACCACGAGGACGATGCCG
>Ga0207694_10004365_pt1 | contig 11045 bp, 10 predicted proteins | sample KBSC34metaG_FD_184353 | JGI IMG/M metagenome (GOLD analysis project Ga0207694, IMG submission 184353) | Corn rhizosphere microbial communities from Kellogg Biological Station, Michigan, USA - KBS C3-4 metaG (SPAdes) (version 2) | ecosystem: Host-associated > Plants > Roots > Rhizosphere > Soil...
CGAACCACCAGCCGCTGAACCCGGCCTGAATGCCGGCCTTGATCTCGCGCACCTGAGTGCCGCCAGACAGATTGGCCGCGATTCTGAGGCGCGACAGTGCCGCGCGCTCTGCGCCCGCCTCGATCTGCGCGGTGTTCGGCCGCTGGATAGATGTGTCCTCTTTCACTCTGACGGGTCCATCATGCTTGTGACACGAGCAAAAGATCGCTGCCAATCTCTTGCCTGTAACAGTTACCAGAGGCCAAATCCTGCGGCCCAAGCCCGGATACGGCTAAAATTGATTCTTGCCGCATCCGTATCAAATGCCCGAAAATGACCTATCCATCCTGGCGTCTTAAAAGATAATCAATAAGATCGCCCGCCTCGATCATAAGGGGAAACCTCAGTGTTACGATATCGCTTCGTTACGGTCGGCCTTCTGGCCGCGAGCCTTGGCCTGTCTCCGCGCCTGCTCGCCGAGCCGGTGATCACCGCCTCGGGCGATGTTCCTCAGAGCGAGATGGATGCCGGCGGCAAGCTGTACGAAGCACATTGCGCCGAGTGCCACGACCACCCGACCGGGCGCATCCCGCCGCGCAGCTTTATCTCGATGCTGCGCACGCCCGACAGCATCATCAACACGCTGAGCAAGGGCGTGATGCGGCAGGTGGCCAAGAACATGACGCCGCAGGAAATCCACGACGTCGCCGTCTATGTGACCCAGCGCGAGCCGGGCAAGGATCCGATCCCCGACATGCATGCCAATATGTGCAAGGACGACGGCGGCCCGATCGACCTGGGCGCCCCGGGCTGGAACGGATGGGGCAACGATGTCGAGAACACGCGCTACCAGCCCAATCCCGGCCTGAAGGCCGAGGACGTGCCGAAGCTGAAGGTGAAATGGGCCTTCGCCTACCCGTCCATCGCCTACGGCCAGCCGACACTGGTCAGCGGCCGGGTGTTCATCGAGACGCGCGAAGGCCAGGTCTTCTCGCTGGACGCCAGGACCGGCTGCACCCATTGGGCCTATGACGTGGGCCAAGCCGTGCGTACGGCCATCACCATCGGCCCGGTGCCGGGGGAGAAGGGCAAGTTCGCCGCCTTCTTCGCCGACGAGAAGGGCGCGGCCCATGCCGTCGACGCCATGACCGGCCAGAAGCTGTGGTCGACCGAGGTCGAGAAGCACCCTATGGCCCGCGTCACCGGCGCGCCGAAGCTGTATGACGGCCGGCTCTACGTACCCGAATCCTCGATGGAGGAAGTGTCGGGCGCCACGCCGACCTATCAGTGCTGCACCTTCCGCGGTTCCGTCTCGGCGCTGGACGCCCGGACCGGCAAGGTGATCTGGCAGACCTATACGATCGCGCAGAAGCCTAAGAAGACCCGGGTCAACGCGACGGGCACGCAGATGTTCGGCCCGGCCGGCGTCGCGGTGTGGGATTCGCCGACGATCGACGCCAAGCGCGGCCTGCTCCTGATCGGCACCGGCGACAGCTACACCGACACCAAGGTCGACAGCTCCGACGCAATCATGGCGCTGGACCTCAAGACCGGTAAGCGCAAATGGGTCACACAGGTGCGCAAGGAGGACAACTGGCTGGTCGCCTGCCCTGAGACGACCACCGGCAACTGCCCGAATCCGACCGGCCCCGACTACGATTTCGGCGCCTCGCCGATCCTCGCCACGCTGGCCGACGGCAAACAGATGATCCTGGCGGGCGCGAAGTCCTCCATCGCCTACGGCTTCGACCCGACGCAGAACGGCAAGATGGTGTGGCAGCGCAGGCTGGGCCAGGGCTCCAGCACCGGCGGCATCGAGTGGGGTCCGGCCTTCGACGGCACCAATGTCTATGTCGCGATCGGCGATGTCAGCGCCAAGCCGCCCTATTCGCCCGGCGGCGTTTATGCGCTGAACCCGTTGACCGGCGACATCGTCTGGCAGACGCCGGCGCCGGAGCCGGTCTGCAGCTGGGGCCCGACCAACTGCTCGAAATCGCAGCCCAGCGGCGTCACCGCCATCCCCGGCCTGGTATTCGCCGGCTCGTGGGACGGGCATCTGCGCGGCTATGACACCAAAACCGGCAAGATCGTGTGGGATTTCGACACCGCCCAGACCTGGGACGGGGTGAACGGGGTTAAGGTCAAAGGCGGCGCCATCGACATGGGCGGCCAGGTGATCGGCGACGGCATGCTGCTGGTGAATTCCGGCGTGACCCCGATCCAGCATCCCGGCAACGCCCTGCTGATGATGACGGTGGACGGGAAGTAGCGGCGCGCCGCTGCTTTCCCGCACACCGGCGAAACCTAGAAGTAGAAGCCCGCCTTCAGGCGGATGCGCACATTCTCGAAGTCGTCGGCGTTGGTGATGCCGTGGACGACGAAGGTCTCGTTCGCCGGGTTGGCGAAGTCATGCGCCATCGGCAGCTGGAACAGCGTCGTCAGGGTGGCGAAGAAGGACTGGCCGCCATAATGGATGGTCGGGCCCATATACCAGGCGACGTTGGTGCGATGGTTGGTGCGGAACGGATCGAGGCCGGCCCATTCGCGCTCGTTCTGAAGCTCCAGCCCGGCGGCCCAATTCTCGACGAAACGGTACGAGGCGGCGAGGCCGAAATTGACGTCGGTCTCCTTGTCCCAATGATCGTGGAACTCGGTCGACATCGGATCCTCGGCCGGGTCGCCGTGAAGATATCGCCACTCATAGCCGACCGTGATGTTGAAGGCGGTCACCAGCCGGTCGTCGAAGAAATTCTTCTGCAGGATCAGCCGGTTTTCCAGCTCGACCGTACGCGGGCCGACCGAGGGTTCGATATAGAGCGCTGCGCCGATCGGATCGGTATAGGGACTGAGGAACCGGTACAGCACCTCGATCGACGCGCTCTCGAACCGGCCTTTCTCGAAGCGTGAGCTGGGATCGGCGTGGTAATCGGCGAAGATTTCAGGCGGCGAGGTATCGTGCCCCGGCGTGTTATGGGCGACGTCGGCCCAGGCGAAATTGAGGTAGCCGGAAATCTGCAAATCGTCATCCAGCCCATAGGACAGCTCGCTGCGGGTCTGCAGCAGATGGAACGTCCCCTCCGAACGGCCCTCGCGCAGGGTGGCCCATTGCTCGGCCTCCATCTGCCCCTTGGGCAGCAGATCGGTGGCGTAGATGAAACCGAAAAGCGGCTCGTCGGCACGGGCGGGTGCCCCGATCAACAGGGCGGCGGCGATTGCGGCTGACAGGTATTTCGCAGAATTCATAATCGTTGATCCCTTCTTTGCGGGGACCATTATCGCGAATAAGAACGCTTCTCAATATCATTCGCAACAAAGTGTATAACATTTCCTGCGCTGCGACAGTTTGGCTCAAGAGCCTGGCGCTTAGTCGCTCCCATCCCAGAAGCGGTGCCACAGGAAACACCCGATCGCTGCAATTCCGACCGCCCAATGGGCGATCGACACGAAATCGCGGAAACCGTCATCCCCGACATAGTAGAGCAGATAGCCGGTCAGGCCGAGAAAGCAGGCCAGCCCGAAGACGATCCCGCCGGACCAGCGCCGGCGATTGGCGAACCAGCCGTTGAGAACATGGACACCCCACAGCAGCCCCAGCCCCACCAGCGCGGCGAAGGCGAAAGCGCCATGCAGTTTGAGCATCCAGGGCTCGGCCGGGTTGGTCTCGAAGCCGAACTCGCTCTTCTGCCGCAGGAAATAATGCAGGCCCAGCCACAGCACGCCCGAGGTCCAGATGCCGATCCCGACAGCGTACACGCCCCATTTGCGCAAGCGTGTGAGCCGAACCGACCCGGCGGCAGGCTTCCGGCGCTGCGGCACCGCCCGGAGTTTAACCGCGTGCGATGATTGTGGCATAGGTCGCGAGCAGGCGCTTGACGCCGCCGGTGATGTGTTTCGACGACAGGGTCGCGCCGGAGATGTTCCTGATATCCTTGGTCAAGGTCAGCGTGTCGCCGTTGCGCTTGCCGGTGAACTGGGCGCGCCAGGCCGGGTCGCGCACCTGACCGCCGTAGGATTCGCGATACTCAAGGATCTCGATCCCCTTCACCGTGCCGTCGGCATTGATCGCCAGCGCGATGGGGATGAATTCATGCTTACCCACCACCTCGTCGGCGATGAACCAGCCGCCGGTCGAGACCTTCCAGATCCTGATCTCCTTACCGCGGACATTCTCGTCGCTGATCTTCTCGATCTCATCGGCCTGGGCGCCGGTCAGCGTGCGGAAATCGGGCGTGAAGCTGGCGCCTGGGAACAGCTGGGCCTGAGCCTGCTCGACGCTCATGAACACTTCGGCATGCGCGCCGGGAACGACGATCGCGGCCGGAGCCAGGATCGCCCATAACAAACGGGATTTCATCGAGAGATCCGGGTACGGCCTTATAAATGCGACTTATTCGCATTAGCAGGGATTGCCCGGCGCTTCAATGCGCCGGAGCCCGAATCCGGAAATTATTTGCGACTTTATAGCGTGTCGGGACTACAGCGCCTTGAGCCCGAACAGCTTGGCCAGCTCAGCCCGGCTGTCGGCGGAATCCCAGTCGCGGTCGCCCTTCACCCGCCCGACCTCGTTGCCCTCGGCGTCGATCAGGATCGTCATCGGCAGGATGGTCGCCTCCTTCAGGGCCTTGCCGGTGGACATGGTCTTGTCGAGGAAGACCGGCAGGCCGGCGATATTGTGCTCCTTCAGGAACGGGTCGACGACGAACTTGCCGCCCCGATCCTCGGAGATCGCGATCACCACCACGCCGCTGTTCTTCAGCCGGTCCGACAGCTTCATCAGCGACGGCATCTCGGTGATGCAGGGGCCGCACCAGGTGGCCCACAGATTCACGATCAGCGGTTTGCCCCTATAGGCGCTGAGATCGGTCGGCGATTCGTCGGCCAGCGACATCAAAGTCAGCGTAGGGACTGGCTTGGCCGGCTTCGTCTCGATAAGTTCGCCCGGCTTGCCTGTGGTGTCGGCCATCACAGGCGCGCACAACAGGGAAAGAGCCAGGGCGCCTGTGGCCAGGACCTTTGAGTATGCTATCGATATGTCAGCCATGACCAAGTCTTCCTCCTCAGCCTCCGGAACCGGGGCGAACAGCCTGTGGGGCGGCCGCTTCAGCGCGGGGCCGTCCTCCATCATGCAGCGGATCAATGCATCTATCGGCTTCGACCGCAAGCTGTGGCAGGAGGATATAGCCGGGTCGCGCGCCCATGCCGCAATGCTGGCAGCCCAGGGCATCATATCGGCCGAGGACGCGGTGGCGATCACCGACGGCCTGACCAGGATCGAGGCCGAGATCGCCGAGGGCCGGTTCGTATTCAAGACCGAGCTGGAAGACATCCATATGAATGTCGAGGCGCGGCTGGCAGAGCTGATCGGCCCGGCGGCGGGCCGGCTGCACACCGCCCGCTCGCGCAATGACCAGGTGGCAACCGATTTCAAGCTGTGGGTCCGCAACGCGCTCAACCGGCTGGACGACGAGCTGAAGGCGCTGCAGGCGGCGCTGATCGCCCAGGCCGAGACGCATGTCGACACGATCATGCCGGGCTTCACCCATCTGCAGCTGGCCCAACCCGTCACCTTCGGCCATCACCTGCTGGCCTATGTCGAGATGCTGGGCCGCGACCGCAGCCGGGTGGCCGATGCGATAAAGCGTGCCGACGACTGCCCGCTGGGTGCCGCCGCCCTTGCCGGCTCCCCCTACCCGATCGACCGCAAAGCCACAGCCAAGGCGCTGGGCTTTGCCCGGCCGGCCGCGAATTCGATCGACGCGGTATCCGACCGCGATTTCGCGCTCGATTATCTGGCGACAGCCTCGATCCTGGCCGTCCATCTCTCCCGCTTTGCCGAGGAGCTGGTGCTGTGGTCTTCCGACCAGTTCGCCTTCGTGCGCCTGTCGGATGGCTTCACCACCGGCAGCTCGATCATGCCGCAGAAGCGCAACCCCGACGCGGCCGAGCTGGTGCGGGCCAAGACCGGGCGGGTGATCGGCGACCTCAACACCCTGCTGATCGCGCTGAAGGGCTTGCCGCTCGCCTATTCCAAGGACATGCAGGAAGACAAGGAGCCGGTCTTCGACGCCGAGGACACGCTGGCGCTTGCGCTGGCGGCAATGACCAATATGGTCGCCGACATGAGCGTGAAGGCGGATGCGATGCGGCGGGCGACGGACCGCGGCTATGTGACGGCGACCGACCTGGCCGACTGGCTGGTGCGCACGCTGGGCCTGCCGTTTCGCGAAGCCCACCACGTCTCCGGCAGCCTGGTGAAGCAGGCCGAGAGCCGGGGGGTTCAACTCCACGGCCTGACCCTGGCGGAGTTCCAGGCAGTGCATGCCGCGATCGACGAACGGGTGTTCGGCGTGCTGACGGTCGAAGCCTCGGTCGCCAGCCGGACCAGCGAGGGCGGCACGGCACCGAGCCGGGTGCGCGAGGCGGTCAACGCAGCGAAGGCGAGGTTCTTATGAGACTACTGAGCTGCGTCCTGTTGGTCGCCGTTGCGCTCGGCCTCTCCGGCTGCGGCAAGCGCGCCCGCTATCTCGACCCGCCCGATCCCGAATACAAGCACCAGAAATATCCGGCGAACTATCCGCCGAAAGACGAGCAAGGGGCGCATTATTGACCGGGTTTACCTATCGTAACGGCATCCTGCATGCCGAGGGCGTGGCGCTCACGAAGATCGCCGCCGCCGTCGGCACGCCGACCTACGTCTATTCGGCGGCGGTGCTGGAGGCGAATTACCGCGCCTATGAAAAGGCTTTCGGCGGAACCAGCCTGGGCATCCATTTCGCGCTCAAGGCCAACGGCAACCTGGCCGTCGTCGCCCTGCTGGGCAGCCTCGGCGCCGGGGCCGACATCGTGTCGCTGGGCGAGTTGAAGCGCGCCCAGGCCGCGGGTATCCCGGCATCCAAGATCGTCTTCTCCGGCGTCGGCAAGACGCGGGACGAGCTGGCCACGGCGGTCAAGGCCGGGGTCGCGCAGATCAATGTCGAGTCCGAGCCCGAGCTCGAGGCGCTGAGCGAGGTCGCCGTTGCCCTCGGCCGGACGCAACGGATCGCGCTGCGCATCAATCCGGATGTCGATGCCCGCACGCATGAGAAGATTTCGACCGGCAAGCGCGGCGACAAGTTCGGAATCCCCTATTCAGATGCGCAGCGCGTCTATCGCAAGGCTGCGAGTTTGCCCGGCATCGAGCCGGTCGGCCTGGCACTGCATATCGGCTCGCAGCTGATCGACCTTAGCCCCTACAAGGCGGCCTATGCCAAAGTGGCCGAGCTGGTGCTGGAACTGCGGCGCGACGGGCTGGAGGTTCAGGCGCTCGATCTCGGCGGCGGGATCGGCATCACCTACAAGGACGAGGTGGCGCCGTCGCTCGAGACCTATGCCGACATCGTGTTCGGCACGGTCGGCAATCTGGGCTGCCGGCTGGCGATCGAGCCGGGCCGCTCCATCGTCGCCACCGCCGGCGTGCTGCTCTCCCAGGTCGTCTACCGCAAGGCGGGGCCCGCGGGCGACATCCTGATCATGGATGCCGGCATGAACGACCTGATGCGGCCCAGCATGTACGGCGCCTGGCACCCGATCCAGCCGGTGGCGCAAGCAGCGGCGGGCGCGGAACTGAAGCCGGTCGACGTCGTCGGGCCGGTCTGCGAGACCGGGGACACCTTCACTCGCGGGCGCATGCTGCCGCCGATCGAGGCCGGCGATCTTGTGGTGTTCGGCGCGGCGGGGGCTTATTGTTCCAGCATGTCGTCGACATATAATGCCAGGCCGCTGGCGGCCGAGGTTCTTGTGCAGGGCGACGATTTCGATGTCGTGCGGCCCCGCCAATCGATCGAGGCGATGTTCGCGGACGAACAGATACCGCGCTGGCTGAATGAGCCCGAGGGCCTGAAGCCGGCAGAACGGAAGCGTGCATGACGTTGGGTGCGCCCCGCCCGGACAATAGGATCGCCTGGTTCGCGGGCCTCGCCCGCGTTGTCCTGTGGCTGGAAAGCGCCGCGACATCCTTCTGGCCGGCGGTGACGCTGGTCGGCTTCTTCATAATTCTCGCCGTGTTCGGCATACCCACGGCCCTGCCCGCCTGGCTGCATCTCGTCTTCCTGATCGGCTATCTGGCCGTGCTGGGCCTGGCCGTCCGTCACGGACTGCGCCAGTTCTCGCTGGCCTCGCACAGCGCCGCCGAACGCAAGGTGGAGCGCGACAGCGCGCTCAGCCACCGCCCCTTCGAAGCCCTGATCGACCACCCGGCCGGCGCGGAGGGCGACGGGACCGCCGCGATGCTGTGGCGGCTGCATCAGGAGCGCAAGCGCGCCGAGATCGGCCGGCTGCGTGTCGGCCTGCCCCGGCCCAACTTGCCGGAGCGCGACCCCTGGGCGCTGCGCCTGCTGGTGGCGATGACGCTGATCCTGGGTATCGCGATCGCCGGACCGCGCACCGGACGGCTGGTTCTGGCGTCGCTGACACCCCAGTTCGGCGGCGACATCGTAACGATCCCGGTCGAGGCCTGGGTCAAGCCGCCAGCCTATACCGGCATGGCGCCGATCCTGTTGAAGAATGACAGCGATGCGAAGGTCCCGGTGCCGACCGGCAGCACGCTGGAGGTTCATGTCACCGGCGGGTCGAGCACGCCGCGGCTGGCGCTGAACGACGCCAGGGATGATTTCAAGCATATCGAGGGCGGCGGCTTTGCCGTCACCAGGACGCTGACGACGCCGGGCGACCTCAGCGTTCATCGCGGCTGGTTCTCGACCCTTGCCCGCTGGCATATCGAGATCATTCCCGACCAGTTGCCGATCGTCTCCCTCACCGCCCCGCCGTCGGTGATGCAGTCCAGCGCGATCAAGTTCGATTATCACGCGACCGACGATTACGGCGTCGCCGCGATCCGGCTGAAGGCGCGGCGCGTGCCGGGCCAGCCCGAGGTTGTCGCCGATCCGATCGACATCACGCTGGCCTCGGGCCAGACCGAGAAGGAACTGCGCGGATCGAGCTATCAGGACCTGACAGCCCATCCCTGGGCCGGCATGCAGGTGCTGGTGAAGCTGGTGGCGACCGATGTCGCCGGCCAGACGGGCGAAAGCCAGGAAGCGGTCTTCCGCCTGCCTGAGCGCCGCTTCGTCAATGGCGTGGCAATGGAGATCGTGGCCATCCGCAAGCACGTCATCTTCGATGACGAGCCGCGCTTCAAGCTGGCGCTGGAGCTGTTCAACCTCAGCAACAACCCGCAGGTATTCAACGAGGATCTGAGCGTCTTTCTCGCGCTGAAGGCGGCGGCGACAGAGCTGCGCCGCGCCGGGCATCATGACAACGACGCCACCGCCGATATCGAGGACCTGCTGTGGAACGCGGCCCTCAAGATCGAGGACGGGAACCGGCCCCAGGCCGAGAAGGATCTGCGCACCGCCGAGGAGGCGCTGGAAAAGGCGCTGAAGGACCCGAACACACCGCCATCCGAGATCGCCCGCCTGACCCAGAACCTGAAGGACGCGATGAACCGCGACCTGCAGGCGATGGCTGAGAATATGCGCAAGCAGATGGAGGCCGGCCAGAAGCAGGACGATGCCGACCCCAACACCCCGACCATGGACCAGCACGATCTGAACGACCAGGTCGACAAGATGAACCAGATGGCCCAGAACGGCTCCCGCGATGCCGCCCAGGATATGCTGGATTACATCAAGCAGCTGCTGGAAAACATGAAGGCGGGCGCCGGCAAGAGCAACGAGGCGGGCAAAAAGTCGCTGCAGGACCTCAAGGACCTGGCCAAGAAACAGCGCGACATGGAAAACGGCAACGATCCCAACGGCGCCGAGAAGCAGGAGGCGCTGCGCAAGGCGCTGGGCGAATCCGCCCGTCAGATCGGCGATGCCATGGGCAATATCCCGCAGGCGCTGAGCGAGGCGGACAAGGCGATGCGCAACGCGGCCAAGGCGCTGCAGCGCGGCACCAAGGGCGGCGCGCAGGGCGACCAGGAGAATGCCGCCGGCAAGCTGGACGAGGCGGCGCAGGACCTGTCGGACCAGCTGTCGCAGCAGGGCAACGAAACGATCATGAAGGGCGAAGGCGAAGGCAACAAAGACCCGCTGGGCCGCTCGCGCTTCGATACCGGCCGAACCGTCCATGTGCCCACCGACCGCGAAATGCAGCGCTCGCGCGCCATTCTCGACGAGTTGCGCAAGCGAGCCGGCGAGCATGAACGGCCCCGGCAGGAACTCGACTATCTCAAGCGGCTTCTGCAACAATACTAGGGAGCAAGCTCCCGCGAGTCGCGATGATCACGTTCGATAATGTCGGCTTCCGGTACGGTGTCGGTCCCGAGATACTGCATGACGTCAGCGTCTCGATCGAGCCGGGCAGCTTTCATTTCCTGACCGGCGCGAGCGGCGCCGGCAAGACCACCCTTCTCAACATGATGCATCTGAGCCTCAAGCCCACGCGCGGCTTCCTGTCGGTGTTTGGGCAGGATGTCGGCGCGCTGAAGCGCCGCCGGGTGCCGGCGCTGCGCCGCCAGATCGGCATGGTATTCCAGGATTTCCGCCTGCTGGACCATATGTCCGCCTTCGACAATGTCGCCCTGCCCCTGCGGCTGGCCGGCGAGAAGGAACGCGAGATCCGGCGCGACGTCACCGCCATCCTGGAATGGGTCGGGCTGGGCGACGCCCTGCAGGCGAGCCCGCGGGCGCTGTCGGGCGGCGAGCAGCAGCGCGTCGCCATCGCCCGCGCGGTCGTCGCCCGCCCCGGCATCCTGCTGGCCGACGAGCCGACCGGCAGTGTCGACGAGGCCATCGGCCAGCGCATATTGCGCCTGTTCGAGGAGCTGAACCGGCTGGGCACCGCCATCGTCATCGCCACCCACAATCGCAGCCTGATCGAACGTTTCCCGCACGCCCGGCTGGAGCTGACCGACGGCAACCTGGTCCGCCTGCCCGGCGCCGGGAGCAAATCATGAGCGGCATCCCCTTCAAGTCCGAGCAGCGGACGATGCGCACGCTCTCGGTGCTGGTCACCGCGCTCATGGTCGCGCTCGGCATTTTGGTGCTGGCCGGCGCGGCGACGCTCCGTCATGTGGACACCGCCTG
>Ga0207694_10004368_pt1 | contig 11042 bp, 10 predicted proteins | sample KBSC34metaG_FD_184353 | JGI IMG/M metagenome (GOLD analysis project Ga0207694, IMG submission 184353) | Corn rhizosphere microbial communities from Kellogg Biological Station, Michigan, USA - KBS C3-4 metaG (SPAdes) (version 2) | ecosystem: Host-associated > Plants > Roots > Rhizosphere > Soil...
CGCCGGGGCCGTGCACCGGCATTGGCGTCCCGCGCGGTCGGTGCCTGCGGCTCCGCCGGCGGCGATCGGCGTTCCCGATGCAGATGGCCGCCTGTTCGGCCATCTTCCCTATGACGAGGCGCCGCCGGCCGATCTCGAAATCGTGATGCCCGGCTTCGGGCTCGGTGCGCCGTGCCGGATGCAGCATGATGCCGCGGCCGACCTCGTCCATTTGCTCAACGGTGCCAATGCGCCGCCGGGTATCGCTGGAAGGCTCAGGGGCGTTTCCTGTTACCGCACGGAGGCGCATCAGCGGGCTGTGTTCTGCCATGTTGGCCGGGCCGGCAACGCGTGCCGCGATGCGGCGCTGCGCGCCCACTCGGTCGGGCCGCCAGGTTTCAGCGAACATTCGACCGGCTATGCGATCGATTTCGGCGTCAGGCCGGCGCCCGGCTGTCGCGATGTCGATCCCTGCATCGCCGAGACCGCAGCGGGGAAATGGCTTCTGGCGCATGCGCCCGATTACGGATTCGAGCTGTCCTTCCCGCAGGACAATGCCCAGGGCGTCACCTGGGAGCCGTGGCACTGGCGCTGGGTCGGCACTTCGATCGAGAAGCCGGGCGCGGCGCGAGCACGGCTTGTGTTTGCGCGCGCCCGGTCGGAGTTTCCGGCAAGCCCGGTGATCGACGGGCAACCGGCCCGGGCAGCGCAAGCCGCGGCGTCCCCGCCGACATTCGTGCTGCTGCCCGGGCGCACTGACTCGCCTTACGCGGCGAGCTTGCCCGCAACCTCGGCGATGCGGCGGCCCTGATAGCGGGCGCCGTCGAGTTCAACACTGCTCGGCTGGCGACTGCCGTCGCTGTCGGCGATCGTGGTCGCGCCATAAGGCGAATTGCCATGCACTTCCTTGACGCCTGACTGGCCGGCAAAGCCATAGTCGAGGCCGACGATTGTCAGGCCGAAATGCAGCAGATTGGTGATGATCGAGAAGAGAGTCGTCTCCTGCCCGCCATGCTGGGTCGCGGTCGAGGTGAAGGCGCCGCCGACCTTGCCGTTGAGCGCACCGGTGAACCACAGGCCGCCGGCCTGATCGAGGAAGCTCGCCATCTGGCTCGGCATGCGCCCGAAGCGGGTCGGCGCGCCGACGATGATCGCATCGTAATTGGCGAGCTCGGCGACACCGCCGATCGTCGGATGGGCGGTATCGACCTTGAAGCCGGCCGCAATGGCGACTTCGGCCGGCGCGGTTTCGGGAACGCGGCGGATATCGACCTCGGCACCGGCCGAGCGCGCGCCTTCGGCGACTGCATCCGCCATCTGCTCGAGATGGCCGTAGGAGGAGTAATAGAGGACGAGGACCTTGGTCATTTCACATTCCTTCTGAAAGTCCCCCTCCCGCTTGCGGGAGGGGTTAGGGGAGGGCATGTCGGGCAAGAGGGGGTTCAACAGGCCCTCCCCCAGCCCCTCCCGCAAGCGGGAGGGGAGAAGAAGGGCGGAGGGGTTATTCCGAATCCACCAGCACAAGCTCGGCGTCTTCGATCGCCTTGATGGTGACCGTCTGGCCACCGTCGATCGCGGCACCATCACGGGCGTTGAAAGGCTTGCCGTCGATCTCGATCGCGCCGGTTGCGGGGACGAGATAGGCGTGGCGCCCCTCCCCCACTTCATGGGTAATCGTCTCGCCTGCCTTCACCGTCGCGCCCAGCACTCGCGCATCGGCGCGGATCGGGAGAGCCTCGGTATCCTCGGCAAACCCGCTCGCGAGCACCGCGAACTTGCCGGTGCGGTCGCTCTTGGGGAAGGGCTTGGCGCCCCAGCTCGGCGAGCCGCCGGTGCGCTTCGGCTCGATCCAGATCTGGAAGAGCGTGGTCGTTTCGGGCTCGAGATTATATTCGGCATGGCGGATGCCGGTGCCGGCGCTCATCACCTGCACGTCGCCCGCCCCGGTGCGGCCTTCATTGCCCATCGAATCCTTGTGGGTGATGGCACCTTTGCGGACATAAGTGATGATCTCCATGTCGCTATGGGGGTGCGCCGGGAAGCCCGAATTCGGGCCGATCTCGTCGTCGTTCCACACACGGATGGCGCCCCAGCCCATGCGGCTCGGATCATAATAATTGGCGAAGCTGAAATGGTGGCGGGCATTGAGCCAGCCATGATCGGCATGGCCCAGGCTCTCGAACGATCTTTTCTCGATCATTGGGTGTCTCCTTGTTGCCGCCAAGATAGGCATTTCGATCACGCCGTAAATGGAAACGCTGGAAACCGATCGTTTCCTGCCTTAGGTTCCTTTGTGGAACGGGAGGAACTTGAATGCGGCTGCCGGATCTCGAAGCCTGGGCGATCTTCGCGTCCGTCGTCGAGCATCGCTCGTTCAGCGGCGCGGCCGACGCGATCGGCGTGTCCAAGGCGACCGTTTCCAAGGCAGTCACCCGGCTCGAAGCGCATCTCGGCCAGTCGCTGTTCCACCGCACCTCGCGCCGCCTGACCCTGACCGAGAGCGGCAAGCGGCTCGCCGAACATGCCGGGCGTATCTTGGCCGAGGCGCAGTCGGCCGAAGAAGCCGCGCATGACGCCGCGACCGCACCGACCGGCCTCATCCGCGTCACCGCGCCGATGACGCTCGGACTGGTCAGCGTGACGCCTGCCCTGGCCGAATTCCTTGCCGACCATCCGGGGATCGAGATCGACCTCAACCTCTCCGACGCCAAGGTCGACATCGTCGCCGAGGGAATCGATGTGGCGCTGCGCATCGCCGATCTGCCCGACAGCTCGCTCCGCGCGCGGCGGCTCGGGCCCATCGCGACCCATATTGTCGCGGCGCCCGGCTATCTCGAAAAGCATGGCCGGCCGACCCATCCCGCCCAGCTCGGCGAACATGCGTGTCTCGGTTATACCAATGTCACCGGCCCGTGGCGCTTCCATGGGCCGGGGGGCGCCGAGGTGGCAGTTCGCCCCGCCGGGCCATTGCGGTCGAACAGCGGCGACGCACTGTTGCCGGCACTGAGGGCCGGGCTCGGCATAGGCCTGTTGCCCGATTTCATCGTTGGCGGCGATCTGGCCAGCGGGATGCTCGAGGCGATTCTGACGGATTGGCACAGCCCGCCGATCGCGCTGCACCTGCTGACCCCGCCGGGCAATCTGCGCCCGGCACGGGTCGAAGCGCTGATCACGTTCCTGACCGACCGCTTCCGGGGCATTTGCGCGGCCGACGGCGCTCGCGGCCGGGCCCAGGGCCCCGGTTAACCTGATTCTACGTATAATCCCTAACCAATGGATTCCCCGCGACTCGTGGAGTCAGGCCGGTTAGCGAAGAATTAACCTTTTGCGTTCATCCCTGATCAGGTTAATAACTTGTGCAGGGTGTATCGAGCCAGAGGGGGCCTCGAAGACCGCAAGTGACAGGGGACTGCCAGATGCGCGTGTTGCTGATCGAGGACGAGCCGACGACCGCCAAGGCGATCGAGCTCATGCTCACGACCGAAGGATTCAACGTTTACACGACGGATCTGGGCGAGGAGGGCCTCGATCTGGGCAAGCTCTATGATTACGACATCATCCTGCTCGACCTGAACCTGCCCGATATGCACGGGTACGACGTGCTCAAGAAGCTGCGCGTCGCCCGGGTGCAGACACCGGTGCTGATCCTTTCCGGCATTAACGAAATGGATTCAAAGGTGCGCAGCTTCGGCTTCGGCGCCGATGACTATGTCACCAAGCCGTTCCACCGCGAAGAACTCACTGCCCGCATTCACGCTGTCGTCCGCCGTTCCAAGGGCCACAGCCAGTCCGTCATCCGCACCGGCAAGCTTGCCGTGAACCTCGATGCCAAGACAGTCGAAGTCGATGGCAGCCGCGTCCACCTGACCGGCAAGGAATATGCGATGCTCGAGCTGCTCTCGCTTCGCAAGGGCACCACGCTCACCAAGGAAATGTTCCTCAACCATTTATATGGCGGCATGGACGAGCCAGAGCTCAAGATCATCGACGTGTTCATCTGCAAGCTCCGCAAGAAGCTCAGCCTTGCCTGCGAGGGCGAGAATTATATCGAGACCGTCTGGGGTCGCGGCTATGTGCTGCGCGAGCCGGACGATGTCCTGATGCCGATCTCCGAGGTTGCCTGATCGACCGTAACGCTCCCAGTTTCATCCGGGAGTAGGGCCGCGACGCCGGGGGGCGCCGCGGCCCTTCGTTTTTGTGCAACCGGAGTGTCGTCACCCCGGGCTTGTCCCGGGGTCCATCGTGCCGCGAGCGCTATGGTAGCGGATCAAATCCCAGCCCAACCGCAAGATCGTTCCAGGCGGGATTCTCCCGATCAAGCAGATTGATCTTCCAGTCGCGCGGCCATTTCTTCATCGTCCTCTCGCGCGCGATGGCGCCTTCCATCGCGTCACCAACTTCGAACCAGACGAGGCGTTTGATATCGTAACCTCTGGTGAAACCGTCGAACGTGCCGTCGCGGTGCTGCTGGATGCGGCCGATCAGGTTGGACGTGACGCCGATATACAGGCGACCGTAGAAACCACTCGCCAAGAGATAGACGCACGGCTGACGTTCTCTCATGAGCGTCAGCTATTGCCGAACGATGGATGCCGGAACAAGTCCGGCATGACGGCTGGTTGGGCTCAGCGCTCTATTTCGCCGACCACACCTTGCGCCCGCCGACCCAGGTCTGCTCCACCTTGGTCGCGCGCAGGTCGCTCGGGCTGGCGAGCAGCGGATCCCGGTCGATGATGATGAAATCGGCGCGCTGGCCCGGCGCGAGGCGGCCGAAGCGATCCTCGGCAAAGCCCGCATAGGCGGCGCCGGCGGTGAAGGCCCACCAGGCCCGTTCGCGCGTCACCTTCTCTTCAGGGCGCCAGCCGCCAAACGGTTCGCCATTCGCATCCTGGCGCGTGAACGCAGCCGCCCAGCCGGCAAAGGGATCGGGGCTCTCGACCGGATAGTCGGAGCCGAACGCAAGCGGCACATGGTTCTTCAGCATCGTCGCCCAGGCATAGGCGCCCGCGAGCCGTGCGGGGCCGAGCCTAGCCTCGGCCATTGTCCGGTCCGATGTGGCATGGGTCGGCTGCATCGAGGCGATCGTGCCGTGCTGCGCGAATTTGGGGAGGTCGGCGGGATCGACGATCTGAGCATGCTCGATCCGCCAGCGTCGATCGCCCTTATAGGTCTGCGCCATCTCGTCGATCGCGTCGAGCACCTGGGCATTGGCCTTGTCGCCGATCGCATGGACCGCGACCTGATAGCCGTCCATCGCCGCGCGGCTCATCTGGTTGCGGATCACGTCATCGGCCATGAAGCCGGCGCCTGACTGGCCGGGCGCATCGCTGTACGGGGCCTTGAGCCAGGCGCCGCGCGATCCCAGCGCGCCATCGGCATAAAGCTTGACGCCGCCCAGCCGCAGCCGATCGTCATAAAGCCAGGGCGTCGGGCCGGCACCGCCGATGCGGATCGCGGTCTCGACGCCAAGGCCGTAGCTCATGATCCGAATGCGCAGCGCGCCGATATCGCCCGCCCGGCGATAGCTCAGCCATTCGTCGAGGCTCGTCCCCATATCCGAGGTGGCGGTGATGCCGAAGCCGAGCAGGATAGACTGCGCCTTCTGGAACGCCATGTCGCGGTCCTTGGGCAAGGGCTGTGGCACCGCCTTGTCGACCAGGGATTTGGCGGCGTCGACGAACACGCCGGCCGGTGCCAGGCCGATCTTCTCGATCCGGCCGCCGGGGGGCGAGACGCTTTTCGCGGTAACCCCCGCCGCCTTCATCGCCGCGCTGTTCGCCCAGGCGGCATGGCCATCGGCGCGAGCGAGCCAGACCGGGCGATCGCTGACCACCGCATCGAGATCGGCGGCGGTCGGGAAGCGGCCGAGCGCCCAGGCTTCCTGGTTCCAGCCACCGCCCAGGATCCATTTCTTGTCGGGGTTCTCCGCGGCATAGGCGGCGATCTTCGCCTTGGCCTCGTCGAGCGATTTCGTGCCGGACAGATCGAGCTCGAGCGCGCGGAAGCCAAGCTCCATCACATGGCCATGCGCGTCGATGAAGCCGGGGAGCAGCACCTGCCCCTTCATGCTCGCGAGCCAGTCGAGCTTGTCGGGGCGCCGGTCGCTTGGTTGCAGAAGGCGCACGACCTTGCCATCGGGCGAGATCAGCATGCCGTTGAAGTGGATGACGTTGCCGGTCGCGTCGAGCGTCATCCCGTTGACATTGTCGACCAGCGCATCGGCGAATGCTGGAGTGGCAAGGAAGGCGAGCGATGCCAAGAAACCGGCCGTCACCCCGGACCTGTTCCGGGGTCCATCGTGCCGCGTCCGCAACCCCTGAGGCGTTTGCGGAGACATGGATGCCGGAACAAGTCCGGCATGACGAAAGAAGAATGTCACTTCGGCAGCCTCCGGATCAGCGAACTCGTATCGTCCCGGCCGCCGCCCATCTTCTGCACGTCAGCATAGAATTGATCGACCAAAGCCGTCAGCGGCAGCACAGCGCCGTTGCGCTTCGCCTCGTCGAGCGTGAGCCCAAGATCCTTGCGCATCCAATCCACCGCGAAGCCGAAATCGAACTTGTCCTCGCTCATCGTCGGCCAGCGATTGATCATCTGCCAGCTCGACGCTGCACCGCCGGAAACCGCCTCGAACACCTTGTCGGTATCGAGCCCGGCGACCTGGGCGAAGCGCAGCGCCTCGGCCACGCCCTGCACGACGCCGGCGATCGCGATCTGGTTGACCATCTTGGTGGTCTGCCCTGCCCCAGCCGCGCCGATATGGACGATGCGCAGCGCATAGGCCTGCATCAGCGGCTCGGCCTTCGCCATCGCTTCGGCGGTGCCGCCGCACATGATCGATAGCTTGCCGTTCTCCGCCCCGGCCTGGCCGCCCGAGACAGGCGCATCGACAACGAACAGCCCCTTCGCGCCGCCCTCTTCGGCAAGCCGACGTGCGATCTTCGCTGAGACCGTCGTGTGATCGACGAACAGAGCACCGGGCGCCATCGCAGCGAACGCGCCGTCCGGGCCGAGCGTTACGCCGGCGAGATCATCGTCATTGCCCACACAGGTAAAGACAGCGTCTGTGCCCGCAGCTGCCTCGGCCGGCGTCGCTGCGACCGAACCGCCATATTTGGCAGCCCAGGCCTCGGCCTTTTCGCGCGTGCGGTTGTAAACGGTGACATGGTGCCCGGCGGCGGCGAGATGTCCCGCCATTGGCGCGCCCATCACCCCGGTTCCTATGAATGCTATGGTGCTCATTGGCCCTGCGATAAGGCGTGTTTCTTCGGGGCGCCAGATGGTCTAGGCCGCGCGGCATGGCTACCGATCCACTCCCCCTCGCCGAAGAGCTCCCCGTGACCCTCGCCGATGTCGAGGCAGCGCATTCACGCATTGCCGATGCGATCGTCCGCACGCCGACCTTCATCAGCCACACGCTCTCGCAGCTGACCGGCGCGACGGTGTATCTGAAGTTCGAAAATCTGCAGTTCACGGCGGCCTATAAGGAGCGCGGCGCGCTCAACACCTTGCTCCAGCTCGAGCCCGGGACCAGGGGCGTGATCGCCGCCTCGGCCGGCAACCATGCCCAGGGCCTTGCCTATCATGCGCACCGGCTCGGCATCCCGGCGACGATCGTGATGCCGACCAACACGCCGACGGTGAAGATCACCCAGACCGAAGGCCATCACGCCAATGTGGTGCTGTTCGGCGATACCTTCGATGCAGCCTACGCCCATGCCCGCGAGCTTGAAGCCGAGCGCGGCCTGACCTTCGTCCACCCGTTCGACGATATCCGCGTCATCGCCGGTCAGGGCACGGTCGCAATCGAGATGCTGGCCGATGTGCCGGCGATCGACACCTTCATCACGCCGATCGGCGGCGGCGGTCTGATTTCGGGCATGGCGACGGTTGCCCGTGCCGCCGACCATCCGATCGAAGTGATCGGGGTCGAGGCCGAGCTCTTCCCCTCGATGTACAACCGCATCAACGGCACCGACATGCCCTGCGCCGGCGACACGCTCGCCGAGGGCATCGCGGTCAAGGAGCCGGGCACGATCACGGCGCAGATGGTGAAGGCGCTGGTCGACGATATCGTCCTGGTCAGCGAACGCAGCCTCGAACAGGCGGTGAGCCTGTTGCTGCAGATCGAGAAGACCGTGGTCGAGGGCGCGGGTGCCGCCGGCCTTGCCGCGCTGCTTTCCTATCCGGAGCGGTTCAAGGGCAAGACGGTCGGCGTCGTACTGTGCGGCGGCAATATCGACACAAGGCTGCTCGCCAATGTCCTGCTGCGCGATCTCGCCCGTTCGGGCCGGCTCGCGCGCCTTCGCATCCGGCTTCAGGATCAGCCCGGCGCCCTGTTCAACGTCGCGCGGATTTTCGATGCCGAGCGGGTCAACATCATCGAGGTCTATCACCAACGCGTCTTCACGACGCTGCCGGCAAAGGGCCTGATCACCGATATCGAGTGCGAAACGCGCGACAAGGCGCATCTCGAGCGCTTGATGTCGGCACTTCGCGCGGGCGGTTACGAGGTCTCGCCAGTCGAGCTTGCCTGACGAAGCGAATCGTACCTGCGGCGAAACGAGTCCCGCGACTCTATCCGCGATTCTCCCGATAGGATACTATCCGCGCGACGGTTTGCGCGGACCTCGCGCACGCGCTCAAAGCCCAAGACTCGCCTTAAAGACTTCGTTAACCTTCTTTCATGGTAAAGCCGCTTTTCATCACGACTCGGGCGATTCATAACAGGTTCGAGCCGGGGGCAATCGCCGGCGACAAATGGGGACAAAGGCGGTGACCGCGCCATTTCGCTTTCCGCGCTTCTTCGTGACAAGTCCGTCGCCTTGTCCCTATCTGCCGGGACGCCAGGAGCGGAAAGTCTTCACTGAGCTGAACGGCCCGCATGCCGGCGAACTCAACGATGCGCTTGGGCGGATCGGCTTTCGCCGCAGCCAGTCAGTCGCCTATCGGCCGAGTTGCGCCGGCTGCACCGCCTGCGTCTCCGTGCGCGTCGTCGCTTCCGATTTCGTCCCCAATGCAACCCAGCGTAAACAGATCCGCCGCAATGCCGATCTCGAGGTTAACGCCTGCCGCGCCTGGGCGACCGACGAACAATATCAGCTGCTGCGCCGCTATCTCGCCTCGCGCCATCCGGGCGGCGGCATGGCTGAAATGGATGAGGGCGATTATGCCGACATGGTCGAGCATTCGCCGGTCAACAGCTTCATCGTCGAATATCGCGAACCGACCAGGAACGGCGTGACCGGCAAGCTGGTCGGCGCCTGCCTGACCGATCAGCAGGCCGACGGGCTGTCGATGATCTACAGCTTCTTCGATGCCGACCATCCGCTTCGCCCCGGCCTCGGCAACCAGATCATCATGGACCATATCCTGCGCTCGCGCAGCGTCGGCTTGCCCTATGTCTATCTCGGCTATTGGGTGAAGGGCTCGGAGCGGATGGCGTACAAGACGCGCTATCGGCCGATCGAGGTGCTTGGCCCGTCAGGTTGGTCGCTCCTCACCGATGAGGACAGGACCTATGCGCCGCCCGCGCAGAAGAACGTGATGCTGGCCGACGAACTGGCCTGACTCTCAATCCTGCGGGCTCACCTGCCCTACATGCAGATCGACATCAAGCTCCTCATCGCCCTCGCCGAGCCGCGAGCCGGCAACGGGCGCCGCACCGGCTGAATCGAGCGCAACCGCGACGCGCGCATAGGCCTCGTCAGCCGAAAGACCGCTACAGGGATCGAACGCTACCCAGCCGAGCCCTTCGACATGAGCTTCGGCCCAGCCATGCGGCGCAGGGCGGGTGTCGCCCTCGAAGCAGACTGGGCTGTAGCCGGATACATAGCGCGCCGGCACATTCAACCCCCGCGCCGCGGCGCAGAAGATCTGGGCCAGATCGCGCGGGGTGATGGCGCCGAGCGCGAATGCTTCAGCCGCGGTTCGGCCCGATACCGGGCGACCGCGATCGAGGGCGAATTTGCGGTGGAGCGCGCCGTTGAGCGCGTGCAACCGCTCGACCGGATCGGTGAGCGACGCCACCGCGCTGGCGGCGAATTCGGCCAGGGCATCGCCGCCTTCGGTCAGTGCGGTCGAGCGGAGGAAGAGCGCCGGCGGCAATGGCTCATGCGCCCCGTGGACGATGCCGTTCGAGGCGTTGGTCAGCACCTCGCCAGCGACCGAGATTTCGATCTGGTCGATCGGCCCCTCGACATAGAGCATGGTGATGCGGTTGCCGAAGCCGTCGCGGCCCGGGCGCATCCGCGCGTCGCAATCGACATGGAGCTGCCAGTCGGCAACCGCCTGGTCATGCGTGTCCTCTGGCGTGAGCCGGAGCATCTGGGTCAGGCGGCCCTGCGGGGCCGAGAAGCGATAGATCGTGCGGTGATCGATCGTGAGCCGCATCAGCTGAACTTGAACTGCCGGCCGATGGCCAGGTGGAGCAGGTCGTTCTCCGCGATGAAGGCCTGGAGATATTGGTGCAGGCCGCTCGCGATGACCTCGCCCGAGCGGGTCTTGGCCAATCGCGATTGCCGCATCCGGGCCATGCGATCCGCCTCGCCGTGAAGGCCGGTGCGCTTGGCGAGCAGGTTGAGGATATCGACCGCCTCCTCGACCGAGGCGGCGAGGCTGCGCGGCATTTCGGCGCGGGCGATCAGCAGGTCGATCACATTGGCCGGGCGCAGCCCTTCCGAATAGAGCCAGCGATAGGCAGTGACGGCGGAGACGGTCTGGAGGATCGTGGTCCATTGATCGCGATCGACCACGCCGCCGACCTGCTCGCCTTCGGGCAGCAGCAGGTGATATTTGACGTCGAGCAGGCGCGCCGTGTTGTCGGCGCGCTCGACCGCCTGGCCGAGGCGGATGAACCAGGTCGTCTGATTGCGCAGCATGCGGTGGATCGCGCCCTCGAAACCGCGTGCCTCGGTCTTCACGGCATCGACCAGGCCGAGCGTCGCGGTCGCGCCGCCTGGGCTGGTGCGACTGTGGAAGATCAGCCAGGCGCGGTTGATCGCTGTCCAGGCCTCGCGGGTCAGCGCGGTACGCACGGCGCGGGCATTGTTGCGCGCCATGTC
>Ga0207694_10004378_pt1 | contig 11024 bp, 9 predicted proteins | sample KBSC34metaG_FD_184353 | JGI IMG/M metagenome (GOLD analysis project Ga0207694, IMG submission 184353) | Corn rhizosphere microbial communities from Kellogg Biological Station, Michigan, USA - KBS C3-4 metaG (SPAdes) (version 2) | ecosystem: Host-associated > Plants > Roots > Rhizosphere > Soil...
TTGCCTTTCTCCGCCCAGTCGATCATCGCCGTCATCGGATCGAACTGGTCGGTGCCGATCCCGCCACTGCAGTGATTCATGCCCGGTACCATGAACAGCCGGAAGAAGTCGCGCGTTCCGGTACCGTTGCGGGCCACGGCGCGCTCGTAGTAACCGACACCCATCAGCGGCTGGAGCACCTGGTCCGCCCACCCGTAGGTCATCAGCAGCTTGCCGCCGCGGTTACGGAACTTCGCGAGGTCGGTGTCGGTGGCGTTCACCTGCTTGCCCCAATGGTCCAGCAGATGAGTGTCGCGATCGAAATCAAACTTGTGGTAGTCATAGTTGGGCCGGGGCGGCGTGAACACGAGGTAGCGCATCGTGTTCTCCGCCAGGTTGAAATCCGCAGGCGCACGCTCCGGTTGCGCCGCGACGATGAAATTCATCCAGGCACTGGCCGGCGGCGCATTCCCAACGGCGGAGCGAACGATGGCCTCGCTGCCGGGCATGTAGCCGGGGAACAGGGTTCGCCCGTGACTCTGCGGGCCGCTGTAGACCTTCATCACCGCATCGGCCTGCGCGGGCGTCAGACACGCAGCGGTATCCGTTCCGGTCTCGCACAGCGGCACGTCGCGGCGCGCGTCGAACGAGCACTTGCGCGGATCGTCGATCAACCCGTCCTCGAGGCCGTCGACGGCATCGCACTTCCCCATCACGTGCTTGGCGAGCAATTCGAGCTTCGCCGGTGTGAGGTGGGCCTCGCTCACCGCCCGTTGGTTCCACAGGGAGCCCACGGTATAGCCGGTCTGGTCGACCCAGGGGGCATTCACCACCAGCCCGTCGAAATCCTGCGGATAGCGCTGCGCCTCGATCAGGCCCTGGCGCCCCCCGTTGGAGCACGAGTTCCAATAAGAGCGGCTGATCGGCTTGGCGTAGTACTGTGCCGTTAGCGTCTTCGCCGTACTGGCCGTCACATGGACCGCCCAGTAGGCGTAGTCCATGGCTTTCTGCGGATTGCTCAGGACGAACGTGCCGCCGGGCTCCTTGCGCGCATCGTGTCCAGTGTTGGTCTGCGCAAATGCGAACCCCAGCTGCAGCGCCCGGTCGCGCTGGGAAGTGCGGAACGGGTCTTCGAGCGACTCCCCCGCCAATCCGCCATTGCCGATCATGTAGAAGCGGCCGTTCCACCGCGCCGGCAGGCTCACCTCGAAAGCGATCTCGGGTGCCAGCGTGCCGGTCACCCGACAGTGCCCGGGGACGGACTGCGTGGCAGGGATCTGTGCGGCGCGAATGGTCACGATGTCCTTGGCCCGGTAGCCGCCCATGGCCTCACAGGACTTGCCCGGCGACACCTCCGCCTTGGAGTAGTCGACCAGCGCCGCCGCGACCTCCGCAAACGCCTGCGCCCGGACCGCGGGCGCATTCGCCGCAACGGCGGCGGCCAGCATCGATCTCAACAGCAGCGAACACCGGACGCGCAGGCGCATACCTCTCCCCCAAGGCATGGATCGGCCCGATATATAACAGATCGCTGCGGCCGGCGCCGGGCGCGCACGCGGACTAGTGCGTTTCCGGCGGCTTATCGCCGCTGAAGGAGTCGATCACCATCGTCCAGGAGCCATCCTGCTGGCGTCGATAGATGCGTAGAAACTTGCCGTCGGTGGTGCGCGCCGGGCCGCCCGCCTTGGGCGTGATGGTGGTGCTGAAGGTGCCACGCTGATACGCCAGCCTGCCGTCGATGACCGTCTCCAGCGGCTGCCACGTCTCGTGGACATTGAATTGCTCGGCCATGCGCCGGCTGCCGGCATCCAGCCGCGCCTTGCCGGACACGATCGGCTGGTTGGGCATCATCATGATGTGGTCGTCGACGGTCATCGCAATGAGCGTGTTGGCGTCGCCATCGTTGATGGCCTTCAGGTACCGCTGGTTGAATGCGTCGATACCCGCGAGATCCTGCGCGCGCGAATGCGGTGCCGGTGTGCTGGCGCACGCGGCCAGCCCGAGCGACAAAACCGACAGTGCCAGTATGGGTGCCTTCATGATCGAACCTCCTCGCTTACCAGGGCTCGGTCTGGCCGTCGTAGCGCAGGAAACGCCCGGTATCCGCGATCGTCACCTTGTCGATCGTCTTGACCATGTTCTCGACGGTGAAGGAGGTCTTGAGCATTCCCGGAAACTTCCCGTCCAGATACTCCTGGTGCTCGGTCAGCGTCGGGCCCGGGTTGAACATGATCACCGTGACGCCGTCCTTGCGCGTCGAGGCTGCCACGATCTGCATCTCGCGGTTCAACGCCGCCTTGGTCATCCGATAGAAGATGGCGCCCGGCCGCGGCTGCTTCTCCCCGGTCAGCGTGCCGTTGCTGGAGCTGATCGCGATCAGCTTCTTCTGGTGGCTCGCCTTGAGGTTGGGATAGAACGCCTGGGAGACCATCAGCGGGCCCTTGATGTTGACGGCCATCATGGTGTCGAGCAACGAGTATTTCATGTTGCCGAAGCTCTCGACGTTCCAGTCCCCCGGGCAGGCCTCATCGTCGCCCTTGCACTTGCTGCGATCGTTGTAGACGCCGGCGTTGTTGATCAGCACGTCGATCGGCACGTCTTTCAGCTTCGCCGCCAGCTCGTTGACGTTGTCTAGATTGGTGACGTCGAGCCGCTCGATGCGCACGTTCTTGTGCTCCGCTTGCAGCGCCGCAAGGGTTTCCGGGGTCGTGGAGCGGCGGTGGGTCGCAATCACCGTCCAGCCCTTGGCGGCGTATTCCTTGGCGAACTCCAGGCCGATGCCGGAGTTGGCGCCGGTGATCAGCACGGTATCCGCACAGGCAGCACCCGACATCGCCACCAGCGCCAGTGCGAGCAGGCTCGCCCGCAATGAAAAGTTGCATCCGACCATCGTTACACCTTTGCTCTTGGGCCCCCTGGCCCGTATTGTCCACCTGACCACGGGTCGCGCGTATCCGCCTCGTGGTCGTTGCGGTTCCCCAGAGCATACGCCCCGCTCGCAACAAAGAGACCGCCGCTCGGGTGCACTTGGACCCCGGCCGGAGCGGAAATTCCGGCCCGTCAGCGCCGCCGCCGGCGCGCTCGACCTGAACGAGCCCAACTACGACCTGCTCGGGCGCCGCTATCATGGGGGCGCCAACCTGAAATTCCGACGGGAGCCGCCATGCGTACATCCTTCGCCCTTCGAGTCCTCCTCGGTATGCTGCTGGCGGGCGTTGCCATCGGATCGGCCGCGCCCGTGCGCGCTGACACGGTGCTGATCACCGGCGCGAACTCCGGGATCGGCCTCGAATTCGCGAAGGAGTACGCCGCCAAGGGGTGGACCGTCATCGCCACCCATCGGCGCGACACCACCCCGGAGGTCCTGCAGGAGCTGATCGCCAAGTACCCGAAGGTCCGTGCCGAGAAGATGGACGTGACCCAACGCGATTCCGTCCACGCCCTCGCCGTCAAGCTGAACGGCATGCCGATCGATGTGCTGATCAACAACGCCGGGGTCGTCATCCTGGGCGGCAAGGACGGCGCCTGGCGCGGACCGGGCGCTGACACCAAGGGTCAGAACTTCGGCACCCTCAACTTCGAGGAGTTCGACACGTTCATGCGCACCAACGTGGCAGGACCCGGGCTGGTGACGCAGGAGCTCTTTGCGAACGTCAAGGCGAGCCGCCAGAAGAAGGTCATCGCCATCAGCTCCTCCAACGGCATGATCACCGGCAAGCCGTTGTGCTGCGGCCTGTTCTGGTATCGCGTCAGCAAGGCTGCGCTCAACAAGCTGATGATCACGATCTCCGCGACCGTCCGTAAGGAGGGGGTGACGGTCGTCATGTTCAACCCGGGCGCCGTGCGCGTGGAAAAGCAGGCCGACCTGGAATACCCGGGGATGCTGCCCACGACGATCGTGGTGGCCGACATGATCAAGGTCATCGACAGGCTCACGATCGCCGACAGCGGGCGGTTCCTGCAGCACGACGGTACGACTCAGCCCTGGTGAGAGGATGCGGGCGCCGCGCGGCCGAAGCGTGGAGCACGCGCATCGTTTTCGTGCATGTCCTTGCCGTGCGCTCATTATCTATACTCGCCTCGACAAGCACTTCCAGCGGAGTGACAGTGAAAACGGTCTACACCTCTATCGCCTGCGGATTGTTGGTTGCTGCGGCCTGCGCATTTCCAAGCCTGCCGGCGCGAGCACAACACAAGAGCTCCACGCAGAGCTGCATCGATTACTCGGGCGATCCGGCCGGTTGCCAGCCCTCGACCTTCCCGACGCCGACCGGTCAGATGCCTTCCCGGCGCATCGGCAAGGACGGCAAGATCGATCCGCGCTCTTCCGAGGCCGATGCGCGCAAGGGCGCGGCACTGCTGGAGAAGAAACTGCATCTGTTTCGCAACATCACGCCGCTCCACTGGACACTGACGGTGCCTTCGGTGAAGGACCCTACGACCTCAGGATGGACGGGCGGGGACCTGGATGCGATGGGCGATGCGCGCGGGCTGGGAATTGCCGGCGACTGCATTTTCGTCGGCCACCAGAACGGCCTCGGACACAAGCACGCCATCAACATCTTCAAGATCGCGCGTGATCCGGTGAAAGATGCGCCCACGCAGGTCGGTGAGATCCCGGCCATGGCTGAAGGGGACCAGGGCTTCGACGACCGTGAGCTGCGCTCGCTCGTCTATACCACCCGCAGCGGGCAGGACCGCCAGATCATGGTGCGCAACGGCGGCACCCAGTCCATCGGCCGCCAGATGGTCTACGACATCGACCCGGGCACCTGCCTGGTGAAGTCGGTGAGGGGGCTCTACGACTTCGGTGGGCAGTCGCACGAGTTCTACCTGTGGCACGACCCGGCCAATCCGAATCGCATTCTGGTGTACATGACGATCTGGACACCGGCAGTGCCCGATCCCAACCATCCGGGCCTGCTGGTGGCGGACCTGTATGTCATGGCGGTCACGGATGAGAATACCGGGGAGATCCTCGAGCATCCGCGCATCGATGCGACCTTCACCCTGCAGGATGCCGGAGGGCCGAGGCTCAACGAGAAGCCCGATGCCACGGGCCTGTACTCCGATGGGCGCTTCATCGACTATTCGGTCGACAAGAGCCTTGCGGGGCGGCCCGGAAACTTCAATACCTCCGAGCAGAACAAGCTGCACTCGATCTCGGTCTCCAACGACGGCGAGCGCGGCTACGTGGCCGGCACTACTGCGGGCTTCTATGTGCTCAACACCGAGGCCATCGCCCATCACACCGACGCGGACCTGGCCGATGGCAAGGCGGGCTGCCATCTGCACACCACGATCGTGAGCAGCGGCGGCCCGATCGATGCCGCCAGGCTTCCCGAGCTGGCCAACGATTGCGTGCACATGGTCGTCGACGACGACCCTGGCCTGAAGGCCTTCCTGGCTTCCAGCGCAGCGCCCGAGGTGAAGGTCGAACGCTATCTGGCCCTGGAGTCGCGCTCACGATTGGACGTCTATCCTCCCTTTGACGCCGTACCGACCGGTACCCACAGCGCCGTGCTGGTTCCGGATCGCCCGGCCAAGGTGCGCGGCAACACCCAGGGACGGCCAGCGTTCGTGTGGATCAGCGATGAGAACTTCGGCTGCCCGCTGAACTATGCCCGGATGGTCTCCGTCGAACAGGAAGCCTTCCCGGCCATGGTCGGCGCCTTCGCGATTCCCGACAATCTGCTCGATAATTGCCTGCAGCAGGCGATCACCGAGCCGGACGGCGTCACGAAACGCCGGCCGATCGCGCAGCAGAATCACAATCCCACTGTCTTCAAGGACCTGGTGTTCACGACGTGGTACGGCCACGGTCTGCGCGTCATCGATATCTCCAACCCCATGACGCCGCGCGAAGTCGGCTACGCGCTGCCGGTTCCGCAGGGGATCGCCAGGACCTATCCCATCTTCAAGGACGGCCTGATGTACTGGGCCGACAATCGCACCGGGCTGCACGTTGCGAAATACACCGGTCCGTATGCGAGCGAAATCCCAGCCAAGGGAGTCTACGAAGGCAACGCCACGAGCCCGCATCGTTGAGTCATCTACGAGCCCGCACCGTTGAGTGATCTGAATCGCCGCCAATTGCTCCGCGAGCTGCTTGCCGGCGCCCTGGCCGGGCCGGCTGTGTTCGGCGCCGTCGCGCGTGCTCAGCAGGCGAGCTCGCTGCAGGATCCGCCGGATGAGGAAATAGCCTGGGTATGTCCCATGCATCCCTCCTACACCGCGGCCGCGGCAGGCACTTGTCCGATATGCGGCATGGTCCTCATTCAGACCAAGCCGTACGACACGCGCGACTTCCGGCTGCTGTTCCGCACGGAGCCCGCGGATGCGCGGCCCGGCGAGAAGCTCACGCTCTTCTTCACGTTCCTGCGGCCTGGGACAGGCGAGGTGGTGAGGGAATTCGAAGTCGTGCACACCAAGCGCTTTCATCTGTTCATCGTCAGCGAGGATCTGGAATTCTTCGAGCACATCCATCCGGTCATGCATCCGGAGGGCACGTGGACCATCGATACGACCCTTCCCAAGGCCGGCTGTTACCGGCTGCTGTGCGACTTCATGCCAAGCGGCGGCTCCGGTCAGTTCCTCACCGCTCCACTGGTGACGGCCGGCTATGCGGGAGACCTGCAAAGCGACAGCGCCCATCTGCAGCCCGACCGGACATTCAAGAAGAGTGACGGCGATATCACGGCGGTGGTGACGCTCGATCCGCCCCAACCGGTCTCGTGTCAGTACGTACACCTGAACTTCGACCTCACCGATACGAGCACCGGCCGTCCCGTCACCGACCTGCAGACCTATCTCGGCCAGTTCAGCCACATGCTGCTGCTGAGCGAGGATCTGCAGTGTTATGTGCACTCCCATCCCATCAACCTGGTCGTGGAGACGGGAGATGACTCGCCCACACCGGAGTACATCATCCCGCCGGATGCGGACCTCACGAACATCCGCGGCGGCCCGCGCGTGACCTTCGACGCTCTGATGCCGAAAGCCGGCCTGTTCCGCGCCTGGGCTCAGTTCCGGCGCAACGACCAGGTGCGAACGGTGCAATTCACATTCAAGGTGGCCCAGGGCACGGCTGAGCCGGTCCTCACGTGAAGTCTCGCCCGGCAGCCGCCGTAGGCGCCTCCTGCCTGCTGTTGGCCTGCTCGCCCGCGGCATTCGCCCACGCACAACCCACGACCACGGTGCAGTTCGACCGCGAGATCGTGCATATCCTCGATAACCACTGCGTCATGTGCCACTCGCCAGGCGGACCGGCGTTTCCGCTGGTCACCTACGAGCAAACCTATGCCGCACGCTGGAAGATCCGCCAGGACGCCCTGAATCGACACATGGCGCCCTGGGCCGCGGTGGCCGGTTACGGCGTGTTCGCCAACGACAACGGCCTCACGCAGCGTGAGATCGACTTTCTGTCGTCCTGGGCAGAGAGCTACGGTCCCCGCAACAACGGCGCGGTCTACACGGGAGTGGCCGCCGCTGCGCCGCAGGTCGTGCAGGCACATTTCGACTTCTCCCGCTGGGTGCTCGGCAATCCGGACCTGCGCCTGTCGCTGCCGCCGGCGACGCTCGCGCCGCGCCAGACGGCTACGATCCAACAGGAAACACTGGATCTGAACCTGACGGCCGATCGCTGGCTCAGAGGCCTGGAATACCAGCCCGGCGACCGCCGCGTCGTGCATGCCGTCTCCTTCTCGATCCGTGAGACGGGTCAATGGCTCGGGAGCTGGACGCCGTGGCAGCCGTTCGTGAGCCTGCCACCGGGGCTCGTCTACCGCATGCCCGCCGGATCGCACATCGTCGCCGAGATTCATTACTACGGGACCGGTGAGCCGGTCGTCGATCGTGGCGCGCTCGCCTTGTACTTCGCCTCCGCGCCCGCATCGCCGCGCGCCGTGACCACCCTCACCCTGGAGCCGAATGGCCCGGCAAATGCCTCCAGTGGCTCGCGCAAGCTCGTTGCCACCATGAGCCTCGAGCAGGACACGAATATCCTCGCCTTGCAGCCGCAGATCCTCCCCGGCGTGCAGTCCATCGAGGTCGCGGCGCACAAACCCGACGGCGCAACGCAGGTGCTGTTGTTTGCGAGGGATATTCCTTTAGATTGGCCGACGCCCTACGTGTTGGCGAAGCCCGTGCCGCTTTCGAAAGGCACTCGACTGAGCGTGATCGAGCACTACGACGTCCGCGCAGCGCTTCCGAATGCCGGCGTCGCAGTGACACTCAGTGCGTGCCCGGGAACAACCCTTGCAACGGAGCCGCCGCCGCAAGCACCAGCGCCGCCCGCGAGCACCGTGCAGCGCTTCAAGCTCACTGGAACGGTCAAATCCGTCGACACGGGATCCGGGCGGGTGCTGGTTCAGCACGGCGACATTCCAGGGTTCATGGGGGCCATGACCATGTTCTACAGTGTCGGGAAAGCGGCGGAGCTGCAGAAGCTCACGGCAGGCGATGAGATCCAGTCCGAAGTCGTCACCGGGGGCGCGACCGGCCCCTCGCTGGAGAACATCAAAGTGATCAAAAAGGCGCACTGAGGCGCTACACTTCTCAACTCCCGCCGCCCGAATCAGGTTCGACACATGTCCAAGGCTTACTGGATCACCTGTTATCGCGAGATCAAGGATCCGGCCAAACTGGCCGCCTACGCCAGGCTGGCCGGCCCGGCTCTCGAGGCCGGGGGCGGGCGCATGTTGGCGCGCGGCCTCGCCGTCAAGGCATACGAGAGCGGCCAGCTCGAACGCACGGTGATCATCGAATTCGACTCGGTGGAGCAGGCCCTCGCCGTGCATGAGAGCCCCGCGTACCAGCAAGCCCTGCGGGCCCTCGATGGCGGCGCCGTTCGCGACCTGCGAGTGGTCCCGGGGGTGTGAGCCAGACTGCGCTCACGCGGGCGCGGATGACTATCTCGTCAAGCCATTCACGGCGCGTGATCGCCGAGCCGCCCGTCAGCTCAAGCCTGACACGGCCTTGAAGCCGCGCACCAGCGCAGCTTCGAACTCCGGCGTACCCGGTAGCAACGGGCCGGGACGATTGATGATGCCGTTGTTGATGGCGCCATTGGCCATCTGAAACGCGAAGCGGATGCGCCCGATCTCATCCTCGCTCAAGGAGCGTCCGATGCGCCGCTCGTGACACTCGACCGTGAGCTGCATCGTGCGCAGCCCGCTCGCGCGGAAAGGCTCCCAGAAGACGTGATCCGTGGCGCCCTTCACCAGCGCGGCGCGCCAGAAATTCTGGTAGCGCATCAGATGCTGGTAGCTCGCCAGGATCGCATGAGCGGCGTAGTCCGCATCGGCGGCGAGCGATTCGAACCCCTTCTCGCGCTCGGCCCAGCGCTCCTCCAGATACTCCGATGCGAGACTCTCGAACAGGGCCTCCTTGTCCGTAAAGCGCGCATAGAACGCTCCGACGGAGCAACCCGCGCTCTTCACGAGGTCGTTGATCGAGATCACCTCCCACGGAAGAGACTGCAAGAGTCTCCACGCGGCCGCGATGAGCGCGTCGCGCGTCTTGCGACTGCGGTCCTGCTTGGTGGGCAGCGGGGTACGCAGGCCATTAGCAGGCGCCGCTTGACTCGAATTCCGAGTCCCTGTTCCTATTCTGATCATGACCGCTACAGAACGCCTTCCGAGCATCACCAAAGTTTAGATAAATCATGACGTTTGACTCAGGTTTTGGGAACCCCCACAAGACGACGCGGCGCCAGTGGCTGACCCGCGCCCTGGCCACCACGGCATTGCTGCCCTCGGCACTTACGACGGTAGCGCACGCACAGAACGGCGGCGGGATCACCGCAGGTCCGCCTCCCGGACGGGGCGCGCCAAAACCAGGAACATGGGTCGTGCTCCTGGGCACGCGCGGTGGCCCCGGCATCGATCCGACGCGCGCCCAGACGGCGAGTGCCGTTGTGGTTGACGGTCGCGCCTATCTGGTCGATTGCGGCTACGGAACCGTACGGCAGCTCGCGGCGAGCAACGTCGGTTATCTGCAGGTGAGCACGATCTTCTTCACCCATCTGCACGACGATCACACGGGCGACCTGCCGGCGCTGCTGTCGTATCAATGGACCAATGGCAAAACGACTGCCACGGATGCCTATGGCCCTTATGGCACGCAGCAGCTCATCACGGCGGTGGTCTCCCTGCTGCAGATCAACGTTCAGATCCGCACCGCCGACGAAGGACGGACCGTGAACGTCGACCAGCAATTCCATGGACACGATGTCCCCGCCAAGACGGAGCCGGCGGCGGTGTTCAAGGACGATCGTCTGACGGTGACGGCGATCGAGAACGCTCACTTTCCGGAGCGCTCCAAGGCCCGCATGCCCTATCGCAGTCTCGCTTTGCGAATGCAGACCCGGGAGCGCTCGATTGTCTTCTGCGGCGACACGGCGTACTCACCCAACGTGGTCAAGCTGGCTCGCGGCGCCGACCTCTTCGTCTGCGAGGTCATGGACCCCAGCGTTCTGGAGCAGATGCGGCGGCGCGCACAGGAAGCGGCAGCGCAAGGGAACGAGAACAATATCTGGCGGCACGTGGCCGAGACCCACTCATCGCCGCAGGACGTGGGTCGCATGGCAGCGGAGGCCGGCGTCAAGAGCGTGGTGCTGAATCACCAGGTGCCTGGCCCCGCCGGAGCATTGGCATATCCGGTCACCGCTTTCATCGAGGGTGTACGCAAGGAATTCGACGGCGAGGTGATCGTCGGCCAGGACCTGATGGTCTTGTAGAAAAGCTCAGCTCAGCCTGGCGTCCGCGCGGCGGACACTCAGCTCGAGGAATGGTTGCGGAACTCGCGCCACATCGCGCGGGTCCTCCTGTGGCCCGGAGCTTAAGGGAAAATTAAGCCGCCGGAGCAATGATGCCGTAGGCGTCACCGCATCCGATTCGCGGCCGGCGGCCGCCGAAATTTTTTTTGATTCAGCGAGGACAGTATGACGAATGCCGCCACGGGCCCGATCGCGGCCGTGCCGAATGCAGAAGCCGACGCCATCCGCCAGGCAGTGCGGTACCTGAAGGACTATTTGACGAGCCAGA
>Ga0207694_10004381_pt1 | contig 11022 bp, 12 predicted proteins | sample KBSC34metaG_FD_184353 | JGI IMG/M metagenome (GOLD analysis project Ga0207694, IMG submission 184353) | Corn rhizosphere microbial communities from Kellogg Biological Station, Michigan, USA - KBS C3-4 metaG (SPAdes) (version 2) | ecosystem: Host-associated > Plants > Roots > Rhizosphere > Soil...
GGAACTGATGGAGGTTTGGCACGCGCCCGCGTGCGACACCTCCATCAGTTCCCGCTGCGCTCCCTATGGCCGAGGCAGGCATGATGCTCGCGGATCACGAAGAGCGCTCACGCCCGAGGCCGCAGCCGATGCGCTCCGGTCCGCCGCAGCGCCCGCGCGACGACCGACCTGCCCCTGCCGCAGGGCAGAAGACCGCGGAAGACCTACGCGCCATACTGCGCCGCATGACCGAAGAAGCGAACAAGGGCAAGAGTGTGAAGGCGGCAGAGAAGCAGAACGATATCAGGCAGAGCGTCGCTCAGGCTACGCAGCCGCAGCCACGCCCGGCTCCGCCGATGCAGAACCCGGCGCCGAAGCCTCCTCCGCCACCTCAAGAGCAGCGCCCGACACAGCCACCGGCTCCCGCAGCACCTCAGGCACAGGGACCCAAGCCGTTTGAAGTGCCCGAGAGCGACCTGCGCAATCTCTTTAACGAGAAGCTCTAAGTAGTCGCACGGAGCGTGACGTCGCGCACGAAATCTTTATATATCTCTTCCCAGAAGAACTGCTTCAAGTGGTCGTGCACTTTCTGCGCGTCATAAACAGGAGGATCCTTGAGCATGGCACCGAGTTTCAGAGCGATGTCGTCCGGGTTATACGCGTCGAAGAACGCGGGGAAGTCGCCGCCGACTTCATGGAATACTGGCATGTCGGTGCACGCGACGGGGATGCGCAGGCCGATGGCCTCGATGAGCGGTATGCCGAATCCCTCGTATATGGAAGGGTAGGCGAACACGCGGCTTTTCCGGTAGAGCGTCCAGAGCTCCGTATCTGACTTACTCTCCGAGGTGAGCGTGGTGTTCACGAGCCCGAGCTCTTTGGCGAGCGCTTGGAGCGGAGCGAGAAGGCCGTTGTCGCGGCCGAGACAGAACACGCGAAGCGTGGGGTCGAGCTTCGCCACCGCTCGCAGGAACGGCTCGTGGTTCTTACGCTTCTCGAAGTGGCCCACGTAGATGAGGTCGATGTCTTTCTCTGGTGCGGGAGTGTCCGCGAGCGCGAGCACGCGCTCGTCGATGCCGAAGAAGCTCTTCACTACGCGCTCGCGTGGGTAGTGCACGTATTTGTGGAGCTCGTCGATGGAGAAGTCGCTGCAGGTGACCATCCACTCGGAGCGTGCCCACTGGCGGCGCAGGTAGTTGGAGAACACGAGCCGATACCAGAAGCCCTTGCTCTCGCCCGTGAAGTAGCGGAAGTCGTACGCCACCTGGAAGTGCGCGTGGCGCTTGAGCGCCTTGAATGGAATCGGTACCGATTCGCAGATCACGATGGAGGGCGGGAGTGCGTCGAGTGCCTTGCCGATCTCCGCGGCTGCAGAGAACTTGCTCTTGTGGTTGAACTCGTAGTTCACCTCGACGAGGTTCCCGGTGTAGCCCGCAGGCGCCTTGCCCTTGGTCACGATGAGCGTGAAGCGGTCGCCGTAGTCGCGGGAGAAACGCGCGATGACTTCGTCGAAGCGGCGGTTCGCTCCCGAGTGCACCTTCGGGTCGTAGTAGGGCGAGATATAGATGATGCGACGTGCGGCTTCCTGGTCGAGTTTCATGTAAAATGAGTATATCAATGAATAAGGAGAAAATCGTACTCGTCGGGTTCGGGTGGGTGGGGCAGGCCAATGCCATTGCGCTTGTCCACATGGGCTACCGGGTCGCGTACTTTGACCCAGGCAGCCCCGCATTCCACTACCAGGGCCAGTACCCCGACCACTACGACCGCATCGAGCGGCTCCAGAATGTCCTCGAGTGGGACAGCGAGAATACGTGCTACATCGTCGCGGTCGGCGACCGCGTGAGCGCCGAGGGCATGCAGGACACGAGCCTCATCAGCGCCGCGCTCGATTCCGTGAAGGGCGCGAAGGGCGCCGTGGTGCTGCGCTCCACTGTGCTTCCAGAACACCTTTCTTCCTTGCAGTTCGATTTCTACGTGCCCGAATTCCTCCACGAGAAGAACGCGGTCGAGGAATGTATCTTCCCGCACTTTGTCGTCGTCGGCGCGGACGGTACCAAGAAGAAAGAGCCGAGCTTCATCGAAGTGTGGCGCAGCCGCACGCCTAAATATTTCAACGGCACGCCGCGCGAAGCGTCGTACATAAAATATCTCTCGAACCTCTGGAATGCGCTGCGCATCGGATTCGTGAACGAGTTCGGCGACCTCATCGCGACCCCGGACGGGAAGGAAGACCTCGACTCGATCGAGCGCGTGGTGAACTTCGTGATGCGCGGCGAGAGCTACCTGAGGTACGGCCGAGCGTTCGGCGGGCACTGCTTGCCCAAAGACATCCGCGCGTTCACGAAGGCGCACCGTGACGCCGGTAAGAATGTCGCCATCCTCGAAGGCGCGTGGAAGAGTAACGACGCGCATGCGGAACTCGAGAAGAAGCACCCGATACTCCCTGAGTGGTATTCCGCCTGGGCGCTCCCGCACCTCTCCGGCTTCGTTGCGCTGCGCGAACTCTGGTACTCGATCCAGAAGAATCTGCTCCACCCGCACGACATCATCCAGCGCCGTGTGCTAGGCCGGGATATCTAGGCATAAGGCCGTATTTAGGCCGGTATTGACTTTACGTAATATATAGTATATAATGTATTCAGTGCCTCCGGTCAGACCGGAGGCTGAACAATAAATACAGAAGGAACATCACGTGCGCAATGATCTCCAGCTTCCCGGCAGCGATGCCGTCATCCATCAACGCAGTGCAACGGAAATCGCGAGCAATTTCCTCGCTCGCGATCGCAAGTCGCTTCCCATCCTGATGGGGCATCCGGCTCACGTGCCGGACGATGTGACTGGCCGTGTCGAGAACGACGCGACCATGGTCGAGTACCGCAATGCCAAGGGCATGGCCTGCACCGACCTTCTCATCGCGACCAAGAAGCCCGACGGCAAATATGGCGTCGTGCTCTCGAGGCGCAAGAAGACCGATCCGTTCGGCGGGTTCTGGTGGATGCATGGCGGATCAATCGGCGCATACATGTCGATCGAATCCTTCATCGCCACCCGCGCGCCGAAAGAGTCCGGGGTCAAGGTCAAGCCGCAAGTGCTCATCGGGGTGTACTACACCTCGGCCGAGGACTTCCCGCAGTCGACCATCCAGCCGCTCTACGCGTCGCTGGTGCCGCATGACGCTCTCGCAAACGTGACGACCGATGCGAATCACGATTCCATCCGGACGTTCACGACCGAAGACCTGGGCCAGCTGTCGCGCGAAGAGCGGCACTGGTATCCCATGAGCACATCGATGCTGCTGCTCAAGGTCCTCACGGACACGGGCGTCGAACCCTGATCTTCTGTTCCCGGAAACGAAAGCCGCCGGCGCCCTAAAAAGCGTCGGCGGATTTTTATACTTGACTTACTGTAATAAATTGTGTAGTGTAGTTGGGAAGTTTAACGTACGAGGAGATAGCCCATGGGTGTAAAAACCCCGCAGATTGAAGTACTGCAGCGCAGGCCGATAAACTTTGCGTGGCCCGCAGCCGGGCTCGAGCGTTTCTTTAGGCTCCAATATTGGCGAGTCAGTCGCGACGGCGTCGTCGACGACCGCATCATCTGGGAGCGCGGTGACTTCGTCGTCGTGCTCGCCACGACGCCAGAAGGTGAACTGATCGCCATCCGCGAGTACAAGCAGGCGGTGGAGCAGGAGCTCATCTGCTTTCCGGCAGGCGCGGTGAAGAAGGGCGAGACCCCGATCGACGCCGGTCTGCGGGAACTGCTCGAAGAGAGTGGGTACGCGCCGGAACATTCCGCTGTGGAATATATGCACATACCCCTCTTCAATTCGCCGGACAAGTCCACGGAACGGCACTTTGTCGTATTCGTCAGGAACGCGGTGAAGGTAGCAGAGCCGAAACCGGAGCGCGCGGAAACCATCCTGGAGACCCTGTTGCTTACGCCGGAGCAGGCGCAGGCGCAGATACGCATCGCGCTTCACCTCGGAGCCCTTTCGCTCTACAAAAAATAGCGTGAACGATTCAAGAAAGCACTTCCTCGCCTTTTACTACAAGGGGCGGGGGAGTTTCTTTTTACACTTCTATATCTTGGTCTTCACCCACTCTGCGGTGCGGGCGATGCCTTCTTCAAGCGTAAGGGAAGGTGCGGCATCGACGACAGCAGCGAGCTTCGTGTTGTCCGCTTCGCGGCGATCAGACGTGGTCTTCGACGCTGCGGTCTCTTCTGCCTTCCATTCGAACGGGCGACCGTCGCCATACAATTTCCAGATGAGTTCTGCGAGGTCGAGTATACGGGTGGCTGCGCCGGTCGCGATATTGAAATCGGTGTTGAGCACCGCGCCGTCTCCCGCGAGCGCCTTCTCGAAGAGCGCGACCGTGATGCGCACGGCGTCGTCTACATAGGTGAAGGGGCGCGTGGAGGTCTCCGGGTTCCCGATGAGTTCGAGCGGGTACTGACCGCGCAGGACTTTCTCGAGGAGTGCGGGGATGACGTGGATGTCGCCTGGGGTCGAGCCCTTGGAGTCTTCTCCCGGGCCGTAGATATTGTGGAAGCGTACGATGACGAAGTCCGGCGCGCCGTATTGCTGTTTGAATGCGCGACAGAAATATTCTCCGCCCAGTTTCGAGAATCCGTATACGTTCGTAGGCGCGGGAGTCTTGGCGAGATCCGTCTCTGTGTACGGATACACCGGCGACTTCTGGAACACCATCGACGTCGACGAGTAGAGGATGAGCTTAGTGCCCGCGGCTTTGAGCGCTGGATACACCGCGGAGTCTATAGCCGAGTTTTCCCACATGATTTCCGCCTGCTTGTCCCACATGTAGTTCACGGGGCCGATATTCGCCGCGAGGTTGATGACGTACTCAGCGTCTTTGAGCGCTTCTTTGGCGAGCGCGGGGTCGGTGAGGTCGGCTTTGCGGAACTCTGCGCCCGCGGGGAGCACGGCGCCGCGCTCTTCGGGGGTCGCTTTGTCGATGATGACCAGCTGGTAGCCCTTTTCTGCGAGCACGGTAGCCACGCGGCTCCCTACATAGCCGCATCCGCCTGTGATGTGTACCGTCTTACTCATACTGGATATTCAAGCACGGGGTATGGCTTTCGGCTAGAATGAATGGATATGAAGCTCGTGGTCGCGACCCCGCTCTACCCTCCGGAAGGAGGAGGACCGGCAACCTATGCCAAGGCGCTCGAAGACGAACTCCCAGGCCGCGGATGGGATGTCGAGCTCGTGAAGTTCCGCGATGTGCGCCACTGGCCGAAGGGCATCCGCCACTGCGCGTATGCGTGGCGGGTGTATAGGGCCGCGAGGCAGGGCGACATGGTCATCGTGCTCGACCCGGTCTCGACCGGCATCCCGGCGCTTATTGCGGCCAAGCTGGCACGCAAGCCATTCTTCGTGCGGGTCGCAGGCGACTACGCCTGGGAGCAGGGGACGCAGCGGTTCCATGTGCGCGAAGTACTCGACGAGTTCGTCATGCGTAGTGATTACGCGCTCCCGGTCCGGGTGATGAAGTGGATGCAGACCCTGGTAGCGCGAAACGCGGTGCGCGTGATCGTGCCGAGCGAGTACTTGAAACGCATCGTAGTCGCGTGGGGCATTCCTGCTGATAAAATCCGTGTGGTGTATAACGCTGCACCGACTATCGCGGAAGTCGCGGAGGCACCCGTGTCCGGCGAATATATCGTCTCCATCGCGCGGCTCGTACCGTGGAAGGGGATGGATATTCTCATACGCGCGGTTGGGCGCACCAAGAACACGCGGCTCATAATAGTCGGCGGCGGTCCCGAGCGCGCGAAGCTCGAGGGCATCGTGGATAATCTCGATCTTCGCAACCGCGTGACATTCACCGGGAACTTGCCGCATGAAGAAACGCTCGCGTACCTCGCGCACGCGACCGCCTACGTACTCAACACCCGCTACGAAGGGCTCTCGCACCTTATACTCGAAGCGATGGCGCTCCACGTGCCGGTGGCGACCACGCCCCTCGGCGGCAACCCGGAACTCATTGAAGACGAGGTGACCGGGCTTCTATTCCCATACGGCGACGTGGCCGCCATTGAAGCAGTTATCGAGCGTATGCAGAGCGACGCTCCGCTCCGTAAAAAACTCGCGGACGCAGCATATGAGAAAGCAAATACATTCACACGCGAGCGGATGATCAGCGACTCGCTCGCCGCACTCACGCTATGAAAGCCCTCTTCATATCGAACGACCCGCTCATATTCACCGAAGACAGCGCGGTGCGTGCGCGCATGCGCGCGTATGCTGCCGCGATAGGCGAGCTCCACGTGATATCCAAAGCACCTCTCGAAGCGCGAGAGATTACCGAAGGCACGCTCACGCTGCACCCCGTGCATGCGAATCCGCTCACGCGCTTTTTCAAGACGGTCGCGATGGCGCGCAAACTGGTAGAAGAGAAGCAGATAGAAATAGTCTCCACGCAGGACCCGTTCGAGCACGGGCTTGCGGGCGTGTTCGCCACACTGCGCACACCGGCGCTGCTCCACATACAGCTCCATACCGACATCGGCTCGCGCTATTTCAGGAATGAGTCGTGGAAGAATCGCATCCGCGTGCGCATCGCGCCCATAGCCTTTTTCTTCGCAGACGGGGTGCGCGTGGTCTCCGAGCGCGTGCGCGCGGCAGTACTCGGCCGCTACGGGCGCTTCACGCCGCCGCCGCGCGTGATACCAGTCGCATTGCCCGCCGCCATGCCGCCGCAGGCACCGCTTCCTGCACACACCTTCATGTTCACACTCTTCGCACTTTCGCGTATCGAGCCCGAGAAGCGCATCGAGGACCTCTTGGCCGCGCTTGTGCTCGTGCGGCGCAGGTACCCGAACGTCGGCCTCTTCATCGCGGGCGATGGCAGCGAGCGCGTCTCGCTCATCCAGCGGTCGCTCGAGCTTGGCATCGGAGAACACGTTGTGTTCCTCGGCTGGCGCACCGACGGGCTCGCGCTCATGCAGGGCGCGCAAGCATTCATAAACTCGAGCGCATACGAAGGCTACGGGCTCTCGCTCCTTGAAGCCGCACTCGCAGGCGTACCCGTCATCACGACGAATGTGGGTATCGTGGGCGACGTGCTCGTACCCGAAGAAGATGCGCTTGTCGTGAAGGTGGGGGACACCTACGCGCTCGCGGAGCAGATCTTCCGGCTTATCGAGAAGAGCGACCTCGGCCCGACGCTTGCGGCGCACGCGCTTGTGAAGGCGAAAGAGCACCGGGACGCATACATCGACCAGCCAGAACTTATCGCGCACGACCTGCGTGCCACTTTGGGTAGGCCGTAGTAGGTTTACACATATATACATGGAGCCTCGCATCGGATTTATCGGACAGGGGTGGATAGGGAAGAACTACGCTGACGACTTTGAGCAGCGCGGTTTTGCTACCGTGCGCTACGGTCTTGAGCCTGAGTACGCGGGCAACAAGGACGCGATAAAAGACTGCGGCATCGTATTCATCGCAGTACCGACGCCTACCACGCAAGCCGGATTCGACGACAGCGCGCTACGCGCCGTGCTGCCGCTCGTGGGAAAGGGTGCGACTGCGGTGATAAAGTCCACGCTCCTGCCCGGCACCACCGAATCGCTCCAGGAAGCATTCCCGGATATCGTCGTGCTTAACTCACCTGAATTCCTGCGAGAAGCAAACGCCGCGTACGACGCCGCGCATCCGGTGCGCACGTTCATAGGCATTCCGAAAGACACGCCGGAGCACCGCGCGGCAGCAGATGCCGTGCTCGCGGTGCTCCCGGAATCGAGCTACACGCGCATCGTCTCCGCGCGCGAAGCAGAACTTATCAAATACGCGGGTAACGTCTTCCTCGCGCTCAAGGTGGTGTACGCCAACATGCTCTACGACCTCGCGGGCAAGATCGGCGCCGACTACGAGGTAGTAAAGGAAGGGCTCGCCGCGGACCCGCGCATCGGCGCATCGCACCTCTCTGTGATGTCGGCGAGCGGGCACACCACGACTCCCGGCCGCGGCGCGGGCGGACACTGCTTCATCAAAGACCTCGAGGCCCTGCGCCGTTTGTATGTAAGCGAAGTAGGTGACGCTGCGGGCGCAGAACTTCTGCTCGCGGTGGTGAAGAAGAACAACGACCTCCTCACGCAGTCGGGTAAGGACCTCGATCTCTTGGCAGGTGTGTACGGCAAGGAAAGCAGCGCGCTATGAAGCTGCTCGTCATCACACAGGCGGTGGACGAAGAGAATCCGGTACTCGGATTCTTCTGCCATTGGATAGCGGAACTCGCGAAGCGCGTAGAGCATATCCACGTGATCTGCCTTGCCGAAGGCATGCACCACTTTCCGGCGAACGTAGTCGTGCATTCGCTTGGGAAAGAAAACGGCTCGCGCTCGCGTAGCGCATACGCGCTCACCTTTATCTCGCTTGCGTGGCGGCTGCGCCGTGAGTACAGCACGGTATTCGTACATATGAACGCGGAATATTTTACGATCTCGGGTTGGCTCTGGAAACTGCTCGGCAAGCGCACTGCGCTCTGGTACAACCATCCAAGCAACACGGTGTGGCTTCGTATCGCGGGGAAGTTCGCCGATATCGTATTCCATACCTCACCCTACGCGGCGTCGGCGAAGTTTCCGCACGCAGTCTCCATGCCCGCAGGCATCGATACGGATATCTTTACGCCCGCGCCGCAAGCGCGCGACAGACGCGCGCTCTACATGCAGGGACGCATCATGCGTAGCAAGCGCGTCGACCTCGCGCTCGCCGCACTTGAAAAGGTGCGCGCATCCGTACCGGCTACGCTCACGCTCGTAGGGCCAGAGGACCCGGAGTATGGAAAAGAATTACGCACGCGCTTTGCCGCGCTTATCGCACACGGTGCCGTGAATTTTGTAGGCTCCAAGAAGAACGAAGAGACTCCCGCGCTCTATCGCGCACATGGCGCGGCGATAAACCTCGCGGCAGCAGGGCACTTCGATAAGACCGCGCTCGAGCCTATGGCGTGCGAGACGCCGGTGGTGGTCACGAGCCCAGCCTTCCAGGGCCTCGTCCCGGATGAGTGGATTGTAGGAGATACGCCAGAAGCCCTTGCAGGAGCCCTTACGCGCCTTATAGGGCTCCCAGACGACGCCTACGCCGCTCTGGGCCGAGCAGAGCGCGCTGCCGTGGTCGCGCGCCAGAGCCTCTCTGCGCTCATGGACCGGCTTGTCAGCCACCTCGCCGCACTATAGGCTGGGGATATATTTCTTAGCTACCTACATGGATTTCCGCGAAGCATCACTTGAAAAGGGTTCGGGCGTCATGGAAAAGCTCGAGTCGTTCTACGAAGACTACGATCGCGAGCTGCGCGACTACCACGACCGACCGATACGGATTCTCGAAATAGGTATCAACTGGGGCGGCTCGCTCTTCACGTGGCGCAAGTTCTTCCCGAATGCGGAGAAGATCGTGGGCGTCGACATCATGCCCGAATGCAAGAAGTTCGAGGAAGGGAACATCACGGTCTACATCGGCGACCAGACCGATGCTAAATTCCTGCGCTCGGTGCACGAGAAAGAGGGACCCTTCGACATCATCGTGGACGATGGCGGCCACACGATGGAGCAGCAGCAGGTCTCGTTCCGCACGCTCTTCCCGCTTCTTAAGGATGGAGGCACGTACGTCATAGAGGACCTCCACACTTCCTACTGGCCGGGCTGGGGAGGCAAGTACGGCTATACGACGATTGACATGATCAAGGAGCTTATCGACGGCCTCCACTACTGGGCGAAGTACGACCGCCGCCGCAGCTTCTTCTGGAAGGTGTACCGGCACTTCTACCCGGGCGTGAAAGAGCCGCGCAATGTGTTCGAAGAATACGTGCGCAGTATCTCCATATCAGACAGCATCTGCTTCATCAGGAAGGGCAAGACTCCGAACCGCAGCAAGAAGATCAAGAAATAACCCATGGATGTCGCCGGATTCGAAAACCGCAGGTGGACCACCGATACGCAGAAAGTAGAGTTCCGCCACCGCGCAGCGCTCGACCTTATCGAGGGCGGCACGGTGCTCGATGTGGGCTCGGGCGACGGTCTACTCCTCTCGCTACTTAAGGAGAAGGGGATTACCACGGAGGGTATCGACATCTCGGAAGAGGGAGTAAGGCGGTCGGTCGAGCGAGGACTTACTGCGCGCGTATACGACCCCGATGCGCCGCTCCCGTTCGCTGACGACGCGTTTGACACCGTGGTGATGCTCGACGTGCTCGAGCATGTGTATGCGCCGGAGGAACTGCTCGCAGAAGCAAAGCGCGTCGCGCGCAAGAATATAATCGTGGGCGTACCCAATTTTTCATCGCTCCCTGCGCGTCTCCAAGTCCTTGCCGGCAGCGTGCCGGAGAATAACGAGCCGCTCAAAGGACACGTGTATTGGTTTAACTATCGCGTACTCGCCGACCTCGCGCGCGCGAGCGGCCTTACCGTCGCAGCACTCAAGACCAACACCTTCAGCCCGTTTTCGAAGCTTTGGCCGGCTGCTTCCGATGCTTTCCCGAACCTGCTCGCGCTTTCGTTCGTGGCCAAGCTGGAGTCCCACTCATGAATATCCTATACATCGCTAACAGCCGGATGCCGACGCCTAAAGCGCACGGGATCCAGATCGCCAAGGCGTGCGAGGGACTTATCGAAGCGGACCACCAGGTGACGCTGGTCATGCCGCGCTCGCGTGTATGGTCGAGTGACTCGGTGAGCGCGTACTATCATTTACGCAAAGAAATTCCCACCAAGGTGCTCGGCACCCCGGACTTCTACGGCAGCGGCGAGCTCGGATTCCTCGTGAGCACATTCTGCTTCGCTATCGCCGCGCTTTTCTACCTGCGCAAAGCAGGGAAGGGTGCAGTCGTCTACGCGCGCCCCGACCCATTCTTCCTGCCCTTCGCGATCATGCTCGGGTATCCGTGCTACGCAGAAGTGCACGACGCGTATATCCCGGGACCGCTCACGCGCCGGATGCTTGCGCGAGCGAAGGGAATCATCGTGACCAACACCGTCATCCGCGATGCGGTCGCGAGGGCGCACGGCATTCCGCTT
>Ga0207694_10004382_pt1 | contig 11022 bp, 8 predicted proteins | sample KBSC34metaG_FD_184353 | JGI IMG/M metagenome (GOLD analysis project Ga0207694, IMG submission 184353) | Corn rhizosphere microbial communities from Kellogg Biological Station, Michigan, USA - KBS C3-4 metaG (SPAdes) (version 2) | ecosystem: Host-associated > Plants > Roots > Rhizosphere > Soil...
GCCCCTTCCTTGAAGGACACGGTAAACGGCAGGCGGTTTGAAATGATGACCAGTCGCATGCAAATAAAAATCCGTCGCTAGAGCATTTCCATCAAAGTTGTAGCGCTGTACCGAGCCCTGACAGGGTGCGGTCTTTTTGGATTGGGGCTTCGTTTCGGCTCAGTTACAGGGTGCTTGGAACCTGCGCCTTCGCCGAAGCCTCGCCCCAGTCCAAAAATCCCCGCAGTCCAGCGCTACATCTTTTCTGTCAATGCTCTATTATCCAGCTCCGAATAACCATAGCTGTGATGCCCAATTCCGCAAGTGGCAGTTTTTCCGGGCCATTGGATTGAAAAACCAGCCCTCACTTGGATTTGCTTTTGTCCGCCCCGTGGCTAAAACTTCGCGCGTGCCAAACGTCGTCGCACCTAAAAAAAATATTTCAAGCAGTGAGCAGCTCATCATCGCGGCGCGGGAGCTTTCCGCGCAGGTGGAGCGGCTGAAATTCAAGCCGCCGGTCACCCATGTCAGCAATCCGCTCAACTACGCCCGGGCGCCGCATGAACTGTATCTGAAAGCATATGGCGGCGGCAAAAAGCGCGTCATCTTTCTCGGCATGAATCCCGGCCCGTTCGGCATGGCACAGACGGGCGTGCCCTTTGGCGAGGTCGCCGCCGTGCGGGACTGGATGAAGATTTCCGCGCCGGTCAGCCGTCCGAAAAATGAACATCCCAAGCGTCCGGTGCAGGGCTTTGATTGTCCGCGTTCGGAGGTGAGCGGGCGGCGGTTGTGGGGATTGTTTGCGGAACGGTTCGGGGCGCCGGAGAAATTTTTTGCAGAGCACTTCGTGGTGAATTATTGCCCGCTGGTTTTTTGCGAGGCGGGCGGGAAAAATTTTACGCCGGACAAACTGCCCGCCGCCGAACAGGCGGAGCTGTTTGCGGTGTGCGATGAACACCTGCGACGCGTGCTGGAGATACTGGAGCCGGAATGGCTGATCGGCGTGGGCGGTTTCGCGCTGGCGCGGGGCGAGGCCGTCTCGGAAAAAGTCGGGGTGCGATTGGGCAAGATTTTGCACCCGAGCCCGGCGAGCCCGGCGGCGAACCGGGGTTGGTCGCAAGCGGTGACAAAGCAACTCGCCGAGCTGGGAATCTGGAAGTAATTCCCCGCAATAAAAAACGCCCTGCCGGATGGGCAGGGCGTTTGATGGTCAAAAATTAATTATTTGTCAGTTTTTGGGCGCGTCAGCGGCCGGAGCATCAGCCGGGGCTTTTTTCTTCGTGCCCATCGCCTTGGCATACTTTTCCTTGTCTTCCTTGGTCATGGCAGCTTTTTCGGTCTTGTCGAGCTTGCCGTTCTTGTCGGTATCGTACTTCGCCAGCATCTCGGTCACGACAGCCTGCTGCTCGGCGGTCAATTCCTTCTTGGCCTTTTTCGCCGGCTTATTGGTTTCCTGCGCCTGGACGACGATGGCGGAAGCGCAAAGGAGGGCAGCGGCAATTGTGAGTAACTTCTTCATTTTATGTATGTTATGTTTGTTGGTTTGGGCAGTCAATCCTGCTTAAAGTGACAGACGCGGCGGCTGGAAGCCGGTTACAGGATTTTTGGCCTTACCTCGATTTGGTGGACAGGCGGAGTGTAAATGTGTTAGCTACGGGCAACACACATGAACACGGAAACCACGACCAAATACAAACGGCATGGACGCTAAACAAACTGGAGAATTGCCCGCCACGCCGGCACCGCTCCTGCGCGGGCAGGGCACCATCCTGCTCGTCGAGGACGAGGACATGGTGCGCCGCCCCGTCGGGATTTATCTGCGCAAGCTCGGCTACCACGTCATCGAGGCCGCGAACGGCCACCAGGCGCTCGCCCTCTGGCAGGAGCATGGCGAGAAGATCGACCTGCTCCTCACCGACATGTTCATGCCCGGGGGGATGAGCGGCCTTGAACTTGCCGAACGGTTGAAGGCCGGGAAGCCCGCGCTACAGATCATCATCTCCAGCGGCAACAGCCCGGAATCCGGCGCGTCCAGTGAGGGCTTCGTCTATCTGCCCAAGCCGAGTCCCTCCGCCGTCATCGCCTCCACCGTGAGTGCATGCATGGACCGGAAAAAATCGGCCAAGAGTTGATTGCCCCCTTTGCCCGGCCTATGGCTGGCGTGCGGGTTTCAATTTCTTTGCGTCCCGGTTGCCTTCCAGCGACAGCAGCTGTTCCTTGATCGCCAGTCCGCCGGCGAAGCCCGTCAACCGGCCGGACGCGCCGATCACCCGGTGGCAGGGGACGATGATGGAGATGGGATTCCTTCCGTTGGCGGCCCCGACCGCGCGCATGGCTTTCGTGTTGCCGATCTGTTTCGCGATCTCCCCGTAACTGCGCGTCTCGCCAAATGGGATTGTTCGCAATGCGTCCCAGACCTTGTTTTGAAATTCCGTCCCCTTCGGGTCCAGCTTGACGGAAAAGCGGTTCCGTTTGCCGGCAAAATATTCGCCCAGTTGTGTTTCCGCCTCCATCAGCACCGGATGTTTTTTATTTTCGGCCACCGGCCCCAGCCGGACGCGCCGGGGATTGTCATTCTCCCAGAGCACCGCCGCCAGACCTTTGTCCGTCGCGACCAGCGTGAGCTTGCCGACCATCGAATCCATTGTCTTGTAGTGATAGTTCATATTTTTATTTGCAGTTGGATGACACGTCATTTTTTCTCCAGTTGCGACCAGAGATGCAGCGCGGCGTAGGCCCGCCATGGCCGCCATGATTCGGCCCGCGCCAAAATTTTCTCCGGATTGCTTTCACCCAGCGCCTTGCGGATGCCGAGATCGGTGTGCGGAAAGGCGTCCGGCCACGACAACGCCCGCATGGCGATGTATTGCGCCGTCCATTCGCCGATGCCGGGGAACTGGCGCAACTGCGCCAGAGTTTCTTCCACGCGGCTGCCGGGTTCCAACCGCAGTTCGCCGCAGTTCACCGCCTGCGCCAGCGCGATCAGTGTTTCCGCGCGCCGCTGTGTGATGCCCAGTTCGCTGATCTGCCGGACTGCTGCTTGCGCGATTCGTTTCGGTCGCGGAAAAATGAAGCCCAGCCCCGCGACCGGCACCGCGATGCGCGTGCCGAACCGCGCCGCGAAACGGCCGGCCAGCGTGCTGGCACCGGCCACGGAAACCTGCTGCCCGAGGATTGCTCGTGCCGCCAGTTCAAACCCGTCAAAACTTCCCGGTACGCGCAGGCCGGGCCGGCCCTTTGCCAGCGCGCCCAATGCCGCATCGATCAGGGCGGGATCGGCCGTGAGGTCGAACTGCCGTCGGATCCGCTCCAGCACGACAGCGCAGACCGGCACCAGCGCATCTGAAAGCCGCACGGAAAGCATTTGTTTATCCGCTTCATGCCGGACCTCCAGAAAACCGGAATAGTCGCGGCCATGCCGGCTCAATTGCACGGTCCGGAAATAGGCTCCATCCCGGACCGTCTCCACCTGTGGAATCGCCCGGCGCGCGAGATAACCCAAAATTTGTTCCCATGCCAGGGGCGGGCGATACCCCAGCCGGAAGGAAAATTCGGACGAATTTTCCGCACCGTTTTTGCCCTGGTGTTTGCGCAGTTCCGATGGCGTCAGGCGGTAGCGTTCCTTCAGGGCCACGTTGAACCGGCGCAGGCTCCGGAAGCCGCTCGCGAGCGCGACCTCCGTGACCGGCAGGCGTGAATCGGTCAGGAGCTGCTTGGCCAGCAACAGCCGTTGCGTCTGCCAGTATTCCACCGGCGAGACGCCAAACTCTTCGCGGAACACCCGGCGCATCTGCCGGTCCGTCACGCCCAGTTTTTCCGCCAGTTCCGCCAGCGAATGTTCCGCGAGAAAATCCTGGCTGATGTTCGCGGCCGTGTTGCGGGCGAGCTGGCTGCTGGCCTCCATCGCGCTGCTGCCCGGGGCGAGTTCCGGCCGGCAGCGCTTGCAGGGGCGATACCCCGCCACCTCCGCCTCCGCCGCGTGGCTGTAGAACGTGCAGTTCTTGCGGAACGGCGTCTTCACCCGGCAGATGGGCCGGCAATAGATGCGCGTCGTCCTGACCGCGACAAAAAAGCGCCCGTCAAACCGCGCATCCCGCGTCAGCACCGCCTGGTAACATTGGTCGGCGTTCAGATTCACGGGGACAGATTATCGCAGAAACCAATTTCGTGCCCGCCGTTTTCGGAAGTCGAATTTGGCAGCATTCTGCCTTGCTGTCAGTCCGCCGGATTCATCTTGCGGGATTTTCAACCTGCAATGTGACCGGCGTGGTTTGGGCGCGGTTTTTCGGCTGATAATATTCGTACACCGCGCTGACCGGGGTCTGCACCCGGAGCGGATATCTGGCCCGGAGCGAATAATCAAATTTCACCGGCGAGGCAGCCGGGAGTTGACGCAGATAAAGGATGACCTGGTTTTCGGCCGCTTCAAATTTCTCGATCTTCCCATTCTGTAACAACGACTCAAAGGCGGTCGTATCCACGGCGAAGCCTGGCGGGATGCCGAGATCCACCATCGCCATGTTGATGTTTTTGCCGGTGTTGTTTTGGACGGTGACCGCGCATTTAAGCGGCTCGTTGACGGACACTGTGGCATGGTCATAGCGCACATCGATGTGCAGCGGCTCCGCCGGGCGATCAACCCTGGCAGGGCCGGCCGGATGGGCGGGCAGCCAATAAGCTCCGGAGAGTTGAACAGGGAGTTCGCCACCCGGCGACTGGTGTAACTCCACACTGTTAACTCCGGCACGAAGTGATTTGGTCAGGTTGACCTGCCTGAGCACATCGCTGTTCTCGTGGTTCAAGTGCAACACCTCGACCGGTTCGCCATTCAAGGAAACGGTAACCGTGGAGGCGAAGTCCTGGCCAAGGGCGGCGGTGCTGCCCTGGATGAGCGCGCGCATGGCGAGGATGGTCGCCTGCGTCGTTCCCCAGGTGCCATAACAGTTTTTTTGTTTGGAGATCCAACCGAGGGATTGCTTGACTGAACCGGCCCAGAGTCCAGTTTTGATCATGGCAAGGGTGCACAAAGCGGTGGTTTCCACCTCGATTTCCGAGCCATGGGAGTAGGTCAGGCTGAGGCCTGTGGACGGCCAATGGGTCAGCTTGCCGTCCGTGATGGCGGCTTCCTTCAATTCGGCCAGCAGTTTGCGGCCAAAGGCATCGTTGCGGTCCCGTGCCAAAAAAGCATTGGCCGCGAGCGCTTTTTGATAATTGTTCGCGAGTTTTTCCGGATGAGTGCCGAGATATTCCAGCGCCCGGTCCAAGGTTGGTGAGGTATCTCCCGACTCGGCGAGGGCCCAGGCAACATAGGCCGTCACCGGGGAATTGCCGCTCCACTCGTCCAACCCCGAGGTGATGTCCCAGGAGCCGTCGCCATTTTGTTTGGAATACAACCATTGCTTGGTGCGCCCGATCATCGCCGGATCCACCGGTTGCACGCGGGTCATGTCCGTGAACTCCATGATGCCGTACGCGGTCAGGCCGACATGCGCCGGATTGCGGCCGAACCATTCAAAGCCGCCGCCGGGAACTTCGAACGTGAGCAGGCGCTGGTAGCCGGTGTTGATGAGCTTGCGCGCCCGCGCCTCCAGCGCCGGCGTCAGGCGGCCCATGTGTTTGAGGTAATCGAACGCGAGCACGTTCGGATAGGTCGTCGAAGAGGTCTGTTCAAAACAGCCGTAGGGCTCTGCGAAGATGGAATCCAGACCTTCCACAACCTCGCTAAAGCGTGAGGGATACATTTTTATCCAAAGCGACTGCGATTGTGGAATGGATCCGGCCGGGACGGTAAAGGTGTCGGTGAAGTCATCCTTGAGGACATCGTTGCGGGTTTGTTCGACGCGTTCGCCGGTGGGCACGACCCGGAGTTCGCGTTCGATGGCATCGGCGGTTTTGGTTCCCCGCGCCGTGACGCGCAGTACATGAGTGCCGACCTGCAGCACCTTCATGGGAAAATATACGCTCTTCACCTCATCGGGCCCGAGATGCACGCTGAGATTTTGCGTGGCGGATTCAAACCAGTTCGCCCCGGCCAGATCAAGGCGGACGTCCTGCGGCTCCTTCAAATAATTGTAGCACGTGACCGGCACGGAGACCTGATCGCCGAGGGACAGGGACTCCGGCAGGTCGATGTCCGCGAAGAAATCCTGGAAGACGGTGATGGGAAATTCCCGGCTGCCCATCTTGCCGACGGCGTTGACGCCGTCAACCGACGCGTGCCAGGTGGTGATGGAATCGGCGAGGGGAATCTCCAGCGAGGCCCGGCCGTGGTCATCGGTGATGAGTTCGGGCCGCCAGAACAATGTTTCCGGGAAATCTCGCCGGGTCCGCGGCGCGGCGGCTCCGGCCGCGGCCGGTTTGACACCATCCGCGTCCGCGATCTGGTTGGCCATCTGGATTTGTCTAAGATCGTTGATCAAAGAAACACTTTGGGCCTTCTTTTTGGCCGAAGCCAGTGCGGGCATGAGCATGGCTGCAAGAATCACAATGATGGCGATGACGGCGAGCACTTCAAGCAGACGCATTCCGCCAACGGGAAATTCAACGCCTTTGGCCAACAACTGTCGGCGGACGTGGGAGCCGAGTGAGCCCAGGACGAAAAGCGGCGCGAGGACACTTCCCAGAAACCACAGGGGCACGGACAGTCCCCATGGTTCCGGATGCGAAAGCATCAGAATTATCCCTGCTCGCGAGAAAACAAACTGGACCAGGAAGGCGGTGAGATAAATCCGCAGCGGCGGGAGTTCTGATGCCAGCCGGCCATGGCTTGCGGCGGCCAGTCGCAAATATTGTGCGAACACCGTTGTCAATACGACTGCCGTTTCCAAGCCGAACAGAACCCAGCCCGGTTCATCCGTGCGGTATCTGTCGAAAAAGTACAATCCCAGCGGGTAACCAAGCATTGGCAGCAGCGTGAGCAGACCGATCGAATTGTATATCGCATTGGCAACGTGAATGTAACCGGCAGTGTCTTTTTCCATCGTCGTCCCAGGACTGAGGCAGGCCGCCGGGCGTGAAGAAAAGAAAAACAGAAAAAAGGGTGACATAAACAGCAGACCCATGAATATCGCCGTGGCGCATTCCTCCAGATGCCGGAAATAGTTTTTGCGATGCATTTCCGCCAGCTTCAGCTTCATGGGGCCGGTCGTGACGCGCAGGTCATAGATGCCGCCTTCGCCATCCAGCAGCCTGATCATTTCGGCGTAGTCCGGATCAAGGCGCATTTTTTCATAGTACGGCGTGCCGCGCATTTCACGGGCCTGATCGACCAGGTTTTGCGGCAGGTAGCCGTCTTTGACCAGTTCAGCCAATGTGCGGCCGGCCGGACGTTCCTCCAAGGAGGCGAAAAATGCGGCGGCCAGGGTTTGATCTCCGGTTTGCAGCAACCGGCCTGGCGAGTCAAAGAGCCGGACCTGGTAGTGCGGTTTTAACAGCCCGCTTTCCAAATCAGGAAACGGTTGCAGCAGGCCGGGCCGGTTTTCAGCGAGCGCAAAAACGCTTTCATCCACGATCGCCGTGCTCAAGGCTGCGGGTGCTGGCCGGCCCGTGCTGTCGGTCACGGTAAAATCCAGCCGCGCCACCTCGCCGGGACGGTAAACCGGTTTCGACAGCGCGCTGTTGATTTGCAAGCCCGAAGCCGGGTTGATGTAGACGATTCGCTGGCAGCCGTTGTCCTCGCCTTTGTCTGTGATGACATAGGCATGGAGCTTGAGCAGGCCGGTCAATGTCATCGGCAGCTTAATGCCGTACTCCGCCTTGTGGTTCGCGAGAGGCACGGATTTGGTCGGACCGGTCTGGCCACCTTGGATGACATCGATGAACACCGTATTGTTTGTTTCCGGGGAAAGGATGCTGAGGTTGGCCGTATCTCCGGCCCCGTAGATGGCCTTATCCGCACGCAATATGAAGGCAGGGGCCACCGCCTTGGCCTCCGGCTTAAAAGTGAGTTTTTGTTTGCGACCGGCGGCATCGATCGCCTGAAGTTCGAGTGACTGATCCGCTGCCGTCGGTGAAAATCTGATTTCGCAAATGCCCCGGTCATTGCCCGGGTAAGATTTTCCATCCAGGAAAACCTGGCAATTCGCCGGGCCACCGTCCGCATAAGTCGTCAGCACATGCAGCACATTTTCCATGCCGGGCACAAACACGCCGGCCTCGGGGATGGCGGTGATGTTCAATTCGCTTTGGGCGACGGAAAGCGACAGCGTTTTTTGTTCGGCATGCCCGCCCGCATCGCGTATCTCGGCGGTAAGATCCAGAAACGCCTGCCGGTTGTTTTGCGGCAGGCCGGCGAAGAGGTCGGGCAGCACAAATTGGAAGCGGTAGGTCCCATCCACATCGGTTTTACCCTTGAGTTCCGTCACCGCCACCGGCTTTTCTTCAAAAGTCGCCACGGATAAATTCACGGCGGCGTCAGCCACGGGTCTGCCGAAAAAATAATCCGCCTTGAGGGAACCTGAAACGGTCTGGCCCGGCAGGTAGCAGGGTTTGTCGGTGGTGATCGCGATTTTGAACTTGGGCAGGACGTAGCGTTTGACTTCGACGGTACGTTCGGTGTTGGCGGCTCCGGTCGTGGCGCGGATTTCGTAGCGGCCCAGGTTCAGTTCGGTGGCGAGGACAAAGTCGGCGGAAGCGATGCCGAACGCGGAAGCCTGATGGGTTTCCCTGAAGACTTTGTTGCCCTGCGAATCGCTGACTTCAAAGGTGACCGGCTGGTTGGCGAACGGCTTTTGCGTCCGTTCATTCAGAGAGAGGCTGCGCAGATGGATGGTTTGACCGGGTTGATAGACCGGCTTGTCGCTGGACAGGATGACGCGTGCCGGGTGCTGCACCTGAACTTTTTTGACGATGTGATCGCGCCCGAGGGAGGAGCTGGCATCGATGATCAGATCATAGTCGCCTGCGGCGATGTCCGGGATATCGACCGGGGTGGCGATGCTGCCGGTGGCATCGGTGCGGAAGGTGCCCAGTTTAACGGGTGCTTTGGACTCGGTCTGCAAACTGAATTCAACCTGCGCACCGCTGACCGGTTTGCTGGTGAGGCGATTGCGGACAAACACCCGGAACGCCGCCGGACTGCCGGCTGCGATCTTGGTCTGGCCAAGGATAATGGCCTCTTGCGGGTCCGAATCATAGCCCGTCATGTAGAGGGTGTATCCACCGACTCCGAGCAACCCCAGCGCCAGCAGTATAATGATGGCTTTAAGAATTGGGTGTCTGGAAGGGAATCGGGTTGGTGAATCACTGGATGTTTTATCCGGAGCCGAGGGGGATGGATTTGGATTATTCATAATAAAACCTCTGATTTGCCCGTGAGAGACTGGGGCGCTTAGTTCTCATGAACTATCATTTACTATCGATTAGTGTTAAATGCAAGTAAAAACTTGCATTTGATAGCAAATGATTTAAAATGATAACAAATCGAATCATTCTGTTTATGGAAAACAACGACCAATCAACGAAGAAAAAGTGGTATTCCATCGGCGAGGCGGCGGAATATCTGGATGTAGGCGAGCCTACGCTTTACCGGTGGATGCGCGACGGCAAGATCACCTTTCGCAAGGTCGGCGATTCGACCCGGTTCTGGCAGGAGGATCTGGATGCCGTGATGCAGGTTTTTCCCGGCGGTAAGGCACAGGAAAAGGAGCGCGAAGTCTGCCCCGCCTGCCGTCATGATGAACTGGTGGAAGGCAAGGTGCGGGGGACCGGCCTGGTTTACTTTGTTCCGCAAAAAACGAAATTTTGGACGCTCAAGGACAGCTTCGTGGAAACGACCGCACGGATGTGTACCCGCTGCGGTTCGATTTCCTGGTTCGGCAACACCGCCAAGCTGGCCGCGCTACGCAGCTCCGGACCGGCGGCGGGAAAAGATTCAGTGAAGCTTCCGGCAGATGAGACGAAGGAATAATCCTGCGCTTAACATTGGGCCGGACGGTCCCGCCTTCATCGGCGTATAACGATATGCAAGTCATTGCAATTTTGGCGTTGATTTTTGGATTCATGGTGCAAGGAATTTTGGATGGCCAGACGTTCGCGCACGCCGTCCTTGGAATCGTTGGCGGTCTTCTCGCGGTCACCGGCGGATTGGTTTCCGTCCGCCAACATAACGCGGATGCTGGCCGCATCTGGACGGGTTGGACCATGGCCATCCTCGGTTTGGGACTGGCGTTGTGGTGTTCCATCCAGTTGCCATCCGCCTATCGCTTTGAGAAAAAATTCAACGAGCGATCCCGGAAGGCGCATGAGATGGCGACGGAAACGAAACTGCAACCAGTCCCATCTCCGCCAACAAACTCCATCTCAGCCGGCGGGCCAAACATCGGAAGCATAACCAACCTCTGCATTCCGGATTCCACACTCATCAACTCTTCCACGCCCGCCAGCAAGTCAGGCCGATGAATCCGGCGAGCACCAGCACCGCCGCCACATCCACCTTGGAATTCTGCCATCTGGCCGGCAGGCGCACCCAGGCCGATCCCAATAAAAACCCCGTCACAAACCCGCCCGCATGCGCGATCACATCCACATTCACCTCCGGGCTGAGGCCGAACAGTACGAACAACAACCCGCCCGCGATGATGCCTTTTAACATTTTGGATCGTGCCACCGGATTCCGGCGTTGCGCCGAGACCGACTGCGCCGCCAGCATCCCCAGTCCGCCCAGCACCATGCCCGATGCGCCCAGACCCAGGTGCGTTGCGGGATACAGGAGCAATCCGGCAACATTTCCGCCCGCTCCCGCCAGGTAGGCACCCAGCAGTCCGGTTCCCGGTCCGTACCGCCCCATCGTCAACCCCAGCAGAGCCATGCCCAATGTCACATTCATCGCCAGATGAGCGATATCCGCGTGCAGCAGCATGGCGGTGAACAGGCGCCACCATTGCCCGGCGCGCACCGCCGCATTATCCATCCGTCCCGCCACCGCCAGATCCGGCCGCGATGTCTGTGTCAGGTAGAAAACCGCCGCGACGAGCAGGGCCCAGAAGAAAATTTTCCAATCGAAGACCACGCCGCGCCAGACCAACGGCTGCCGCCAGTGCCAGT
>Ga0207694_10004386_pt1 | contig 11019 bp, 11 predicted proteins | sample KBSC34metaG_FD_184353 | JGI IMG/M metagenome (GOLD analysis project Ga0207694, IMG submission 184353) | Corn rhizosphere microbial communities from Kellogg Biological Station, Michigan, USA - KBS C3-4 metaG (SPAdes) (version 2) | ecosystem: Host-associated > Plants > Roots > Rhizosphere > Soil...
CGGAGCCATCCATGCGCCGAGCGGATGGGCAGCGTCACCAGTTCTATACCCTTCGGCAATACCTCGCGCACTGCCTTCTGCTGGCTCGGCCGGCAGAGCGCAATCGCCGCCGTCAGCGTAGCGCGGCTGCAGCACTCCGCAGGAGTGGACTCAGCGATGGGCCATGAGGTCACAGCACGTAACTCAGTGACGAGAATTCTGCGCATCTCCGCATCGGGATCGATCAGCAGGAAGTGGTCGGGCGGCGGCGCGGCCAGCCACTCCTGCACCCGTGCGCGCACCGCTTCGGCCGGCAGGCCCAGCTCTCGCGCCGCGCGAAAAAATCCCGCAATATGGTGGTCGATGCGCTGTTCTGGAGTCTCTAGATTTTCTGTATGCGCCCGCACGGTGATGCCGCTGCCCCGGCGTCGCTCGGTCCAGCCCTCTTTCTCGAGCTCACGATAGCCCGCACTCACAGTGTTCGGGTGCAGCGCAAAGCGGCGCGCAAGCTCGCGCGTGCTGGGCAGGCGGTCGCCGGGCTTCAGATCGCCGCACAGAATCGCCAGCACCACCTGCGTCACCAGTTGGCGATAAATAGGGACTTCGCTGGAATGTGCGAACCACAAGCGCATGAGTATTGATAGTTGCTGTTGTTAGTTGTTGGAGACGTGCCAAGCATATCGCTTGCGGCACATACTCCAAAGGAGATTTTGCGGCCATCTTGGTAGTCTTGGAGGGCAAACTAACAACCAGCGCCTAGCCATGCCCGCCCAGCCTTACCTCAAACGCATCATTGAAGACCGCGCCGCCCTCACGCGCGAGCAGGCGCGCGAGCTGATGCAGGCCATCTTTGCGGGACGCTTTTCAGACCTCGAGTTGGCCGCACTGCTCGGAGCCATCACCGCCCGAGGCGAGAATGCCGAAGAGCTGGCCGGCTTTGTCGATGCCATGCGCGCGGCGGCTACTCCAGTGCCGCTCAGCGATACCGAACGCGCCGCGCTTATCGATACCTGCGGTACCGGCGGCGATGCAAGCGGCACCTTCAACATCTCCACCGCCGCGGCGCTCGTAGCTGCTGCCGCCGAATCGAACTCAACCCCTAAAACGATGGTCGCCAAGCACGGCAACCGCGCCGTCACCTCCGCCTGTGGCTCAGCCGATGTTCTCGAAGCCCTCGGCGTGCCAGTCGCCCTCGCACCCGACGAGGCCGCACAAGCCCTCCGCGAGCACCGCTTCGCTTTCCTTCACGCGCCTGCGCTGCACCCAGCAATGAAGGCCGTCATGCCTGTCCGTCGCGCGCTTGGCGTCCGCACGGTCTTCAACATCCTTGGCCCGCTCTCCAATCCCGCAGGCGCACAGGCGCAAGGAATGGGCGTCTACTCCGCGCATCTGGTGCCAATCGTTGCCGAAGCTCTGCGCCTGCTGGGCGCGCGGCATGCCTTCGTCGTGCACGGTTATCTGGATGCATCGCGCACCAGGGGCATGGACGAAATCTCCATCTCCGGCCCCAGCCAGATCGCCGAGGTTCGCAACGATACCGTTACGCTCACCGAGATCACCCCGGAAGACCTCGGCCTCAAGTCCGCGCCTATCTCATCTCTGCGCGGAGGCGATGCCCAGGGCAACGCCGCAATCCTCCGTGCTATCTTCGCCGGCGAAAAGGGCCCGCGACGCGACGTCGTCCTGCTGAACGCCGCCGCTGTTCTGGTTACCGCAGGCGCCGTCCCATCCAGCCCGGGCAAGTTACACGAGGCTCTGCGTGCCGCCATCGCCGTCGCCGCTCAGGCCATCGACTCTGGCTCCGTCTCAGCCCTGCTGGCAGACCTGATCGCCTCACGTCACTAATTGACGAACACGGCCTGCACACCAGTTGACCTGACTCTGTGAAAGGCTGAAAATCAAGGCTCAGGCCTATTGCTGCGCTTCGCAGCATTCAGTTTCCGCCCAGAGGTTCGTCCATGTCCGCATTCATCGTTCTCGTCGTCGCGCTCCTCAGCCGCATCGTTCCCAGCCTTCTGCACGCGCAGAGCTGGAACTTCGTCGCCCTGGGCGGCGGGCTGCTCTTCTTCGGCTCGCGCATGAACGGAACCAAAAAGCAGATCGCGCTCAAGCTCGCGAGCGCCATGGCCCTGCTCATCGCAACCGACTACTACCTCACCGTCTACGGCTACGGACTCGCCTGGCACACCAGCGCCTATCTGGTCACCTTTGCCTGGTACGCAGCCATCTGCCTGCTGGGCATGGGCCTGCTGGAGCGCGTGACCATCCTGCGCTGCGCGGTCGCGACCTTGGCTTCAGCCACCTCGTTCTTCCTGCTCTCAAACGGCGCGGTATGGGCCGGCAGCACGATGTATCCACATTCGCTGTCCGGTCTGGGCATGGCGCTGGTGGCGGGTCTCCCCTTCTACCGCAATGACCTCGTCTCCACCGGTCTCACGCTGGGCGTGCTCTTCGGGCTGCCTGCGCTGGCTTCGCGGCTCGCACACACCATGCAGGCCGCGCAGGACGACCGCCTCGTATAATCCCGCTCCTCTAGTTTCGCTCTACTCTTCTTCGCCGTACACACGCTCCACCTCTTCTGAGGGGAACCGTGTGCCGCGTTTGCGATCAAACAGCTTGCGCAGGATAAAGACCGCGAGCAGCAGGCCCGCCGCGCACACCACAAGCATCACTACATTGAAGTGCTCATGCACGGCGTGGCGCCAGGTCTGCGCTATTCCGGGCCCAAAAAAGACAACCAACAGCGACCATGCTAGGAACCGTAGAAACTTGCCGGTGAACATTGCGATGGCGAATGGAAGCGCGCGCATCTCAAACACGCCCGCGGCAAGCTCGAAGAGCTTGATGGGCATGGGCGGCGGCGTCATTGCCGCCAGAGTAATGACCATAAACTCCTGGTTCTCGAAGCGGTCGCGCAACTTCTCATAGCGCTCACGATTGATGCGCTTCAACAGGAAGAGTTCTCCGCCGCCGCGTCCGATGTAATACGGAATAAGGCTGCCTAAGGCGGACCCAAGTCCTCCCATAAAGCAATACAGGAGCAGTTTTCGGTGGTCCGAGACGACGTAGTCGATCACCAGCGCATCGATGGGAAGCGGAATCAATCCAGAATCAATGCATGCAAAGGCGCCGAGTCCCCACACGCCCAGTGGCTTGAGGGCTGCCATCAGAACGGTGTTGAACTTATGAAACCAGACTACAGGGTGAACTTTCACAACAACGCTGATTCTACTAGGCGCTGGAGGAACAAGTCTCAGTGCGCCGTGCGCCCCGCCAGCAGATCCAGCGCATGGGGCACCAGAGGCAACACAGCCTCAAGCGACGACACTGCTCCCGCAGGTGAGCCCGGCAGGTTGATCACCAGCGTGCCCCGCGTGCCCGCAGCATCATCTACCACGCCGCAGACAGCCCGGCTCAGTGCGGCCATCGGCGTCTGCCGCAGGCCTGCCGTGCGCATCACCTCCGCCATGCCGTCGATCATCCGGGTGCATACCATCCGCGTGGCCTCAGGCGTCACATCGCGCAAGGCTAGACCCGTTCCCCCCGTTGTCAGAATCAGATCCGCTCCTTCGGCATGACGGTGCAGCGCCCCGGCGATCTGGTCCGTCTCGTCTGGCACAGTCTCGGTTGCCACAGCGCTTGCTCCGGCAGCCTCCAGCATCTCCACCAGCGCCGGGCCGCTTGCATCATTCTGCGTGCCCGCAAAGCAGCGGTCGCTGACGGTCAGCACTGCCGCGCGCGTACCGGCAGGCAGCTGCGGCTTTCCTGCAGTGATCTTCGTTGCGGTGGATGGATACGATTCCGGCATTGTCTCGACAAGTGTACGTTGTCATGGCTACCCGATGAACGCTCAGCATCGATGCGACCCGCTCAGCAAAGATGAGAAAATAGTCCGACGGCGAAGCTCCGGTGCGATTCCGGGGTTCTGTATCTATATGCGCCAAGCAAAGGAAGCGGCAGGGCTTTTTCGCATCCGCAAACGTCCTACCCTCTGAGCCTTCATGTCGATCCTGCAGTTGCCAACCAGACCGCCACACGATCCGGATGCGCCCTCCGAGCCGGACCAGGCCCCACCACCACCGGCACGAGTGTTCGTGGGTCCGCACGGCGACTTTGAACATCATGAGCTCATCCACCTGCTGGATTCCATCGACGACGAGCGCGCCCGTGCGCGCTTCCGCGAGTCCGTCTACATCTCCATCATCATCTGGCTGGCCATTGCATGGTTTCTGTTCTACGGGCCGCACATCCTCTTTCACCAGCCCTATTACAGAGACCCCATCGCGCTGATGAAGGAGCATGACCAAGAACGGCTCACCTACATCACTCCCACGCCGCCCATGCCGCGCATCGCGCCCCGCATCGACCGCAAGACCATGGAGGCGCTGCGGCAGCAGGCATTGCAACGGCAACTACAGGCGCCGCCCACTCCGCAGCCGCCGCAGTTGCAACCACAGCCTCAGCCGCAGGAGGAGGCCCATAACGTCGCCCCTCCGGTGCCGCAGCCGCTGCTGCCGATGCCTCCCGCGCCCAAACCTGCGCCCAGCACCTCCACCGCACCATTGCCCGCCGCGCCGGCGCCGAACTTCGCGCACAACGAGAGCCCTTCGACCGCACTGCAAAACGCGATGAAGGGTGCCATCACCTCGCACGGCGGCGCGATGACGCCTCCGCCACGTGCGTCAGGTCCGCTGCAGGCCGGCACGCAGATCCTCTCCGATACGCAGGGTGTCGACTTCTCCGACTACATGCGGCGTCTGCATGACATCATCCAACGCAACTGGGGTCCATTGATTCCGGAAGAGGTTAATCCTCCGATCTCGAAGCGTGGCCGCACTGGCATACGCTTCACCATCCTGCCCGACGGTCAGATCGGCGACATGAAGTTGGAGAATCCGTCCGGCGATGTAGCGCTGGACAGAGCAGCCTGGGGCGCCATCACCAGTTCAGGCCAATTGCCTCCGCTGCCCAAAGCATTTCACGGGCCGGACCTGGACCTGCGCGTCGGCTTCTTCTATAACGAACCCATAAATTAGCGACTCAACGATGCCAGGGGCGAAAGAGATCGAGCGGCGAAGACAGACACGAGGCCTGTTATGGCTTGTGCTGGCCGCTCTAACCTTTGCGGTCATCCGCGCATGGCTGCATGGCGGCGCACGCAGCATCTTTCCTTAGCACTTTGAATTACTCAGCTCCCTGTGCCTGTTCCAGCGCGAGGGCCAGGTCATGCAGGCGCGCAGGATCGGCATCCGAAACCGCAAGCCCATCGATCGCCGAGCTGCGAAAACCCTCCACATGGAAGCCGTTGCGCTCAGCATATTGGATCGTCGACGCCTCGCCTGCGGACTTCACCGCATCCCGCTCACGCAGGAACACCGAAGTATGGTGCTTGCCGATCGAGAACAGCAGCTGCGCCGTCGGCTGGCCGTCGAGCTGTACCAGGTTCGCTCCGTCCAACGTGACATCTTGCGGCAGTGCAGCGGGCAGGTTAAAACTGAACGGCAGCTTGCCCTGGAACCACGGCTTGACCGTGTGCCGGTCCGTGGAGATCACCTGTGGCGTCGCCGCAGCCAGCGCCGCAATGTGCTCATCGACCGTCTCTGCAACCAGCGCAGAAGAGTGCGCGTTGCGCATCGCAAGATCATGCGCGACATAGCCACCAGTTGAGACCAGCAGCACTGCAGCCAGCGCACCGCCCCACAGCGAAGCGTGGCTCCAACCCGCACGCCGCCCGGCAGGCGACGGATGGCTGGCCTCCGCCGGCACATTCTGCTGTGCGGCGATCGCCTTCTGCATGCGCGCCTCAAATCCTTCCGGCATCGCATATCGGTGACCCGCGTTCGCGGTAGAGCGCTCGAGCAGGCTCTCGCTCAAGGCCCGCCGCGCGCAGGCCGCACACTCAGCAACATGCTGCGCGGCGCGCGCCAGATCATCGCCGGCAAGCTCTCCATCGACGAACGCAGAGACAGTTTCGGCAGAAAGATGTTCGCTCATCGCGATGCACCTCCTTCATGCACGCGCAGACCGCGCGTCGTCAGGTGTTCGCGTAGCGCGGCGCGGGCCCGTGCTATACGCGACATAACCGTGCCAATCGGTACCTCCAGCACCGTCGCAATCTCGCGATACTTCATCTCCTCCACATCGCACAGCAGAATCACCTCGAGCAGGGGTGGCGAGAGCTGCTCCATCGCATGCTCCAGCGCGGCGCGGTCACTCAAACGCAACAGCTCCGCCTCCGGCGTGGCAAATTCCTTGGCTGCCTCAGGCATGCCCGACGCAGCAATCTCATCTTCCAGCGCAACAGTCGAGCGCGCAGCCAATCCGGTACGCGAGGTGAGATAGGTATTGCGCAGGATGCGAAAAATCCAGGCCTTGAAGTTGCTGCCGGGTTCAAATCCGCCGAAGCCGGCGAGTGCCTTCACGATCGTCTCCTGCACCAGGTCCTCCGCCTCAGCGGGATCGCGCGTCAGCCAGCGCGCGGTGTTGTAGAGCGAGGGCAACAAGGGCAACACGAGATCTTCAAATCCCGCCGGACGCGACGCTGCTTCGCCGCGCGAGCCTGCACGCTCGCGGCCGGCGTCGGGTGTGCGCCTCCAGCTCAGCAAAGCCATCGTACCCACGATACCGCCTCGCATCGCTATGCGCGATACGTGCTCCACACATACGAAACCGAAGCCGCCAAATTTTATTCCCCAAATTTTCATTTGGGAATAAAACCTGCGACCGGCAGTTTGCAGGCGTGGAGGAACTTTGAACCATGAGCAAACTGCACGAAACGAACGATGCTCCCACAGCGGTAGAAACGAAGAAAGGCGCTGCACAACAGGACCAGCATAAGGACGGCATTGACCGCCGCGGTTTCCTCAGCTGTATGGCCTGGGCCGGCACCGGCCTCGTATGGACGATGGCCGGCGGCGTTCCCACATCGCGCGTCTTCGGCACAGCCAGCGCCGAGGCGCAGACACCGCACGCCGCGGGCGCGGACTTCTCCTTCGTGCAGATCTCGGACTCGCACATCGGCTTCAACAAAGCCGCCAACCCGGACGTAGCCGGCACACTGCAGGCCGCCATCGACAAGATCAACGCAGTCCCCGGCTCACCCGACCTGCTGCTGCACACCGGCGACATCACGCAGACCGCCCGCGCCAGCGAGTTCGACACCGCCGCGCAGATACTGAAGGGCTCGCGCATCAAAGACATCCACTACGTCCCCGGCGAGCACGACACCGCCACCGACGACGCCGCGCTCTATCTCGAGCGCTTCGGCAAAGGCACGCGCGGCCTCGGCTGGTACAGCTTCACCCACAGAGGCGTTCACTTCGTGGGCCTCAACAACTCGCGCCAGGTGGATGCCATGGGCACGCTCGGCGCGGAACAGCTCGCATGGCTGAAGCAGGACCTCGCAGCGCTCACTCCATCCACGCCCATCGTCGTCTTCGCGCATATTCCGCTGTGGATGGTCTATCCGGAATGGGGCTGGGGCACCAGCGACGGCGAGCAGGCCCTCGGCTACCTCAAGCGCTTCGGCTCAGTCACCGTACTCAACGGACACATCCATCAGACCGTGCAGAAGGTCGAAGGCAATGTCAGCTTCCACACGGCATGCTCCACCGCATTCCCCCAACCTGCACCGGGCTCTGCGCCATCCGCCGGACCAATGGCCGTGCCCGCAGGCAAGCTGCGCAGCGTCCTGGGCGTCACCGAAGTGAAGTACATGGGCCGCAAGAGTCCCTTGGCCATCGTTGACTCGTCGCTGGAGAGCACGACCTAATGCCCATGCGCCTTACTCGAGGAGAGCGTGCGGCTGCGGTGTTGCTGATTGTGCTGGGCGTGCCATTGCTTCTGGCAAACGTCCATCCATTCGGCAACGCGCAGCTCTTCGCCGCACCGCGCATGCAACAGGTGCAGCTGCCGCAGTCGATTCCTGTGGGAGCGCGCAGCGTCCTGGCCGCAGACTGCGCCGACTGCCACTCATCCGTCACGCGCACACCGGCCTATGGACGGTTCGCGCCGGTCTCATGGCTGCTCGAGCGCGACATCGTCGAGGCCCGCCAGCACCTCAATCTCTCCATATGGGACAGCTATGACGCCGACAAACAGCAGGAGCTGCTGGCGGAGATCGCGCAGCAGGCCCGGGCTGGCCATATGCCACCGCCGCAGTACCTGCTCGTTCATCGCGGAGCACGGCTCAAGCAGGAAGATGTTGCTGCGCTGCTCGGCTGGGTCCATTCGGCGCAGGCCGCTGCAAGTACAGCAACAGCAGCCGTGGATACGCTGGATTCCGTCGTGCCACCCGCACAGCAGAAATCCGTCATGCATCTCGTCTCCGGCAGCCCGCAGTCGCAGCCTGCGCAATTGCTGCCTCCCGATGCCACGCGCGGCGCGGACCTCTTCAACCGGCGCTGCACCGGCTGCCACTCACTCACCAGCAACCACGAAGGCCCGCGACTCGGCGGCGTCTACGGACGTCCTTCCGCATCCATCGCGGGTTTCCCCTACTCTGCCCCGCTCACCGCAGCGCACATCACCTGGAATGAGCAGACACTCGACAAGTGGCTCACCGACCCGGACGCATTCATCTCCGGGGTCAACATGGACTTCCGTGTGCCCAAGCCGCAGGAGCGCGCCGACATCATCGCCTACCTCAAGCAGGCGCAATAGTTCAGCTACGAGATGCGCGAAGGATGTTCCTTCGCCGCTGACGCTGCGGCCACGCGTGCTGCCTTGCGCCGGCTCAGTACAGAGCTGCGCCGTGTGCGCGCCCGCTCCGCGGCGTGGTCAATTTTCTTCCAGAAGGCGATGAAGTAGTCTGCCGCGGAGATGATCGACACAATCGTCATCCAGCCGATCGCGCAGATGGCGATCAGGTGCACCGCAACAATAAAGCCGCCCCAGTTCCAGTAATCCCAGCGATGCGCAAGAATCGCGGCCACAACCGAGACAATCTGGATCACCGTCTTCAGTTTGCCAATCTCCGACGCTTCAATGGTGAAGCCTTCACTCGCCGCAATCGATCTCAGTCCTGAAACCAGAAACTCGCGGCCGATGATGATCACCGCAATCCACGGCGGCACGATGCGCGGGTTGTACGCCACCAGGATGATGTAGGCCGCCGTCACCATCAGCTTGTCGGCCAACGGGTCCAGCAGCATGCCCAGCGTGGTGATCTGGTTGCGGCGTCGCGCCAGGTAGCCATCGAGGCCGTCCGTAATCATCGCGAGGATAAAGAGACCCGACGCGATCAGCTCCTGCCGGCCACCCGCCAGGCCGTGCGTGGCAGGATTCGCCGGAAACGCTGGCGACAGCACCCAGATCAGCACCGGGATCGCTGCAATGCGGCTGGCCGTAATGGAGTTGGGCAGGTTCATAAGCGCCGGAAGCGCAGTAGGCAGGTCCGTGGAACGGACACTAGCATTTTGCCACATACGCAGAACCCTGCCGATGGTTCCAAAGTGGGCCCGCAATTTGAGCCGCGGGCCCGAAGTTCGCACTTTCGGCCGCCGGATCGAAGAAGATGAGCGGTGGGACCCTGAATGTACGCGCTTCTCTCTCGTCGGTTGGTCATTGTTGGCGCTTTTGCCGTGGCATGCACGACCGGAATGAACTCCCCCGCTCAAGTCTCAGCCACAAGCGGCGGCCAGCCAGCGGATGTGCGCGCGCATGCGGCAAATGCCGCCACTACCAGCGAGCTCTTCCTCTGCATCGGCCCAACCACCGCCTGTCCTTCCACCGGTGCGGTCAGCCCTCCGCCGTCCTATCAGCCGATGCTCGCCATGCAGTTCGGCCAGACCTGGAACGGCACCATGGACGCCTACGCCAACGATGGCAGCGTCATTACCGGCACCATCTCTCTGCTCGACTCCTACAACGGCGGCCCCTCCCAGACCCTCTGCACCCTCAGCGTCGCAGCAGGAGGAACCTGTCCAGCCAGTGTCGGCACAACAGTCGGCACCGCAGTCGGCACGCACGTACTCACCTCCGTCTATTCCGGGGATGCGACCCACGCCAGCTCCGTCTCAGCATCGGTAACCATCATCGTCAGCCAGGAGACGACCTCCGCAACTCTGACAGCCACACCCAACCCTGCAATAGCAGGACAGCCGGTCACGCTCACCGCAACCATCGCTGGCGCTTACGCTCCGCCCAGCGGGACCGTTACTTTTCTCTATGCCGGCACAGTGATCGGTACCGCCAGCCTCACTGCAAGCGGCATCAACGCAACCGCCGCCATCACCACCTCAACCCTGACGGTCGGGCAGGATACGATCACCGCCGTCTACGCGTCGACCACCAACTTTACCTCCGCCACCGCAACAGCCATGGAAACCATCACACCCGCTCCTGCCGGAAATTTTTCTCTCAGCGTAATGCCCTCGGCTGTCAGCATCGGCGTTGGCGGCAGCGCAATACTGAACGTAGCAGTGACCCCTTCCAGCGGCTTCGCCCAGGATGTCTCTCTCAGTTGCGCAGACCTGCCACCCGAGGCAACCTGCACATTCGCCAGTCCGACGATCGCGGGCGGCAATGGCGCCACCTCCCTCATCGTGCAGACAACCGCCCCGCACACCTGCGGCACCACGGCCCCATACTTCCTCGGCTCAGACAGCAGCATTCCACTCCCCCGTGCCCCCATTGGTATCGCCATCGCAGGCTTCTTGGTCCTGTGGACCCCCAGGTGGCGTGCGCGATGGCTGAAATTCTTGATCGCCCTGTTCGCAATTACCGGGGCCACCCAGCTGACCGGCTGCGGCAACTGCACCGACCTCGGCACGCGGCCCTCAACCTACACCATTGAAGTCACCGGGACCGCAACGCAGAGTGGCACAACTCCCGCCACAGCCTCGCAAGCGGTAAAAATCACAGTAACGATCTGATGCTTCCTTACTGCGTGTCTGCGGAAGAGATCGCGTAATACCCCTTGCGCGCATCCAGCTTTAGGTCTTTGCCGCAGCTCATCTCCAGCTTGCGATACGTCCCGTCTGCCTTGGCGTTGGTAGGCGTATAGCTCAACAGGTACTGCGTTCGCAGCTCATCGGAAAT
>Ga0207694_10004388_pt1 | contig 11017 bp, 9 predicted proteins | sample KBSC34metaG_FD_184353 | JGI IMG/M metagenome (GOLD analysis project Ga0207694, IMG submission 184353) | Corn rhizosphere microbial communities from Kellogg Biological Station, Michigan, USA - KBS C3-4 metaG (SPAdes) (version 2) | ecosystem: Host-associated > Plants > Roots > Rhizosphere > Soil...
GCGCACGCCGACCACGCGGGCGCCGTAGATGCTGGTCGCCAGCACCTTGGCCGGCTCGAGATCGAAGGGAATCAGGATGACCGCGGGCAGCCCGGCCGCCGCCGCCTGGGCCGCCGTGGCGTTGGCCAGGTTGCCGGTCGACGCGCAGGCCACGGTCTTGATGCCGAACTCGACCGCCTTCGAGACCGCGATCGAAACGACGCGGTCCTTGAAGGACAGCGTCGGATAGCTGACGGCGTCGTTCTTGATCCACAGCTCGCGCACGCCAAGACGCTTGGCCAGCCGGTCGGCCTTCACGAGCGGCGTCATGCCCGTCTGGGTCCCGACCACGGGCGGCGCGTCCAGCGGCAGCAGCTCGGCATAGCGCCACATGTTGTGGGGCCGCGACTCGATCACCGCGCGCGTGAGGATGCGCCCGATCGCGGCGTAGTCGTAGGCGATCTCCAGCGGGCCGAAGCAGAACTCGCAGACGTGGATGGGCGCCTTGGGGTACTCCGCGCCGCACTCGCGGCACTTCAGCGCCGTCACGGTGGCGGGACGGTCGGACGAGGGAGAGGGCACGGGAGCCGTGGTCATGCGATGGTCCTCTACTTTACTAGATGCTGGGTGGCCAGGGGACTAGGTGCACGCGGGCGCGGGGTAGGCGGTCGGATCGAGCCGACGGATGGTGGGGGTAGGCCCGCAGACCCCACACGCGCGGTTCGGCTTGAAGTGAACGGTCCGGAACGACATCGAAGGCGCATCATATTGGACGATCCTCCCGGAAAATCGAGGACTTTCGCCGCGAAGGATCCGGGCCGCCTCGGCCCCCTGCAGCGCGCCGATGACCCCGGGGACCGGGCCCAGCACCCCCGCCTCCGCGCACGAGGCGCCGACGCCGGCGGGCGGCATCTCCTCGAACAGACAGCGGTAACAGGGGCCACCGCCCGCCGGCACCGTCATCATCTGGCCGCCCGTCGCCACGGCGGCGCCGTGGACGAGCGGTTTCCGCGCCAGGACGGCGGCGTCGTTGGCCAGGAATTTGGTGGCGAAGTTGTCCGAGCCGTCGACGATCACGTCGAACCGCAGCGCGATGGCCGGCGCGTTCGTCGCGTCGAAGTTGGCCGCGAACGTCTCCACGGTCAGATCGGGGAACCGCGCGCGCGCCGCGCGGGCCAAGGAGGCGACCTTCAGCTCCCCCACCGAGCCCACGCCGTGGAAGAGCTGGCGGTGCAGGTTGGTGGCGTCGACCCGGTCGCCGTCCACCACGCCGACGCGGCGGGCGCCCGCCGCCCCGAGCGCGAAGACAGCCGCGCAGCCGAGCCCGCCCGCACCAATCACGAGCGCCGCGGGGCTGGTGGACGAGGAGGCACCGGACCTGGACATGAACGGGCAATACTACGCGAACCGGTCCATCAAGGCGCGAGGAGGGCCGCGACCCGCTGGAGGGACCAGGCCGCCGCGACCGAGCCCATGGCGTAGATGACGCCCGAGCGCATCCACGACCGGCGCAGGCCGGCGCGCGCGATCACGAGCCCGAGAATCGTCACGACGGTGATGGTGGCCAGCTGGCCCAGCTCGACCCCCACGTTGAAGAACACCAGGGCCAGCGGGACGTGCGCCTCGGGCAGGCCGATCTCCAGCAAGGCCGACGCGAAGCCGAGCCCGTGCAACAGGCCGAACGCGAACGCGACGATCCAGGGCGCGCGCCGGGTGAGCGATTCGCCCGGACGCAAGCACTCCGCGCAGACGAGCACGATCGACAGCGCGATGGAGGCCTCGACGGGTGGCGCGGGGAGCGTCACCACGCCGAAGACGGTGGCGGCCAGGCTGAGGCTGTGCGCGACGGTGAAGGCGGTGATCGTCGCCAGCAGAGGGCGTCCCAGCGGCACCAGAAAAATCAAGGCGATCACGAACAGCAGGTGGTCGAAGCCGGTCAGGATGTGCTCGATGCCGAGCATCGTGTAGTCGGCCGCGATCGGTTTGACGAGCGCGAGCTCGAACCTCGCTCCCGCCGGGGGACCGTACACGCTCAGCCGCGGCGCGCTCGGCGTGACGATGCGCAGGAGGCGCGCTCCGTTCAGCCACTGGACGTCGACCATGACCCGCGTGAGCGTCCCTTCCATCCAGGGGAGCGCCACGGTCCCGACCAGCCCGCGTGGTCCGCAATCGACGTACGCGCCGTCGAGCCGGCACGACTGGGGCGGGACGATCGGGCTCGCCAGGTCGGACATCAACGCGGCCGAGGCGGCGTGCCAGCGGACGAGGAACCGGCCCGGCGCGACCTCGGACAGCGACACGGTGGCGGCGTCGACCCGATGCGCCCGCGCCGCCGGCGCCGGCCCCAGCACCACGACGACCACCGCGACCGAAACGGCGCGGAGGCGCCACTTCACCGCAGCCCCTCGACCTTGTAACGGCCGACGATCGCCTGGACCGCGCGTTCCATGCCGGCCTCCTGCTGGGCGTGCATGACGTCGGCGACGAGGCGCGGTCGCAGCTCGTCCAGCGGCGGCAGGCCGCCCTCGACGTCCTTCACGCGCACGAGGAGCAGTTCGTCCCCGTTGGACGTTTGTTGCCATTTCTCCAGTGGAAGGCCGGGGAGCGCGTCGGCCACGGTGGCGCCGAGCTTTTCGCGCAGGCCCTCGGCGGTCAGGGTTGCGCCGTAGATGGTCTGGCCCAGGAAGCGCTCGTTGGCGCCTTTCCCCCACGCGTGCAGGAAGCTCTCCCGCTCGGTGGCCGGGCTGGTCCCTTTTGCGGCGGCGGCCTCTTTGCTGAACACGATCCACTCGATCATGTATCGCGGCGGGCTTTCATAGAGGCTGCGGTGCTCGGCCAGCCACGCGTCGAGCTCCGCCTGCGAGGGCTCGTGCCGGGGCGCTTCCATCGCCCGCCGGATCTGGATCTTCTCGACGAGCACGTTGCGAACGTTCGGATCGTCGCGGTCCAGCCCCTCGCGCAGCGCCTCGCGATAGAGCGCCTCGGCGCGTACCCACCTCTGCAGGGCGGCCTCTTTCTCCGCCGCGTCCGGCGCGCGACCATTCGTGTCGCGAAGCTGGCGCTCGAGCTCGGCCCTCACCCCGGGCGTCACCACGATGGTTCGAGGGTCTCCCCCGATCAGGCGGTGCAGCAGAAACAGGAGCGCCCCCAGGACGAAGAAGATCAGCAGAGGCTCGCGAAGCAGCCGCTTGAGGGTCGCGCTCGACATCGACACCCGCGAGAATACCTGCCGGCGCCGCCGACCCGCTCGTCGCCCTGTCCCCGCCGTTCTGTGCCGCGCCAGGACATCGCGTCGAGCGGCGTCCAAAAATCTTGGTCATGGGCGCGAGATCTGCGCCAGTCGTCTCGGGAATACTGGTATGGAAACGGTGACCCGCGTTCTTTTCCCCCGGCCCCGCCCCGGACGATTGGAGGCTCCCTTGCCGCTCAGAAGCAGGTCTCTGTTGCCCCTCGCGTTTCTCCTGGTTGGATGCGGATCCCCCGGAGACAGCGGCTCGGGCGGCGCGCCCGGCTCGGGCGGCACGCCCGGCTCGGGCGGCTCCGGCAAGGGCTCGGGAGGCTCGGCCTCGGGCGGCTCCAGCGCGACCGGAGGAGCGAGCTCAGGCGGCACCACCGCCTCAGGCGGAACGAGCGCTTCCGGAGGCCAGACGGCCTCGGGCGGAACGAGCTCCGGTGGCTCGGTCGCCTCGGGTGGATCGACGGGATCGGGCGGGGTCACGTCATCGGGCGGCGCCAGCTCGTCCGGCGGCTCGTCGGCGTCGGGTGGAGGCGGCGGGAGAACCGGCGGCGGAAGTCCGGGCAGCGGAGGCTCGGCGGCCGGCGGCCGCGGCGCCGGCACCGCGGGAACCCCCGGAGGCAGCACGGGAGGCGCGGGCGGCTCGGCTCCCACCGGGATGTCGGGGCTGCCGATCCCGCCCGGCGCCGCCGACGGCGTGGCGAAGCCGACCGGCGGCGCCACCAAGATCACCACCATCCCGTGGGCGGGCTTCAAGGGCGCCGTGTCGTACACCTTCGACGACGACAACCAGTCCCAGATCACGAACTACTCGATGATCAACAGCGTGGGCGCCCCGGTCACCTTCTTCCTGTGGACGGGCAAGACCGAGGCCACGAACGCCATCTGGAAGCAGGCGTACAAGGACGGCCACGAGATGGCCAACCACACCAAGAGCCACGTCTCCGCGGCCAGCGTCGCCGACATCAACGCCGCGACCGACTTCATCAAGCAAACCTTCGGCGTGCCCCCCTACAGCATGGCGGCGCCCAACGGCGATGGGAGCTACACGACCGCCGCCAAAGGCATCTTCTTCATCAACCGGGGTGTCTCCAACGCGCTCATCGCGCCCAACGACAACACCAACCCGCTCAGCCTGCCGACGTACATCGCGGCGACGGGAGCGGGCGCCGACGCCTACAACACGCAGAACGACGGCGCCATCTCGGGGAACAAGTGGCGAACCCACTGCACCCACGGCTTCACGGGCGACGGCAGCGCGTACCAGCCCGTCCCGGTGTCGGCCATCGTCGACAGCATGAAGCGCGCGAAGATGATGGGCGCCTGGGTCGACACCATCACGAACGTCGGCGCCTACTGGCTGGGCGAGAAGGCCTTCAACTCGGCCATGACCGCGACCTCCGGGATGGACAAAACCTTCACCTGGAAGCTGCCGGACAAGTTTCCGCCCGGGCACTTCATCCGCGTGAAGACCGACGGTGGGACGTTGAAGCAGAACGGCGTCGAGATCCCGTGGGACTCGCACGGCTGGTACGAGATCGCGCTCGATCCCATGTCGGTGACCCTGTCGTCACCCTAGTCCCTGGGACTAGCGGCGGCCGCTCACGGCGGCGAGGCGGCGCTCGGCTCGGTCGCGAACTGGGCGTCGGAGCTGAAGTACCGCTCGCCCGTGTCGCAGAGGATCGTGACCACGGTGTGCCCGGGCCCCAGCTCGCGCGCCACGTCGAGCGCGATCTTGACGTTCGCGCCCGCCGAGATCCCGACCAGCAGGCCTTCGCGGCGCGCCAGCTCGAGCTTGACCCGCTGCGCGTCCTCCTCGCTGATCGTACGCACCTCCGAGATCACCGAGCGATCGAGGATCTGCGGCACGAAGCCGGCGCCGATGCCGTCGATGCGGTGAGGGGCCGGCCGGCCGCCCGACAGCACGGGGCTCTTCTCGGGCTCGACCGCGACGACGCGCGTCTCGGCGTTGCGCCCCAGCAAGACGCGCCCCACCCCCGAGATGGTGCCCCCCGTTCCGACCGCGGCCACGAAGGCGTCGCACCCACGCGCGCCGAGCTGGGCGACGATCTCCGGGCCGGTCGTGCGGACGTGCGCCTCGACGTTCGCCTGGTTGCTGAACTGCTGGGGCATGAAGTACTCGGGGTGCTCGGCGCACAGCTCGTTCGCCTTGCGCACCGCCCCGGTCATCACCTCGGCGGCCGGGGTCAGATAGACCTCCGCGCCGTACGCGGCGAGCAGCGCGCGTCGTTCGAGCGACATGTTGTCGGGCATGGTGAGGATCAGGCGGTACCGCTTGGCCGCCGACACCAGCGCCAGACCGACGCCCGTGTTCCCCGAGGTCGGCTCCACGATGACCGAATGGCCCGGACGCAGGTGGCCGGCCCGCTCACCCGCCTCGATCATCGAGAGCGCGACGCGATCCTTGACGGATCCTCCCGGGTTGAACTGCTCGCACTTGCAGAACACCTCCGCCATGCCCGGCTCCACGAGGCGGCGCAAGCGGACGAGCGGCGTCCCCCCGATGAGATCGAGCATGCTGTTCACGGCGACGGCGGGCATCGAGCGGCGATACTACCCGATGGTCCGGGATTCGCTGGTGTTTCAGGGGCGGGCCCCTGCGCACGCGCTCCGCGATCCGATTTGCCCGCCCGTTCGTAGTAAAACGGGGACCTCCCGTGACCCGACCGAATCACCACTTTCCCGATGACGTCCTGCGCGGGTTCGCCATCGGCACGTCACCGGAGGCGACCCGGCTGGCGGTCGCGTGCCATCTGGCTTTCTGCTCGACGTGCCAGCACGGAGCATCGGATCACGAGGAGGTGCTCGGCGCGCTCGGACGGCTCTTGAGCCCGCATCCGGGCCAGGGTGCCGGCGAGCCACCCACCGGCGCGGCGCGGGGCCGAGAACGCCTGCTCGGAGGCCTTCCGCCGCAACCCGTGCCGTCGCATCCCCGAGGCCCCTCGGCGCTGCCCGACGATCTGCCCGAGTTGCCGCCGGTCCTGACGGAGCACCTGCGCGGCCTCGCCAATCCGCGCTGGCGCCGCTTGATCCCCGGCATCCGCGCCATCGATCTCGGCTTCGGCGACGTCTGGCGCGCGCGGCTGGTGGCCTTCCGTCCCGGCATCCCCATCCCGGAGCACGACCACACCGGCCCCGAGCACACCGTCGTCTTCCAGGGCGGCCTGGTCGAGCCCGGCGTCGACCTGGAACGAGGAGACGCCGCCACGATGGTGCCGGGCCAGCACCACCACCAGCTCGCCGCGGCGGGGGGCCCGCCCTGCATCGCGCTCATCGTGAACGAGCGCGCGCCGCGGCCGCTGACGGCGATCGGCCGGATCCTGAAGGCCGTCACGCGCAGCTGACGCGCCTGTCGGCGCTGGCGGGGGGCCGCGGCCCTCAGCGTTTCCGGGTGATCGACCGCGCCGCGACCAGACGTTGCTCGAGCTGCTTGATGGTGGCCTCGCTGATGCGGCGGATGCCGACCTTCTTGTTCAGCTCGATGTTGATCTCGGCGTGGGTGCGGCCGGTGCGGTGCACCAGATCGCGCACGATCTCGCTGTTCTCCTCGCGGAGGAACCGCCGGCGCGCGAGCGGGGTCAGCGCGGGCGCGCCCGGGCTGCCGGGCGGCCCAGCGGACCGCGCCCGCGCCGCCACGGCCGGATCGGCCTCGGGCGCCGGAACGGGGGGCTGTTCCCAGCGCAGGCCGCCTCGCCCATCCACGAGGCTCGCCGATCGAGCGCCCCCCGGCCCCGTCAGGGCGTCGACGCGCGACGGATCGACGAGATCCGGAATCTCGGGCTCGACGTGACCGTCGGCCCCGCTTCCCGGATCTTCGGACGCGTACACCCGCACCTCTTCCAGCTCGCGCCCGTGCTCGTCGAGCGGCGTCGCCGAGATGGCCGCGAACAGGTTCAGTTGCGTGAACGGATCCTCGGCCTCCTCCGGCTTCGGCGGCGCCGGCGGCCGCTCGCCCGGTCCTTCGTCGCCGTCGTCGGACTCTTTGCGCAACGTGTGGCGGCGCTGCTCGGCGATGGCCGTCGCGAACTTGCGCAGGCGGATGTCGTCCGGGATGAACATGTACGCCGCCTGCTTGCCCAGGCGCGCGCTCCAGCGCACCAGACGTCCGACCGCCTGCCGGAAGAACAGCTCCGTGATGGTGTTGGTCGCGTACACACCGACGCGCAGGCGCGGGATGTCGACGCCTTCCGAGACCATGCGCACGGCCACGATCCAGGGCGCCCCGCTCTCGGAAAACCGCGCAATCTTCTCCGACGCGTCCGGATCGTCCGACGTCGCCACCACCGGCAAGACGCCCAGCTTGTCGTACAAGATGGCCGCGATCGCCTTGGCGTGCTCCTGATCGATCGCGATGGCCAGCGCGCCGGCCGACGGATCGCCCGCCCGCAGGTGCAACAGCTGCGCGTGCGCGTGGGCCAGCACCGTCGGCAGCCAGTCCCCCTCTCCATCCAGCGCCGTCCGCAGCCGCTGGCTGGCCAGGTCCCGCGCCAGCCGATCGTCGAACGTCGCCTCGTACGTCGCGCCGTCGGGGGCCGTCCATTCCATGCGGCCGTTGATGCGCGGAAAGTAGACCGGCCGCACCACGCGCCCGTCGGCCAGCGCCTCGCCGTACCCGTACTCGTAGTCGGCGTGGGCCAGATCGCCGTCGTAGCGAACGAACGGGATGGTGATCTGATCGGAGCGAAACGGCGTCCCCGACAGGCACAGCCGCCGCCAGGCCGGCTCGAACGCCTGGCGCACGCCGTCGCCCCACGATCGGCTGTCGCCCGCGTGGTGGACCTCGTCGAGGATGGCGAAGGCGCCGGGCACCATGCCGCGAAAGGCGGCGGCCGAAACGGCGATCTGCTGATAGGTGGCCACCACCCCGTGCACGTCCGAGGGCAGGCCGCCGTAGCCCACGCTCCAGTCGGGATCGAGGTGGATGTCCAGCGCCTCGGCCGCCCGCGCCCACTGGTGCTTCAGGTGCTGCGTCGGCACCACGATGACGACGCGGCGGATCCGCCGCGCCACCAGCGCTCGTCGCGCCGCCGTCAGCGCGAACGTCGTCTTGCCGGCGCCTGGCGTGGCCACGGCCAGGAAGTTGGGCTGATCCGACGCCTCGAACTGCAGCAGCGCCGCCTCCTGCCAGGGCCGCAGGCGCGGCGGGCCGCCGCTAGCGCGCATGGTCCCCGGCGCGAGGGTCCTTCACCCACGGGCTGAGACGGTGGAAGGTCCCGACCCGTCCGAAGGCCGAGCACGGAGTGCGAAGGAGGTTGCGAGAGAGCGCCGGCACGATCGGGGACCCCAAAATCGGGGAGGCGTATTTAGTGGTTCCGCGCGCCATCGTCCACCCCGATCGGACGACCCTTGGCGGGCGGGCGAGCGCGCTTTGGTGGATCGGCCGGGTCGGGAGGGCGCTGCTAGACTCCCCGTCGGCATGAGCACCCCGACGGCGATCGAGACCGAGGCCCTGGTCAAGACCTTCAAGGAGACGCGCGCGCTCGACGGCGTGAACCTGACGATCCGCCGTGGCTCGGTGTACGGGCTCCTCGGTCCGAACGGCGCCGGCAAGACCACCACCATCCGCGTGCTCACGACGCTGCTCCGGCCGACGAGCGGGCGGGCCGTCGTGCTCGGCCACGACGTCGCTCGCGAGGCCCCGCAGGTGCGCCGCAAGGTCAGCCTCACCGGCCAGTACGCCTCGGTGGACGAGGACCTGACCGGCTTCGAAAACCTGATCCTGGTGAGCCGCCTGATGGGGCTCTCGTGGCGGGACGCGCGCAAGCGGTCGAGCGAGCTGCTCGGCGTGTTCGGGCTGGCCGACGCGGCCGGGCGCCTGGTGCGCACGTTCTCGGGCGGCATGCGGCGCCGCATCGACATCGCCGCCAGTCTGGTCACGCGCCCCGAGATCCTGTTCCTGGACGAGCCCACCACCGGCCTCGACCCGCGCAGCCGGAACCAGGTCTGGGACCTGGTCCGTCAGATCGCGGCCGACGGAACCACCGTGCTGTTGACCACCCAGTACCTCGAGGAGGCCGACCGCCTGGCCGAGCGCATGGCGGTCGTCGACCACGGGCGCGTGATCGCCGAAGGGACCAGCCGGGATCTCAAGGCCTCGGTCGGCAGCAACACCTTGCACCTGCAGCTGGCGCGCGCCGACCAGCACGGCTCGGCGCGCGCGGTGGTCGCGCAGCTGCTCGGCGATGGCTTCCTGCCCGACAGCGACGCGACGGCTCTGGCCATCAAGCTCGGCGACGCGGCGAGGGCCCCCGACGTGCTGGGCGCGCTGGCGCGGGCCAACATCGCGCTCAGCGGCTTCTCGCTGGGGGCGCCCAGCCTGGATGACGTGTTCTTCGCGCTGACCGGCCGTGCCGCCGAGGAGATCCCCGGCGAGCCAGCCCAGACCAAGCAGAAGGAGAAGACCTCGTGAGCCTGGACGCCATCCCGACCACCCTCGAGCCGCTGCCGCTGTCGACCAAGCCCCGCGCCGTATCCGCCCTGTCGGCCACCGGCACGCTGGCCTGGCGGGCGATGCTGAAGATCAAGCACGTCCCGTTTCAGCTCTTCGACGTGACCATCACGCCCATCATGTTCACCTTGCTCTTCACGTACATCTTCGGCGGGGCGCTGGGCGGCTCGCCGCGGGCGTACATCCAGTTCCTGCTCCCGGGCATCCTGGTGCAGACCATCGTCTTCATCACCGTCTACACCGGGGTCGGCCTCAACAGCGACATCCAGAAGGGCCTCTACGATCGCTTCCGGTCCCTGCCCATCTGGCAGCCGGCGCCGATCCTGGGCGCGCTGGCGGGCGATCTTTTTCGCTACTCCGTGGCGGCGTCGTTGATCATCGGCCTCGGCCTGATCCTGGGGTTCCGGCCGGCGGGCGGGGCGCTGGGGGTGGTGCTGGCCTTCGGTCTGGTGCTGATCTTCGCCTTCGCGCTGTCGTGGATCTGGATCATCTTCGGCATGAAAGTGAAGACGCCCGAGTCGGTCATGACGACCAGCTTCGTGTTCCTCATGCCGCTCACCTTCGCCAGCAACATCTTCGTCGGCCTCGAGACCATGCCGACCTGGCTGCGCGCTGTCGTTCGCCACAACCCGGTCACGCACCTGACCAACGCCTCGCGCGGCCTGATGCACGGCGGGAACGTCACCTCCGACGTCCTGTGGGTCCTCGCCGCGGCGGCCGCGATCGTGCTGGTGGCGGCGCCGATCGCGCTGCGGATGTATCACCAGGAACGTTGAGACGCCCGTTGAGACGCCCGTTGAGACGCCCGTTGAGACGCCCGTTGAGACGAACGTTGAGACGAACGATCAAAAAGAAACGGTCCCGCTGGCCCCGCGCTGACGGGTTGCGGCCGGTTTGGCGATGACTACGTTGCGGGAATGAGCCCCGCCTTGGCCGGCCCATCTGGGTCATTCCGGAGGGGTAGATCCCGGCCACGAGGCGCTGGAGGAAACGGGGGACGAAGGAGGCGCCCAATTCCTTGAGCGCACGCGTCGAGGACTACGCCATGATCGGCGATACCCAGGCCGCCGCGCTGGTCGATCGGACCGGCTCGATCGACTGGATGTGTCTGCCGCGCTTCGACTCGGGCGCGTGCTTCGCGGCGCTGCTGGGCGACCGCGCGAACGGGCGCTGGCAAATTTCACCCAAAGGCCCGATCCGCGCCGTCCGCCGACGGTACCGGCGCGACACACTGGTGCTGGAGACCGAGCTCGAGACGGATCAGGGGACGGTACGCCTCATCGACTTCATGCCTGTCCGGGGCGAGGAGCCCGACGTGGTCCGTATCATCGAGG
>Ga0207694_10004399_pt1 | contig 11004 bp, 2 predicted proteins | sample KBSC34metaG_FD_184353 | JGI IMG/M metagenome (GOLD analysis project Ga0207694, IMG submission 184353) | Corn rhizosphere microbial communities from Kellogg Biological Station, Michigan, USA - KBS C3-4 metaG (SPAdes) (version 2) | ecosystem: Host-associated > Plants > Roots > Rhizosphere > Soil...
CCTCGCGCAGGGCCGCGCCGACGGCCCGGCCCGCGTCGCCGAGGCCCTTGATGGCGAACGTGCACTTCAACACGGCCGCGCCCAGGCAGAACGCCAGTACCGGGGCCACCACCTGCGCCAGCCGCAGGAGCGCGACGACCGCCGCGACGCTGGTCCCGACGACGAGCCCTACGATCACCAGCCCCGTGGCCAGCTGGCGCCAGCGCCCGGTCGGAGGAGCCGCGCGGACCAACGCACTTGTGAGTCGTCCCATCCACGCGACCGGGTGAGCCGCGTTCGGCGGATCTCCCAACGCCACGTCGGCGAGCACCGCAACGGCGAGCGCGACGGGATCGGGCCCGAGGCCTGCGGCAGCCAGCGCGAAGTTCACCGGTGTGACTCCGCGCCTGCTCGAGTGCCTCCGAACGGGTCACCTCCCAGAGATGCGGTGGTCGAAATCGACCACGAGGCCCGCGACGACCTCGAGATTGAGGTCGAGATCGAGTCGTGGATTGAAAACGAAACGCATTCCCCACCCAGTCCTTGCCAAATGGTGTGTAAAGTCACGGCCATTTTGACCACGAGGATACCGACGCCTATGTCATCACGCGACCTATTCCCCGTCCGCAGAGCGCACACCGTAACACTCCTCATCGGGGCGGTCGTTGCCGTCCTTGGCTGCGGAGGTGGTGACAAGGGATCCCGCCATCCCTCGCCGAAGCTGGAAAGCAACGCCCAGCCGCTGGTCACGCTGAGCCGATCCGGTTGGACGGCGACCGCGTCGGTGACTGGCGCCGGGACCGCCGCCGCCAACGCCCTCGACAACAACGCCACCACTCGATGGGCCACGGGGACGGCCCAGGCCGCCAACCAATATTTTCAGGTGGACATGGTCAGGAAAGCGCCTTTCGTCGGTCTGACTATGGATACGAGCCAGACCCCTGGGGACTACCCCACAGCCTTTCGAGTCAACGTATCCAATGATGGCGTCAACTGGGGAAGCGCCGTCGCGACGGGAATGGGCTCGACGGCAATCGTCAATATCTTGTTCCCCCCTCAGTATGCTCGTTTCGTCCGGGTCACCTTGACGGGATCTGCCGCCGCCAATTGGTCGATCCACGAATTCAAGGTGCTTTCCAGCTCGCTACCGAGGACGGGCTGGATCGCGACCGCGACCTCCACAGAAGCGTCCAATGTCGCCTCCGGCGCCATCGATGACGCGGGTGGCACGTTCTGGACCTGCCTCGGGGCGCAGACCGGGCAGTCCTTCACCGTGGACATGCAAGGGCGACAGGCCTTCGACCAGATCATCTTGGACTCCGGCTCGGGGCGCAGTAACGACTATCCGCGAAGCTTTTCGGTGTTCGTCTCGAACGACGGCGCGACCTGGGGATCGATGGTTGCTGGTGGCAACGCGACCGCGTCACCGGTCATCGTCAACCTTCCAAGTCAATTCGCCCGATTCATCAAAATCACGGCGGGAACCGACCCCAATTCCTGGACGATCGGTGAGCTGAGGGTCAACGGTCAGCCCACCACGCAGACCAAGGCGCCGCGCACCGGGTGGACGGCCACCGCCACGTCGAGCTCCGGCACCAATACTCCCGCCGGCGCTCTCGATGACCTCACATCCAGCCGCTGGACCAGCAACGGCGCCCAGACCGGCCAGTCATTTACCGTCGACATGCTGACCCTTCGAACCTTCAACCAGATCACGCTGGACGCGGGAACGACCTCGACCAACTACCCGCGCGCCTACTCGGTGTTCGTTTCGAGCGACGGCACGACCTTCAGCCCCTCGATCGTCTCAGGGACGGGCAGCGCAGCTCTGACGACCATCACCCTCCCCACGCAAACGGCGCGGTACATCAAGATCAGCCAGACGGGAACCAATTCGACCCCCTGGTCGATTCAAGAGCTCAACGTCCTCGGCCCCGTCGTGGGGCGCCAGGGATGGGTGGTGACGGCGTCTTCGAACGCCGGCACCGACTTCCCGCCCAACACCATCGACGGTAATGCGGCCACCCGCTGGACGACAGGGGAGCCCCAGATCATGGGGCAGAACATCAAGATCGACCTGGGCGTCACGCAGACTTTCAACCAGATCACCCTCGAAGCCGGTACCGCCACGAATGCTCCGCAGGCCTATTCGATCAAGGTCTCGGCGGACGACTCCACCTGGAGCCCACCGGTCGCCAGCGGCGCAGGCAGCGTGACCGTCACGGCCAACTTCCCCACCCAGACGGCCCGCTACATCAAGATCACCCAGACCGGATCGTCTGCGAACCCGTGGTCGATACAGGAGTTGAACGTCGTGCGCGTGGTGCAACCGTGCGATACGGCCGTTTGCGCAGGAACCCAATGTCAGGCGGGCACATGTGATCCGAGCTCCGGAGCGTGCTCCACGTTAGCCCGAGCGGACTGGACGCTTTGCTCCGACGGCAACGCGTGCAACGGCCTCGAGACGTGCCAGCAGGGCGTCTGCACGCCCGAGCCGCTCGGTGCTGCGACGACCTGCGCGTCCGGCACGACCGTCACCTTCTACCAGAGCTTCAACGACGCTGACACCACGGCGGACATTGGCGTCAGCGGCAGCACCGCCGTGGGCAACAACTTCGCGCTGACCGGCGGCCTCTTCGGCTCGGCGCTAGATCAGTCCGTCGAGAACGACATTCATTACGATACGTACAGCCCCGCTGCCAATCCCGGCAACATTACGCTATCGAAACCTGGATCGGTATCGATGTGGATCAATCCAGGCGGCGACGCAGCCGTGTACTTCCTCGCCTACAGCGGCGGCCGCAAGCTGTTCATCGTCGATTACGCCACATCCCCTGCCGCCGTCGGGGCGACCCTGGAGGACTGGAGCACGGCACCGGGCTCCAGACGCGCTCAGACATTCTCGAACGGCCCGGGGGGCAACTGGCGCTCCGACGGGCAGTGGCATCTGCTCGTCGTCAATTGGGGCCGAGGCACCCTCGAGCTCTCGGTCGATGGGGTATGGTCGGCAGTCGCCACCGACACCTGGGCGAACGTCCCGGAGTCATCGTGGACGGGGGGCGTTTCCCAATTCTTACCCGGGCCGTACTGGCCAGGTGCCGGCGGCAGCAGCCGCAAGGACGAGCTGATGATCCTCAACCGTCCCATGACCCACGAGGAGGTCGCGTGGTACTACGCCCAGCGCAGCAGCGGCGGCGCCGGCTCCCCCAATCCCGCCCTCGGGCGATTCGCGAGCGACTCGACCAGCTGCAACGCCTTCGACGACCTCAACCCCTGCACCGCGGACGCCTGCGACGCGGCGACCGGAACCATCAGCCACTCCAACGTACAGGACGGCACGTCCTGCTCGGACGGCAACATGTGCAACGGCGAGGAGACGTGCCAATCCGGCGTGTGCACGCAGACCTCGCCCGCCCTAGCTTGTAGCGACGCCTGCCACCAGCCCGGCACCTGCGACCCGCTGGGAGGCTGCACCCTCGGCGCGCCGATCGATAAGGTCGGCTGCAACATCAACCTGCTCCAGCCGGTCAGTGTCGTCGACATGAGGGATGGTACTTTCACGGCCTTGTTCGGGTTCAACAGCGATGCGGCAGCACCATTCCATCCGACGACTAACACCGTGACGATAGGTGGCAGCCCGGCAAACCCGCAACCGGGACCGCCGGCCTATCTAGCTCCGGGCAATCATCCGGGTGTGTTTCTACCTACCTTCCCGAGCGGCCAAGCAATCGTCTGGAACGTCGACACACAATCGGTATCCGCCTCCGCGACCTCGCCGCGCGTGACACCTACTCCCTTCGGGACGGATGGGCTGAAGGTCACGATCAACGGCGTCGACATCGTTGTGAAGCCGGATCTCGGCAAGTACGCCTCGCCACCTCCCTCGCCGTCACCAAATCCGGATCCCGAGCCAGTGTCGTTGAATGCTGCTGCCTTCAACGGCACCATCAAGGGGAGCCTCGGCGTGAGCCCATCGGGTGCCGCCACCTATACCATGCCCATCTCCATTCCTCCCGGTATCGCCGGCATGGCGCCCAATTTGAGTCTCGTTTACAACAGCCAGGGGGGCGATGGTCTGGCAGGGCAGGGCTGGGAGCTGTCGGGGCTCTCATACATCCATCGCTGTCCAAAGACCCGCGTAGAGGACGGACATGCCCGACCTATTGTCATGAACGCCTTCGGCGGAGCCGAGGTCGATTCTGACGGCATATGTTTGGACGGTCAGCGTCTCTTCGAGACGGCTGCCAACTCCGGTGTCTTCGTCCCCGAACACCCCAGCTTCGACACCATCCAAAGGGTGGTCGATGGGTTTCTAGTAGTCACGAAGTCGGGAGAGAGACGGTGGTACGGCACCACGGCCGCGTCGCGCGTCGTGGGTGCGCGTGGAAGCCTCGATCCGCTCGGCGCGCCCGCCTCGGGAAGCGAGGTCGCGGTGTGGGCGTTGGACAAGGTCGAAGACCAGTGGGGCAACTACTACACCGTTCACTATAACAGCAGTGACACCGATAACGGATCCGACTTCATCGCGAACGGTGTTCTGGTGAAGCGAATCGACTACACCGGCCACTCATCCGGCACTATTCAAACGCCGACGTTCAACTCGGTCACGTTCGACTACGAGCCGCGCACTGACGTCAGGTGGACACGCTACGCTGCCACGCGGATACCTAAGAAGAGCCGGCTATCCAAGATTCACACGTCGCCGACTCAGGTCTATTCACTCACATATGCCGCCCCCGACGTGACGCTGCCCAGCCGGCTCTTGAAGATAGGTTACTGCTCGACAGACACGAGCCCCCCAACCTGTCTGGATGACCTGGACTTCGATTGGGGGACGACCTCAGCACCCACGTGGGCCGATGACATCAGCCACCACCTCCTTTTCTCGATCGATTCCGATAGGGATGACTCTCCGGATAATCCGGGGACAATGCTCATCGATCTCAACGGCGACGGGCGGCCTGATTTCGTTCGCGATACTTGGTACTGGCTGAATTACCCTGGTGGCTTCCCTGGCGAGTTCGATCCGCGTCGGGGGACACTTCCGCGCGCCGTCGTCTACACCGGCGGAAATGGCGCCGCATACTCCCAGTTTGCCGACCTGGATGGCGACGGACGCCCGGATCTCATTGCGTCGGATAAGGTCTACTTGAATCGTTTCAGAACGGGTGGCACGTTCGAAGAGACCACGTCGTTCACGTCGAGAACCCGCGATTTCGCCCATCCGACAAACCCCGATCGCGTCACCGACGTCAATGGAGATGGATTCGCCGACCTGATCTTGAACGAGGGTGGAAGTCTCGCGCGTGGGCCATTGGTTATCTATATCAGCAACGGCTCCAGTTGGCTTCTTCCACACGACGGACAGCATTTTGTCAATGGGCAGCTCTCTGGTTCCAGTTCAGAATATTATCTTCCGTACGGCTTCGACTTCAGCAGATTCGATCTGCGTGATCTGAATCGAGACGGTCTGGCCGACATGGTGGAGCGCAAGGGGCAGCTCGATCGTGGCCATTATATGGCGCACGTTCTTACGAATACGGGAAGCGTGGCGGCGGGAGACGTGCGCCCCTCGTTCACACTAACGTGCGATCCCCGCAGTAACTGCACCTCATATCAGGAGGAGTCGACGACGCTCTGGAAGGCGGGGTGGTACGAAGTCGGCTCCGGTGAAGCCTTCCCCGACCACTCACGGTTTTCAGGCGATATCGACGGCGACGGACTGCCCGACTCGATTGTCTACAGTCCGAAGGCCGGTTGTACGGTGGGCTGCGAAGGCATTTCCTGCACATGCGTCGCCTCCCCGCTATCCTCCGTCGATGTTCGTGTGGAACTGTCGACCGGCAACGGCTATCAAGCGGATGCTGCGACCAGCTATCTGGGTGTCCTGACGAGCATCGCGGCCTCCTATGTTGGGATGGACCTAAAAACCAACGATCCCAGGGTGGCGCTAGCCGACGTCAATGCAGATGGTCTCGTCGATCTCCTCACTGTGTCGGACAGTCGGGTTTGGATTAATACCGGTGATACGTGGGTACCGGCGCCGTCGGCGTGGAGTCCTCCAACCGTTCCAAAGCGTCCAATGCCAGTGCCAATTAGCAGTGCTAATGCTTCGGGCACCTACTCCCTCCGCGACAATGGCGCGACCTTCACGGACATGGACGGCGATGGTATGCCCGAACTAGTTCAGGCATCACGTGATGGCGGCCAAGAGACGCGGCGGACGCTGCGCAGCGGGCTCACCCGCCTTGTTATCCACAAGTTCCCCAACTCGATGGCCCGCCCGACCAAGGTCTCGTACGAGAACCCAACGACCGGAAACCTCCTTAGCAGCTACAAGGATGATCAGGATCCGCTCCCAGGAACCGCCTATGTGACCGTGCCGCTGTTGATCGTGTCGGCGGTGGACGAGGACGACGGTGTCGGGGGCTCGGCGGAGACGACCTACTCCTACAAGAATCTTCGAGCCAGCCGGTATGGTCGTGGACTCCTGGGCTTCCAGCAAATCACGACCGTTGGACCCGCGAAGGTCACCACCACGACGACATATTCGCAGGTCTATCCTTATGCGGGCCTACCAGTGGAGATCGAGCGCTTCGTCCAAGGCGCGTACAAGATTTCCGATACCAAGACGGTATATTGTGACGTGCTCGAGCCGGGCGACCGATGCGTGGACGGCACATCGAACGAGGGCGCGCCTTCCCAGCCAGGCCCGTACAATTTCGTGTACCCCATCACGGTCACGGACAGAAACTACCTTTACGATTCGAAGGATGGGCAGTTTGTCAACAGCTCTCCTATTGCCACCATCGAGACTACGACGAGCAATCGCTACGATGGCTCTGGGAACCCGACTCACATCGAAATTCAAACATGCGAGTTTTCCGGTACGGCGAATTGCACCGCGTCGAGCGAAAAGTACTCGAAGATCACCGATTACGAATACGGCGCAGCCGGTAGCCTCTTCGCGCAACGGGGTAAGGTTACGAAGTCGATAGTCACAGCTCAGCGCTTGCAGCCCATGGGTGCGGTCCGAACGCACATCCGCGCGTTCCACTATTCGGCGCCCCCTCCGGCCGCGCCGCCCCCAGGCACGCCTCCCTCGCCCATTCCACCGAATCTGTTTGTGGCGCTCGAGAAAGAGGAAGTTGAACCTGGGGCGGGTGAAGGAGTCGAGCTTGACACCGCCTATTCGTATGACCCCTTTGGCAACGTGAAGACGACCACGGTATGCGCCAGAAACTTCGCGACTTGCTCGTACGCGACCGACGACCCGACCTTCCGAAAGAGCACGGTTACGTACGATCCCGCCTTCTTCACCCCCCCGTCGGGAAGCGGTCTGGTAACCACGTTGCCCTACGCGGGTACGCCTGGGCGGTTCCCGGTCTTGTCGCAGAACGCGCTCGGTCACTACACCTCCTTCGTGTACGACACCAGGTACGGGACGGCGATACAGACCACGGACCCGAACAACGTCACCACGTGCCAGACCTTTGACGGAGTCGGCCAGAAGACGTCCGTCACCGAGCGGTGTGGTACGTCGCCCCTGACGACATCGTTCGCGCAATTCAGAGTGCCGGCCGGAGATCCTGGCACGGTGGTGACCAGGACGCGGCTACCGACGGGGGTCTACAGCTACGTCTACACGGACGCACGAGGTCGCACCGTCGAAACGCGAAGTCGCGGATTCGACGGCAAATTCGTAAAGATACAGACCATCTACGACAGTCTCGGGCGGGTTCACCAGGCGTCGAAGCCGTTTTCAGCCACGGCGAGTCCGAAGTGGACGACCACTTCCTACGACTGGCTCAGCCGTCCTTGGAACATCGCCCAGGACCTGGACGACATCGACGGAACCGGCTCGTCTGCTGCGAGCAGCGCGACGGTCGAGTACAACGGCCCGGAGGTCATCACGACGGAGACGCTGACTCGTACGGGGAAAGCAACTTCGGAGACCCGCGTCCGTCACGAGACGAAGAACCTCCTCGGGAAAGTGGCGATGGTCATCGACGCTGAGGGCAAGTCGTCGTCGTACGAATACGACGCAGACTCGAATCTCGTGAAGACTACGTATCCCGGCCCGAACGTGGTCTCGACGGTATACGACGTACACGGCCGGAAAACGGACTCGTACGACCCCGACATGGGGCACTGGCACTACACGTACACCGCTTTCGGGGAGCTCGCTTCGCAGACCGACCCGAACCAGAGGGCGCTGGGACAGCAGACGATGATGACGTATGACGCCATTGGGCGGCTGCGGACTCAGACTGACGGCAGCGGTACGGCCGAGTGGGTCTATGACGTTGCCATCTCGCCGGGAGCGAATATCGGTAGGCTCACGGCCGTGGTCAGCGCTCCGGGGGCCTTCTCCGGATCTTGCACCGTCCCGAACGTGACGATGGCCAGCGGCACGCGAGCGGCGCGTTGGTACACCTATGATGAATTCGGGAATGTGAAGGACGCGACTGAGTGCGCCGATGGCGCCACGTTTACGACCTCCTTCGTTTATGACGGTTTCGGACGACCGCAAACCACGACCTATCCGGACCTCGGCGATGGAACGCGGTTCTCTCTGCAGTCGACCTACACGAGCTTTGGGTACCTGCACTACGTGTCGGATCCGACGGTCCAGAACGGCGTCTATTGGGCGGCGACCTCGATGAACGCGCTGGGGCAGGTGACGGGCGAGCAGACGCGGAATGGCGTGGAGACCGTCCTCGGCCGAAATCCGGCCACCGGATGGCTGCAACGGACCACGAGCAGCTCCGTGGCTGTAGGCGGGCCGACGATTCAGGATTGGACCTACCGCTATGACGAGGCGGGCAACTTGCGGAAACGCCTGCGAGCGGACCAGGTGAACCCCGTGACGACGGAGGAAACCTTCGATTACGACAAGCTCGATCGGATCCTTTCTGCTGAGACGAAGACGACAGGAGGCGCCACGGCGTATGACGTGACCGAGACCTACGGATACGACACTGCCGGGCTTGGCAACCTGACCGTCAAGGGAGGCAAGACGTACTCGTACGCGGGGTGCGGGGGGCGTCCTCACGCTCTTTGCTCCATCGATGGGGCCGCTTTCGGATACGACGGCAACGGGAACATGACGTCTGGTCCAGGTCGGACGGCGATCTACAACCCGCGGAACAAGGTTCAATCGGTGACGAGGCAGCCGTCATCGTCGAGCGGCAACGATGGGGGGACCGTGAGCTTCCTCTATGGGGCAGATGGCAACCGCGTGGTGCAAGACGTCACCAACGCGAGTGGCGCCATGGAGCGCACCATCTATGTGGGCCTGGGTGCCACCGGCAAGAGTCTGTACGAGAGGACCACCAAGGGGGCGAGCGGAGTCGTCGAGCACCGACACTTTCTCTACGGGGGCGGGGACCGTGGCGGGGGGGCATTCGCGATTCGCGTCGTGACGAAGTCGGGCGGATCGACCACGACAGCAACGAAGTATCAGCTCTTCGACCACCTCGGGTCGGTGACAGCCGTGGCCGACGAAGCAGGAAAGGTCGTCGACGCCGGTAGCGGTGGACCGAATGCCACGGTCCTGGGATACGACGCGTGGGGGGCCAGGCGAAATCCGGATGGGACGGCCGCGAGTCCGAGCACCTTTGCCCTCCAGCCAGGCCATAGAGAGTTCACCGGTCAGGAGACGATTCCAAACGTCGGACTCGTGAACATGAATGGTCGCGTCTACGACCCGGTGGTGGGCCGGTTCCTTTCGCCCGACCCGAACGTGCAGGACGCGACAGACACGCAGAGCTACAACCGGTACAGCTACGTGAAGAATAACCCGCTGAGGTATACCGACCCGACGGGGTACCACTGGTGGGACAATAACCCGATCGCCTTTTTGTCGGCTCCAGGATTGGTCGAATGCAACGACCAGTGCAAGATGCAGGCGGGAATCACTGTGGTCGTTACCGTCGGATGCATAGCCTCGTATGGCACTGGGTGCACCGCGTTTCTGGCGTGGGGAGCCTACGCGAATACCGCTCTGGCGCTCGAAAATGGGGTTCCCTGGCAACAGGCTGTGGGATACAACTTACTGGGCCTCGCCGTCGGGATGGTTTCAGGCGGTATCGGCAGCAGCGTAACCTCAAGCCTCAGCACAGAGAGTTATCCTGTCGCGTCAGCTGCCATCTCCGGCGCGATCGGTTCGGCGATCTCGAGCGCAAGCATGCAGCTCATTACGCGAGGAAGCGTGAGCGGGTGGGATGTTCTCACGAGCGCCGCGAGCGGCGCGGCGATGGCGGCCACGACGACGTCGATACAGGGGTCGTTGAGGCTGTCGCGGGCGAGCGCGGCGGAGGCCCAGGGGGCAGGCCGAGAAGACATTGGACCATATGACGAGGCTGAGTATCAGAGGTTGATGGCTCAATTACGCGGCGAGCGCGTTGTGGGGAAGGGGGCCGATACGGTCGCTATGGAGTTACCGGCGGATCCTTCGGGTCTAGATTCGGATTGGGCGCCCGACCCGACGCATCGCGATCCAAACGGAACACGCGTGAGGCATCCCAGTGGCGACTATCTCGACTTCCACAAGGGGCGGGAAGGGGCGCGGGGGTGGCGGGGCGAAGACCACTGGCATTGGAACGGTGGAAAGGAGCATCTTGAGCCTGGCAGCGAGGTTCTCGACCCAACTCCAGTATCAAGGGATCCTAAGCAGACGCCGGGGCCTACCGTGGACGAGACGCCGGCACCAGCGCCTGAAGCTCCGCCGAAGGGGAGCGTCCCATTCATGCCGCTTCCGTTACCAGGCCCCGTGTTGCCGCCGTTGCCAATCTTTGAGCCCATTTTTGTGCCAATCTAAAGAGGGAACAAATCGATGACCTTTGACGAGATCGAGCGACAACTTCCTTGGGGCCTTCATGACGCTAGCCTTCAGATGGTGGAGATCGATTGGCGGATGAAGCGGGTGATTATTGACCTTGGCGTGAAGATGACTAAGAGGCAGGATGTCGAGAAGTTGGTGCGCGTTACAGTTGTTGGGCTTGTCTATTGTTCTGTTGATCC
>Ga0207694_10004403_pt1 | contig 11002 bp, 9 predicted proteins | sample KBSC34metaG_FD_184353 | JGI IMG/M metagenome (GOLD analysis project Ga0207694, IMG submission 184353) | Corn rhizosphere microbial communities from Kellogg Biological Station, Michigan, USA - KBS C3-4 metaG (SPAdes) (version 2) | ecosystem: Host-associated > Plants > Roots > Rhizosphere > Soil...
TGGGATCGTTAACAACATTTACTTGCTCAAAGCAGGGCAGCTCGCACGTGCTGGCCTTGGCGAAAGCATCGACGTCAGAGGAAACTACACACGAGATACATGGCAGCTATTTTTCAGAGCGCTGCTGCGAGTTCTCGATCAGCTCCTTGCGTAGATAGCGCGATCCATAACCCATCTCAGAGGCATGCGTCTCCAACTTGCGCACACTACTTGCATTTCGCCATGTCCGAATTGGTCGCGACAGCTTTGTTCAAGCTGTCGCGCTTGGCATCCACTGCAGCCCACCGCTCGTAAACTAGCCGGCACACCTTTAGCCGGCAGCCTCAACGGTGCCGTTACCACCAAAAACGCCAACGTTTATCGTTCGGCCCGCGCTTTTTCAGCGGCGCCTTCTCCCAGCGGTTTGCAAGCCATTCGAGTTCTTGCCAAATCGTCGGTCGCGCGTGCTTCTCACGCACAGCTTCAATGAACGGCAAGGCTTGCTTGTAGAGCTTGATAACGGTGCCGTAGCTACAGTCCTTGATCAAATGTTCGTCAAAGATCCCCTTCTGTATGCAAACGCTTACATACTCGAAGTGGTTCAGAACGTACCGCATTTCCGTAGCTTCCGGGGACAACATGTTGTCCGCGAACTTACGCATATTGTCGTTGCCATCGTGAAGGCTTGTGACTCGAGAGAAACCATCGCTGAGGCCCTTGTCGTTTCGAATTGCAAAAATGACGTCGGCAGCTTGCTTCTTTCTCGCTAGTTGTCGTGCCGTTCTAACAGAGACAATCGCTACTAGTACGCCTATGAGTAGGCTTGCGCCGCGGATCTCTTCGCTTCGCAATAGCTCGGCGAGCCATGCAATAAACATTTTCTCCCTCCCCCTGAAACGCGAATGGAGGCCGCAAGGCCTCCATTCGATATAGTTCAGTCAGACTGGTTTAGAAACCTTGGAAGTCATCTCGTTTTTGGTTGGTTTGCATCTTCCCCTCTCCGATCTTGCAACGCCGCAGGGCATCCAATCCATGGAATAAAGCTCCTTTTCCCACGCGCTAATTATGTGGGGTCTAGACCGATTTGCAATAGAAAATCTCATTTATCACTGATATTTATAGAAAAATTTCTGCGACGCACCGCCATTGTTAAGCCACCATTCGGGCAACCGCTCAAAGAGGCATATGGCATGCTATCAAACCTGACGGCAACTTTGGCAAGCAGGGACAGGGGGGGCGGCCCTGCGGAGCAATGGAAACTCTCATGAAGCGCATCCTCGCCACTTGCCGGACGTTTTTTCTGATCCAGGGCGCGAGCAAGGCGACCATCCGATACTCGTAGAACGGCCGCGCCCGGTCGTCGAGGATCGCGTACGCCGCGGCCAGATTGCCCGGATCCGGATTCAACCACGCTTCGACTTTCTCCGGCTTGGTCGGAATGATGCGGCGAAGCGTCAGCCGCTGGCGTGATGCACAGAATCGCCTAGTCGCTTTCCGGACCATTCTTCCTCTTTCGCATCCCGCTCGAACATCAGGACCTGGATGCGATTTCGGATGGCGTTCTCATCGGGAGCTAGCTCCTTGACGACCGCGCTGACCTGGTCGACCGACAATCCGCTCATCTGACTTAGCGCGATGATCACTTCTTCGTCGTAACGGGTGATCGCTGACATGAGCAATCTCCTTTACACGGTGACTTCGGCGCAGAAAATCCTACTCTCGAAATTCGTAAAAATGTGTAAAGGCTGAAAGATTAATTCCGTTCGCCGATGGCTCAACGTTTTCGATCCATCCACAGCTTCATTGCCGCGACCTTTTGTTCTCGAGTGCACCCTTCCGGAAAGGCGACGTCTGGTCCGGCATGAGTCGTTACTTCGCGCACGTAGGTGAGGCCCATTTCGCTGGCCGAAGGATAGCGACCGCCATCCTCCGGAAAGGTCGTAACGTATGTGCCGTTATCCGCGCCGCCGAGAAGAAGAATTTCCATCGTCCTGATGATACAGGTCGGGAAGACCCGGCCCCTCGAAGTTGCGCAATCCTGGGTCAGCTATGTGTCGTTGTTCTATTTCCTTCCGCAACCGCACTTGCAGCCTGGTGGATGGCAATAGGCCGACGCGGGGAGCGGCAGGTTCGACGTGTCGGCCGCGGCCAAGTAATCGAACTGCGCGAGGTCAGGGTTGACCGCGTCGAGTTCTCCGAGCGGGAGGGAGCCATCGACCATGACCCAGCCTAGCCGCTTCCACTGCGCGTCCAGGCGCGCGGCCTCGCAATGGTAGTTCCGGCCGTCGAACCGTGCGTCGGCCCACAGGACTGCCCTAGCGGCATTCACGAGCAGAATGCGGATGTCGGTGCCGCTTATCGACGGGTCGTGCCCGTAGCCCTTCCCATGCGTCGCGTAGCACTGGAAGATGCGCTTCGATTCAGGAGTCGACAGCGACTTCCGGAATTGCATTCCTGACCTTCGGGAGCGGCGACGTCGGTTCATGCGCCAAGAGTACGAGCGCGAGTCTCAGCGATCGCGACTGGCGCAACGTCCCTTGCGGAGAAGAAAGTCGCCGCTCACTTCCCGGTTCCTCGCCTTCTTGACGCGGAGTCGCGTGCGCCTGAACATGCTGTGCAACGCCGCATATAGCCACTCATGCCACTCCTAAGAAAGCACTCCGTCTCGATCCTTATCGCGTGCTCTGTCATCGCATTTTTTGCTGTTGGGATGCCGTATTGGTCAATCCCCTACGGGCGCATAAATTTGCCTTCGTCGCTACTGGGCGTCGGCATCGTCGTTGTTTTCACGCTTGCACTTCTGTCGCGTGCAGTGGTTGGGACCAACTTTGCTGCCACTTGGCTTCTGGTCGGTTCGGCCGTACCTGCAGCAGTGATCGCTCGGATTTTCTACGACGTCTCTGCAGCCCCAACGAATCACGATCTGTGGCCGTTCGAAGTGCTTATCTCCGCATTTGTCGGCTATATCGTTGCGCTAGCCGCAACTGCTTTGGGCAGCCTGCTTAAGCACTCCATCGGTCGTGACGCGTAGCGATTCGGTCAAGTGGGCCACTTCGGCGAGTCCGCGGTAACCTGTTGTCTCGAGTGGCCGCTGCCACTTACCCGAGCGTTAGGCGCCATCATGAACGTTGCCGCTTAATAGAGACCCAAATTTCCGATTCGGCAGAACGGCTCACCCGCCGGCGGCTCCAGTCCATTGCCTGCTACTGTAGTCGCGTTAGTCGCTTTTGCAAGCAATGCCACCTGCAAGATTGATTTTGCACCGGCATCGGAAGTCGGGAGCCTCATATACGTTGGAGACGACGCAGTACTGCACAAATTGATCGGCCCGGAACTGTTCGAAATCTGCAACACGATCCAAGGACCGCCAGCGTACAGAGTGGCAGAATCGACTTCAACATATGTCACGCGCATATTGCTAAATGCGCCAGCTTGAGCGACCTGTGCGGACAGGAACAGCGCTAGGGCTGAGAGTGAAAAAGCAATTGATTTCATACTCATATATCGTTCTCCAGTCAAACTTCAATGCGTTGGTTCCGTTGATCTCAATTAGACGATTATTGTGAACAGGTGGAATCCACTGCCGGATCGCAGTCATCTGAAAGAATAATGCTAAGGATTGCCGGGGACAGCGGTGGAGGCTTAGGCCAGCTGTTCGCCAAGTTGTACGCGTTTACCGAGCCAATTCCTGTCGCAAAATCCCATCCGCGTGTTGCTGGATAAGCCGGCACGTACGCAGTTGTCGATTGTGATAGAACCCCATAACTTCCAGCAGCAGGATTTCCAGAGAAGCAATTAGGAGAACCGGTCTGGCAGGGGTACTCGTTATCACCAAGCGTTATGTCGTAGAAGATGCATCTGGAAGCTGGCGGATTTCCAGAATTTGAATCACACGCGGCGTCTCCGCTTGTCCCATATTGTTGAGTCGCGAGGCTGTACAAGATCGGCGCGGTGTTGCCCCAGCGTGATGCGGTCTTTTGGTTTATGAGCGCCTGTATACCCGCCAACAAGGGGGATGAAGCTGATGTTCCGTATGCAGTCTTCGGCAAGCCTTGGGCCCCGCACGCCGGCGACGAGCTGGAATCGCAATAGACTATATTTTCCGCAGCGAGAGAAACGTCAGGTGTGTCGCGCGCGCCGTCAGCAGGATTTCCAATAATTCCAGACTGCCAAAAGGGCTTTACAACGCCAATACCTGGCGCACCACCACCTACCAAGTTACCGTATTTAAAGCGGGAATCAATGTTTGGATCGTTGCACATGGAATTGGCCCCGTAGATGTTTGGATGGCCGCCGGCGGCGCTGTTGTACGCGCTCGCACAACTACGATTCCATGGGAGTTCGGGGATGTAAGAAAGCGCCGATCCAAAATACGCAGAGTTTGCGGAATTCCAAGCGGTACTTGTGGGACCGGCACCAAAGAATTGTGCCCCGTAAAGCTGGGTGCCGCCGACCGCAACGTTGTAGATTGTCGACGCAAACGCGTTGGCCTGAATTCCAAAGGTCCCGGGCCCTGCGGGCACCTGATACACAGTCGCACCGAGATCTCCGGAAGCTGCAAATACTGTAGTTCCTTCTACTGCCGCCTGTCTGTATGCCTCTGTGATTGCCGTGATGTACGCGGTTCCAACGCCGATGGATGTTTGATAGCTAAAGGTGATGATGTCTGGATGGCTGCCTCCCGAAGCTACTAGGCCCTGCAAAGCTAGCAATAAACCGTCCGCCCCGCTATTTGCGCATGAGACGGCCCAAACCGTCGCGGCTGGCGCAGTCGCGGTTATCATTTGCGCATCAAGCGTGGCTTCAAACTCAAAATCACCAGCAACGACTCCCGGATCCACGCAACCAGGATGCACTATCTGTAGCGGCGGCGCGGCGTATTGAGATAGCCCGTACGTCGAGCGAAATAAATCCCAGTCTGCAACATTTCCTGGGTTGGAATAACCTACCTCTGCAACGATTTGCCCTTCTCCGTGATATCCACTTTGGTACAAAGGATTAAGGTTATATACCGTCGCAATATCTGCCGGCGCAAGAAAATGGTCGTACGGATACGATGGCACGTTGCCCGTGTATGCGGGATTTGCGTGGCCACCCGTTGCGGCTCGCGTATTGCCGATTTGCACAATACCCAAAACAGCCGGCGCTAGAGCCGCTGGAATCTTAGGCTCATTTATGTTTGCGTAATGTGCCGCGCCGTCTTGCATCAAATAATGGATATCAAGCGCGAGGTGACGGCGCAATTGGCCAGCCGAAGCCGAAAAGTCAATGGCGACTCGATTGGAGAGGATCTGGTTGATCGTGAAGCCGCTGGACACTAGCCAGTCTGAGATTGCATCCAGATCCGCCTGGCTGGCTCCAAAGCGTTCTCCAAATTCCTGCGGTGAGAGCCAGCGGTGATAGTTTTCTGAATTGGGATTCGCCTGATCTTCGATAAGTCGGTTTAGATCAGCTTCTCGCTCTGCTGAGCGCCTGAGCAGTAGGATTATGTGTCCTACCGCAAAATCGTCACTGACGACACCCAGATCTTTCGCTGAGTGGATGCCGGGATGGATTGATCCCTTGAGTGCTACCCTTTCCGAATTAACGATTGGCTGCTCGATCAGCCGGCGTGCTTGCGTTGGCGACGAAGATACTGTGGTCGCAGCACCGCAAATACTCGTGAGCGAAATGAAAAGCGACAAGCCAGCGAGTCGTTTACGCATCTTCTTTCATGCTTCCCTGCCACTCCGGGTGCGCGAAATATAACCGCTAATTCTTGCACGCTAAAGTGATCTTCATCACCCTTCTCGTCATCTTAGATCACCTGCTAGCTCGGGTGAGCTAGGAACGGTTGCGTCGATTGCACTTACTCCTGCGGCAACCGAACATTATGTCTCGCGCTTCCAGAATTGACTTCGGATCAGGAACTCCGCAAGTTCTGCATTCAGTGTGCAAAATATCAGCCATCAATGACCTTGAACCGCTCGCGCACAATCTCCGAGCACGATGGGCTTCATGAGCCTCGTCAGCAGCCGCACAGGTCGCGGAACTTAGCGCGTCCTTGCAGATATCTTGTCGAGCTCAACCTTCAGCACGCGCGCGAGGTCGACCATTTGCTGGGTGCCAGCACCGTAGATCGTCGGGGATAGCGTGATGTTGTAGACGGCACCCGCAGCGCCAGTCGGTGCTGAAGGCGCTGGTGCGGCTGCTGAAGGTTTCGCCGGTGCGGAGCTGCTGCCCGTCGACTTCGAGTCCGATGCGGCCTGCGCGGCTGCTTGGTCGGCAATCTGTTTGAGTTTGAGCTCGTGCAGCTTGTTCGCGTTCGCGACATCGATGGCGTACTGCGCGGAGTTCAGCGCGCCCGCTTCTTCCGCAGCAGCCTTCAGGTCTGCAAGTTGCTTCGTAAATCGGTTGTTCTCGATCGCGGTGAAGTTGCCCTCCTGCTGGTTGAGCTGGTCCTCGAGGTCGGCACCCAGGCTATCTAGCTGTGCCTGCGCGGCCTTTTCCGCGTTGGTCAGGGCCTCGACCTTTGCGATAGCCGCGTCGACCGCGGAGCGCAACGGCGCGAGGTCCTGCTGCCCCAGCAGGCCAGCATCGAAGGTCCCGTCCTTGAGGCGCTGATCCAGGGCGAGGAGTTGGTCAGCAGTAAGGCCGAACTTTGAATGCACCTGGTCGAGTGACGCCGACGCGGAGTTTGCAAAGGCTTTGAAGTTCGCAGCCTGGTTCGCGAGGTCGGTCTTCTGATTCTCGATTGCGATGCGCGTTTGTTCTGTTGCCGTCTCAAGCGCCAGAAAATATTTGGAGAATCCACCCCCTCCAAAGTCGGCATCTGCCTCGCGTCGCAGGTTCTCCAGCGCGCTCGTGCTCGCCTCGGTTTGGCCAACGAACTCGCGCATGATGCCGCGGGATTCCAGGACACCTGCAACGATCTTGTCGAAGGCGCCCGCCGCCGCGGGCGAGATCGCGAGGAACTCCTGCCGCGCGCCTTCCATCGCACTGGCAAGAAATTGAGCGATGCCGCCATTCTTCTCCATTTCCAGGCCAAGGCCAGCCGATGCGACCTGCGCGCGCTCCGTAGCGCTCGTCGTGTTCGCAGTTGCCGCGCCGAGCGCCTGATAGCGTTCCTCAAGGCTCTTGCTGCTGTCTCCAACCGCGCCCAGTGACTCGGCGTACTTCTCGCCGACCGTCTGTCCCTGCGCCTGCGTCTCAGTGAACTTCTGCGTCGTCTTGTTCGCCGAGTCGAGCTGCTGCTGCGCCTTGCTGATTTTTCCGGTGTAAGCGTCAATCTTGGCGTTCTCAGCATCGAAAGCGGCGCCGAGCTTTGCAATGGCGGTCGGGTTTGCACCCAGAGCAATTGCGTTCTCCAAGGCAATCCTGATCTCGTCGGCGTCGGCGACCGCTTTGGTGCGCAACGCATCAAGCGCCGCAATCACCTTTTGAGTGGCCGTAGTGCCAGCATTGCCGATGCCGTCGAGCGACGCGCCGGCCTGTATTGCGTCGATTCTGAGGTCGGCGGTCTTGCGCGCGGCGGCACCGATGGCGATGGCGTAGTTGTCGGCGCTAATCTTGCCCGCGTTGAAAGCATCCTGCAGCGAGGCTTTGAGTGCGGCGATTTCGCCCTCGGTCTCCGCCTTGCTGAGCGCCTGCGCGAATGACAGCTGAACTTGTTCGGCTGACGCCTGGGCACTGTGCGCAATCGCATCGAACGAATCGATGATCGTCTTGCCGGCCGCCGTTACGCCAATGCCGGCCTGCTCAGCCGACAGGCCCAGCTTGAGCATGTTCTCGCGGACAGCGACTGTTTGCTCGGCAGCGTCGAATGCGGCCTTTGTAACGTTCTTGATTCCGCTCTCGACATTCGCGAACGAAGGCAGCGCGCCGTCAATCGTCGACTTGACGTTGTCAAAGCTCTCGCGCAAGTCGCGAACCTGCGAGATGACATTCGCGAACGGCCCTTTGACCTTTTCGCCGATGCCAGCAATGACGTCGTAGATTTTCGATAGCGCGTTGCCCAGCGTGCTGGTGGATGTGCTGACGATGTCGTTCGCGGTCGCGATGTAGCCGAGTATCGTCGCGGTTTTCGACAGTCCGTCGAGAGCCTTGCCGACATTCGTCGTGACTTTGTTGAACGACTGCTCAGCGCGTGCTCCGAAGGTTTCCCAATCCACGCCGGCAATGAACTTGTCGAGAGCCGCCAGGGACTGCGTTGCGAAGGTGCCGATATCGCTCTGGAGCTTCTTGAAGGTTTCCGACTTGGCCAGTTCGGACAGCTTGCCAGAGAGGACGTTGAGTTCGTCCTGGAGTGGCTGCAGGATAGGTTTGCCCAGATTCTCGGCGAGGTCGACGAAAACGTTCTTGAAGCGCGTGAGCGAGCCGTTGAGGTTCTGGTCGAGCTTCGCCGCGAGGGTCGCCGCTTGGCCGTCGGTATTGCCCAACTGCGCGGAAAACTTCGCCAGCGCTTCTGGCCCGGCTTGGCCGAACGTCTGCACGACCGAGCGTGCAACGCCGTCGAGCTTGAGCAGCGCAGAGTTCGCGAGAGGCGTCTTGTTGCCGAGCGCCTGAACCGCGGCGCCGAAGTCGCCGGAGTCGTCGCCCAGTGCCCGCAGGCTTTGCCGCAGCTCGCTGGCGGGATTCTGCAGGTCCTGGAATATCGTGCGAAGCCCGCGCAGGCTCTTCTCAGCGTCGAGCCCCCTGGACTGCAGGAAGCCCAGAACGTCGATCGTCTGAGACAGGCTGAGGCCGATGGCCTTCGCATCAGGCGCCAGTGTCGCAGCCGCGCTCGTGAGCGCACCCAAGCCGCCCGCCGCGCCGTGACTGGCAACCGCGAGCTTGTCGACGATCGCCTGAGCCTGGCTGGCCGGTTCGCCGAAAGCCTTCAGGGTCGTGGCGACTTCCTGCGCCGCTGTGGCGACGTCGACCTGCGCAATTTTTGAAAGCTGCAAAGTTGGAATCAACGCGGCGACCGCATCCTTCGCGTTCAGGCCATTCGCGGCGAGCTTTGCCAGTCCGTCTGCGGCAACCGCGCCGTCGACGTTGACCGCTCGAGCTGCCTTCTCAATCGCCTCATCCATGCCTTCGAACGAGTCGGCGGCTTCACCAGCGAGCGCCTTAACGCGCGACAGCGACGCTTCGACTTCGGATGCACCGCGGATGCCTTCGCCTACAAACTCAATGCCCTTGAGCGCGAGCTCAACGGCAGCGGCGACCGAAACCAGTTCGGCCAGGTGCTCCTTCAGGAAGCCGAAGGCGGAGCCCGCCTCCCTGGCCCGGCTCCCCGCGTCTTCCGTCGCCTTTCCAGAAGCGTTGGCCGCGGAGACGGTGGAATCGAGGTGTTGCGCTACGTCCTGCGCCTTCTGCGACAGCGTTACGTGCGCGGCGGCAAGGTTGGTTACGTCGACGCCCGACTTCTCGAGTGCGCCGGACGACTTCACCACTTCGACGCTCAGCGAGTTCTGTCGAGCGGCAAGATCCGTGAGCGCTTTGTTCGCGGCGTTCAGCGCGGCGGTCTGCTTGACGGTCGTCGGGCCAGATGCGCCGAACGAGGCGTTCAGTTCGTCGACCTTGGTCTTTGCCGCGCCTACCGCTGTGGCGGTGTCCGCGAGCTGCGCCTTGAGTTTGACGAGCGATTCGACGCCCGCCTTCTGGTCGAGGAGCGAGTTGAGCTCCGTCGTTAGAGCTCGAATCTCGGGCTCTGCATCTTTGCCTGAGCTGCCGGCATCCTTGATCGCCTTCGTCAGTTGGACGAGTCGTTCGTCGCCCAAGACGTCGATCAAAAAGCGTAGGGTCGTGTCGCGGTCAGCCATTGGCGTTCCTAGTAGGAAAATCGTGCAGGTTCAGTCCGCGCAAGTTGCGCGCTGGTTGTAGTTACTCATCGTGGCTGAGCAGCAGCATTAGCCTTCCTCCGTTATCTGGATGGCTTCCATTCGTCGCCGAATTTCGTCAGGGATAGCGTCTCCAGCAATCTCAGAGAGGGCTTCGTACACGAGGTCACGAACTGCATCCGTTACTTCGTGCAAACGGTCAGGGGCGGCTACCGATGCGGCCACTCGGCTCGGCATGGCAAGAAGCTTGGCGCGCATTGCTGAGACCAGCATTGCCCAGTGCTGCTCGATGAGAGGCGTGCGGACTACTTCGCCGCGGATCTCGGAAACCTCCAGCTCGGTCTTGTCAGCCTGGGCCCGCGTGAGGCGCGCACGGGCTTCCCGGAACTTCGCGACGTCGTCATCGCCGCCAGCGGTTTTCCCGATGAGTCGGTCCTCTAGCCAGTCGCGGAAGTCCTCAACCGGGTACTGCCCCGTTGCGTCCTGCCGCGGCGCCTTCCTTTCCGTAGTCAGCTGCCGCAGCCGTCGGGCTGAAACGCCTGCCAAAGCTGCAGCTTGGGCTTGTGTCAGAGGTTGCATAGGTAGGAAGTTCCTCGAATTGGTTGGGACTACCGGGGCACTGCGCTCGATATCACCCGCTATTTTTGAAACTGCGGCGGAAGAACCTAAGGAAATTCCAGTGCGTGTGCGTCACCGGCTTAGGCTGCATGCGTTCGAAGCTTCTCGTCCCACACTGAGACAATCTCCTCGTAGCGCGCTGCTGCTTCCTTGTGCTGCTTGATGCTTGCCACGATGGACTGGTCGCCCGGATGTCGCCTCAGCATTGCCTGATACTCCTCGACGCGGTTGTGATGGTGCTCGGCGCTCTCTGCTGCTGAGCGTGCCGACTGCAATGCGAACGCTGGGTCGAATGGGTGGGCTTCCTGCACAGCGTTGGCGGTTGCGATTGCTTCGGCCACTTCAGCTGGACCAGTGCGGAGACGTGCCGCGGCGCGCTCGGCGCTCGTGACATGCGCTGACTCGTAGAACTGCGCGCTCGGCTGCTTGCCTGACTCGATGCATCCAGCCCTGAACTTCTCGTCGTCTCCGAAAGCCTTGGCAATCGCGTCGGGCAGTACGTTCTCAGCCAGCGACTCGACGTGCGGGCTCGCGAAGTTCTTAGCCATAGCGAGGCCGCGGCTGGGCATGTTGGCGAACACCGAACTGAGATACATCGCGCG
>Ga0207694_10004406_pt1 | contig 11001 bp, 8 predicted proteins | sample KBSC34metaG_FD_184353 | JGI IMG/M metagenome (GOLD analysis project Ga0207694, IMG submission 184353) | Corn rhizosphere microbial communities from Kellogg Biological Station, Michigan, USA - KBS C3-4 metaG (SPAdes) (version 2) | ecosystem: Host-associated > Plants > Roots > Rhizosphere > Soil...
CGCAGTCGTCGCCGATCTCGCGGCCTTCTATTATGACTACAAGAACTACCAGGCGTTCCTGTTCGTAAACTCGTCGGGTCTGGTCACGAACAGCCCGGCGACCAACTACGGCATCGAAGGCAGTCTCCAGATCAAGCCAACGGACCGGCTTCTGGTCAACCTTGGCGCGTCCATCTTCCGGCCCAAGGTGAAGAATGTCGTCACCGCACCCGCCACGGCTACCGCGCCGGCCATTGTCAAGGACACCGAGCCTGCCTTCGCGCCCCGCGAGCAGTTCTCGGCGATCGTGAGCTGGACGCCGCCCATTGCGAACGATGCGATTTCGCTGTCGGCAAATGCCAACTACACCGGGCGGTTCTTCAACAACCTGCGCAACTTCACCGGGGAAGTCACGAAGGGCTATATCCTGACCGCCGCCAATGTGGAGTGGAAGCTCACGCCCCAGTTCACCGCGGCTGCTTCGCTCGACAACATCTTCGACAAGCGGGTCAACGTGATCGGGTTCGATCTTGCGACCTTCTGCGGCTGCATGCACGAATCGTACAACCGCCCGAGGACCTGGAGAATTTCGCTGCGCTACGAACTATGAATAATACGAGCCTTGAGAGCGGGTTCGATCTGATTGAATTAGGCCGCTGCGCTTGATTCCTTGCATTCCGGGATTCTTGCGCAGCGATCTGTTCCAATCGTTTGGAAATCGCTCTAAGGTAATGAACGGGTACACCAAAGCTTGATGAGGGATACTTGTCGAGCTTTGGTCATTCCTGTTCAGGAATTCATCGATCACAGGACCTGATCGTTCATCAGATCGGTGCCCTGTGTGTGAAATACTTAAAACTTCAGAGCGACGGCGCCAATGTTAATAAGGTACCGTGCTTTGACGATTATGGTCCAGGAGACTGATCTTGCGTACGGTGACATCCTTTTGCAGAACTTGCACTGCTGGCTGCGGTACGAAACTGACTATTGACGATGAGGACCGGATCGTCAGCATTCGCGGCGACGAGAACAACGCGATGAGCCGCGGCTATGCCTGCTTCAAGGGAATTCACAGTCACGAAGCGCAATATAGCCCCGAACGCCTGCTGCATCCCCTGAAGCGCCAGCCGGACGGCACCTTCGCGCGCATCTCGATCGAGCAGGCGCTCGACGAAATCGCCGAGAAGATGAAGGTGATCATCGACCGTGACGGTCCCGAGGCGCTGGGCCTGTTCATCGGCAACGGGGCGAACTTCAATTCGGCCGCCTTCTCGATCCACTTGCCGTTCATGCAGGCGGTGGGATCGCGGCACTTTTTCACCACCAATACGCTCGACCAGTCCGCCAAGATGATTACCTATGAGCGCATGGGTTTCTGGGCAGCCGGCCCGCAGCGCTTCGATACCGCCGATGTGATGATGGTCTTCGGCAGCAACCCGCTGATCTCGCACGCATCGCTCAACTTCCTGATGTCAGACCCGGTCCGCACGATGAAGGCGGCGCGGGCGCGGGGCATGAAGCTCATCGTCATCGATCCCCGGCTGACCGAAACCGCGCGCTATGCCGACATCCATCTTCAGCCGATCCCGGGCCACGACGCCACGATCGCCGCGGGCATGATCCGCATGATCCTGGCCGAAGGCTGGGAGGACAAGGAATTCTGCGATCGCTATGTCGGCCCCGAGGGCATGGCCGCGCTGCGCGAGGCGGTCGAACCGTTCAACGAGGAGATGGTGACGCACCGCGCCGGATTGCCCGAGGGCCAGCTGCGCGCCGCCACGGAGATGTTCGCGCGCGATTCAAAGCGCGGGCCGGTTTCGACGGGGACGGGCAACAATTTCGGGCCGAACTCGAACGTCGCCCAGCATCTGGCAGACGCCATGAACGTCGTGTGCGGACGCTTCCTGCGCGAAGGGGACACCACGCTCGTCGAGATGCTCAGCCCCGAGGCGCCGATCTATCCGGAAGTGATCCCGCCCTCGCGCACCTGGGAGCATGTCCCGCCGAGCCGCATCCGCGGCGTTGGAACGCTGCTCAACCGCGAGGAAATGAGCGGAACGCTTCCCGACGAGATCCTTACTCCGGGCAAGGGACAGATCCGCGGCCTGCTGATCCAGGGCGGCAACCCCGTCGTTGCCATTCCGGGCCAGAAGAAAGTCGTTGAGGCGATGAAGTCGCTGGAACTGTCGGTGATGATCGACCCGTTCATGCACCAGACCTCGCAATATTGCGATTACATATTGCCGCCGAAAATGCCCTACGAGCGCGCGGACCTGCCGCTGACCATTCCCACCATCGTCTTCACCACCATAAACTGGATCCAGTATACGCCGGCCGCCGTGCCGCCGCCCGCGGGGTCCGAGCTGGTCGAGGACTGGCAGGTCTATACCGGCATCGCCAAGCGGCTCGGGCTGGAGATCGAATACAATCACACGACCAAGATCGACCTCGACACGGTGACCACCGACGACCTGCTCGCCATTCGCGCCGCCGACGGCCGGGTGAAGCTCGACGAGATGAAAAAATATCCGAGCGGCAATTCCTTCCCGTTCGCCTCCGAACGGGTGGCGGCGCCTCGCCCGGAAGGCACGGCCAAATTCGACGTGATGCCCGCCGACGTGAGGGGCGAGCTCGAGGAGGCGCTGGCCTATGCCATCACGCCCGACAATATTGTCAGCAAGGGCAGGAAGTTCACCCACCTCGTCAGCTCCCGCCGGATGCGCCACATGTTCAACAGCGTCGGCACGATCGGCATGCCGAGCGTCCGGGCGAGGGCGAAGTTCAATCCAGCCTATATCCATCCGGCCGACATGGCTGAGCTGGGCATAGAGAATGGCGATCACATCGAACTGGAATCCGATGTCGGCAAGATCACCGCGATCGCCGAGGCGGACGAGACGATGCGTCCGGGCGTGATCTCTATCCCGCACGGCTTTGGTCCGGCCACCGGTGAGATGGACGAGGATGGCGGGGTCTCCATCGGTGCCCTCATCGTCGCCGATGAGTTCTATCAGCGCGTCAACGCCATCCCACGGATGACCGCCATCCCCGTGAATGTCCGGCGCCTGAGCAGCAGGATTGTCGGGCACCAAACCGCAGAAGTGGAGTGAGCAACGTCTGAAAATTGGTAATGATCAGACGCAAAAATGCAGTTGGGGATCTGTCCGTTGACCAGGAACGCCATGCCGTGAAAATTGCGCCCTCCGATAGTTCGGCACAGGCCGCATCCGGTCGCCTGACAGATCCCAGTGGCCGTAGCTTCGAATATCTGCGGCTATCGCTGACGGATGTCTGCAATTTTCGCTGCACCTATTGCTTGCCCAATGGCTATCGCAAGGCGGCGGGACGGACGCCCGATCTGTCGCCTGACGAGATCGTACGGGCGGTGACGGCCTTCGCCCGGCTCGGCTTGTGGAAGGTCCGGCTGACGGGTGGGGAACCCACATTGCGCGCCGAATTCACCGAAATTGCCCGGCGCGTAGCGGCGGTGCCGGGCATTCGCCGCGTGGCGATGACCACCAACGGCTATCGCCTGGCCGATCATGCTGCGGAATGGCGAGCAGCTGGCGTAAGCGCGATCAACGTCAGCATCGATTCGCTCGATCCTGCTCGCTTCGCGGCGATCACCGGCCATGACCGGCTCGACGAGGTGCTGCGTGGCGTGGAAGCGGCCCGGGTCGCCGGGTTCGATCCGATCAAGCTGAACGCCGTGCTGATGCGGGGCGTCAACGATGACGAGTTGGAGGCGATCATCGCCTTCGTGCGTGACCATGACCTGTCGCTGCGTTTCATCGAAGTGATGCGCACGAATGACAATGCGCCTTTCTTCCAGGCCCATCATCTACCCGGTCAAACCGTGATCGACGCCTTGGCGCGGGCAGGATGGACACGCGTGGCGCGCGCGCCGGGAGCAGGCCCGGCCGTGGAATTCGCCCATTCCGACGCCAGGGGGCGGATCGGCATCATCGCCCCCTATGCGCAGGATTTCTGCGCTACCTGCAACCGGCTCCGCCTGTCGGCCGAGGGCAAGCTGCATTTGTGCCTGTTCGGCGATGGCGGACTCGACCTGCGCCCGCTCCTCCAGGACGATGCACAGATAGACGAACTGGTCGAGCGGATCGTCGCACTCACTGCGCGCAAGGCACCGTCGCACCGCCTGCACGACGGCAATAGCGGCGCCACGCCGCATCTCGCCTCGATCGGCGGCTGACCTGTCAGCCATGGCGGAACTGCACGCACCAGGCTTCGTCATGACCGTCCGGGCCAGCGATGGCGGATGGCTCGGGACAAGGTCGGGCTGATGGGGGCAGCACCGATTGGCTTCGACGAGGCCGTGGCGCGCCTGCCGGGCGTCTAAGCCCTTCTGGGCACCGAAACCGTGGCGCTGGCCGATGCGCCCGGCCGTGTGCTGGCAGAGCCGCTATACGCACGGCAGGATTCACCCGGCCAGTCGACCGCGGCGATGGACGGTTATGCGGTGTGCGACGCGACCACCGCCCCGGATCAATTGCTGCGGGTGGCGGGAGAATCCCGTGCCGGGCTCGGCTTCCCTGGCATTGTGAGCGCCGGTGAGGCGGTGCGCATCTTCACCGGTGCGCCGATGCCTGCCGGGACGGACCGCTGCATCGTGCAGGAGCACGCGATCCGCGAGGGCGGCAATGACCTCGCCCGCCCTGTTCCTGCGCCCTGCTGGCCGCGCTCCAGGGGCAGGATGCGCAGGAGCGATTACGCTGAGCGTTGCCATCGGCTGATCGATAGAGCGCGGGTGGCTCCGGGTCGGCGCCACCCGCGCATAGTCTCACTCCAAAACGGGAGCTTGCACGGACCGCCCACGTAACTGGAATTTGTGCCGAGGCCGCAAGACGGGTTGGCGGTTGGCGAGCGGTGGGTTTCGGCACAAGCGCACATTCTCAGACAGCTCCTGAGAAACGAACATTGGTCGTCTTCTTCCTGAGATGTCGAGTGCCGGCAATCCGCGATTTGACCGCCAGTTCTGTTCAGACCGTAGAACGACCTGGCGGCTTTATCGCGGAAAGCGTCGAGGTTTCTCTCTGCGGCATGGTAACCAGTCAGTGCGTTGGACAAAACGCCGCTGATCCCCAGCTCTGAATGGCCAAGTCACGCCGCTGCCATCTTCTCAAGCTTTGCGACGAAGAAGCGGTCGCTCCATAATTCCAGCGACTTTGCCTCCGCCGGGTGCAGGAAGCGTCTGACATCGTCGGCGGCGGCTTTCCAGTCGATAGTGGCTATGGCGTTCCGCAGCGTACCCTCCAACCATAGCATGTCGATCTTGAGGTCTGCCTGCCCCGCCCATGGGCCTGTCTGGATGAGGGCCGCCTGGAGATGTGTCAGATTGGGCGACACCCCGTTCGAGACGTACCAGGAAAAGTCATACCAATCCCTGCCCTTCAAATAGCCCCGACAAAGCAAGGCATGGATTTTCAGCGCGAGGTTGGAAGGCAAATCCTGATGCCGGACCTCGTAATCGGCGGGAAAATCGAGGAAGGTGCTGGCTTCGCCGGACCCAGGCGGCGGATTGGTGTCGATCTCCAGCTTGATCCTGATCGTCCTGCGACGTCTGGTGCCGGCAAAGGTCAGGTCGAGTTGACTCGCGATGGAATCATCCTTGAGCACCGCCTCTCGAACTGCTTTGTCCATCCTCTCCTTGGGCTGGGCATCGAGCTTCAATCCGAACTGCGCGAAAACCTCTACCAGAATCTTGAGATAGGGTGCCCAGTCGAACTCGGAATTCGGTGACCGGAGCATGAAATCGAGGTCTTCGGAAAATCGTGGCAGGCGGTGCAGAATGCGCAGGCTCGTGCCACCTTGGAAAAGAGCGATATCAAAAAAATCGGCACGCCAGAGCGCGTAGAGGGCGATCTCCTGCACGATCTCCTTGGTCGCATTCTCTTCCTCGATCGCGTTGGTCGCTCCATATTGGCGGAGCTTTTCCTGAATAATCTCAATCATCCAAGGGGCGTCCTTTAGCCACGCCTTTGATCGTCATAATGGCGTCTTCGAGTAAATGGATGAACGCATTGGCGGCCTTGTGCCTGTACACGGAGCGGAGTGCGGAGAAATCCTTGCGCCTGAGCGATCGCAGCCGGTCCTCGTCGATCCGCATGCCCTGGGTGAGCCAGTCTAGGCCGGACCATTGCTCCTTGCGCAGAGCGACAAGATCGATCAGCGCCCGTAAGGGCTGCGCGACAAATGCCGTGAGTTTTCCAAATTTTTCGCGATCTACGCCCGTGAGGAATTGGTATTCCCGGAGCGCGAGCGGATGAAAGCTGAATTGCCCGAGGGATGGTGTATCATAGGTAATCGTCTTGCGGCCTGGTGAAACACTTGCCGTGGTGAAAACGCCTTCGGGAATCCAGCCATGATAGGCCAAGGCAGTTTCAAACGAGATGTAGCTGCCCGGCAGGAGCGCTTGTGCCACGACAAAGGGATGGATGGCATCGTTGTTGATGCGCCGACCGAGCATATAGGTCGCCCGTTTGAGACGGATCAACGAACCGTCCTTCAGCGCCCTATGAACCAGAGCATAGCGACGAGCATCGCTGCCGCCCAGAAGCTCACGAAGCTGACCTTCGCTGAAAATCCGATCAACAAGGCTTGATTGTGTAACCTGATCAGCAAGCGCGCTCATAAAATTCCAGATACTTTCAAAGAGTGAAAGTTTCAAGAATTTCCTGAAACGGCGTAAGCGATATCTGCCTATCCAACACAGCCTCGTCGAATCACCTGCCGACCTACATGATTTTGGAGGCTTGAGGACTCACACCCCTCCGACAAAAAGTCTCAAGGTATCGAACATGGTATCGCCCTGTGATGACTCTCAAGAAATGGCGGTTTTCTGCGCCGAAATAGGCCATTTTTGAGTCCTCTTCTGCTCGAAATCCGTGGATGTCCGGGAGAGTCCGGCGACATCCAGGCTGGTCGCATGTTCCGGCTGCGGCGCTCCCAATTAAAGTCGTACTGGCGAGCTTGACCGCTGCCCGATAGCGGGCATTGAAGCAGTATGCGCGCTGGTATCTGGCGGTTGCCTTTGTTGAGCGAATGCCCAACGGAGGATCTGCGCAATTGTCATCGTGCCTTTGCGCATCAACGGTGCGGTAATTCGGGGAAGGTCAAGGCCATGCATGTCCTTGGCCCAATCGGGCATGATATCGACGGCGGATTGCATGAGCATTGCCTGCACAGGGGCAAAGGCCATTGACGGCGCCGATTGCGACAGGATCATCCGGGCAACTTCCTGCGTCCGCGGATCTGCCACTAGTTGAGGCCGAAAGGTGGCGATAAGCGCTTCGGCCTCAGCACGAGTTTCGGGAACGGGAGCGGCGCCCAGCATGCGCGCAACAAGTCCAGCCTGAGCAAAATAGGCATCCTGATCGGCCTGGGACATGGTTGGCTCACCAAAATGGATCCATGCGTCGAGAAAGCCAATGGCTTCACAGACATGCACCCACGCCAACAACTGGGGATCGCTCGCCGAATATGTCGTGCCGTCTGCCAACACGCCGGTGACATGCTGGTGGACGTGGCAGACGCGGTCTATCGCGGCTTGCGCCTCAGCCTCCTCGCCAAAGGTTGTGACCGCGATAAACCGTGCCGTGCGCCGCAAGCGGCCGAGCATGTCGTTGCGAAAGCTGCTATGATCCCATACGCCCGCCAGCGCGGCGGGATGCAGCATCTGGAGCAATAGCGCGGTAACGCCGCCGACCATCATCGTAGTGACGTCGCCATGGACCCGCCAGATCACCGAATCCGGATCATATAGCGCGTTCGCGGAGCGGATTGCCGGTGCTTCGCCCCGGGTCCGGTCATTGAAGACCGCCTGTACCCGGGCGACCAGCGCGCGGCGCATCACGTTCGACGGATGCATGGCGATAGGCCAGATCATGTTCAAACCTCCGTGTAGGCCAAGCGCGCGGGTGCCACGTTTCGCGGCTGACGGCCCGTGATAGTGCACAATGCTTCGTCGATCGTGGCATAGCGATAGATGAATCCGCTCCGCGTCGCGGCATCGGGCAACACCCGTTGACCGCTAAGCAGAAGTTCCTCGGCAAAGGCGCCCAATGCCAGGCGCAACGGCCATCCCGGGATCGGAACGATCGCGGGCCGACCAAGCGCCCGCCCGAGCGCGGCGGTAAAGTCCCGGTTGGTAACCGGACCCGGTGCGGTTGCATTGACCGGCCCCGCCAGCGATTGAGTGGCGACGGCATGAACAATCAGGCGCACCAGGTCATCGCGATGGATCCAGCTCATCCAGTGCCGTCCATTGCCGAAGCGTCCGCCGAGGCCGAATTCGAACGGTGCCAGCATCCGCGCCAGCATGCCGCCCTCGCTGGCGAGAACCAAGCCGGTGCGCAATAGGACGGTACGGACGCCGTAGGCCTGGGCCTTCGCCGCCGCGCGCTCCCAGGCGACGCAGACACGGCGCGAGAAGCACGGCGTGCCGAGGTTGGCCTCCGTCAGAATCTGATCGCCGCGCAGGCCATACCAGCCGACCGCCGAACCGCTGACCAGCACCTCAGGCTTGCATTTCAGCCGCTCGATCAGCCGCAATATGTCGTGGGTCGCAGCCAGGCGCGAGCGGACGATCTGCAGCCGCTTGGCGCGCGTCCACGGGCTGTCCGAGATCGGTTCACCGGCAAGGTTGACGATCGCGTCGAGACGCTCGTCCGCTGCGATCTCCCCGAGCGTAGTGACGATGCGGACCCGGCCAGTGCCGGCCAGCGCTACGGCCTTGTCGCGGTCGCGGGTGAGGACGGTAACCGCATGGCCAGCGCCTGCGAGCGCGGCGACCAGCCGTGACCCGACGAAGCCCGTCCCGCCGGTCACCAGTACCGCCTTGCAGCCGGTGAGGGCGCTGGCCAGTGAGGCGGCATCCTCGCGCACCAGGCGGGGGCAGCGGTGTGCGGCGGCAAGATCACGGATACCGGAAACGACGACGCCCAAGGCCGCCGCTGTGCAGAAATAGCTCATCCAGCCGTGGAAGGCAGGAACCAGCATGGTCGGCTCACCCGTTCTGTCGGCCAGCCACGGCACGAGCATTGCCAGGATCACGCCGTAATTGAGGGTGAGCAGCGTGTGCGTCACCCGCTCCGTCGCTGGGAGCTTGCGGGTGCGATCTTCCTCGACGAAGTCCCACAGGGTGATGACCAGTTCGCCAGCAAGCAGCGCCAGCAGGGCCACCCCCCAGGCACCGCGCGGCTCGCTCCACCCAAGTACGCCGAACAGCGCAGCATAGGCGAGGTTGCGCACACCGTGCAGACGCAGTTCCCCGGCTTGCCCGGGCCGCCACGCAAGCCGTTCGGTGCCCTCATGGTGGTAGATCGTGTCGAAAGCGCCCATCAGCATCTGGCCGAACAGGGCGATCCAAAAGATATTGTTCACTGCATATCTCCGGGTTGGCCGGCGGGTTGGTCGTGGAAGTGGCCGATCTGGTGGATCAGGTCGCCCAGCAGGCGATGGCGCAGCGCAAGCGTGAAGGCGAAGGTCCCGTGGCCAAGGTCCGTGTGGTCGATGGTCAGCTTACCAGGGGCGAGAAACGCGGGGAGCCGGACGCGGTAATCGCGGAGCCGGATGAAGTAATGATCGCTGGTGAAGCGGATCCCCTCGGCGCTGGCGGCGACCGTCAGCGCGATCCCGAAGCCGAGGCCGAGATATTCCTCAAGTCCGGTCGGCCCGGCAAAGCGCTTGGCGCTGTGGATGACCTGCGGAAAGCCCCGCTGCCGGCTATACATGCGGGTCCAGACCTGCCCGCCGTGCGCGCCGTCTTCTGTGACGGTGACGACGGCCGCGAGTCCGGTGTCGCGTCCAAGGGCAGCGGTGCCCCGATCAGGCGACAGAGCTGGGCGAGCAGCCATCCCGCGACCGTCATGCGGCAATGGGCCACGATGCCTGCGTAAGTCACCGACTTGCCCGGCAACAGCCTCTTGGCGAAAGCGGTTCTGCACCGCCGAGGGTAGCAGGTCCCAGCCTTCGCGCCCGAGCAGGCTGCGAAAGCGCAGGTCTTCGAGTTGGTCGCCGGGCGCGGGCAGGCGACCACCTGTGGCGCGCTTCGCGGCTGTTCCTGCAATGGCCGCCATCTCCCTGGCCTCCTGTAATTTTAGTTGTTTCTGTATTGAGAGAAATTATGGGGCAAAATTTTTTCAGCCGGATGCGGTCTTACCTCCCTTGCCGCTCCGGCCGGTGACGAACTTGAGCAGGCCGACGACTTTCGAGCCCATGCGGATCAGCGTCATGATCTGGCTGGGCGGCACGTTCAGCATCTGCTGGTACCAGCTCTCCACCGTGTTGACGAAGTCGTGCATCGACTGCAGCCGCTGGCGCACCACGGGACTGATGCGCGGATCGTCGATGCCGTCCATCGCGCCTCGGATAGCAGCGACCATCGGATCGATTTCCCGTTCCTTGCGGCCCTGCGCGACCTTGGTCGCCATCTGCCACAGGTCGGTTTCGGCCTCGTAATGGTCACGTCGGTCACCGAGGACCGGCACACGACGGACCAGTTTCCAGGCCATCAATTCTCGCAGACTGTTGGAGACGTTGGACCGCGCCATGCCCAGCTTCTCGGCCATGTCCTCGGCGGTCAGCGGACGCTCGGACAGGAACAGTAGTGCCTGGATCTGCGCAACCGAGCGGTTGACGCCCCACTGCCCGCCCATGTCGCCCCAGCGCAGCACGAACTGTTCGACGGTGTCGGGTAGTTTGTCCGAATCGATAGTTGTTTCTGTCATGACAGAAATATCTGCCGATAAGATCGCCTTGTCAATTGTGAAGTCCAGCCTTGGGTTCGATACGCCGTCTTCGGCGTTCCCCTTACCGGATCGCGAGATCTGCGGTTCGCCCTGAATAGCCCCTAGATTTCTGGACGCCTTCAATCCTATTTTTGAGGACAGGAGGTGATGATGGGGAAGCCCAATTTCAGCGATGAGTTCAAGCGTGATGCGGTGGCCCAGATCACCGAGCGCGGGTATCCGGTAGCCGAGGTCTCGCAGCGGCTAGGCGTGAGTC
>Ga0207694_10004407_pt1 | contig 11000 bp, 7 predicted proteins | sample KBSC34metaG_FD_184353 | JGI IMG/M metagenome (GOLD analysis project Ga0207694, IMG submission 184353) | Corn rhizosphere microbial communities from Kellogg Biological Station, Michigan, USA - KBS C3-4 metaG (SPAdes) (version 2) | ecosystem: Host-associated > Plants > Roots > Rhizosphere > Soil...
TGCAGCATTCCGAACTGGCAGAGACCAATCGCCTGATCCTGATCTTCATCGTGTTGCTTGCGGTCGTCATCCTCGGCATGGGCATTGCCTTCCTTGTTATCGCCGTAAAGGCGATGAAAATGGCCAAGGAACTGAGCGCGTCTGCTGAAGAGTTCAAGCAGAAGATGCTGCCGCTGCTGGATGTTGCTGCTGAGGTGGGGCGCACCAGCCGCGATCTGCTAAACGAGACCGCGCCCAAGATCAAAGTCATCACAGCGAACTTCGTGGAGACCAGCGAGACTCTTAAAGCCACCAGCCGGACGGCGAAGTCTGTGGTGGAGCATTGCGACGTAACCATTGCCGATGCCAACCTGCGCGCACAACGGCAGGTGGCACGGGTCGATGGCATGGTCACCGCTGCATTGAACACGACCGCCGAGGTAGTGGAGGCGGTGGGGCAGGGGCTGAAGGTGCCGGCGCAACGCATCGCAGTGCTGGCCGGGCAGGCACGCAACTTCGCCGAGACGTTTATCGCGAAGATCCGCGCGCGGCGGGCTGCGGCGGAAGAGTCCGCAGAGCCGCCGTTTATCTAAACCCTGATTTTGCGGCCGGTTGGTAAAATGGAAATGTGCCGCCTTCCGTCCTGAATCCTGAGACAGAACAGTCTGAAACCACGTCATCTCCGCGTCCGCGGATTGGCTTTGTCTCGCTTGGGTGTCCGAAAAACCTCGTCGACTCTGAGGTGATGATGGGGCTGCTGGATCGCGCAGGCGGCGAGCTGACGCAACGCGCTGAAGACGCAGAGATCCTCGTCGTCAACACATGCAGCTTTATCGACTCGGCAAAACAGGAGTCAGTGAATGCCATTCTGGAGATGGCGCGGCACAAGCGCGAGCATGGCGGCAAGGCGCAGCGGCTGATTGTTGCCGGATGCCTGGTGGAGCGCTATCGCGATGAGATACGCGCGAATATCCCTGAGGTAGACGCGGTTGTGGGAACCGGTGAGCTGGAGGCCATTCTCGATGCTGCTGGTCTTGCCGCACCCGCGCAGCCTGCGCCGCAGAGTGGTTCGCCGTTCAACATTCTCGTCAGCCGCGCGCCCAGTGCGGTGCATCAGCACTCGCACCCGACGGAGGTTGGCGCGCAGCTTGAGGCAGAGCACGCGCCTTCACGAGCGGAAGGTGACCTGCGCGAACGGCAGGGGCGTTTCTCGCGCGAGGCCTGGCATGGTGCAACAGCCGCTCTGCCGGAGTATCTGTACAGTGAGGATACGCCGCGCATTCTTTCTACTCCGCGTGCCAGCGCCTACATCAAGATCGCCGAGGGCTGCGACCATCCGTGCAGCTTCTGCATCATCCCGCAGCTACGGGGCAAGTTTCGCTCGCGCCGCGTGGAGTCGATCGTCGCTGAGGCGGAGCGACTGATTGCGCAGGGCGTGCGCGAGATTACGCTCATCGGGCAGGACACTACCTGCTACGGCGAAGACCTGGGCTTGAAAGACGGACTGGCCACGCTGCTGGATGCGCTGGCTGTGCTGCCGGGGCTGAAGTGGCTGCGCTTCCTGTACGCGTATCCGAACAAGATCACGACGCGGTTGCTTGAGACGATGGCGAAACACGACACCATCGCGAAGTATCTCGATGTGCCGCTGCAGCACGCGTCGCCATCTGTGCTGAAGCGCATGAAGCGCGGTGGCACTCCGGATGTCTTTCTGCGCATGATCGAGAAGGCGCGCGCAATTGTTCCCAGCATTGTTCTGCGCACCAGCTTCATCGTCGGCTTCCCGGGAGAAACAGACGATGACTTCGCGCAGCTGGAAAGCTTCATCAAGGCAGCGAAGATCGACTGGCTGGGAGTCTTCTCCTACTCGGATGAAGAGGGGGCTGCTGCGTTCGAGTTGGATGCCGCGCTGAAGGTGCCAAAGCGCACGATTGAAGCGCGCCGCCGCCGCCTGATGAAGCTGCAGCAGAAGATCAGCGCAAAGGCGAAGGCAGAGTGGGTAGGCCGCGAGGTGGACGTGCTGGTGGAGGGCGAAAGCGAGGAGACCGAGCTGCTGTGGCAGGGCCGCACTGCGCTGCACGCGCCGGAGATTGACGGCAATGTCCTCATCAACGACTTTGGTCCGCACGAGACGCTGGTGCCGGGGACCTTCTACCGTGCGCGGATCACGGGCTCGCACGACTACGACGTAGTGGCGCAGATCCTCGAATAAGCCGCATCGATGCCAGTCTTCCTACATCCAATACGAGGCGCTGCTCTCGATGCAGAGCGACCGGAGGCCATAAATGGAGATCGTGCTGATCGACCGCTTCATCGTGCCTGAGGAATCGAAGGCGAAGTTTCTGGAGGAGGTGCGGAGATCAGCCGCTGTCCTCCGGACGCTGCCCGGATACGTGGAAGGCTACGTGTACGAGAAGACAGACGGCGAGAGCCGCAACAACGTGGTCACGTCGGCCGTCTGGAAGGACGAAGAGGCGTACCAAAACGCGAAGAAGGCTGCGGCGGAGGAGTTCAAGAAGATTGGTTTCCATCCGCCGGAGATTATGAAGGCGCTGAAGGTGGAGATGGACCGCGCGATCTACCGCCGCTCAGCGTACTGATGAGACGGTTAGCGTCAGGTCTTCGACGGCGCGCACAGTTACCTGAACGCCTTTGTCTACCGGGGCTTCGCCGGGCTCGAGCGTCGCACGCCAGATCTCACCGCGCACTTCCACCTGACCTGTGGGCGAAAGTGGCGTCATGGCGACGGCGGTGTGGCCAACCATGGCCTGCGGGCCCAGGAGGCGCTTGGCACGACGCGCGCGCAACGCGACCCACGCCAGAAAGAAGCTGATTGCGCCGAAGGCAACGCCCGCACTGGCAGCCACGGAGAAGTGCACGCGCATCTCAGGGCCAGGCCCATCGACCAGCGTTGCCAGGCCAAAGACAAGGCAGAGCACTCCGGCGCTGGCCAGCACTCCGTGGCTGGCGAACTTTGCCTCCAGGGCCATCAACGCGACGGCCGCGAAGAGCAACAATACGGCTGTGTGCTGGATGGGCAGCAGGTTGAAGCCAAAGATCGCCAGCATCATCATCAGCGTGCCCAGGGCGCCGGGCACGATCGTTCCCGGCACGTTGAACTCGAGGTAGATGAGCAGGGCGCCGCAGAGCAGCAGCAGCACATCAAGGTCCGGGCTGGTGAGTCGGGTCAACAGGCGCTCGCGCATCGACGGCGGAAATGCGATGACCTCCGCATGAGAAAGCTGTGGGCTGAGCGTGGCACTCGTTCCGTTGAAGCGTTTGAACTGCCGTCCGGCAAGTGTGGCTAGCAGGCGCGCATCGTCCGGAGCGATAGCATCGATGAGATGCAGGTTGAGGGACTCAGCTTCAGAGTAAGACTTCGAGTTGCGCACAGCATCTTCAGCGGCCGCGGCATTGCGCCCACGCACGGTGACATACGAGCGCAGGAACGCAGCGGCATCGTTCTCCACCTTCTGTTTCAGTACCGGGTCCATCGTGGTCCCTTCGAGGATGGGATGCGCTGCTCCGGCGTTGGTCCCCGGGGCCATAGCGGCGACGTCCGCCGACTCCAGTAGGAAGAATCCGGCCGAACCTGCGCGGTTGCCGGCAGGTTCGATGAAGATGATGACCGGCACCTGCGAAGCTTCGATGTCCGCGACCATCTCGCGTGTGGACTCCAGCAGGCCGCCCGGCGTTCCCATCGAGATCAGGACCGCGTCTGCACGTTGCGCAGCGGCCTCATCCAGACCGCGCTTTAGATACTCCGCCGTGATGGGCTGGATGGTGTCGTGAATGGTGAGCTTCAGGACGGTGGGTGCGGCATCGGCAGCGCGTACAGGCATTGCAGGTTGCAATGCGGTCAGCGCCACGTAGATCGCAAACAACGCAGATGAAAATCTGAGAGTCGAGCGGATCACGGAGCGGGCCTCGCCTTAAACATACGCCACGGCGTGGTTACGGGACGTTTTGACCGCGCAACGCGAGGGCCTGCTTCATTCCCAGAGCGGCTGCGTTCGCCGGCTCAATCTTCAGCGCGTTGGCAACATCGGCTGCCGAGGCCGCGAGCTGATTTGCTGCTAGATCAACCCGTGCCAGCACCAGGTCTGCATCCACATTGGGCGCAATCTTCAGAGAGGCCTGTGCCTCTATGCGCGCCTCGTCGGTTGCGCCAGTGCGCTCACGCACCTGGGCCAGACCTGCATGCGCGGCGGCATTTTGCTGGTCGGCGCCGAGCGCTGACTGGAACTCCTGCTCGGCTTCAGGCATCAGCCCCTGCGCCAGATAGCCGTTACCCAGCTTTGTATATTCGATGGCTCGCTCACGCGGCTGCAGCGCCTCCATCTGAATGGCGCGCATCTGGTCCAACTGGAAGGCGATCTGCCGCACTGAAGCCTCGGCCCATGTGCGCCGGATGCGCGTGGTGGGGCTGAAGCCGTCGGCGTAGAGCACGGTCTTCCAGTTTGCCGTGGAACCGTGTAGCGACAGGAGCCGCGATTCCAACTCCTTGGCTTCGCTATCGTCAGCGTGCAATTTCAGAGCTGCCTGCACCTCATGCAGCGCGCTGGAGATGTCGTTGCGTCCAAGCAGTGCGACTGCCAGGTTAAGGTGATAATCCGCGTCATTCGGGTCGGTAGTAATCACCTGCTGGAAGAGTGCGACGGAATCCTTGCCTTGCCGGCTGGCAGCCACACCTTGGTTATTGACGACCTCGGGCAGCGGGAGCCGCGTTGCAACAAATGCAAATGCCTTTTCCGCCTCAGCATATTTTGCGGAGTTGAAGCGCGCGAGACCGCCGTAGAAGCTGGCCTCGAGCGCGAGCCGGTCATTCGCGGGCACCTTCGCCAGCGTGGCCGCGGCCTCGTCGTACTCGCGCGCGGCATATTGTTCTTTGCCCAGGGCCAATAATACCGGCGTGTAGCCCGGCGCAGCGGCTGCTGCATCCTGCAGTCGCTTCAGGCGCTCTTCGGCGGTTGGTGCGGAGATGCCGCGTATGTAGTTCTCAAATGCGCTGAGCGCTACTCCGCCAGATGCGGCAAGAAACGTCTGCTCCGCGACGGCGAAGTGCGGCGCCATGCGGCGCGCGAGACGCCATGCCAAGGCGTTCTCCACGTCAAACAGTTTGGGCAGCTCGCCTGAACCGGTGATGGGCTGCGACATGCGCAGCTGGTTTACCTCCAGCACCTGTGCCTGTACATCGATGCGCGCGGCGGAGGTGCCGGGGTTAGCAATGTTGTAGCTGCCGACGATGATGTAATCCGCGTCGAGCTGTTGCGCAATACGAATCGCCGTGGCGCGACTGGGCTTGAAGTCTTCGGGCAGACCCAAATGGTCCATGGCATATTGCCGGTCGTCGCGCCCGATGGTGAGGAAGCCGGCGGAGTTCATGCGTTGACCCAGCGTCCATGGGAACGAATCGCCGATCCAGCTGAGGTTCGGCTGGCCGCTCCGGTTCTCAAAGGGGAGAACCAGCACCAGCTTGCCGCCATGCTGGCGGATATCGGCGGCAGAGGATGGAGCATCGTCTGTCGCGGAGGCGGGCACGGTTTGCGCGAGCAGCGGAGACGACGCGCAGATCGCGACTATGAGCGTTGCTACCGCACAGCGAGTGCGAAGGAGATATCTCACCACGCCTGTGATTATAGAAGCCGGAACGATCACCGGATGCGCAGGCTCGCGTCCCTTACGCGAGGAAAGCGAAGTACCGCGACCCACTCGCCGTGCTGTTCCTGCTCCCATGCGACATCGCCATGCAGCATGGCGGCAATTTCATGAGGACGGAGGTCGTCATGGAACTCGAAGTAGCGGCGATCGGCAGCGGAAGATCCGTTGGGCAGAGGCAGACGGGCGGCGGGCGCCAGCTTGGTGGAGAAGACCAACGCCGTGTCGTATTCACCGGGATTTGCGGCCGCCTTCGCGACCTCATCCAGCGTGAAATTGCTGACTGTGTATACCTTCAGCGGCTGCCTCGTATAGCCCAGCTCGGGTCGCGAGAGCTCTCCAGAGGCCGGCCATGCGGTGAGCACAGTAGCTTGTGGCCATCGGCGGGCGATCAAGTCGACTGCGCGCTGATGCAGTACGACATAGTCGCGATAGGCGAGGTTGTCTTCCGGGGCGAAGGTATACGGCGGGTTGATCCAGAGCCCGGCAAGAAACGCCAGGGCGCTAAATCCAGCGAACCATCCCCATGCGCGAAAGTGCAGTTGCCATTCTGCTACGCAAAGCAGAAGCACCAGCGGATACATGGGCAGCAGATAACGCGTGAGCAGCGCGCCGCCCAGCACGGAGTAGGCGATCCAGTTTGCCAGCAGCATGACCGCGAAGGTCTCAAGGACGATGCGCGGAAGCCGCGCACGGCCCGCGATGGCCGGCGCGAACCATGCCGCCGCGGCGCACGCGACCGGCACAAACATATTCATGTGCAGCGTAAGGTGCAGCAGGCGATGGTACAGGGCGAGTCCGATGCGCAGCGCGCTGAGATTGTTGGTGGCGTTGTAACGCAGAAACCCCGGATCTCCGAAGGCATAGCCGGTGCGGTGATGACTGTAGGCGTACCACGCAGCGAGCGGTAGAGCAGGGAAGAGCAGTGCGCCGATCCAGCGCAGGTGAGCACGGCCTTCGGGCACGATGCCTGCGGCGAGTTGTTTGTTTCGCGCCCGGCGCTCCCGCATCCACAACACTGTCTCCCATGCGGCCAGAATGAAGGGAATGATCAGGGCAGTCTCTTTTGACAGCGCGCCGAGAGAGAAAAAGATTGCGGTGCCGATTGCGATCGATGGCTGTTCGAGTTCCTGGTCTTGAGTGCGAGCGAGTGACTCAATATAGAGAGCAAGTCCCCAGAGAGCAAATGCAGTGGAGAAGATATCGGCGTGAGCGAGAGTGCTCTGCGCAAACCACACGGGATACAAGCCGGTGAGTATGCTGACAGCTGCGGCAGCGCGAGCTCCCACAAGGCCGCGCACCATACGATATACCGCCAGCAACGCTGCTGCAGAGATCATGCAGACCAATGTGCGGGTGCAGCTGGGTGCGAATCCGCAGATGTGCCACCATGCCGCGAGCAGGACCGAGGGCAGCGGTGGATGCGCATTTGCCGCGGTTGTAACCGGGATGAGAGTGCCGAGGTGGTAGAAGTCCCACGCTGCGGGAATGTAGTAGCCGGCCTCGTCCCAGAAGTAGGGGAGGCGCAACAGGGTGAGGTGTGAGAGAAACACCGCCGCGAAGAAGACCGGATACAGCTGCCAAAACGGCAGTGCTTTAGTTTCGCGATGCCTTGCCTTCAAATTCACCGGTTAGTTCACGGGGCCGGGGGCGAACTGCGGCTCCAGCGCCAGTGTGCCGAAGGCCTGCTCATACTGGGCCAAGTTATGGTTCAGCACATTAGCCAGCGCCTTGGCCTGCTGCGGACTGAGATAGATGCCCTGGAAGTTGTCGATCTCGACCTTCTCCGGTGACTCCTGGTGCATAGTGCCGAAGACGAGAAAGAAGTCCCAGACACTCATGCGGACCTGCACACTGTTGGCGTAGCTCTCGCGGTAGTTCTCGCTCTGCCGCGCGATGACCGCGGGCGCTTCATTAGGCTTGATGGGCTGGCTCATAAAAAGTGGCCTCGATTCGGTCCGCGCTTCCTGCATCCTGCTTGCCCCTGACGCGTCGTATCCGCCATAGTTTCGTGCAGAAAAAGAGATGGTGCGAAAGGGGGGACTTGAACCCCCATGGGTTACCCCGCCAGCTCCTAAGGCTGGTGCGTCTGCCAATTTCGCCACTTTCGCATGGTGTTGCGCGGCTACTTCAAGTGTACCGCGCGAGGAGAATCGCGCGGACTATCGGCTGATCTCGCGTCCGCGCAACATTGTTCTCTGGAGCTTTCCGTCGGGGCCGAAGATGTTGAAGCTGGCCTGCTGGCCGACCTGGATTTCGGCGAGCGTGTTCATGCCCAGCATCTGCGCTGGATTGCGGCTGGCGGCGTGCGTCGCAGCGGAAAGCGGCGCGCCGGTGAACTGCTGAAGGTTGGCGACTGCCTGGTCCATAGTGAGGACGGAGCCGGCGAGGGTCTGTTTGCCGGAGGCAAGATCGCTCTTCAACAGGCAGCGACCGTCGGCGACTGTGACCTCCAGTGCGCCGAGCATGTAGTCGCCGTCGGGCATGCCGGTGGCGGAGATGCCATCGGTGACAAGGATCGCGCGGGTCTCGCTTTTTGCGTGCCACCAGAGCCGCACGAACTCCGGCGCGACGTGGATGCCGTCGCAGATGAGCTCGGCGTAGAGATCGCGCTCATCGAGCACAGCGCCTGCAATTCCCGGCTCGCGATGGTCGAGCTTGCGCATGGCGTTGAAGGTGTGGGTCGCGCTCGCTGCTCCGGCGCGAATGCCTGCGCGGGCTTCGGAGGCTGTTGCATCCGAGTGACCGATGCTGACGCGCACGCCTTGTGCGCTTGCATGGGCGATGAGCTCAGGGGCGTACTCTGTCTCGGGAGCAATGGTCATCAGTTTGATATGTCCGCTTGCTGCGGCGTGAAAGCGTTCGAAGAGTTCGATGGAAGGCCGCTGAATCTCGCTCGCCGGATGTACTCCGCGCTTTGCGTGCGAGAGGAACGGGCCTTCGAGGTGGATGCCGACGGGCTTCGCGCCTGCGCAATCGCGCGCTGCTGCGTCGATGGCATAAGCGATACCCTCCAGCGTGCGCAATGTTGCGCCGATCGGGGCCGTCACGGTCGTGGCAAGGTAGTGGCCGACGCCGTGTACCGCGAGAAAATCTCCCACGCGCTTAATCGCTGCGCGTGATCCATCCATCACATCCGCACCGCCAGCGCCGTGTACATGAACATCGAAGAATGATGGAGCGATGGTTGTGGTCTCGCTAGCGCTGGCCGCATCCGGCTCAATCAACGTGATGATGCCATCTGCATTGATGGTGAGGCGCGGCCGCTCGATAATGCCCTCAGCTGTGATCAGCTGGCGCGCTGTGATCTCACGCAAGCTCATGGCGCTGCTACCGAAGGCGCTGCCACTGCCGCGGACGGAATGCTGAGTTCATCCGCGCTGGGCAGCGTCTTGGAGTCAGCCCACTGTCTCTGCGCGCTGTGTACCTTGTCCGCTCGCGCGATCCAGAGTTGCGCCGCAGCGTCATATTGTTCCAGCACATTGCGCAGCCAGTAGGGACGGTTGGATTTGAGCCAGGCCGCCTCATACAGATCGCGCATCTGTGTATAGCCGTTGCGAAGGTCCTGCGCGCGGCCGTTGATGCCGTTGATGTCCGCCAATTCGCGACTGACCTGTGCCTTTACTTTCTTGTCGGGACTCAGCGCGTCGGCTTGTGCGCGGGCATAGCCCTGTGCGATCTCATCTGCCAGTTGGAACTTCAACCCGATGAAGTCCATGCGGCGCGCGCCCAGTTCCAAGGCATCGATGGCGTCTGTCTCACGCAGGCCATTCGATGTACGGGCCTTGGCGATCAGCGTCAGGGCGGCTTCGGCGTGCATGCGGAGATCGTGCACGTAGGGCCGTGCCTGTGCGGCGATCTTCTGCCCGTCCTTCGACCATGGATCGAGCCAGAAGATATTGTTGGTGGCGTCGCCCACCTTGGCCTGGTCCTTCAGCACAGCGTGCGCGGCCATCAGTTCTTTCTGTGCCTGATCCAGCGAGCCGGTTGCATCGCCGTGGAAGACCGGCCCATATGCGCTCTGAAACTGCGCGATCTCATCTTCCGATGCCTGCTGCCATGCGCATGCTGCGCCAAACAGAATGCCGTACCAGTCCTGGTTGATTAGGCCTTCGCCGTCATCGTTCCAGATAGTGTTGAGCTGGCCGGTCGATCCCAGCTTCTGTCCGTCGCGCGTGAACTGCTGAATGTTGAGCAGACCCATGCCGTAGTTCGGATAGACCACGCGGAAGTTGTGCACGCTGGGCGCAACCCAGGTCTCAAAGCCGGCCTGCGTGAAGGGCGTCAGCAGCTTAGCGAAGCCGCGCGGCTCCGGGTTGTAGCCCCAAGCGATGGCGATGGTCTGGTCCTTGAAACCCTGCGGCAGCGTCTTGAGCAACTGCGGCGAGTCTTGGGCGATGTCGCCCCAGAAGAGCAGCCGCCGATTCAACGGCTTCAGCGTGGTTGCGATCTGCTGCATGAAGTCGAGATACACGGGTGCGAGGCCGCGCGCGTCGACATCTGATTTGGTTTGCCCTACACCGAGGTCTACGGTCTCATCCGCGCCGATGTGCAGGAACGGGCTTGGATAGAGCGCGGCCAGTTCGGTGAACTCCTGCTTGATGAGAGCCAGCGAGCCTGCCTGCCCCGGCGCCAGCACTGCGCCATGTGGCGTCTCGGCGAGCGGCTGGTACTGCTCCCAGAGGAGCGCGTTGTGCAGATGCCCGAATGCCTCCTGCTCCGGCACCACAGTCATGTGATACTGCTTCGCGTAGGTCACCAACTCCTGCGCCTCGCCCGCAGTGATACTGCCTCCGGGCGGTGCAATCAGCGGCTGCGACGCGTACTGCATGGTGTGCTCGAAGTACGGCGAGTAGAGGTTCACCTTATACGCCGCCAGCGTCCGCACGAGCTTCTTCTGGAACTCGAGCGTGGTGACTGGCCCGCGCGAGAGGTCATCCTGCAGGCCGCGATACTTCATCGCCGGCCAGTCACGGGCCTTCACCGTGTGCAGAACTGCGTTCGCTCCATAGCCGGTCACTAATTGCTTCACGGTCTGCAGCGCGTAGAAGATGCCGGCGCCACTTGCCGCGGTCACGGCGATGCCATGCCCGTCCGGACTGATGGCGTAGCCCTCGGGCTGCATCTCGGCGGGCATCTCGGAGGTCTCTCCCGGTTGTGTCGCGGAATCTCTATAGATAGGCTGGGCGATTGCCGTGCCATAGCGCACCACCAGCACGTGCACGGGAGCGTTGGGGGTAATAGCGACGCCGTCTGCCGCGAGCCACTGCTTCAGGTCATCGATGGCGAACTGGTCCTCCGCCCCACAGGGGGCGGCGCAGTTTATTTCAATCTGCCCGCGCAACGGCTCGGTGCCAGAGACC
>Ga0207694_10004413_pt1 | contig 10995 bp, 13 predicted proteins | sample KBSC34metaG_FD_184353 | JGI IMG/M metagenome (GOLD analysis project Ga0207694, IMG submission 184353) | Corn rhizosphere microbial communities from Kellogg Biological Station, Michigan, USA - KBS C3-4 metaG (SPAdes) (version 2) | ecosystem: Host-associated > Plants > Roots > Rhizosphere > Soil...
GGCATCTTCGTCTGTAGTAAGATTTTTCATAGGATTGAACTGATCATTCACATGACCGCATTTGGCACATTCAAACACTTGGATCGGGGCTATGATATCTCTCGGAGCACCTGTTAAAAATCTTGATGCCTGACGAAGAAAAACTGCTTCTCTAAATACATTGTGGCTGCAGCTTTCGCAAACTATACCAATAGTTTTTGAAATATCTATTCCTTGTTGATTTGCTGGATTCATTTTAGTTTGAATTTATCTATCAAGTTTTTAAGTTGAATAATAGTTTCTTCTCTATCATCAATATAAATAATCATTTCTTTATCCAATATTTGTATTACATCATTAATAGCAGCATTATAAGATTTTTTTGCTAGACGTATCAAATCTTGATAATCTGTCTGCTGCAATTCATTTATAAAATCAAATAGATTTGTCATTAATATTAATTAATTAATTCCGGTTGAGCATTATTTTTTTCCATTAGTTCCATGACGTGATTCAAACCTTCTTGATCGGATTTTACTACAAACACTGCTTCTTTGTTTTCAATATCGATAAAGAAATTAATAAAAGGCATATCCAATCGAACTTCTACACTATCACCTAAATCATAAATCTTTCCTGCAGTCATATTGACATTGATATCCTCTTCTGGAAGAGTGTTCAGGAAGGATCTGAATTCTAATAGATTCATTTGATATTAATTATATTGTCAAATGCGTCATCTTCAGTTTTAATTGCATCGAAAGTTATAAGTTGGTAATCATCATTCATAATACCATTCTCATCAACAGTTCCGATGCCTCTAGGACGAAAAACATTTTTATCTAATTCCTTTTTAAGTTCAACGCCTTTAAATGTTTCCAATATAGAAACTTCTGCTTTTAATGAATCTCCATCGACATATGCTTTTGTAATAACATGAGATGCGTTACTAAGATTAACTACAGCATCGTATTTATCGGGATAGCCAAATTCACCATATAATGGTTGACCATTATTTATTTGATCAGCTATTTTATAAAGCAATTCCTTTGGATATATACGCCCATTTAGATTTGGAATATCACTAGACATCAATAATGTTACTGTCATTTAATATTAATTATATTGTGAATAACTTTCATGAAAGTGATCTCTCGATCAGGAACGAAATTAGATTCGTATTCTCCTTCAGCCAGATAAAGACAAGTCTCACCTAAAGATGTGGTGAACTCTTCTAGACGTTCATACATAACTTTGTATACATCGGTGAAGTCTGTAAGACTATTATCAGCAACAAGTTGACGAATCGTTTTGAACTTCTCCTTAGACTTACCTTTCAATACTTCTATAATCTCATCGATGTAATCTGACGAAGACATGTCTTGTGGAACAACTAGCTTACCCGTGTACGATGCAGCTTGGATGACATTCACACATTTGCGTATATCCGGAAAGCATTTATTGATAATTGGAACAATATCCTGAATATCGTATTCGATCTTTTCTGTTTCCAAGATCGTGCATAGATATTCTGCAATTCCAGCTTTGTCTGGTGGAATAACGTGAAACTTCTCACACCTGGATTGCAGGGCAGGTATAAGCTTGCCAAGAGCATTCACTGTAAATATGAATCGAGTATTTCTACTGTACGATTCTATGATATTCAACAGAGCCTGTTGAGCCGGTGGAGTGAAGTTCTGACAATCATCCAGCACTACGATCTTAATAGGCTTAAATACTGCAGCCGTAACAAAAGATTTGATCTTATCTCTAACCGTATCTATCCCGTTCTCATCAGAACCGTTCAGATACAAACTCATGCAATCCACTTTATTAATCAGGATCCTCGCTAGGGTGGTCTTACCCGTTCCCGTCTTGCCGTGAAAAATCAGATGTTGAAGATCGTTCGTATTAACACAAGTGGCAACATACTCCTTAAACTTCTCATCTCCTATATAGGTCTCGAGAGAGTTTGGTCGATATTTTTCGCACCATAACGTATGTTCATTTTTCTTGATCATCGGGATTTATTGGATTTAAAAACGGGACTTACATGAATTGACTTAAATCATCTTGCGCTTCACCGCCTTCGGTCTTATCCTTCTCGAGGTATATAACACTCTCCGTGGTAAGAATAATACCGGCGACAGATGCTGCATTCTCGATAGCATTACGAGTTACCTTAGTTGGATCCAGCACTCCGCTCTCCAAGAAATTTTCATATTCTTCGGTTTTGACATTATAACCATTCCAAACATTATCGTCTGCCAACTGATTGGATTTGATATTAGTGAGAATTTCATAGTGATTCTCTTTACCAGCGTTTTGTAGAATCCTTTTAAAAGGTCCTTCTAAGGCTTTCATTACGATATTAAACCCTGTATCATAACTATCTGAATCAGTAGATTGAAAGTTTTTAAGGTTTTCTATTGCGTTTATAAGAGCTATACCACCACCAGGTAAGATACCTTCTTCGATAGCAGCTTTCGTAGCATGTAAAGCATCATCTACCCTGTCTTTCTTTTCTTTGAGCTCGACTTCACTGTTAGCTCCCACATGAATAATAGAAACTCCTCCAACCAATTTCGCCAACCTTTGCTGCAATTGTTCTGTTTCATATTTGGAAGTTGAATTATCGATCTGTGTTTTGAGTTCTTCCAGTCGTTTACCAATAGCTTCCGTATCTCCCTTACCATCTACGATGGTAGTTGAGTCTTTTCCTACAGTAATCAGACGAGCTTTACCAAGAACTTCATCTATTCTATCCTTGGGAAATTTGAGAAGATTATCTCCCTTTCCTTTAGATATGACAATACCTCCGGTAAGGATTGCAATATCTTCTAAAATATGATCCCGACGTTCGCCAAATTGAGGAGCTTTAATGGCTGCTACTTTAATAGCACCTCTTGATTTATTGATAATAAGTGTAGCTAGAGCTTCATGATCGACATCTGCCGCTACGATAAGTAGCGATTCTCCTGCTGTAGAAATCTTTTCCAGGAATGGAAGAAGCTCCTTAGCCTGGGTAAAATTATCACCACATATTAAAACACGGGGCTTTTCGAGAATAGCCTGCATGGTATTATTGTCGGTGACGAAATAAGGAGATTTATATCCACGATCCAACGACATACCTTCCACACTCTCCAGATACATTTCTCCCGTCTTGGATTCCTCAATGGTAACAATACCATCCTGGCCTACTTTAAGTAAAGCTTCTGTAATGATCTTTCCAATTTCCTTATCGCTATTTGCACTAATTGTCGCAACCTGTTGTATTTGCTCATTGGATGAAATTTCTTTAGATATACTGCGTAGATAATCTACTACAATCTTAACGGCATCGTCGATACCTTTCTTCACCTCAACAGGATTCATCCCCTGACGGATACTCTTAATACCCTCTTGCACGATGATAGAAGCTAGTAACGTAGATGTGGTAGTACCATCGCCAGCCTTATCCGCCGATTTATTAGCAACCTGCTTCAAGAGTTGAACAGCCATATTGGAAATAGGATCTTCAATCTTCTTTAGGCTATTGGCAACGGTCACACCATCTTTAGTAATACGAATCGTGCCATCTTCATTCTCAATCAGGACATTACGTCCTGCAGGGCCTAATGTACTAGATACCGCTTCATTAATAATTTTAATACCTTCGAGTAACTTGTCTTTTGATTGTTGTCCAGATAATGTTTTGTTAATCATATTTGTGGTTCATTTTCATCTTCAAGATGTCCTAAAATTTCAATTTCTTTTGTGATGTAATAATCTTCTCCATCTAGAGTATACACCGTAACGCCAAACTTCGGGAGAATAACTTCATCACCAACTTTCATAGTTGTGGGAATCCAAACACCTGTTATGGAATATGTCCCTGGTCCTATGGAAACGATGATACCTACTTCAGGCTTTTCTTTGCCAGTATCAGGAACTACCAAGTTTCCGTACATTTCTGTGGACTTCTCTGTAGGCTTTATTACTACTTTGTCAAAATCTGCTACTATTTTTTTACTCATATCTGTTTTAATAATTCGATTTGATATTTTAGATTATTCTTTATACTTTCTCTAACTTTGTCTTTAAAGGAATCATCATTTATCAATTCTCCACCTTTATTTTTCCAACCGGAATACCATTGACCCTTTTCTTTAGATCCAATTGAATAATCTATTATGATAATAGGTTCGTCCTTTTTATTTAATTTATACTCATCTGTATCAATCATACCAAATAAACCTATTGATCCACCGTCTCTATATTTCTCGAGTCTATTTATTCTTATTAAATCCATTGTTATATTTTAAACTTCATCTAATTCAACTAAATAATATATTACACGATCCGTACCACCATATACGGTGATTTGCATAAATCCTGTGCCTCCGACATCAGCTATCTCAAGTAGACTATCAGAAAGATCAGGGTTGTTTTTAAGTATTTCGAAGAGTGCTTCGCCGGAAAAAGCCATCTTCCGGAGAGGAAGATGATCATCGGTAGTCTTTTTAAAAGATATCTTATTAGCATAAGACTCCTTATTACCAACTGTGAATTTAATTTCCTTGGCAACTTCTACCGTAAAACGATCAATGGATCCTACAGCTTTAAAAGCTTTTGTAAATTGATCCTTGAATTCTTTATCGATAGGAAGGGTTAATTCATATGCTGTTGGAGATTCTACATCCGGAGGCTGTGGTATCTTGGATGTATCTGCCAGGCTGAACGATGCTTCATAAATTCCATCAGTAACATTCATCTTCATCCAGATACCATGCTCTTTTTCGAAAGAGATATCAATCTCCTCGCCCATGATGGATAATAACTTAATAAGAGAAGAGGTGCTAAATATAGCAATCTCTTCTGGAAGTGTCATGGAATCTCCTACTTCTATAAAAGGAAACTCTATTTCACCTGCTGTGAAATTGGATTGAGATAAGAATTTGATCTTGACCTTATCTTCGGTTACAATCCATTTTACGGATTCAACGAGACCTGAAAGATGATATCTATTTATGTGAGCTAGTAGATCGGATTTAAGCATTTAGTTTAGTATGAACTTTTGTTATAACAGATAATGAAGCAGACTGATATTGATTAAATACAATCTTCCCGTTACAGCTTTAGCAGTGCTTTTTGTAGCAGATGTCTTTTTGATTAAGTTAGTTTGCTTGCTGGTGAACATCTTGTTTGATTTAAGAATACAAAGATACGAAGTCTATCTTAGACTACCAAATTTATTTTAATTAATTTTTGAATTTAAAAAATTTCGTAGTATTGCGGTTGAAGTTGATTTCTCCCCAGGAAAGATTCTCATAGATCTTCTCCAGCTTTTTGACAAGTACCGAGGAGAACATCTTCTGACGATCCATGTATTTTTCTATATAGTCCATCACCTCTTTCGGACTGTCATATGGATTAAAGGCGAGAGATTCTATCTTATATGGATTGTCTTTAAGATATATCCAACGGATCTTGTCACCTATCTGTAAAACAGGATGTTTCTTATCCAGTTCTTTGAAACGAAGTAAATCATTATAATATATACCAGCTTTGATATGCACTGGTGTTTTAGGCATGATTTCTGAAAATATCGTACCTTTTTTTGGTCTGGAACGAATATATCCACGGAGATCCTTATTAATACCTACCGGCTTCGCCACATCTGCGAGTGGTAACGTCTTGAATTTTTCCCGGAAATCAAGTATCTGGGAATCTATATGAGCTTTTTTCTTATCAAATAGTATATCTTTGACCAGTCCCTGGGTGAAAGTACGGAACAAAGGTGGAAAAGATGATTTCATAAAGTCAAGTCCTTTGAAATCGAACTTATCTTCTCCTTCCATACGGACACCTTCCTTATCAAATATATATTGCGCGTATTGTTTCTTTACGGATACATATAACTTCTTACCGATTGTCTCGGATTTGGTCTTAAGACGGTTATGATTACTATTGAATCTTTCCTTGGAGAAAGTTATATAGTGTTCATTTATGATATCAGCAAGGGTCTTGAAAGTATTTCTCAACAATTCTACGATCTTTTCATCATCATTGGGATCAACTTCATTATATTTTAATATACTATCGGCTTCAATGTACATGGAATCCGTATCACTCATGATAACCTTGTCTTCTACATGCGAATTATTTTCATCAAAGATATCATGTATAAGCTGATTAGCATAGTCGGCCGATTGCATGATAGTAAGGCGACCTGCTGCAGTAATAGCAGATGCCAGATAATCCTTTCCATCACCATATCGGAATGATTTCAATCCCAATACACCATAGATGGAATTCAAGAATACTTTCATGACCTGTTGATATCTATCATACAACTCATATGCGTTCTTATCACCTTTCTTCCCAGCTTCAATCATCATTGTTTTGAACTCCTTACGTTTCTTGAACCAATGGTTCATAACCTCTGCCAAGATAGATTCAAACCTAGAATCGAATACAACACCATTAGGAGCTATTAGAGCGTCGTTTTCTTCGATCATATCTATCAGATCACCCAATCTGATCTCCGAAATACGGCCTTCTAAATTGATTATAGATATATTCTCATCCTGATCCTTCTCCTTCATGTCTGCCAGGTTCCAGGTATCGTCAAAAGGATCTAAAACCATGATCTTAAATAGGAAAGTTTCGATGCCTATATTAAGCTCAATTCCCAAACTGGGATATAGTGACTCTAAATCCAGATCACCATTCCATCCATATAATCCTGGAATAGGGTCCTTGACATATGCTCCGGCGAATTTATCTTCTTCCGTTTCCTTACCAAATGCAGCTTTGAGTTCCGGATGCATGGTAGTAGGTTTATTCGGAGAAACGATATCCTTACGCTTCAGATAGGTCATGATTGCACCTTCCACTACTCTCGCAGACTGATAAACGTAATGATATGGTACATGAGCCATATGACATACCATAACAGCAAGATCAATAAATCGTTTCTTCTTATCGATATCAACTAGAAGAACTACGTCATTGACATTATATTCTATAAATTTTTCTGGATCATCTCTAAACAAGTTATCAAGTGATCCTTGATAAGTTATTTTACCCCTGCCTAATTCTTTTTTGGCAATAGCGTCCAATGCATAAGAAGGTTGTTGTTTAGGAATAAACTTCTTATAAAGCCTCATGTAATCCAGGGAATTGATTCCTGCAATTTTATAAGGCATCTTTGGATCATATTCATCGTAGTAAACTAGTCGTAATGGAGAAAGACGACTAGCCTGTTCTTCACCGAGAACACGACACATACGATTGTACATATAAGGAATATCGAATCCATCACCGTTCCAGGTGATCAGGATGGTGGGATCGATAGATTCCCAGGTATCAAGTACGGATAAAAGAAGAGAACCTTCCGTCTTATGTGGCCTGACTATACGATTATCTTTCTTGGACGGCTTCATTGTACCATTATCGTCCAACACATCTACATAATATTGATCTAATTGTGCATCGTATAGTGCTACCGCAGTTATGCGAGATGGAGCGTCCTGACAATATTGGAGGTCTATTGCACCGCCCATTTCCGCTTCGATGTCAAGGAATAACTTGTTATGGAAAGACGGAACTTCGTCTAATTCTTTATAGATAGTAAGAAGGACGGAAAGATTTATATCTACATCTTTCTCGTAAATGGAGAGATCGTCTTTATCAAATTTTTCTACCGGAGATACACGTTCTCCTGTGAGAGTAAGAAATTCACCTTTCTTATCGAATTGATAACCTGTTCTTGAATATTGAAATTCATGCCAACCTTCATTATCGTCTCTGAGATAGCAGGTGCGGGTAGGATAATTGTAATATATTGCCTGGTACAATCAATAAAATATTTTTAGGTACAATTGTAATTTCTCGTATTCTTTACATTGAAGCCACTGTTCAAAAGATTGTTGACAAGTTCTTGTTCCTCCAATATCTTCGGCATATTCTTTTTCGTATTGAATAACAGCTTTATCTCTATCAGTCTGCACATTTATCTTTATAAAAGAAAGATCATCCCATTGTAGTGATAATTTTACAAGCTCTGGATCAACGTGATAATCGGGGATTGAATCATCATCAAAAGTATCCAACATATTAAAACAATTTACCATGTTTGTAGGGCCTTGTCCGGTTATAACGTTGTTTATTCTTAATGTGATATTCTAGATCAATATTCCAATCATCGGCAAATTGTACAATAGCTGATAAAGAATAATCCCACGATTGACCATCACCAGCTGCATTCACTAGCTTAGTTAATTTTCTAAGATCAGCAGAGAAGTTTTTAGTAGATCCGTAGAAATATTTACCACCATTATAACCAATATTCCATCCTACGATAAAATCGAATATTCGAATCACAACATCAGCTAGTTCTTCTCCAGTACATCCTTTAATATTATCTTTGTACCAAGAAGCAAAAGTAGAAGGATCATTATGATATTCAGGTTTAATACGATCTTCAAATGATAAATAATCCAGATGATGTTTACTTGACCTATAAGCTTCCTGACATTCGGATAGTTCATTGATCATCAACATAACCATTTCATCTTTATTTCTGTTTTCTTTATCTTCCCAAAATCCATGATCTCTTGAATTATCGAATGATTCCTGTGCATACGTATCAAATAGATATTGTGCAGTCATAACAATTTGTTTTATTTTGCTTGTGTTATTTTTTTATAATGTTCTCTAATATCTTCGTCACTAATAATTTTTTTATTTATTAAAATATCAGTGAGATCTTTTATACAAGTAGTATTGAAATGACTAAAATATGCATTCTCACCTAAGATTTTATTAAGCTTATTATGTTTCTTAACTAAGATGGAATGTCTCCAATGGAGATAGCAGAGAGCGAGAAATAGTATTCCTGTAAATATACCGAGGATTTGTATATTCATAATGATATTAGATTAAAAACAAAGGTACGGATAATACCTTAGATTACCAAATTTAATTTACTTCGCATTGCCCCCCGGCGCAAGCTGCGATAGCTCCAAAATTAACAAGATCATCTTCTTCTATTACATTAGTTAAATCGATTTCATGTAAAGTTTTCAATTTCGAATAATATTCTTCCTCTGTGATGGTTTCAAAAGGAGCCTGACTATAACTTCCTCCGTCAAATGGTAATACGGAAAGTCCATTATAATATTTTTTATTTTCCCACATCCATTCACCGACCTCTTGCCATTCTTCTGGTTTGATAGATATAGTTGCAGACACATTATGGGTATTGTCGCCTTTCTTATGTCCTGGTTCAATCCATTCAATTGCAAATTTTTTAACACGTTCAAGGAGTTCCAGTGGTGATTCTTTTCGTAATATAGCATTCTGTGGAGCTTTAATCGGAATACGAACACATAAAGTATCATGTGATCTTAAAACATCATCTTCACATATTTCCGGATGATTAATCATGAGATACTTTGCAACATCTTCATTTTTATTAAAACGAATTGTTCTCAGATAATATTCATCATGCCAGGCATGAATACCAGAAGATGTCCCTAAGACACACGAAGTGGTTCCTGATGGTTTAACACACGTAACTCTAGCCGCTTTATTAATGCCTATCAGTTCAGCTACTCTGGCATTCTCATCCATGGCTATTTTAGCAGCTTTCTTTAAATCATATTTCAATATTTCTCCAGATGCAATACCTGTCATACCTATTCCTAATAGAGAGTCTTTCTCGGTAGTTTTCTGCCAAATAGTTCTAAGATAATGGAAATCGGTATGAGCAGCTTGCAGTGTACCAAAGAATGCAGCCACACGCACTCTTTCAAATAAATCCTCTTCACTTTCGATATCAGAAACATTAACTTCACATAAATTACAGAACTGATATGGACGTAGAGCTATTTCACAACAAGGATTAGTTCCCCAATCATTGTTATTAGTAAAATAAATACCCGGTTCACCAGAACCACTTAATTCAATCTTCTTCCAAAGTATATCAAATTCTTCTTTAGTAATTTTTCTACGATCAATAACTACTGAATTATTAGCCCTTCCACGCTGTTCATTTAATTCCCACCATGCACCATACTTACAAGTAAGCATTTCTTCATCATCAAAAGAAAACAATGAAATAAGAGCAGCTCTTCTTATACCTCCGCTTAAAACAGAGTTTGCAATATGACACATTATATCATGACATTCCAACGGCGATAGTTTATCACCATTATTCTTTCTATCTAAAATCGCTTCAACATGAGTAAGACATATCTTCAATGGTTCGGGTCCGGGAGCTTTACCACCTGCTGTAATTAATTTAGCACCTTTCGGTCTAATATCACGGAAATCAAATATGGGTTTAGCCCCTTTACCGTGATATGCTTTCATAAGAGCTTTGACAGCATCAGCCCATCCCATGATGGAATCCTGAACTACATATTTTTTTACTTTATATGGCTTGATAATATCAGGCAACTGTTCTACATGATGTTTTTGTACCGAATAACCAACACCACTTCCACCTAATAACAAAAACATACCTTCGCTAAAAGCATGTAAACTATCAATGGGAAAATATGCACAATTGTATATCCTGGCAGGATTAATTTCCGCTGCTGGTCCAGCAAATTGAAGTGCTCTCATTGAAGGAAGCACTTTTTTCTGTATTATGTATTTGGAATTATTTAATATTTCTTTTTTTAAAGAAGAATGTTTTTTCATTTGCATCACTTCATATCGTGATATTATTTCATCCCATGTTTCTCGTCTTTTTAATTCAGGTATATACTTACTATATTTTGAAAATGTTGTTATATCAGATAAAATTCTGGCACCAATATCCATAATAAAATTTAATAATTGATTTAAGATAAATTCATAACCTCTCTTGGAATTATAAATATGCCGGACAGGAATCCGGCATACAGAAAAAATTAAATTTTTCTTCTCGATATATATGATATGTTATAAATCAATTTTCTTCTTCGACTTCCGCATCTAATTTTTGAAATTTTGCAAATTTATTGGCCAATTGTTTCATAG
>Ga0207694_10004418_pt1 | contig 10992 bp, 21 predicted proteins | sample KBSC34metaG_FD_184353 | JGI IMG/M metagenome (GOLD analysis project Ga0207694, IMG submission 184353) | Corn rhizosphere microbial communities from Kellogg Biological Station, Michigan, USA - KBS C3-4 metaG (SPAdes) (version 2) | ecosystem: Host-associated > Plants > Roots > Rhizosphere > Soil...
GCAACTTGGCGGCGCATCGGCACACTCCTCGATGCCTTCCCACCACAGGAATGCGCTAACTACCTCAGAAACTCGGGATATGCTTCAGCCTGAGTGAAAACGAGTCTAGGCAGACGGGGCCGATGCTTTTTGCGGAGTTTAAACTCCACGGGCGTCCTTTTTACGGCCTGACAAAACTCGCGGAGGTCATGGAGAAATAGTGGGAATCTTGCAGGGCACAGGCTCGTCAAGATGGTCATCGCGCCAGGCCACGAACAGCAGCGGCGTAGACGGATCGCGTGGCGGATTACCTTCAATTGCTCGCTCGGCATCATACTTTGCCAAGGCCTGCTCATTCGTCCAGCTCGTCCACTGGCGTAGGCTTCCTGATCACCACCAGCAGGTCATTCGCACCTGCGTAATCATGGCCAAGACGGCCAATTTCGTCTTTATGCGCTGAGATGATGACCATCTTCTGCCTGCCGCGACCTTCGATGGCCGACAGCCGCCGCTCCATATCTCGTTTCATGCCAGCGCCCCCAGCGTTTCAAGATGTCGAGGATTAGAGCCTTTGCCGCGCAGATCCGCAGGCCACGTGCTTTCATCATCCAGATCACCGCCAACGGACCAGATCCGCACGAAATCTTCATGCCGTAGATAGCGGGTGTCGGTTTCGAGCGCGCTCAATCGTCTTTCAAAGTGTCGGCTCATTTATTGCCTTTCGTTTCCAGTGCAGTGATCCGCTTTTCCAGATCGCCGGTCTCGACGATGGCCTTGTGCGCGGTCAGGAGGGCCATAACCCGCCCAGCTTCATCAGGGGTGACATCGCCGGCAGCCAGGGCATCCAGCAAAGCCGAAGAGGCAGCCACCGTATCTGCAGCGGAATTGACCGGGGGCAATGTGATCGAGATCGGTGCGTCCTTCCTGGGCGGCGCTAAACGATCGAGGCACAACCTTAGCGCGGGACCATCGCCATTAAGGGCGAGTTCGATGGCCTTGCGGGTCAGTGCATCGGCTTCACCCTCAAGGAGCGCTTCGATTGCGAGAGTGGTCTTGTGGCGTGCGCCACGGGGCTTGCCGGGATTACCGGGCTTGAACCGCGTGTCGTCCGTATTCGCGCCGTTTTTACGGGTCGATGCCATCATTTACCACCATTGCGAATTGCCCCGCACCCCTTCGCATCCACGTGCAGTCTCCGCCGACGACCCTGCGAAGAACGTCTCCGGTAGCGCGAGGCCCATCGGGTGATGGCATGACAATCTCCCGCTCGACTGCTGTATATCGCGGTGCTGGATTGACGCCCTCCAGCTTCACGACCCGACTGTGCAGCTTACTCATTCAGACCCCCAAATCGCGTTTCACTTCGCTACTGAATAGCACATTACAGTTCCCATAGAAATTTGCCGAGCGCAGGGCGTGGCCGGTTCTTAAACGGGCGGCACGCATTGCCCTTCTGAAGCGTGATGAAATCGGCCGTAACGTCCACGATCGGCCAGCCTTCCATGATGACGGCGAGCGAGTAATCCCAGGGATCAGGAGCGGCGCTCGCTTCCCATCCGAAGAGATGATGCGGCCCCCAGCCTAGATCGATGGCCTGTGCCGCCCAGCCTTCATCGGCGATCCTCACAGCATTTGCGACGATCTCCGGCCACGCATCGGGTTTCGTGATCCTTGGCGGCGGCATCATCCGCAGCTTGACCAGCCCGTCCACCACTTCTCGCGGGAGCGGCGATGATGCTATTCCTGCTATTCTTGCTATTTTTTCCGGAGAGGGGGCGGCCTCAGGAATAGCAACTTTAGCAGGAATAGCAGGCCCTGCGCTTTCGTTCCCGGCGAGCCATGCGTCCGGATCGAAATCGACAGCCCGCATATGTCAGCCCTCCCTCACTTCGAAAATGTCGCGACGACGCTTGCCGTTGACGTGGGTCCGCTGCTCCGCTTTGCGAAGCCAGCCATGATCGAGGAGGACGGCAAGGGCGCGCTGAGCAACAGACTTTTCGCGCATACTGCCGGGACCGTACTGATAGACATCGACGCTAGAGATATAGGGCCCGTCGTCGGCAGAGCGCATTGGCCAGGAAGTCTTGAGCCAATCCAGAAGGGCTTCCGCCATCCGAATATCATCGGAGACGATGCCGACTTCGGAGAGCCGAAGCGCCTCGCCCAGATACCAGCTCGCCAGCTTTATCCCGTTTGCCAAAGCGGCTTCGTCAAGTTCCGCCACATCGAGGTTGTCGATAAGCGCCAGAACACCGGCAAGGCGCGCGGCATGCTCATAGATCTTATTCGCCAACCCCCGGATTGGAACGAGGCGTCCGCCCTTGCCCTGCTCCTTTTCGACGGAATCCCGATAGGCCCACCACATGCGAGCGGCGCCAGTCGTCATCGGAAGATCGCGCGGCGCAAGTTCGCCCACCGTGCCTTCCTTGATCGGGCATGGCCGCTCCAGGATCGACAGCAGCCGCGATCCATAACGATAGACCGCCGCTTTGGCGTCTGGATCAGGATCGCGCCCGAACCGCGTCCCGGCAATACTGATTGGGGCTGCGATAAGCATGCGCGAGAACAGGCCCTGGTCGCGAAGCACCGGATCGGAAAGCCAGTTCATGGCCGCTTCCGGCTGAAGCATTAGATGCAGTGACACGCGCCGGCCAAACAGGACAGTCTTGCCATCGCCGGCACGGAGCCGCTTTACGGGCGCTCCATCCCAGAATTTCGAGAAGCCAGCGGCCGTCTTGAGGGAATGGTCCTTCGACATCCCCACGCCGCCGACGAACATGCCTCCTTCATCTGAGAAAAGACCAAGCGATGGCTGCCCGACCGCGAGATATTTCTGAATGCCCTCAATGGTCGGATCTGGAAATGATATAATCGCCTCAAGAGGCGGGACCGGTTCATTTCCGACTTCACCAAGGGCGCTTGCGATGCTGGAGCGGTTGCCACTCTTGTTATCGGCCTTCGCCTGCGAGCGCGCTGCATTCCATGCCTCCATATCATTGGCATAGTTGGCCTTCGCCTCAACCAGTCCTTCAGCCAGATTGCGCTCATGTCGCTCCAGCGCCCACCCCAGTTCATTATCAGCCGCACTCTTGCGATCACCGCTGGCCGCCACGCTGAGCAGGAAGAGGCTGAGCGGCCGAGACTGCCCGTTCGGTAGCACCACGTTAGCATGGCCCTGCACGGCAAGCGCGGCTTGGGCCAGCGCCGACTGTGCGCAGATTTCTATCGGGGCTTGGATGATGCCATGGACTGCCTCGACGGCCGGGCGGAGATGATTGCCGAGCGCTTCGAACGGGTACGGCTCCGCATCTGCAAGCGGGCGGCGAAGTGGTTGTGGCTGTTCGATGTCAATAATGTCCGCGTCATCAAGACGCGCCTTGAAAGCGGCGGTCGCCATCAGCGCCCCTCCTGTAATTCTTGATTGAAGTCCTTGAAGCCCGCCTGCGGACGAATGATCCGCGCGCTTCGCCCCTGATCCGCGAAAGACTGGCCAGCCGCTTGCGCCGATCGTTCCCCGGCATCATCCGCATCCGCGCCGATGATGACACTACGGATCGCATCCGGCAGGGCCATCGAGCGCATCATGTCGGCCCCGGCGGCGGCCCATGTCGGAATCCCGAACATGCGCTGGAGGCTCAGGGCGTCCTCCAGGCCCTCGCACACCGCCACCTCGTCATCGGCGGGCGCACAGCGGATTGCACCACCCTTAACCCGGCCAAGCGAGAACTTGACCTTCCCATCTGGTAGACCGGCCTTGCGACCGTCCTCGCTCAAGAAAATGCGCTGAATGCCGGTTGGAGAGCCATCGCCGCTGACGACCAGCGCAACGAGTGTGGGCATAGCCGGATGCCGCCCCAGTCGAAGCCGAGCGAACCGGATGCACGGCGGCACCGGCCCATCAAGGCCGCGATTGGAGAGATACAGCGCCGCTACCGTACCATCGGCGGGGACGGCTTCAGTCCATATCTTTTCCGCCTCGGGCGAGCGATTGGGTTCAGGCTCGAACTTAGCGGGATGCTGCTGGGGCACCGGGTAGGATGCTCCCGTAATCATCTCCGCCGCTTCGCGGACGCCTACGCCGGCCGTCTCGACCAAGAAATCAATTGCATCGCCATGCGCGCCGCAGCCGAAGCAGTGATAGAAGCCCTTCTCGTCATTGACGTAGAAGCTCGGCGTCTTGTCGGGGTGGAACGGGCAACAGGCCTGATATTCACGACCGAACCGCTTCAGTGCGACCGACGCCCCGATCACAGATGAGATTGCCACCGCGCGGACTGCATCGAAATCGATCGGGGGAAGCGACGGACGCTCGAAAGCCCGTGCGAAATCAGAGAAGGGATTAGTCATTGACCTCCCCCGTCATGTCCATCACCGGACCATAGAAACCAGGGCAGCGATCAACGATATGATCCGCATATTCCTGCGCCGCCTCAAAATCCGGCAGTACCATCTCCAGGTTGCGTTCGGTTTCATTCACCGGGCTTGCGAGCCGCACCGACACACGACCGTCACCCACGTTTTGCAGGGCCAGCGCCTTAGCGCCGAGCCGAATAATGTTGCTCATCACGCGGTCTCCAGTCCAAGGGCCGTAATCAGCAGGCCGGTTTCATCCTCGGTCAGCCCACCATGCCCGTGCGCGGCCATGATCAACGACTTGCGATCGGATGCTGTAGGGCAGCGACGTAGAAGGATCTGAAAGCCTTCCAGCACTTCCGCTGCGGCTAGGAAGGATTTGAATTGTGCGATCATGGCTCGCCAATCCTTCCCAGTCGGCACGGCGCATATTCGGGGAGGAGCTGAAGCGCGCGAACTACGGCCGCTTCGCGGGTGGGAAAGCGTTCGAACGCGCCCCAGCTTCCACCGGATGCGGACTCGTGGCCAATCATCCACTCATCATCGAGGGACTGCCAGACGTGGAATTGTCCGTAGCTCTCGTGACCGAACTGCGGGCGGAGGAGGATGACGCTACCCATTCGCCACCGCCGTTTCTGCCCGATCGACCACCCGGCCGCCGTAACTCAATCGCAGACCCATCGCGTTGCCACGCGCCTCGCGGTAGGTCGCGAATGTGCGGTTATCAGGCAGCCCACGGACGGGCGGCTCGATCCTGACAAAGTAGGCGCTGCCCGCGCGCAAGATTGTGTAGGTGCGGTCAGGCATGATGACGCACCCCCTTCCGCTGCTGCCGCGTACCGTAACGTTCGGCATCCAGCTTTTCTGGGTCAGGGAGGAACTTCTTGTGCTGTACCAACCAGCGCGCACGCCCGAAGTAGACCCACTCCGCAAACCGTTGCAGATCCCGTGTATCCGCGCTGCACAATGCTAATTGCTCAACAATCAGAAGCAACGGCGGGACAGATGCTGGACCATCGCCGGGCAAGGTGATCGCCGGTTGCGGTGTCCGGTGACTGTTGCTATCTTCGTCGTTGCTGCTGATTGAAGATTTGTGGGAGACCGGCATCCGCAAAGTGCCGGTCTTTCGCGTTTCAGGGCCGCGTGTACCCGCTGCTGAGAAGAACATGACCGATCACGCTGCCTCCAATTCGGAAGTAGAGTGAAAGCGCTGCTTGGCAGCGAGCCACGCCAGATAATCACCCCACCGATAGCGGACGAGGTGGCCATCTTTAATGAAGGGCTGGGCGTTAATGCCGCTAAGCCGCTCTTTGTGCAGACGGCTCGATGGCACGCGGCGAACCGCCGCCATTTCCTCGGTTGTCAGTAGATCGTCATCGTGTCGCATGCTGGTCTCCGTCGAATGTGACGGACACCCATAGAAAGCATCAGAACTGTCTGAGGAAGCGCGACAGTTCGACGCTACAGTTCGACAGTTAGACGGTTAGCGCGCGCCAGGCTTGCGACCACCCTTACCCTGCCCCGACATTAAAACTGTAATGCTCACAACCTTCGGCGGGCTTCCATATTGTTCTTTGTTCCACCGCTTTTCGACGTGGTGACTTCTGACCAGTCCTTTCCGTATGCCCTCATCGTCCAGAGAGCGTGCCACGCGGACCTCCTCGGCTTTGCGATCAATAACATCACCTGCGGGCTTCGCCTCGGCAGTCCTTTCGGTTGATCCCGCAGCGGCTCGGCAGAAATCGAGGAAAACTTCCATTACTGTCCTGTCGCCGTCCTCCCAAATTACGATAGGCTGGCCAACCATTTCCGAGCTCTGTCCGACTGCCCCGGAAATCCCGTCGAAAAACGTGGGAGGGTCTGACCATAAGTCGATGTCTTTCCAATACGACTGCGGCAGCCTTGACCATCGCCCACTCGATGGAGCCTGTACAAAAGCGCTCACCGCACCCGACGCTAGACCGGCTCCAATCCACATCCAGGCGCCTACGTCCACGTTGACAATACCTCTCAATGTCATCGCCTCGCGAATATGCGGTGCGCTGGATAGGGCCACCCAATTTTGAACCGCTTCAGCAAGCGTTACCGGTTTACCCGCATATTGCTCCGGTAAGTGAAGAAGAACATCGACCAATTCGCCCTCCGCAGGCTTGTCTCCGCATAACATGATGGAGCGGCAGGCCGGGCGGAGACCGGCCATTCGGGAGCTACCCTAGCCGCCCCACCTCATCACGCGACCCTCTCGGGCAGCGCAATTACGTTCGAACCCTTCTCTGCCTCGGCCACCAACCGGCCGAGAAAATCGGCCCAAGCCTGCAAGGCTCGCCGCTTCTCATCGGTATACGCATGCAGATTATAGACGCCCCTGATGCCCGCCGTTTCGCCGGATTTGTGATTGATGACCTTTTCCGTGACCTCGATCGGCACGCCGAGGGCTTGCATCTGCGTCGTGCCGGTGCGCCGAATATCATGCAGCCGCCACGGGCTTAGGAACACGATCTCCGGCTGCTCGCCCAACGCCTCGGCGCGCTCATCAGCCATCTTCTGAAGGATGGGCAGCATTAGCCGATCGATGCGAAGCTTGAGCTTGCTGAAGCCGGAAATGGGTGTCGTTCCGGTAGTGGTGAACACATGGCCCTTGCGTTTCCACCCGTTGCCGCCAGCTAGGTCATTCAGCACCTCAACCGCCATCGGCGTAAGGGGGACAAGATGATCCTCGCCATTCTTGGTCCGCTCTCCGTCCTGCCGCCACATGGCGTGCATCTCGGACAATTCCGACCACGGCAGCTCGGCAACCTCCGATCGCCGTTGCAACGTTAGCATCAAGAGCCGGATGAATTGCCCGAACGGCCGATCAAGCTGAAATGTTACCTGCCATAGCGCCACCAGTTCATCCGGCGTCAGCACGCGCTTGCGAGCCTTCACCGCCGGGGGCGCCGCACATATCGGCGAGGTGTGTAGATCCCCGCGCTCCACGGCCCAGGCGAACATCTTGCGCAGGACGGCATGGGTATTGCGGGCGAGGGCGGGGCGGTCGCGTAGCTTGTCGATCAGGGCGGTAACTTCGTGCTTCTTGATCTCGGGCAGGGGGCGGCCCTTCAGCGCCGGGACGGCGTGAAGCTCAAGCTGCCGCTTCGCCTCAGCCCAACTGTCTCCCCATTCCAGCTTCAGATAATTGTCGCCAAACGCCTCGACATATTTCGAGAACTCAAGGTCCACGGCGGCGCGTCTGCGCTCCTTGGCCACGACCGAAGGGTCATCTCCCATCTTGACAGCGATGAGGATGTCCTCTGCGCGGGCGCGAGCCTTCTCACACGTCCAGGGCGAACCGTGGATGCCGATGGTGATTCGCTTGGCCGGCCGACCTGGCAATCGATACTGTACCACATAGGATCGGACGCCCTTTGGCGTAACGCGCAGCCCGAAACCGCGCAGCTCGGTATCCCAGAAATAGGCATCGCCTTTCGCCGGCACCGGAGCCGCATCGACGTTGCGCTTCGTGATCTTCAGAACGGCCACGGTCGGCTCCACTTAATCGCTGCGTAATCACTACAGCCGAAAGTGGTCGCAATCAATCGAAACCAGGTGCAAGAACGCCTGAGGAACACTCCCGGATCTGCCAGCATTTTCGAAACCGTCCGAAACTCGCTGAAGAGCCGAGCATCAGACTACGAATCTGAGGGTCGGACGTTCGAATCGTTCCGGGCGCGCCAATTTCCAACGAAAAATACAATAACTTAGAAGCTCTGAGAGGGCTTCGCATGTCCGCGGCAGATTCCGTGTCCGCACGATGTCCGAATCAAGAGGCAAAAAGAAACCCCGCCAGCCATTGCCGGGCGCGCGCCGTGGAACGCTAGGGCAGCGTGTGAGTTGATTTGGTATCCATGCAAGATAGGCAGCTGCGGCCGGGTTAAGGCCGCGAGGAGGCGAGTATCATGGATCAGGCAATCTCTGAAACGGTGGACGAACACGAGCACGAACTCATCCTGGCCAGCCGCGTAAACGACACCCCTGTCTACAATCGGGCAGGAGAACGGCTCGGCCACATCGATGATCTTTCGATCGAGAAAAGCAGCGGCAAGGTCAAATATGCGATCATGTCCTTTGGCGGATTTCTCGGCATCCGCGATAGGTTCCATCCCATTCCATGGTCCCTTCTCGATTATAGCATCGATAATGGCGGCTATGTCGTCCCGCTAGACAAAGCTGCATTGAAGGGCGCCCCCCATTATGATCGGACGGAACTGAGGGAACTCGGCGGCGCCAGCCATCGCAAACATGGCGAGTTGATTTTCGGCTATTATAGTCCCTACGGCTACGTCGGGCCCTATTGGTAAAGCACGGCCCCGCCAGCCGAAGCCAACGGGGCAATGTCCCCGGCACCGGTAAGTTTCAGGGCCGGCGGCTCGCATACTGCCGGACAGCCAACGCGGTCCCAGGCGGGTTGATCTCGGCGTTAAGTGATCGCACCTCGTTGAGGTTCTCAAGTGGCATCAGCACTCGCCATTGGCCGTCATGATGCATCACGTAGCCGCCCAGCGCCTCCAAGCGGCGACCCAGGCGGCGGTGCTGAAAGCGGCTGTTTCAATGTTCGCCATCGCCCGCCTCCATTTTTTGACGAGAAAAGGCGTCGATAAGGCCGAGCGCGGCGTGGAGCAGACTTTTCCGCCTCACGCTGCCTTCATCGGCGTCGATCGCCGTGTCGATCAGCGTCCGGATCACATCAAGGTTGGGTGAGACGAGGTCGATAAGCGCCGTATTATTGGGGGCGTCAGCCATGGCGCACCTCCCTGTTCAGGATGGCGTCCAGGTCCCTGCGAGCCGGCAGCACCCGATCGACAATCACGTTGAACATCGCGGCTCCCAAGGCAATTGCCTTCGGATCATCGGGGTGATCGAAAAGCTGGGCAGCGTCGGTTGTGAGGATCATCGCTTCGATCTGTTCGAATGCGATGGCGCGGATCTCCTCGCTAGCCTCCGGACGCGCGGCAGTTGGCCGGGGCAGCGCCCGGCTGTAGGGGTGCAATAGCCATGATCGTCTCCTAAGCAGCCGGTTGGGGTCAGAGCCGGGCGGGAAGGGCCAACTTCCCCTCGGCTCGCTACTGTGTTAACACGCTACCGATGGCAGAGCAACTACCGTGTTAACAAAGAAGCGGAAGGGGCCGCTCCCTACGGGCAAGGGCACGCTGGTCGGCGTCCGACTCCAGCCCGACCAGCTCGGCGCGCTTGATCATTGGATAGAGCAGCAGCCCGATCCGAAGCCGACGCGGCCGGAGGCTGTGCGACGCATCCTGGTGGGCGTTACCGGCGCTCAGCCATCGACGATCATCCCGCATCCGGTGACGGCCAAGCGCTCACGCAAGCATCGGCAACCGGACTGAAGCAGCAATGAGCCTGTCCGCTATCGACAGTTGGGTGGGCCGCACCCTTTTCATCCCGCCGATCATCAAGCTCTGCCAAGTGAGTGGGCAGAGCCAGTTCGCGATCTGCCGCCTGTTCTGGTTCATCGTGGCGCTGGATCAGCTCCGCATTGCCGACACGCTGCTGGGGCGGATTATCGCCGGCATCTTCAGTATCCTCATGATGCTGTCGGCATCGTTGAGGGCGGACATGCCCGCATACAGCATGCGGGGCTTTCGGATCATTGCCATGGCGCTCTTCGCGCTTGACGTGTTTCATGGTGTGGCGTCGGGCGACTGGTTAGGCGTGGAGATCTGGGCGCTCATCTTATTTGCCGAGTATGCAGCGACCATCCGGACCATTCCTCCGAAGGACGTGCGGAAGGCGGAGCGTGCGAATGCGCTGCGCTGAAGCTGTGCGCCCGCTCGTGGAGCTTGGGCTGGAGGCGAAATCATGAAAGACGTGGAGCCAGGTGGGCTTGATTTCTTGCAGGGGCCTTGGCCGATGCGGGGCTCTTTGTATCGGTACATGGAGCCGCAATATGCGGCTCCATATGTGGACGGAGGTTCAATCAGGATTTCCCGGGCCGCCAGCTACATCGGTAGTGAGACTCGGGGTATCATGACACCGGACGAGGTTAAGCATAAGGTTGGATATGGCTTCCCAGCCGGAATTGACGGGGAGCCATTTGCAGGCGGATTTGGCTATGTCTTCGCAGAAAATCTGACCCTCGGGAACGTGCACATAGCCTTCGCGGCCGAGTACAATTGGACCGTCAATCACATGGTCCTGTGCTTCTCCAATAGCGCAAGCCACAGGGTCCGGGTTGTTTTAGACAAGCCGGCTAACGCCGTAGTGTTACGAATCGTCCAGCCTGACATCCTAATCGATGCGATAAGCGATGCATTGGGCTGTAGACCGATCTACGGCGAGGTGAAATATACCGATTCTCCCGATCGAGGGGCCTTTACAAAAGGCTTGGATTCCGCGGAGCAGCGGGAGGTTCGGTTGGCTTGGGACTATAAAGGCCCGGAGGACGAACTTCATATCGCCATTCCTCCGGGCGTTGGTGAGATCGTGAACACAGACGAACGCCATGAACTGATTGATCCCCGCATTATTCGAACCGGCGGTGTCTTCCTCCAAGATTTTGTGATGTAGGGAACCCACCTGGCACAAATCAGCGCCATGATGTCGGGGGACGAAGAGTGGCTCTCTGAATTCAATGCGTGTCCGACCAAATTAAGGTAGATTTGCCGT
>Ga0207694_10004424_pt1 | contig 10985 bp, 6 predicted proteins | sample KBSC34metaG_FD_184353 | JGI IMG/M metagenome (GOLD analysis project Ga0207694, IMG submission 184353) | Corn rhizosphere microbial communities from Kellogg Biological Station, Michigan, USA - KBS C3-4 metaG (SPAdes) (version 2) | ecosystem: Host-associated > Plants > Roots > Rhizosphere > Soil...
CCAGCGCCAGGATCCCGAACACCCCGACGACCTCGCCGGCGAAGACCCAGCGCCAGGAGAAGTAGGTCGTGGCGAACCCGCCGATCAGGGGCCCGAGGCCGATGGCCACGGCCGCGGAGGCGGCGATGAGCCCGTAGGCGGCCGGCCGGCCGCGGGGAAGTTGACCGCTACCAGGGCGACGACGGCCGGCAGGATCAGGGCCGCGCCGAGTCCCTCCAGCAGCGACCAGCCGAACAGCAGGACCGGCAGGTTCGGCGCGATCGCCGTGGTCAGGGAGCCGCAGCCGTGCTCCGGCTCCGGCTCCGGCTCCGGCCTGAGACGGCGCGGGGGCTGCGTCCGTGGTGGGGGACTCCCCTTCGGCTTTACAGACCGGACTCGACGGGTATCCGGCCGGCGAGCCGGGCCTCCTGCAGGGCGGCGTAGTCGCGCTCGTTCTGATCGGCGTACAGCGCGGCGAAGTCGGCGATGGCCTCGGGGAACGCTTCGTCCTGGCCGAGGTAGGCGGCGATGGCGATCCGGTCGCCGGTGCGGGCGTGGGCGCGAGCCAGGGTCCGGCCGCACAGCCGTCCATACGCCGCCAGCTCCGGGGCGGACAGCCCCTCGACCACCACAGAGCCCTTCCAGTCGGCGAGCTGGCGCACGTAGAAGTCGCGCTGCCGCCCGTCGATCCCCTCCGCCGTCTGCCAGCCCAGGAAGATGTCGCTGACCGCCTGCATGAGCCGCTGGCCGTGGACCACGCGCTCACCCTCCCCGACCTGGTCCCCTACCTGATCCCCCTCGGGGGCGGGCCGGCCGCCGTACTCGGCGATGACCGACCGCTGCGCCTCCTTGACCTGGAGGAACAGCACGTCGTCGGCATCGCGCCCCCGCATCAGGACGATCCAGCACCGGGTCCCGACGCTGCCGACCCCGACGACCTTGCGCGCCATGTCCACGAACTCGAACGTGTCCAGCAGGTGGCGCCGGTCGCTCTGCAACGTGCGCCGGTAGTCGGACAGCAGCAGGCGGAACAGCTCCTCGAACTCGGCGCGCTCCAGATCCGGCAGCAGGTCGCGCACCGGCATGATCAGCGGCGGACTCGCCAGGATGCGGCGCTCGCCGTCGACCACGCCGGTGAACTTGCCGAAGGCGCGCGCACTGGTCCGGCCGCGGGCCTTGGCCAGGGCCTTGTCGAAGGTCTTCCGCCTGGCCTTCGTCAGTTCCGCCCGGATCGTGTCCCGCTGTTCGTAGAGGTCGGCCCGGGCGTACCACAGGTCGAGCTGCCCCAGGCCGGCGAACTCGGCCATCCCCTGCTGATATCCGCGGGCCACGGCCAGGACCGCTTTGCGCCGCTTCTTGGGCCCGAACTCGTTGTCCCGGCCGGCGATCTCCACGCTGGCCGCCAGGCGTTTGACGTCCCACTCCCAGGGCCCCGGGTGCGTCTCGTCGAAGTCGTTGACGTCGAAGACCAGGCTGCGCTCCGGCGAGGCGAACATGCCGAAGTTCGACAGGTGGGCGTCCCCGCACAGCTGCACGGTCAGCCCGGAGTCGGGCGTGCCGGCCAGATCGGCGGCCATCCCGGCGGCCGCGCCGCGGAAGAACGTGAACGGCGAGACGAGCATGCGGCCGTACCGGACCGGGACCAGCTCGGGGACCCGCGTCCTCGCCTGTTCTTCGAGGATCGCCACGGGGTCGGCGCGCTCGGCGGAGGGGCGGAACTGGGCGTTCTGCCCGACGGGAGCGGCCTCGCGCGCCATTTTGCCCAGCTCTTCGCGCTGGGCCGGGGTCGGGCGGGGGTGGCTCTTGGTGGACATGGGCATCTCACTCTCCACGATGATCAACGGCAGGACCATGTCCGTCCGCCGGCCGCCCGGGCGACATGCGAACCTCCTGTGCCGCATCTGCCCCCGCTCCCAACGGTGGCACGGGGCCGGATCGCGAACGCCGCGAAGAGGCCATTCGGGGGAGGGCCGGCAGCGCTCCGGCCGAGCTGTGCCCGCCCAGGTCACGCAGCGTGGGAAGCGCGATGGTCCCCGACTCGGGCAGGGCCGGAGGGCCCGGGGGCCGAGGACTTCGGGCCCGGTGGAAATGCCGCCGTCTGGCCGGTCCGCTGTCGCCCGGACGAGCCGAAGCTTAGGTGTCAGAACAAGGACATCAGAACCCGCATCCGGTCCTCAGGAGGACACCATGAAGTTCACCGCTCGCACCGTGTCCGCCGGCCTCGTGGCCGCCACCGGCGTCGCGCTGCTCGCCGCCGGCCCCGTGATGATCTACGAGGGCGTGCACGGTCAGCACGAGGTCACCAGCCAGTTGTCCGAGCAGCTGATCAGCTTCCCGGCCAAGGGGTCCTCGGGTCTGCCGGCCGCGCAGGCCGGTTATGCCGGGCAGCAGGTCACCACCGGCCCGCAGGCCAAGGCCTACGCCGACATGATCGAGACGCACGTCAAGGAGGCCACCGGCGGCCTGACCTACTCCCAGGTCTCCGCCAAGGCCATGGCGGCCCCCACCGACACCAAGCTCGCCGGCCTGAAGAACACCGCCTTCATGGGTGAGTCGCTGCGCGGCTCCTTGATGGGCGCCTACCAGGCCTGGGAGGTCACCTACCTGGTCGAGGGCCTCGGCGTCGCGTTCGCCGGCATCGGCGCGGTCACCCTGACCGTCGTCGGCCTGACCGAGGCCTCGCGCCGGAAGATCCACGTCCCGGACACCATCGCCGCCATCGCCCAGAGCCCGAGCACCGGGACGCCGTTGATGTAGGCGAGGCGATGCTCCCCCCTGAGCCCCCGGGTCGCCCCGGGGGCTCACGGTTTGGTCGGCGCGACCATCGTCATCGGTCCGTCCGCACACGCGAGCGCGTGCGATCAGGGGTTCGCGGCGATCAAGGTTTCAGGCCCTCACGGATTCGAGACGGTGAACCAGACGGTCTTGCCGTTGTTGGTCGGGCGCACGCCCCAGTTCGCGGCGAGGGCGTCGACCAGCCCGAGCCCGCGTCCGGACTCGGCGTCCGTGCCGACGTGCATGCGCCGGGGTCTGCGGGTGCTGTGATCGGTGACTTCCACGGTCAGATGGGCCGGGGTGCGCAGGAGGCGGAGCCTGATCGGACCCTGGCCGTGCCGCACCGCGTTGGCCAGTACTTCGGAGGCCAGCAGTACGGCGGCCTCGCAGGCGTCGGTGTCCGTGCAGTTCCAGGAGCGCAGGGTGGTCTCGACGTAGCGGCGCCCGGCCGGCACCGAGTCGCCGGCCGAAGGCAGGTCCACGGCCGCCGAGGCGGTCGGCGTGGGCGGGGTCCGGATCAGGACCAGCGTCACGTCGTCGCCGGGGTCGCCCACGTCGTCGAGCAGTTCGGACAGGACGGCCTCGGCCATCTTGTCCAGCGGCAGGCCGTCGGCGGCGCAGGCGGCCAGGGCCCGGGTCAGGGCGGCGATCTGGACCTCGATGTCGCTGCGGGGCGTCTCGATCAGGCCGTCTGTGTACAGGGCCAGCACCGCGCCGGAGGGGATGGTGACCTGTGACTCGCGGTGGGCGATGTCCCCGATGCCCAAGGGCACGGAGACCGGCGCCGGGAGCCGGTAGCCGTCGGCCCCGTCGGGGGCGATGGCCAGGACCGGCAGGTGACCCGCCGAGGACAGGACCGTCTGGCCGGTGTCGGGGTCGATGACCAGGTAGCAGCAGGTGGCCATCTGGTCGGGAAGGTCGGCGACCACCGCGTCCAGGTACCCGAGCAGTTGCGCGGGCGGCATTCCGGTACGGGCCAGGGCGTTCGCGGCCGAGCGCAGCTGGCCCATCACGGCGGCGGCGTCCAGGCCGCGGCCCATCACGTCGCCGATGAGCACCCCGGCCCGGCCGTCGGTCAGCGGGATCAGGTCGAACCAGTCCCCGCCGACACCGGCGCCGACCGTGGCCGGCAGGTAGCGGCTGGCGGTCTCCAGCCCCGGGATCGGCGTCGGGGTGCCCATCAGGCTGCGCTGCAAGGTCAGGGCTATGTGCTGCTGTTGCTCGTACAGGCTCCTGAGTTGCTGCTGGGTCCGTTTGATCTCCGAGACGTCCCGCACGATGGCCGACGCGCCGACGATCGTCCCCTCGGGCTCGCGGACCGGCCACAGCGTGGTGTCCACGTGGAGCATCCTGCCGTCCTTGGCCATCCGCATGGTCTCGAAGTGTTCGATCTTCTCGCCCTCGGCGAGGCGCCGCAGCAGGTCGGAGATCTCGGATTCGCGCCCGGGCGGGGCCAGCAGGGACACGTGCCGGCCGATCGCCTCGGCGCACGTGTAGCCGTAGAGGCGCTCGGCGGCGTCGTTCCAGAACGTGATCAGGCCGTCCAGCGTCTTGGTGATGATCGCGTCCTGGGAGGAGGAGGCGATGGCGGCCAGTTCGTGGACTTTCTTCTCGGCGGCTTTGCGGCCCGAGACGTCGCGGACGGCGGCGGAGTAGAGCCGTCCGCCGTCGGCCTGAAGCGGTGACAGGGAGATCTCCACCGGGAACTCCGTGCCGTCCTTGCGCAGGCCGTACAGGTCCAGGCCGGCACCCATGGGCCGGGGTTGGGGGCCTTCGGCGAAGCCCGAGCGGTGTGCCGTGTGCCGGTCGCGGAAGCGGTCGGGGACCAGTTTCTCGACGGGCCGGCCGAGCAGTTCGGCGCGGTCGTAGCCGAAAAGCTGCTCGGTCTGGGCGTTCACCAGCTGGATCACGCCGGCTCCGTCGACGATCACCATCGCGTCCGGGGCGGACTCCAGCAGCTCCCGGAACCGCTGCTCGGCGGCTTTGCGGTCGGAGACGTCGCGGACGGCGGCGGAGTACAGCTGGCCGCCGTCGGCCTGAAGCGGTGACAGGGAGATCTCCACCGGGAACTCCGTGCCGTCCTTGCGCAGGCCGTACAGATCCAGACCCGCGCCCATCGGCCGGGCCTGAGGACCTTCGGCGAAGTCCGAGCGGTGTGCGGTGTGGCGCTCGCGGAACCGGCCGGGGACCAGCAGCTCCACCGGCTCGCCGAGCAGTTCGGTTCGGTCGTAGCCGAAAAGCTGCTCGGTCTGGGCGTTCACCAGCTGGATCACGCCGGCTCCGTCGACGATCACCATCGCGTCCGGCGCGGACTCCAGCAGCTCCCGGAACCGCTGCTCGTCCCAGGCCCCGTGACCATGTGCGACTTCCGTGGCCGCACCGCAGGCGCAACGACCGATCCGGTCTGTGCGCGCGTGCGGTAAATCGGCCTCCTCAGCGATGGTTTTCACGGAACTCCTCGCAATGACGACGTCACTTAGGGTGCCGTTGAACGCTATCGTGTTCGACCGACTACGGTGCGCGTTCCGGGTAATCACTGCATGCGACGCCGAAGATCACCGAGGGGTGATCAGTGCTGTGGCACGATGGCGACCGGGCAGTCCGCGTGGTGCAGAACGGCGTGTGCGATGCTGCCGATCCGCATCCCTTCGTGCCCGTGCGTGCGTGCTTTGCCGCCGATCACCACCAGGTCGGCCAAGCGGGTCGCCTCCACCAGCAGCTTGGCGGGCAGGCCGGCGATCACCTCGCTGGAGACCGTCACCTGCGGGTAGAGCTGCTTCCACGGTTCCAGGGCGGCGGCGAGTTCTTCGCGACCGTGCTTGAGCGCCATCGCGCGCTGGTCGTGCGTGAAGACCTCGCCGCCGTAGGCGTACAGCAGCGACGGGTCCTCCCAGGCATAGAACGCATACACGGCGGCGTGGCGGCGCGCGGCCTCGGCGAAAGCGAACTCCACGACCTCCGCGCCGGTCACCGGGGTGGTCGCGTCGATGCCGACCATCACCCGGTCCGTGGCGTGGTCGCGGTCGCCTCGGACCACCAGCACCGGACAGTGCGCGTGGGCCAGGACGCCGAGTGACACCGAGCCGAGCAGCTGCCCGGCGAAGCCGCCGGCCCCGCGTCCGCCGACGACCAGCAGCGAGGCCGGGCTGGCCAGGTCGGCCAGGGCGGCCGTCGCCGGTCCGGCCATGGCCGCCGTCCTGATCCACAGACCGGGGTACTCGGCCTCGAGCTTCGCAGACAGCTGCTGGAGCTGTATCTCGGCCTCGTCGTGCAGGATCCGCTCAGAGGCGAAGCCCGGCGGTATGCCCGGGGTCACCGGGGCGTAGCCGTGGTAGGCGTGCGCCAGCCACAAGGCGGTCCCACGTGTTTGCGCCTCACGGACCGCGGTGGTGATGAGATGGTCGCTGTGCTCGAAGTCGTCGATGCCGACGACCACCGGACCGTTCATGGCCGGGTTCCTCTCGGGGTGTCGATTCGGCGGCGGTGCCACCGCAGGGCACGACGGCTCCGCCGCTGGGGCTTTGTTCGGGGTCAGGACCCGTCCGAGGACGGGACGACGGCGACCGGGCAGTGCGCGTGGTGCAGCACGGTGTGGGCGACCGGCCCGAGCCGGTTGGCGTGGCGGTGGCCGGCCTGCGCGCGCATGCCGACGACCAGCAGGTCCAGCTTCTTCGAGGCCTCGACCAGGCAGGTGCCGGCCGTACCGGGGTTAACGGCGCGGTAGACGCGGACGGCGACGGCGACTTCGGGATACTTGAGCTGCCACGGGTCGAGCAGCTCCTGCAGGCGGTCGGAGTGGGCCTGCTCGTAGGCGACGCCGTCCTCGTCGCCGCGCCGGGCGGCGTAGGACATGGTCCACGGCTCGGTCCAGACGTTGGCCACGATCAGGCCGGTGCCGCGCCGGGCCGCGGTCTCGAAGGCGAACGCCAGGATCTCCTCACCGGGCTCGGCGTGCCCGTCATGCCCGCCGTGCCCGCCGTCTTCGCCCGGCTCGCCCACATCGACGCCGACCATGATCTGGCCCTTGGATTCGCTGGAGATGTCGTGGGCGACGATGACCGGGCAGGGGGCGTCGGCCAGGACGCGCTGAGAGGTCGAGCCGAGCAGCAGGCCGGAGAAGCCGCCGCGGCCGCGGTTGCCGACGACGAGCAGGGTGGCGGTGGACGCCTCGGCGACGAGCGCGCCGGGGGCGTCGCCGGGCACGGCGCGGGTCTCGACCGGCAGGCCGGGGTTGTCGGTTTCGATCTGCGCCGCGACCTCTTCGAGGATCTCCTCGGCGTCGCGGCGATTGGTCTGCTCGAAGTGCGGCGTCGGGACCACTGTCGCGAACGGTCCCATGGGAAGCCGTTCGTCGGTGGTGTAGGCGTGGACGATGCGCAGCCCGGTGCCGCGCGACACGGCTTCCCGGACGGCTTCGGCCAGGGCGCGCTTGCTGTGCGGCGTCTGGTCATACGCGGCGACCACCGGTGCGCTCATGGAATCCTCCAGCTTCGATCCGGCTCCCTCGCGGAACCGGTGAGTCAAGCGTCCAGCGGCGTCGGTTTCCTGGTCAGAGGCTCACGGCCCCGCCGGCCGACTCTGAAATGCCCTGACCGGACCGGGACCTTCGACCCGCGGCGGACGGCGGCCGGAAGCCCACGGCCCAGCCCGGTGCGCGGCCCGATGACTAGCCCGGTGCGCGGCCCGGTGCCCAGCCCGGTGCTCAGCCCGGCGCCCCGGCGTGGTGCCCAGCCCAGTGCCTAGTGCTGTGGGTCCGGTTCCGGATCCGAGGTGCTGAACCGCGCGGCGCGACGGCGCAGACGCCGCCGGCGCCGAGACGCCGGAGGTGCGACACGCGGTGCCGTGCGGTCGAGCCCGGCGGTCTGGTAGAAGATCCGCTTGCCGATCTCGATCAGGCCGAGGTAGCACACGACCATGCCGACCAGGGTGGCGAAGAACGCTGCGGGCAGCGGCTGGAAGCCCAGGGTGTGCGCGAAGGGCATGGCGGGCAGCAGCGCGCCCACGGTGACTACGCCGAGAGCGGACACGGTCAGCGGAAGACTGGGGCGGCTGCGGAAGAAGGGGATCCGGCGGGTGCGGATGGCGAAGATGACCAGGGTCTGGGTCGCCAGGGACTCCACGAACCAGCCGGAGCGGAACTGCGCCGGCCCGGAGTGGAAGACCCACAGCATGACGCCGAAGGTGGCGAAGTCGAACACCGAGCTGATCGGGCCGAAGCAGAGCATGAAGCGGCGGATGAAGGCGATGTCCCAGTGCGAGGGCCGGCGCAGTTGTTCCTCGTCGACGTGGTCGGTGGGGATGGCCAGCTGGCTGGTGTCGTAGAGCAGGTTGTTGAGCAGGATCTGGGACGGGAGCATCGGCAGGAACTTCAGGAACAGGGAGGCGCCGGCGGCGCTGAACATGTTCCCGAAGTTGCTGGACGTCCCCATGAGCACGTACTTGATGGTGTTGGCGAAGATGCGCCGGCCTTCGGCGACGCCGTCGGCGAGGACGCCCAGGTCCTTCTCCAGCAGGATCACGTCTGCGGCGTCCTTGGCGACGTCGGTGGCCGAGTCGACCGAGATCCCGACGTCGGCGGCGTGCAGCGCCAGGGCGTCGTTGACACCGTCCCCGAGGAAGGCGACGTCCCGGCCGCTGAGCCGCTGGACGCGCACGATGCGGGCCTTGTGCTCGGGGCTGACGCGGGCGAAGACGGTGGTCTCGGCGATGACGGCGGGCAGCTGGGCGTCGTCCAGCGCGTCGAGGTCGGCTCCGGTGAGCACTCCTCCCGCCGGCAGGCCCAGATCCGCGCACACCTTGGCCGCCACCACGGGGTTGTCCCCGGTGACGATCTTCACGTGGACGCCGAGCCCGGCCAGCCGCTTCAGGGCCGCGGCGGCGTCGCGCTTGGGGGCGTCCAGGAACACGAGCAGCCCGGCCAGCCGGAGGTCCCGTTCATCGGCCGCGGTGACGGCTTCCAGGTCCGGTGCCGGTTTGACGGCGACGGCGACGACCCGGTTCCCGGCCGCGAACTCGGCGTCCAACGCGGTTCGGGCGGCCGCGGGAACGTCCACGCACCTGTCCAGAACCGTCTCGGGTGCGCCCTTGGTGATCAGGGTCTTGTCCTGATCCGCTCCGCGGACCAGGACGGACACCATGCGCCGTTCGTGGTCGAAGGGCAGCATTGAAATCTTGGAGAACTCGGCGAGCCGGGGCTGCAGGGCCGCGGCGTCCGGCGACCGCCACAGCGCCGCGTCCAGCGCGTTGCCGCCTTCGGCGCGGCCGGCCTCGGCCGTGACCTCGGTGCACAGCAGACTCCAGCACAGTGCCTCCTGCGCGGTGCCGCCGCCGGCCGGCACCGCCTGCAGGAAGCCGATCCGGCCCTCGGTCAGGGTGCCGGTCTTGTCGGTGAACAGGGTGTCGACATCGCCGAGGTCCTCGATGCACACCAGCCGCTTGACCAGCACCCTGCGCTTGGCCAGCCGGCGTGATCCGGCGGCCAGGCTGGTGGAGACCACGGCGGGCAGCAGCTGCGGCGTGATGCCCACGGCGATGGCCAGGGAGAACAGCAGCGCGTCGATGACCGGCTTGTGCAGCGCCACGTTGACCGCGAAGATCCCGGTGGTCAGCGCGCCGGCGACGTAAACCAGCAGCATCGAGAACTTGCGCAGCCCGATCTGGAACTCGGTCTCCGTCTGGTGCGTGCTCAGGCCGGCCGCGATCCGCCCGAACCGGGTGCTCGTCCCGGTCGCCAGCACCACGCCGCGGCCGCTTCCGGCATGGACCACGGTCCCCATCAAGGCGCAGTCGGCCAGCTCGGCCAGCGGTGTGGCGGGCGGGACCGGCGCGGTGCTCTTGTCCACCGGCAGCGATTCGCCCGTCAGCGTCGACTCGTCGCACTCCAGACCCGAGCAGGCGAGCAGGCGCAGATCGGCCGGGACGATGCCGCCGAGTTCGAGATCGACGATGTCGCCGGGCACGAGGCCGGTGACGTCCACGGCGACCTGGTGTCCGTCGCGCAGGACGAGCGCCCGGTGGTGGATCTGCGAGTGCAGCGCCTCGGCGGCCTTCTCGGCCCGGTACTCGTTGGCGAAGCCCAGGCCCACCGACAGCACCACGATCACGCCGATGATCAGCCCGTCGGTGCGCTCACCGACGAAGTACGACGCGGTCGCGGCGGCCAGCAGCAGCCCGAGCAGCGGCGAGCGCAGCTGGTGCCACAGCACCAGGGCGAACCGCGCACGGTGCGAGGACACGGCGTTGCTGCCGAACCGCGCCAGCCGCCGCTCCGCCTGCCCCGACGACAGGCCCTCACCAGTCACCGCGAGTCTGCGCAGCACGTCGTCGACGGGGAGCGCGGAGGCTTGGGACACGTCCATGACGTCGCCGAGTGTGTCCGGCTGAGCCGGCGAGGCGACGGCCGGTTCGGGGAACCGGCCGCGCGGGGACTGGGAGACGGGTACTTCGGTCGGCATGCTTCCACGATCTGGCGTGGGAGGCCGTCACCTTCAGAGCCGAAGGAACTGTTCGATCAGGGCCTTTCGGCCCGGGCGCTCGTCAAGGCGCGGGATGAGGCGCCCCTGGCTTGTCTGTGGGTGCGGGTGGGCGGTGGTTTTTCAGGCCTTTTACGGCTTCGCACTGGGTTCGGAGGCCTGTGGCGTCCCCGGCTGGGGAGGGGCGGCGGGGGTCGCGGCATGGTCGGCTCCAGATCAAGAGCTACAGGCCTTCGCGCCCAAGAGCGGGGCGCGATGCCTCCGGCGGCGCCTGCGCGGCGAGCGGCCTCGGCTCCGAGGGGTGAGGCCGGACATTGTTCGGTGGCGGTGCTGCTTGTGGTCCGGTCCGGATCCCTCGTCGCGTCGTTGCGGATGCGAGTACCACGCCGGTCCGACGGAGTAAAGTCCATGCCCGCTGCGGTTAGCGCTGGTCGGCGGCGGTCGCGCATGGCATGGACTTGACACCGACGGCCCGTCGTGGGCTGCGGTTCGCGCCGACGCGACGAGGGATCCGGAACCTACCTCCTATAGGGGTGGCCACCCTCCCCGGCCCAGCAGCACCGGCGGCGGCCCGTATCAGCGCCTCGACGCGGCGACCTGTGCCTGATTACTACGGAAGGTAAGTCCGGATCCACAGCAGCACCGCAGGCGATCAATGTCCGGCCTCACCCCTCGGAGCCGAGGCCGCTCGCCGCGCAGGCGCCGCCGGAGGCATCGCGCCCCGCTCTTGGGCGCGAAGGCCTGTAGCTCTTGATCTGG
>Ga0207694_10004425_pt1 | contig 10984 bp, 9 predicted proteins | sample KBSC34metaG_FD_184353 | JGI IMG/M metagenome (GOLD analysis project Ga0207694, IMG submission 184353) | Corn rhizosphere microbial communities from Kellogg Biological Station, Michigan, USA - KBS C3-4 metaG (SPAdes) (version 2) | ecosystem: Host-associated > Plants > Roots > Rhizosphere > Soil...
GGTGCCGCGCCGACCCTCCACCTACGGACCAAGGAGTCCCGACATGTCCGCCCCTCATTCGGGCACGCTCGGCGTGCCGCTCGCAACGCAGGTCCCCGACGCCAGTGCACTGGCTGAGTCAGCCCTCTACCGCAAAGTCGGCTGGAAATTGATACCCCTGCTCATCCTCTGCTACACGATCTCCTATCTGGATCGGGTGAACGTCGGCTTCGCCAAGCTGCAGATGATGGCCGACCTGAAGCTCAGCGACACGGTCTACGGCCTTGGTGCCGGCATCTTCTTCGTCGGCTACGTGCTCGCCGAGGTGCCGAGCAATATGGTCCTGCACCGTGTTGGAGCCCGCCGGTGGATCGCCCGAATCCTGATCACCTGGGGTCTGGTATCGGCAGCAATGGTGTGGGTCTCGTCGCCAACCTCGTTCTACGTCTTGAGGTTCTTGCTCGGCGTCGCGGAAGCTGGGTTTTTCCCCGGCATCATCTACTACCTGATGCACTGGTATCCAGCGCGCCGCCGCGCAGGAGTGCTCGCGTTGTTCTATCTGGCCGCCCCTCTGTCAGGGATGCTGGGAGGTCCGATTTCCGGCTGGATCATCCGGGACATGGCGCACGTTCCGCCGCTGAACGGTTGGCAGTGGATGTTCCTCCTCGAAGCTGTTCCGGCGGTGCTGCTCGGCCTCGTGGTGTTCTGGTCGCTGAAGGATCGAATCGACGACGCGCCGTGGCTCACCGCCGCGGAGAAGCACGTTCTGTGTACCCGACTCGCCGCTGAGAATCAGGGGAAGCTCAAGATTTCGTTCCGCCAGGTCTTCAGCAGCATCCACGTGTGGCAGCTCAGCGCGATCCTCTTCACGATCGTGATGGCAATGTACGGGGTGTTCTTCTGGATGCCAACGCTCGTCAGCGAGTCTGGCATCAAGGATCCACTGTACGTGGGCTTGTTGAGCGCGGTCCCGTATGCCGCGGCCATCCCCGCGATGCTGTTGATCGGTCGCCATTCCGACAGCACTGGCGAGCGTCGCTGGCACATGATCGCCCTGTGCGTCATTGGAATGGCGGGCTTCTTGCTCAGCATTCTCTGGCAGGGCGACACCGTCCTGCTCCTGGCAGCGATGACGCTGGCCACGATGGCGGTGATGTCGATCCTTCCGCTGTTCTGGACAATGCCCACCGCAGCATTGCAAGGGTCAGGCGCCGCCGCAGGCATTGCGCTCATCAACTCGCTGGGGGTCACCGCGGGCTTCGTCGCACCCTACATGGTCGGCTACCTGCGCGATCTGACAGGCAGTTCCAACCTTGCCATGTGCGTTCTCGCTGCACTCTGGTTCGCGGGAGCTGTTCTCGTGGGAAAGGTGCCGGCACGATTCCTTCACACCCCGTGATCGGAGAAGACGCGATGGCGCTCGACCAAGTGAAGGCCCTGGGATTCGACGTCTTCGGGACCGTTGTCGATTGGCGTAGCGGCATCGCGCGCCAGTCAGCAGCGTTCTTCGAGCAGCACGGCATCGCGATCGACCCTTGGCAGTTCGCCGACGAGTGGCGCGCGTTGTACCAGCCGGCAATGGAGCGTTGTCGCAGCGGCGAACGTCCCTATGTCAGGCTCGACGCGCTGCATCGCGAAATGCTTCTTGCCGCACTGCAGCGTCGCGGGATCGACCCCGCGCGCTTCGATAGGGCCGAACTGGACAGGTTGTCGCTTGCCTGGCGCCAACTGGATGCGTGGCCCGACGCAGTCGAAGGGTTGCAACGCCTGCGCAAGCGCTTTGTGGTGGTGCCGATGTCGAATGGCAACATCGCGCTGTTGCTGCACATGGCGCGACATGCTGGCCTGCCCTGGGATGCCATCCTTGGTAGCGAAGTCACCCGCGCCTACAAGCCGGAACCTACGGCCTACCTCGGCACGGCGGACGTGCTTGGGATCGCACCCGACCAACTGTGCTTGGTTGCCGCCCACAACGATGATCTGGCTGCGGCGCGAGGTTGCGGACTGGCAACCGCTTTCGTGACAAGGCCCACGGAGCATGGCCCCACGCAGAGAATCGATCTTGCACCGGAGCAAGCCTGGGACGCGACCGCTGGGAACCTGGTCGAACTTGCGGAGCGCCTGGGCTGCTGACACGTGCGCTGGCAGACCGCGGCGTGTCGATGCCGTATCGCGTACCCATGCCATTGAAGATCTCCCCTGGCCCACCGGAGGCCACCGACCCGCCTCGACAACGGCCGCGGGACCAAGAGGCAAGATGAGGGTCCAAGCGCCGTGGACGGCGACCCTCTTCCCGCCGGCGCGGTCTGAACCGCACCGGCTACCGAGGAGGCCTGTTGGCTCGAGTCAGACCGGCGTCGTCTGGTCAAGTTGACTTGTTGTTGGGCCTAACCAACCGCGCTCGTATCGCTTGCGCGTAAGCTAAGCTCGACGACTTGCTGTCCGTACTTGCTTCGTCGCGACGGAAAGATGTCCTTCAATCGGTCTTCGTGAACGGGAACTACTCGGGTCACATCATCGCCAACACGGCCAAGCATCTCGTCCGACGTCATGATCAACCGAGTTTGGCTTCCAGTGGCCAGACCAACTGGGATGTAAAAGGGATCTTCTTCGTCGCCACCGTGGAGGTTCTCGTGCTTGTAGACCAAGTCTCCTGCCAGCACCCAGGTGTCCTCTGTTTCGCCTTTTCCACTGTTGCGAACGACGACGTACTGCGATCCGGGCGTATGTGTGTCGTAGGCCGGATGAACATCGATGTTCGGCAGGATGTCATCACGCTGCCCATCGATGGCCACAAGGCGGCCCTGGCGGCCAAGATCGACCAGACGCAGGATGTCGCTTGGATCGATGCCACCCATCAGTGATCGAAAGCGGGACCCCAAAGCCATTGTGGAAACCCAGGCAGTCAACTCGCGCTCCTGAATATAGAACGTGGCATTTGGGAAAAAGTCGATTCCGCCCATGTGGTCGAAATGAGCATGGGTGATGAAGACGTGGGTTACGTCTTCCGGTGTCACACCGCATTCCATAAGTACCTCGTGCGGCGAATGCCAATTGCTCACCCCAATCTGCTCTGCGAACGTCTTTTTGTAGTCCACATGGTTGTGTCCGACATCGACCATCGCCACCACGCCGTCACCCTTGAGCAGCACGTAGCAAAACGGAAGTCGGGAAGTTCCAGCGTTATGCGATCCATATAGGGCGGCACTCATGGGGTGCTCTTCGATCGCCGAGTATTCCAGGACCCATATTGAGTAGTGCTTCATTGCATCAGCCTCCTCCTGTCGATTGATAGTTGCGTGGCACTCGCGCCCTTTTCTCATGCGCGCCACAGCATTGGCTCAAATTGAGAACACAGAAGCCCGTCAGCGCATCCGAGGCTGAATTCAGCTCATTCCAACCTAGTCGCAGTGGACTCAATATCTCATCAATGTGCGCGGCACGATCCGCATTTGATTGCCTTGCCCTCTGGAGAGCCGCGCCGATAAGTGTGGCTGCACGCTCGAGATGTCCGTGAGCGTGCCGACTAGGTACTGTCAAATGGATCGAGCGCAACGTCTCGAGGGCTTCGCCGTGGGATGCGCGCGCTCGCTGGAGAATGGTCTCGGCAACATCCGCCGTCTTTGATCCGGCCGACGACGCGATGAGCACCGCAGAGAGCTGAGCCGCAACGCCGAGAAGCAGGTCAAAAGCCGGCCTCACAGCAGCCGAATAGATGGAGGCGGCCTCCCGCCACCTGTGGTCGACCGCAGTCGCTTGACTGCCAAGATAGGCGTCCACGGCAAGCGACCTCAGGCTGCGGATGCTGACGGCGGTGCATTCGCCGGGATCAGTTCCAGTCTCTTGAGCTCTGCCCAAAGCTCGGCGGGTACCTGCGCGGCCGTGGACTCGACATTTTGTGCAACTTCCGAGTCGTTGCGGGCGCCTTGGACGACGCAAGCCACCGCCGGATGCTCGTAGACAAAGCGCAGCGCAACGGTTGCCAGGCCGACGCCGAATTTGTTGCATACGCTTGTCAGCGCCTGAACCCGATCGGTCACAGCTGAAGGCGCTGTCTGATAGTCGTAGGTGGCAACTGAGTTATTCGCAAGAATTCCGGAATTGAAGACACCGGCGGCAATAACCGACACGTTGAGACGTTCCAGTTCAGGAAAGTCTTTCTCCAAAGGAGCGTGGTTCAACAGCGTGTAGCGGCCCGCGATCATGGAGCAGTCGAGTGGAAACTCCTTCGCCACGCCCAGAACCGAAGCAGTTTCGTTGACGCCCAAGCCGATGGCATCAACTGCACCGCTGCTGCGCAGCTGATCGAGTGCTTTGTAGCCGCTTTCCCGCAGCTGATCCCAGTAGAACTCGCTCTGGTTTCCGTGCCATGCCGTGCCGACATCGTGCACTAGCAGTACATCGATGTGGTCGAGGCCCATGCGTTGCTGGCTGTCCTCGAACGAGCGCATGATGCCGTCGTAGGTGTAGTCGTACTCGTCCAGGAATGGCAAACAGTTCTGCCATTCGATGCCGTAGACGCTGTCTAGCTTTTTTGCACGGCTCGCCGGTTTGAGAACGCGACCGACCTTGGTGCTGACGATGACCTGATCCCGCAGCTGATTCGTTCGCAGCGCATGCCCAAGGAAGTGCTCGGCGACCCCGAGACCGTACATCGGCGCGCAGTCGAAGTATCTGACACCAAGCGCAAAGGCGTCGAGCACCACGCTCTCGAACTTGCCGTAATTTGCTGGTTCACCGAAGCCGCTGAGCGGGACGGTACCCAGTCCAAGTCGCGTGACTTCTACCTTGCTCGCCCCCAGACGGCGCTTTTCCAGATTCGGCATGTCAATGTCTCCGTTGTGTCTGCGCGTACTGGGCAGACTTGTCGTTGAAAGCTTGAATGAATACTAAAAGGCGCCGCCATCGGCGGCAAACGACATTAAGTGAACGACCCGTGAGAAAAGCTCCCAGCGCCAGCGAGGAGCAGCAGGCGACTCAGGGCGTCACTGCGCCTTCGGTCCGCGCACCGACGGTGACACGCTGGATTCCGTGGTGATGAGCTCCTCTTCAAGCCAGGCGGTGAGCGCTCTCAGGTCCTGACGGTTTCTCAGATGGGGAGCGATCCACAGAACTGTGCGACGCGGCCCCGGAACGAACCCTAAAGGAGCTACCAATTTGCCAGATTGAAGATCGCCTAGAACCAGCATCCGCGGCACTACTGCCACGCCCAGACCACAGACGGCAGCCTGGATCAGCAGATAGAAGTGTTCGAACGAATCGTGTGCTGTCAGCGGTTCTCCGGAATACCCATAAGCTGCCATCCAGTCTGACCACGCCCCCACGCGCGTCTTGCTTACCATCAGGTGAGCGTTGGGAAGGTCATGGACGCCGCGCAGCTGTCGGGACATCATGTACCCCGGTGAGCAGACCGGCCCGACCTGCTCGACCATCAGCTCGCGAAGCTCGACCTCCTTCGGCGGCTCGATGGCCGAATTCCGAATGGCGACGCCGATCTTGTCTCGCACGAAGTCGACCTGATCGTAGTTCATGTCGAACTGCAGCTTCACGTCGGGCCAGCGCTCCTTGAAGGTCGCTATCCTCGGCAAGAGCCAGTACATCATGATCGAAGCAGAGCATGAAAGCGTCAAAGGGCCGGCTTTGAATTGCTCCAGGCTTGCTTGAATGAGGCTGAAGGCCTTCGACAGATCGTCTGCCAAGCGGACCCCATCCGGTGTCGGATCTGTGGAATGCGGGCCTCGCTGCAAAAGCACCACGCCGAGCATGTCCTCCAGCGAGCGGATGTGCCGACTCACTGCTCCATGCGTGACCGAGAGCTCGTCGGCAGCGCTGCTCATGCTTCGAAGACGTGCAGTGGCCTCGAACGCACGCAGCGCGTTGAGAGAAGGACGGGGGGTCTGAGGTTCCATGCAATCTACTGCGGCACTAGCAACGAGCCGAGGGGCTCGCTGCCACGTGTTGGATCGCTCGCTGGCCTGACTCGGAGCCATCAAGCTCCCACGGGATGCCTCCGCTTGCACGGCTCAAACTCAGCCAACCAACACAGGTTGCGATCAGGGCTAAAGCAAGCAGGAGCAGGGATCCCTTCAAACCGACCGCTTGTGCGAGTGGCCCGATCGCGATCGGGCCGGCAAGGAGGCCGAGGTAGGCAATGCGCGTCGTGGTGGCCAGCCCCTCTGCCGCCGCCAGCCCCGCGCTCGCGCTGAGTTTGCCCGCCGACGAGACGAGGATCGGGATGAAGTTGGACAGGCCAACTCCTGCGATCAAAAATCCAACCGCTACGCACCAGTAAGGGACACCGCAGAGGGTCACGGAAAGGCCGACCAAGCTCAAGGTCCCACTGACAATGACCAGGCGCTGATGGGTGATGCGGTCCCTCACCCAATCGCCGCCCACCCGGCCAGTGGCCATTCCAATGGCGAATGTGGCGTAGCCGGCACCGACCCATGCCGGCGGCGCGCCTGCAACCTCGCGCATATAGACCGCTGCCCAGTCATAGATGGCGCCTTCCACTACGAGTGCAGCGAATGCCAGCGCGCCGAGCATCCGCAAGCGCCGTTGAGCCAACGCTTGAAGTGAGATATCGGCGGGCGCTGATCGCGGCCCGGCTTCAGTGGTGCGGTGGCAGGAGGATTCGCTCTTCAGGAATGGCCTAGCCGTTGCCGCGATCACGCCCACGGCCAACGCAAGCCAGTAGAAGTTGCTAGGAACGGTCAGAGCGGTGACCGACCAATTGCTCGCAATGAGCGCACCGCACAGCCCGCCGATACTGAAACTGCCATGCAGCGACCCAATCATCGATTCGCCTGAAATCTTCTCCAGAAGAGCGCCCTGCGAGTTCGCAGCAACGTCGTTTGCGGCTGTCACGATGCCGAAACCGCAGAGCAAGAGCAGGAGTAGCGGGTAGGTCGGAACAAGCAGGATCGGAGCGGCGAGCATCGCCATCAGCAGGGCGCTCAGAACGCTTGCCTTCCCGCTTCCGTGAGCGCCAATCCATCGGCCGGCGCGGCCCATCGTCACGATTCCGCCGAGCGCTACCGCAGCCATTGCCAACGCCAGGCTCCCTTCGGACAAGCCGAACTTGTCTTTGACGTTCGGCACGTTCACGCCCCACGTCGCGTAGAGAAGCCCATTGCAAAACAGCACGCTCATCGCTGCGAGCCTGGCGCTCCCGAGGCCGGCAGAAGCCGCGCCATATTTCACGTCGGCTCACCCGTCGCTGCGTACCGAGCAAACGCTTCGCGATGGCGAGGATGCCACCGAGACAAGACAGGTCTGTTCTTGATCAGGTCATCGGCTGCCCATTGCATTCTTCGCTCGCAGTTGTTCGTCAAACCAGCGCCTTTCAGGATGGCTGCGTTGTTGATCAACAGGGTCACATGGCCGAAGTCGAATGCTTCGTCACGCAGCTTTTCAATGTCGCTTTCCGAGGCCAAGTCGCCCACCGCTTGGCGCAGTTGCAGATGCGAACTCGCGCGGAGTAAGTCGCTGGCACACGCATCGAGGGCCGTGGCATCGCGATCGAAAAGTACGAGCTCCATCCGCTCTTGGGCCAAACGGGCGGCGACCGCGCGGCCCATCCCGACTGCCGCCCCGGTGACGACAGCGACGCCGCCTGCTTTCTGTGCTGGATGCAATGTGGGCACCTGTCTTCTTGGTCGCTCGCCTTCGACGCGCACCTGAAAATCATCACGCCGGGGATTTGCCGATCTGCATTGATCGGCGACTTATCAATGGCTGGCCTCGAGCGGTCGAAATTGGTCAGTCGGCCGATTGACTCCTGCAGTCAGAAGCCGATGCGTGGGCCGGTCAAGCAATGCAATCGTAGGCGTCGCCGAGCCTGCCACCATGGCGGCCAGCTATATGCCATGTTGAATTCCGCTCAACAATACTTCGACGCCACGTCGTCGCAGGACGAGCAGGCAGGTGGTTTTGAGCGCACGCTAGCTGGTTCAGAGCCGAGCTATGAACCGACTCGAGCCGCGTCCTGCCGCAGCACTTCGATAAGTTCGCGCAACCCGGCCGGAACTTGCCGGTGCCCTGGGTAGTACACATGAAACGCCGGTTCCTCGGGAGCCCAATCAGGAAGAACGACCTGTAGGTCGCCTCGGAGGAGGTGCTCTTCGACGCGCGCTTGTAAGCAATACATGAGCCCGATTCCCTCGCAAGCCATCTCGATGCCCAAGGTGGTTTCGTTCACGCACAACTGTCCTGGTACCTCGATCGATCGCCGGTCACCGTTCTTTTCGAACTCCCAGCGGTAGATCACGCCTTGGCCGGTTCGAATTTGAATGCAGCTGTGGTTCTTGAGGTCTTCGGGCACCGACAGAGGGCGTGTGCGGTGGAGGTACCGTGGTGCAGCCACAGCCACCCACTTCAGCACACTGCCGATAGGAATGGCCACGAAATCCTCGGGGACGGTTCCTCCAAAGCGAATGCCTGCATCGAAGCCGGCCTCGATCACATCGACCATGCGATCGTCGACCGCGACTTCAACAGAGACGTACGGGAAGGTTGCCAGGAACCTCGGCAGCGAGCGCGCAAGCAGCAGCCGTGCGCCATCGTTGAGCACGTTCAGCCGAAGCCGTCCGACAGGGTGATCTCGGTGCTGATCAAGTTGAGCCAGCGCTCCGCTGATCTCTCTGAAGCCAACGTCCAGGCGTTTGGCAAGGCTGGATCCGGCCTCTGTAGGCGACACCGTTCGACTCGTCCGATTCAGCAGGCGGACACCTAGCCGCGCCTCGAGGTTGCGAATGGCATGGCTGAGCGCCGACGTCGTGATGCCGAGCTCAATCGCAGCCTGTGTGAAGCTCCTCTGGCGTTCGACCGCCATGAAAGCGTTGAGGTCGGCCAGATCGGCACGAGAGATCTTTACCGTGGGTCGCACCGCCATCGCACCATTCTAGATGAGCAAGATTCAACGGCTCATCCGGCCCGTCCTGGCGCCGCCGCCGCGCTGCGCTGGCGCGTGCGCGGTCCTCCGCTTAGACATGAACTGTCTGGTTGGCCGCCCTATGATCCACAGCGCTTCGATGCCAAGTTCAGTATTTCCTCAAGGCGGGCATCACTTAAACCACCATGCGAGAACGCCGGCACCTTGTTGATCGGCATCTCGTTGATGAATGCAAGCGTGGCGGTGCGTGCCTTTCGGGCGGCGTTGGCTTCCTCGGGTGTCAAGCCTGCGGCCGGTGCTTCGTTCGCCTTGTCGAGCAATTCGCCGAAGCCGAGCGCGCGAACGAACTCTACATACAGCGGCGCCATCTCGATGAAGTCCTGCACCAGCGACTGGCGTGTCAACTTCTTCGCCAGCGGTTTGGCCTCCACGTCGAGCGTGAGCGAAAGCGGTAGCTCACGAGACGATCCACCCACGCGGATGTCGAAGAGGCCTGCGTTCACCACCCAGGCTTGCAGGCTCGCCTCGTAGTGCGCGAAGTCCCGCCGCACCAGCGTGAAGCTGACCGTCTTCTCTTCGCCGGGCCCGAGCAGCACCTTGCCGAAGGCGCGCAGCTCGTTCTCGGGACCGGGCAAGGCCGGCGCCTGCTCGTGCACGTAAAGCTGCACCACCTCCTGGCCCGCGACCTCGCCGACGTTCTTCAGCGTGACGTCGACCGTCACCCCGCCGTTGCCATCCGCGTCGAAGCGGCTGCTCGTGCTGAGGATGCCGGTGTAGGCGAAGCGTGTGTAGCTGAGCCCGAAGCCGAACGGGAACAACGGCTTGATGTGCCGCGCGTCGTAGTGCCGGTAGCCGACGAAGAGGCCTTCGCCGTACAGCGCGTGGCCGGAATGGCTCGGGAAGCCGGGGAAGGCTGGTGTCTGCTGCAGGTCGACCGGGAAGGTCTCGCTCAGCTTGCCCGATGGGTTGACGGCGCCCGTCAGCACATCGGCGATCGCGCCGCCGCCGGCCTGGCCACCGAGCCAGGCTTCGACCACGCCCTTCACCTGCGCGAGCCAGGGCATCGCGACGGCCGAGCCGTTGAGCAGCACGACGACGACGTTCGGCTGCGCCTTCGCGACGGCTTCGATCAGCTTGACGTGGCCGGGCGGGATGTCGATCGAACGCCGGTCGAAGCCTTCGGATTCATAACTGTCGGGCAGCCCCGCGAAGACGACCGCGACATCGGCCGAAGCCGCCTGGCCCGTGGCCTCCTCGATCAGCGCATCGGTGGTGTCGCCCTCGCCATCGCAGCCGCGCGACAGCACGACGTTGCCGGCACCGAGCAGCGCGACCAGCTCGTCATGCGCGTTCATCACGCGGATCGGGTTCACCTGCGAGCTGCCGGCGCCCTGGTAGCGCGGCATGGTCGCGAAGTCCCCGATCAGCGCCACCTTCCTGCCCGCCCGCAGCGGCAGCACCGCGTCATCGTTCTTCAGCAGCACGATGGCCTCGGCGCCGACCTTGCGCGCCAGCGCGTGATGCGCTTCGGCGTCGAAGCTCGCGCCCGGCCGTTTCGCGGCGATGGCCTTCAGCATCACCGCGACGACCTCCGTGGCGGAGCGCGCCAGCGTCTCCTTCGAGAGCCTGCCTTCCTGCACCGCCGCGATGATCTTCTTGCGGTTGTGCTCGCCGCTGCCTGGCATCTCCAGGTTCGTGCCGGCCGCGACGCCGGCCACGCGGTCATTGATGCCGCCCCAGTCCGAGACGACGAAGCCTTCGAAGCCCCACTGTTTGCGCAGGATGTCGGTCAGCAACTCCGGATGCTCGGAGGCATAGGTGCCGTTCACCGGGTTGTACGAGCTCATCACCGTCCACGGTTGCGACTCACGCACCGTCATCTCGAAGGCCGGCAGGTAGATCTCGTGCAGGGTGCGCGCATCGATGTCAGAGCTCGTCGCCATGCGCTGCGTTTCCTGGCTGTTCACCGCGAAGTGCTTCAACGAGGTGCCGGTGCCTTCGCCCTGCACCCCGTCGATGTAGGCGATCGCCATTCGGCCCGATAGGAACGGGTCTTCGGAAAAGTACTCGAAGTTGCGGCCGCCGAGCGGCGAGCGCTTGATGTTGATGCCG
>Ga0207694_10004427_pt1 | contig 10983 bp, 10 predicted proteins | sample KBSC34metaG_FD_184353 | JGI IMG/M metagenome (GOLD analysis project Ga0207694, IMG submission 184353) | Corn rhizosphere microbial communities from Kellogg Biological Station, Michigan, USA - KBS C3-4 metaG (SPAdes) (version 2) | ecosystem: Host-associated > Plants > Roots > Rhizosphere > Soil...
AGCAACGAGTTCAGCAAGATGCAAGCGCTCAGCGATAAATACCTGGCGCTGCGAAAGAGTCTTACTTACATCGCTCCGGACTCGTTGAGCAACGATCCTTTGGACCAGCAAATCCTGAACTGTGCGGTGGGGTTATCGTCGTTGGCTGCAAGCGGTAAATTCGAGGACGTCCCGGCGTGTCATTGAGATAGCGCTGACTTCCTAAATCTAAGCCTGGATTTCTGCATCAACCATTTGAGGGCGTTTTCCCTGGCGACAGGATCGGCCTCTGCTGAGCCATGTACAGGCCGGTAAATAGGTACTGGCGAACGATTCAAAGGTGTCACTTGCAGTCTGTTTTTGCATACAATTAAGCCTGCTGTTTAGTACGGAACGGAGCCACCGTCATGGGCGATGCGCCGAAACGCGGTAAATTGCTGCAGCTCGGCGAATCGACCATTCGAAGCATCCTGGAATCCGCCGCTCAGGGGATTCTGGCGATCAACGCGGACGGCAGGCTGGTTCTTGCCAACAACATGGCGTTAAAGATGTTCGGTTATAACCCGAACGAACTCCTATACCAGCCGTTAGAGCTGTTGATTCCGGAGAATCTCAAACATCGTCACCTCAAACATCAGAAGGGTTATTTTGCCAATCCGAAAAATCGGCCCATGGGCATCGGTCTGGATCTAGAAGGCCGGCGAAAGGACGGCAGCCGGTTTCCGATCCAGGTCAGCTTGAGCTATGTAGATACCGATGAGGGGAGGCTAGGCATCGCATTCATCATCGACCTTACCGAGCGCAAACGTGCGGAGGAATTATCGCATCGGAGCGAGTTATTGAATCGTGAGTTGATCGAGCACATGAGCGAAGGAGTCGCTTATTGCAAGATGCTTTTCGAGAACGGCGAAGGATCGGATTTTGTCTATCTGATGGTCAACCAGAGGTTCGATATCCTGACGGGACTGAAGGATGTTACCGGAAAGAGAGTCACCGAGGTGATTCCCGGCATTCGCGAACTGGATCCAGGCGTCTTTGAGATCTACGCCAGGGTGGCAACGACCGGCATCGCCGAAACGTTCGAGGTGTTCTTAAACTCGTTGGGGCAATGGTACTTGATATCAGTTTACAGCCCGGAGAAGAACTTTTTTGTCGCACTTTTCGATGTTCTCGATGAGCGCAAGCGGATGGAGGATGCGTTGCGTCAGAGCGAGGAGCGATGGCGGCTGGCAGCCGATAGCACTGGCCTGGGCACCTTCGACTTCGATCCACGCACCGGAAAACTGATCTGGTCTGATGTCTCGAAGAGTTATTTCGGATTGCCACCCGATGCGGAGGTGGACGATGCGACCTTCCGAAAAGGAGTTCATCCCGAAGACCGGGACCGAGTGCAGAAGATTGTCGACGATGCCATGCGGCCGGAGAGCCGCGGTGAGTATGCCACCGAATACCGCACAATAGGGATCAATGACGGCGAAGAACGATGGATCTCCGCCTGGGGACGCGTCTTATTTGACCGGCACAATCAGCCTGAACGCTTTATAGGCTTGATGCTGGATATTAGCGAAAAGAAACGCAGGGAGAAGGCGGCCGAAGCAACCCACAACGAAATCCGCGCTCTCGCAGCGAGCCTGCTCACGGCTCAGGAGGAAGAACGCCGCAGAGTCTCGCGCGAGTTGCACGATCAAATCTGCCAGCAACTGGCGGCCTTGGCTATTGACATCGGCACGCTTGCCGCCACATTCCCCTCTCCCGAAGATGCGCAGAAGCAACTGAAAGAGCTGCAGGTCCGACTGGTAAAGGCGGCTGAAGAAACTCGCTTTATCGCATACCAGTTGCACCCTTCTGTCGTCGATGATTTGGGCCTGATGTTCGCCATGCGGGTCCTGTGCGAAGAGTTCTCCGAACGGCAGGACATTGCTGTCGAATTCGACGGTGGAACACTGCCCGGCTCAATACCGCGCGAGGTAGGCTCCTGCCTCTATCGCGTCGCACAAGAGAGTCTGCAAAATATAGCCAAGCATGCGGAGGCCAAACACGTCTCGGTCACGCTTTCCCTGAGCGGTACCTGCCTGGTTTTGACTATCGAAGACGACGGTGTCGGCTTCGATGCGGAAGCAGTCAAAGGCAAAGGTGGGCTCGGGTTGATCAGCATGAATGAACGAGTGCGCTCGGTAAATGGTACGCTATCCATCGTGTCACGACTGGGTCAAGGCGCCCGGATTACCGTGCAGATTCCTGTCGCTCCTCGCGTGTCCTGAAATGACTTTTTTTTCGCGCTTGAAAGCCGGCGAAAAACGTTCCCGGCGGGCGCATCGGTCTGACCAAACAATAAATCGCTTGCCGAAAAGAATGCATCTCTTCTCTGGAGAAGAAGGAGATTCAGCCGGCATGGATCCTTCTGCCGCCGAAAGGAAGAGTTGGCTTGAAAGCGCCGCTGGTCCCGCCAGATGTTGCGCACAGACGTCCAGTCGCGCTTCCGTGGCTAATCGTGCTTGCGGGCGCCAATTTCACGTTCTGCCAGGCATTGCCAACTTCCCCTTCGCAATCCCTCCTAGCCCCACACTCCCTCCAGGATGAGACTTTCAAGACTGCTGCGGCGCCGTGCCCTAAGCCGGCCTCGCTTCCGAACATCAGCGATTATGACGGCCCACTTAAGAAGACGGTTGGAGTATTTGCGCGCCCGCTTGAACGAAAGTCGGTCCACCCGACCCGTTACAAGCCAGGCGTTAGGCGTTGTTCGTTTGAACTCCCCGATAAGTTCCGCCTTTTCCTTAAGGAATCCACTGACCCGGTGAACATGATCGGCACGGCGTTCAACGCGGGACTCGATCACGCGTCGAACCGGGACCGCATGTTCGGGCAAGGCGCCGCGGGATACGGCCGGCGCTATGGCGCAAATCTCGCAGATTCCGTGACTGCCGAATTTCTCAAGCATTTTGCCTATCCAGCGATCTTTTTCGAAGACCCACGATACTACCGCCTCGGCCGCGGCAGCGTCGGGAAGCGTGTAATTCACGCGGCTGCACACCTGTTTGTTGCTCAAACCGACGACGGAGCCCGCACCTTCAACTATTCCGAGTGGTTGGGAAGCGCGAGTTCTGCTGCGTTGAGCAACGTCTATCACCCAGGCAACCAGCACGATACCGCGGACACCGCACGGCGAGTCGGGTACGGCTTCGCGTTCGATATCGGTAACGATGTGCTGCGTGAATTCTGGCCGGAGATAAGTCGCACATTCAAGCTGCCGTTCCGAGTGGATCCTGTACCAACGAATTCTCGCTCCATATCAAACGGCCGCTGATTGCCCTACCGAGTCGACGGGAACTCCGCCGCCCTCATGCTCGGACCCTCGACGTAGGTGGCTTGGGAAGGAAGGGCCATGCGAGTTCCGGCTGCCTGAATGGCATCCATCATGCGAAGCAACAGTTCTTCCTGGATCGCGAGAAAATCAGAGAAATCGCCAGCAGAAATGTATGCAAAGACCTCTACATCGAGGGATGAGCTGCCAAAACTCAGAAATCGTACGCGAACTGAGCCCTGCTCCACGCGTGAATCGTCGAGAAGCAGGCGGCGGATCCCTGCTAGCGCGGCGCGCATCTGAGCCGCAGTAGTCTCGTATCGAAGGCTCAGCACCGGGTGCAGCCAAAACTTGTCGCGGCCAGACAAGTCTTCCAGACGATCATTTGAAATCTGTCCATTCGGTATGCTGACCACACTTCGTTCCAGAGTGCGGATGCGAGTTGAGCGCAAACCGATTTCCTCGATTGTGCCCACAGTGCCTCCGATCTTCAGGAAGTCTCCGACCCGCACAACCTGGTCGGCGATGATAGAGATGCCTCCAATGACATTCTCCAGGGTCTTCTGCGCTGCCAACGCGATGGCGATGCCGCCTACACCGAGTCCGGCTAGGGCGGCGTTCACGTTGAAATTGAGGTAGGAGAGAAGGACGAGCACTCCACCAAACACGACGAGCAGATCCACCGTCCGGCGGACTAAACGCAAGATAGAAACCAAACCTTGAACGCCTCGTCGTTCTAAACGCCGACGGCTCCAGTTCTCCCCCCAGGCGTTCAACATGAGCACCAGCCAGACGCACGCCGCGATTGTCATCACTGTCGCAACACTGGACCAGAACTGGCGCGTCAAAAGAGAAAGGTTAAGATTGGCAACCATCCAGTGGATGACTATAGTGAGTATCAACAGGCGAACGGGTATGGGTGCAACATGCACCCGCTTTGAATCCGAGCGATTCCTCAGGCGATGCCACCAACGATCGGCCAGTGGGCTGACAAGCCTGTCCACCAGGCCCGTCAGTAGGTAGATAGCGGGCATCCCAGCCAGAACAAGGAGCCACTGGAACAAAGGAACCTGCGCGATTTTATGTTCGGTGAGGAAGACCGGAAAGACGTTCTCCACCGAAACTAGATTTACCTCTTTATATAGCGCCGGGATGGCATCCAGGGTTTCTTGAGAGAATAGCCAAATGGCGCCAGTTTTCCCACGATCTACCTGCTGCACCACTATGTCTACGGCGCCGCCAGCGCTTTCGATCGTCCCCACAAGGTCCGTGTCAGGCTTGTCCGGGAAGTACTGAGACCCCTCGGAGCGGGGGCTCAATTGGTTGAGACGCGCGGGAAGACGTCGGTCAAGGACCGATGAAAGCTGTTGTGCGAGGGCATCCGCACGAGCGCCGCGCAAAGGTGTGTCCAAGTACCGTCTAGCGCTGGCGTAGTCTCCGCGGCGCGAAGCATTCAGGAAACCCAGGACCGTCCCTCGAGGCGTGCCCCGCCCCAGAGGGTCCGGGGGCTCCGATGGAGACGAAACCGGAGCGCTCCCAGGAACACCAACTTGAGCCCAAGAGACAGTGCAGAGTATCGCGCCAGCTAAGGGAGAGAGCTTCACAAGCCCACTCAAGACCTTCCGTCAGGCCTTCTTGGGCGGAGGAGGGTAGTTCTTTAACAGCTTGGCGACACCCTTCCGCAAGTTCTTTTGGCGTTTCTCAGGCTTGGCTTTTGTATCGAGCGTCTTACTTGCCATGCCGCGCCATACCAGCTTCTTTTCCGCGGGATCGTACATATCCAAGTCCACTTGGCCGATCACAATCGTCGAAGTTGTGGAGGTGCTGATCCCCCCTCCGCCGCCGCCGTACCAACCGCCGCCCCATCCGGGACCATAACCCCAACCGCTATCGAAGGTGGTGATCTGCTTTTCCTTGTCAAGCGACACTTGATATCCGATGAACAGATCCGCAGTCTCGGCTTCGGTCCTGTGCAGACCTTTTTTCGCCAGTTCCTCGTCCACTGCAGTCTTCAGTTGCCCGTCCGCGATCTGGTCGAGCTGGTCAGCGCCTTTTATCTGAACCCACTTGAAGTTTTTGTATTTTGAAAAATCTACGTCCGCACAGTTGTACCGTACGTCCTGGGCGGCCGCACTGAACACGAGCAGCAGGATGAGGAAAGCCATTCTGATCAATCTCATAGGTACTCCTAAATCTCACTTCTAGTGGCTTGTTACCAGACTGTGCCGCAAGAAGCCTTGCGCCAAGTTGTTGATGAGGAGCAAGCCACCGGGATGTAGGATTATTCGCTGCCCGCGAGCCCCCCTCTCCAGTTCTTTCTATTTGCGCTGGCGTTTCTTGACGTGCAATTGAGCGAGGGACCGGGCCAGCGAGGCATTGACAGATGCGACTTCCTCATCCGAGAGCTTTTCGCGAAGCCGGGCTTCGGCGCGCCGCCTAGCCTCTTCAGCTTTAGCTTCGTCAATGCGGTCAGCAGCGACGGCTAAGTCCGTCAATACCGCTACGCGATCCCCGGTAACTTCAATAAGTCCTTCTCCGCTCGCGATGAATAGATCGTGGCCGTTCTTGTGCACGATAATTTCGCCGGGCACCATTTGGGTCATCAATTGGGTGTGTTGGGGGTAAATCCCAATTTGACCCACGATGGCAGGCAGTGTAACCATCTCAACGTCTTCGGAATACACCGTTTCTTCGGGTGTGACGATTTCCAGCTTCAGAGTAGTGGCCATCGGGTTTCTGTTTTGTCAACTCGGCTTGACTTCGTCGATTCCCCCTTTCATGTAAAAGTAGCCTTCCGCCACGGAGTCGTGCTTGCCGTCGAGGATTTCCTTGAAGCCACGAACCGTTTCCACAACGGGAACCTGTTTGCCTTCCCGCCCGGTAAACACCTGCGCCACGCTGAAGGGCTGGCTCAGGAAGCGCTGTATCTTACGCGCGCGGAGTACGGTGAGCTTGTCCTCCGGTGAAAGCTCGTCCATTCCAAGGATCGAAATAATATCCTGCAAATCCCTGAAACGTTGTAAGACCTGTTGCACTCTCCTCGCGACGTCGTAATGTTCCTGGCCAACGATGTCTGGGGAAAGCGCTCGGGATGTCGAGGCGAGCGGATCCACCGCCGGATAGATTCCGAGTTCCGCGATGGCCCGATCCAAAACGATGGTCGCGTCCAGGTGGGCGAACGTTGTGGCGGGCGCCGGATCGGTCAGGTCATCGGCCGGCACATAGACCGCCTGAAACGAAGTAATAGAACCCTTCTTGGTAGATGTGATTCTTTCTTGGAGCGTGCCCATCTCGGCCGCGAGAGTCGGCTGGTAACCGACAGCGCTTGCCGTGCGGCCGAGAAGGGCCGACACTTCGGAGCCGGCTTGGGAAAAACGGAAGATGTTATCGATGAAGAGCAGCACGTCCTGATTCTTTTCATCCCGGAAGTATTCGGTGATGGCAAGGCCGGACAATGCGACACGCAGCCGGGCGCCGGGCGGTTCGTTCATCTGTCCGTACACCAGGGCGATCTTCGACGCGCCGAGGTCGTCTTGCTTAATCACACCCGCTTCGGACATCTCCTTGTAGAGGTCGAAGCCCTCTCTGGTGCGCTCACCCACGCCGGCGAACACGGACACACCGCCGTGCAGCTTGGCAATGTTGTTAATGAGCTCCATGATGACCACGGTCTTGCCCACACCGGCCCCGCCAAACGCGCCGACCTTTCCGCCCTTAAGGAAAGGACAAATCAAGTCAATAACCTTGATCCCCGTAACGAGCACTTTGGGAGACGTCGATTGGTCTACCAGTTTCGGCGCAGGGCGATGGATGGGATAGTATTTCTCCGCCTTGACCGGTCCGCGCTCATCGACAGCGTTGCCACAAACATCGAACACCCGCCCCATCACAGCTTCTCCGACGGGCATCCTGATGGGCTCGCCAGTATCGATGACCTCATAGCCTCGCTTGAGCCCTTCGGTTCCGGACATCGAGACAGTCCGGACCCACTTGTCCCCGAGGTGCTGCTGTACTTCGAGCGTCAACTTGTTCGTTTGATCCTGAACCTGAAACTCCACGGTGAGTGCGTTGTAGATACCGGGCAACGCCTCTTCGAATTCCACGTCCACTACAGGGCCGACGACTTGGACAATGGTTCCTTTGTTCATCTTCGCTCTCGCCCTCTGTCTTCCTTGTCAATTGTTTCCGAGCTTGCCTCCGGCGATTTCCAGGAGTTCCTTTGTGATATTGCTCTGGCGTAGTTTGTTGTATTCGAGCGTCAAGTCGTGGATCAGAGCGGTAGCATTGTCCGTAGCCGTGGTCATGGCCACCATCCTGGCGCTTTGTTCGCTGGCCTTGGCCTCCAGTAACGCCCTGTAAACGAAGATATTCAGGTAGTGTCCGAAGAGGTACGTGAGGATAGCTTCCGGACTGGGTTCGAAGAGGACATCCGATGCCTCGGCGGCCAAGTCGGCTTCTGATTCCGCGCCCGGAATCTTGATGCTTCTGATTTCTCCGACCGGCAGAAACTCCACCACAATGGGCCGTTGCGTTAGCGTGTTGATAAACTGTGTTGCGGCAATTTGCACTTGATCGACTTCACCTTTTAGGAACAGGTCTCGGGCAAGGGCGGCTATGGGTCGAGCTTCCGCGAAGCGCACAGAGTCCAGGAATACGAATTCTGCGGCTAACCGCCGGCGAGTGCGTGCAATAAACTGCGCTGCACGCTTCCCGACAGTGATGTAAAGAGTACTTACTGGATCGAACTGTGCTGCCAGCCGAAATAAGTTACTGTTTAGCGACCCGCACAAGCCTTTATCAGTGGAGATGAGAATCACGGCCCGCTGACGGACTTCGCGAACCGCCAGCAACGGATGGGTGAACTCCTGGGCGTGGGATGTCGCGTAACGTTGGATGCGATATAGCAACTGGCCGAATGGCCGGGTAGCCAAAGTAGCTTGTTGTGCCTTACGCATCTTAGACGCCGCCACCATTTGCATCGCGCGGGTGATCTGCGAAGTGCTGCCGATGGACTTGATGCGTCGGCGAATGTCACGAGAACTCGCCATACCTCACTTCTCCGGTGAGCCGCTGGATATCTGCCACGTCTGACCGAATTCTTCCGTGGCAGTCTTCAGATCCAATCGCAGGGCATCACTAAGGGTTTTTTCTTTCTCGATCCGGGCGAGGAGCTCGCTTTTTCTCGTGGTCAGAAAGTCCGTCAGCTTGGCCTGGAACTCCTTGACGCGCTCCACCGGCACTTGATCCACAAATCCGTTCTGCACCGACCAGATCACCGCCACCTGGACTCCGAGCGAAACAGGATCGTACTGTGGCTGCTTGAAAATCTCCATGATGCGCTTGCCACGGTCGATCTGCGATTGCGTCTTCGCATCAAGGTCCGACCCGAATTGCGCGAATGCCGCCAGTTCCCGGAATTGCGCGAGCTCACCCTTGAGTTGTCCGGCGACTTGCTTCATCGCTTTGACCTGCGCCGCCGAACCCACGCGCGAGACCGAGAGGCCCACCGAAATAGCCGGACGAACCCCTTGGTAGAACAGGTCCGACTCAAGGTAGATCTGTCCGTCTGTTATCGAAATCACGTTCGTGGGGATGTATGCCGAAACGTCGCCGGCTTGTGTTTCGATGATAGGCAGAGCAGTCAGCGAACCGTTGCCGTACTTCTCGCTGACCCGCGCCGCTCGTTCGAGTAACCGGCTGTGGAGGTAAAACACATCGCCGGGAAATGCTTCACGGCCCGATGGCCGCTTCAACACCAACGATACCTGCCGGTAGGCGACGGCATGCTTTGACAGGTCGTCATACACAATCAGCGCGTCCATGCCGTTATCCATGAACCACTCGCCCATCGCGGCTCCTGCAAACGGCGCCATGTACTGGTCGGTGGCAGAATCTGAGGCAGTGGAGGCGACAATGATTGTATACGGCATCGCTCCCGCCTCTTCGAGAATGGAGATGACCCGAGCGACGTTGGATTGTTTCTGGCCAATGGCGACGTAAATGCTATACAAGGGACGGTAGGTCGTGTCATCTGCTTTTTCAGCAGCACGATTCAGGCGGGCTTGATTGATGATCGTATCGATACAGATTGTCGTCTTGCCGGTCGAGCGGTCCCCAATGATCAGCTCACGCTGGCCGCGGCCGATCGGAATCATCGCGTCAATCGGCATGATGCCTGTTTGCACCGGCTGGTTAACGGACTGGCGGCGAAGGATCCCTGGGGCCACTTTCTCAACTGGATAGGCAACACTACTCTTGACCGGCCCCTTGCCGTCAACAGGTTCGCCAAGAGTGTTCACGACGCGTCCCAGCAGACCTTTGCCGACAGGCACTTGCAGAAGTTTCCCAGTGGTACGAACTTGATCGCCTGCCTGGAGCCGCGTATAATCACCCAGCACAATAACACCCACCTCGGTCTCTTCGAGGTTCAGCGCGAGTCCGGTGATGCCATGGCCCAGATCGAGCATTTCGTTGAGCATCGCGTCGCTCAGACCTTCGACCTTGGCCACGCCATCACCGATTTCGCGGATGGTGCCCACGTTCTGCCTCGCGGGTGCCACTTTCGCTTGCGCAATTGTTGCCTCAAGTTCCTCGATTAGGGACACAAATACCTTTCTTCAGAAGCGTTTCTCCAGCGCAGCTAATCCAGCCTCCACCGTGCCGTCGTAAACATCACTTCCAACCTGGATGCGCATTCCTCCGATTAACGACGGGCGATCCGAAAACGAAGTCGTTAGCCCAGGACCGTACACACGCTTCAGGCTGGCTTCGGTCGCTGCCTGCATCTCCGCTGACAGGGTCGTCGCGCTTTCAACAGTTGCCGCGTGTTTCGCACAGTCGAGTTTCACCATCCGAAGAAACTCATCGAGGATGGCTCGATAGTTGCGGTGACTGCCTGCGTTTACCTGCTGGACCACTTGCCGCACGCGGTTTTCGTCGAGCAAAGACTCCACCCGGCACAAGCGGAACAACTGCTTGGCTTCGCGTTTCGCCTGTTTGTTGCTGATCATGGCTCAGATCTCGAATTTACATCACGACCTGTTTCGTGGTCGCCTCAGCCAGGCGCCGCTGATCTTCCGGCGTCAGAATTTTCCCGGTCACGCTTGCAGTGGCCTGCACCACTAACCGGCCGACCTCGCGCTTGAGTTCGGCGAGCATGCGATCGTGATCTACAGCCGCAGCTTCGTGAGCCTTATTTATGATCTGTTCGGCGGCGGCGGCGGCTCTTTGGGTTTCTTGCTCCAGCACCCGAGCGCCCGCGGTCCGGCCCTCCTCGACGGACTGAGCGGCTTGGGCATACGCCTTTGCCATCACTTCGCGGCGCAGGGCCTCTGTCCGATCCAACTCGGCTTTGATCTTCTCAGCGTTCGCGAGGCCCAGCGCGATCTGCCGCCGACGCTCCTCCAACATCGCAAGGATAGGCCCGTAGGCGAACTTATAAAGAACCAGGCATACGATGCCGAAACTGATGATCTGCGCTCCCAAGTGTGTCCAGTCGACACCAAACGTCCGGGCGATCTGCGCGATCTGTCCATCGCCGTTATTCGGTGCGGCCTGGAGGAAGGCGTAGAAGGCGCTCATGTTCGCACACTTGGCACTGGTTGTTGCTACTTCACTAGGAAAAGGGAGTAAAAGACGATTGCCTCAGCAAAGGCAATTGCCAGAATGGATTGGACCAGAATCTTGGTAGCCCCGCCGGGATT
>Ga0207694_10004439_pt1 | contig 10968 bp, 6 predicted proteins | sample KBSC34metaG_FD_184353 | JGI IMG/M metagenome (GOLD analysis project Ga0207694, IMG submission 184353) | Corn rhizosphere microbial communities from Kellogg Biological Station, Michigan, USA - KBS C3-4 metaG (SPAdes) (version 2) | ecosystem: Host-associated > Plants > Roots > Rhizosphere > Soil...
GATCCACTGGCACGGGATCCTGGCGCCGCCGGCCATGGACGGCGTGCCGGGGGTGAGCTTCCCCGGCATCAAGCCCGGCGAAACCTTCGTCTACGAGTTCCCGATCATCCAGAGCGGGACCTTCTGGTACCACAGCCATTCCGGCTTCCAGGAGTTCGAAGGGCTCTACGGCCCGATCATCATCGAGCCCAAGACGCCGGATCCCGTGGCGTTCGACCGCGAGCACACGGTCATGTTCGCCGACTACAGCTTCGTTCACCCGCACATGGTGTTCGACAAGCTGAAACAGCAGAGCGGCTACTGGAACTTCCAGAAGCAGACCGTGGCGGGCCTGCTGGCCGGCCGCGACCAGACGCTGCGCGAACGGGTCGACTGGGCGAAGATGCTCATGGACCCCACCGACATCTCCGACGTCACCGGGGTGGCCTCGACGTTCGTGGTGAACGGCCACGGCCCGGCCGACAACTGGACCGGCCTCTTCAAGCCGGGCGAGCGTGTGCGGCTGCGGCTCATCAACGCCGCCGGCCAGATGGTCTTCAACGTGCGGATCCCCGGCCTCAAGCTCACCGTAGTGTCCGCCGACGGCCAGAACGTGCGGCCGGTCGAGGTCGACGAGATCCAGATGGGCAACGCCGAGACCTACGACCTGATCGTGACGCCGCAGGACCAGGCCTACACGCTCGTGGCCGAGGCGGTGGACCGCTCGGGCCTTGGCCGCGGCACGCTCGCGCCCCGGCCGGGGATGACCGCCCCCGTGCCGCCGCTTCGTCCGCGGCCGCTGGCGACGATGAAGGACATGGGCATGGACATGACCGCCATGGGTCATGCCGCGGCGGGCGGCGCCTCGATGCCGGGCATGGACATGTCATCGGCGCCCGGCACGGCGGCGCCCGGCACGGCGGCGCCCAAGCCGCGCGGGTCGGACGCAATGGGCGACATGGGCGGGATGCAGATGTCGATGCTGGATCCTCTGAACGCCCCGCAGGTGAAGCTGGGACCCGGCGTCCAGATGATCGCGCCCGTACCGCAGGACCGCACTGGCGAGCCGGGCCAAGGGCTCGAAAGCGTCGGCCACCGGGTGCTGGTCTACAAGGACCTCGTGGCGCTGGAGCCAAACCCCGATCTGCGGACGCCGAGCCGCGCGCTGGAAATCCGGCTCACGGGCAACATGGAACGCTTCATGTGGGGCTTCGACGGCCGCAAATTCAGCGAGACCAGCCAGCCCTACAGCTTCCGCAAGGGCGAGCGGGTGCGGGTGACCCTGGTCAACGACACCATGATGGCCCACCCGATCCACCTGCACGGCCACTTCTTCGAGCTGGCGTCGGGCCCGAAAGGTCATCGACCGCGAAAACACACGGTCGTCGTGCTGCCGGGCGGGAAGGTGGCGTGGGACTTCACCGCCGAGCCCGGCGACTGGGCCTTCCACTGCCACATGCTCTACCACATGCACGCCGGGATGTTTCAGGTGTTCGCGGTGCGGCCGCTCGAGGGAGCCGCCGCATGATCCGCACCGTCCTGCTCGCCGTCGTCCCTGCGATGCTCTTCGCCTCCGTCGCGGACGCCCAGGCGATGGACCCAAACATGCCCGGCATGGCGATGCCGAAGACGTCCGCGAAGCCCAAACCGGCGGCAAAGCCGAAGGCGCCCGCGTCGTCTGCCGATCCCCATGCCGGCCACGACATGTCCGCCATGCCGGCGGCCAAGGCCGCTTCGCCGGAGGCGGGCGGGGAGGCCGCCGACCCTCACGCGGCCCACACCATGCCGATGCCGGCGGCGCCGGGCCCCGCGACGGGTGATCCGCACGCCGGCCACCAGATGGCCAGCGAGGCGGCGCCGGCGGAGGAGGAGGTCATCCCGCAGACCCCGCCGCCGCCGCCGCCGACCGACCATGCCGCCGACCGTGACTACGATCCGGCGACCATGGCCGCGGCGCGGACGCTGCTGCAGCACGAGCATGGCGACGTCCGCTATTCCAAGGCCATCGCCAAACTCGCCGAATACCAGACCGGCTCCGGCCCGGACGGCTATCGCTGGGACGGGCAGGCCTCGTTCGGCGGCGACGTCAATCGCCTCCTCTTCAAGTCCGAGGGCGAGGGGAAGCGCGGCGAGGGCGTGGAGGCGGCGGAGCTCCAGGCGCTCTATTCGCACGCCATCACGCCCTTCTTCGATCTGCATGCCGGCGTGCGCCAGGATTTCCAACCGCGGGACCGCACCTACGTCACCCTGGGCGTGGAGGGCCTCGCGTCCTACTGGCTGGACGTCGAAGGCGCGGTCTTCGTCTCGACCAAGGGTGAGGTCCTGGCCCGCGCCGAAGGGACCTACGACCTGCGCCTGACCCAGCGGCTGATCCTGCAGCCTCGCGCCGAACTCAACTTCGCCGCCCAGGACACCCGCGCCACGCGGACGGGCTCCGGCCTCTCCAATGCCGAGCTCGGGCTGCGCCTGCGTTACGAGATCCGGCGTGAGTTCGCGCCCTACATCGGTGTCTCCTGGGATCGCCGCTTCGGCAAGACCGCGGACTATGTTCGGGCGGCCGGAGAGAACCCGGAAGCCACCAACTTCGTTGTCGGCCTGAGGACCTGGTTCTAGCGCGCCGAAGGGCGTGAGACCCACCCCGGGAATGGCCTGCGATTTTCGCTCAATGTGCGTGGTCGTGTCGGTGGTGCATGTCGGGGTAGTGCGGGTGCTTGTGGACCATGCGCGCGTGTCGGTGGCGGTGTGCGTGAGGCTCGCCTGACGGATCGTCTGCGGCGTGCTGGTGCTGATGGTGTTCGTCGTGGACGTGCGGATGCTCGTGCTCCAGCGGCTCGTGCTCGTGTTCGTGCTCGTGCCGTTCAGCGAGGTGGAGGTAGAGGCCGATCGCCATCAGGCCGGCCGCCACCACGAGCCGCCAGGTGACCGGCTCCGCGAACATCGCGACCGCCAGCAGCGCGCCGATGAAGGGCGCTGTCGAGAAGTAGGCGCCGGTCCGCGCCGTGCCGAGGTGGCGAAGGGCCAGCACGAACAGCACCAGGCTGACGCCATAGCCCAAGAAGCCCACGACGCCCGCACCGGCCAGCAGCCCGGCGGCGGGGAGGTGCGCGCCGGCCGTCAGCGCGATCCCCAGGTTCACGGCGCCGGCGACCAGGCCCTTGATCATGGCGATCTGCACCGGGTCCGAAGCGCTGACCTTGCGGGTCAGGTTGTTGTCGATGCCCCAGGCTAGGCACGCACCGGCGATGAAGAGCGCGCCGACGCCTGCGCCGCTGAAGCCTGAGCCGCCCTGCCACGACAGCAGCAGGGCGCCGGCCAGGATCGCGCCGGCCCCCAGCAGCAGGCGGCCGTCGACGTTCTCGCGGAAGACCAGCCACGCGATGGCCATGGTCGCGAGCCCCTCGAGATTGAGCAGCAGGGCGGTGCTGGAGGCCGGCGTCGTGGCGAGGCCGAGCATGAGGAGCACGGGGCCCGACACGCCGCCGGCGAGCACGACGAGCGACATCCAGCCCCAGTCCTTGCGGGTCAACGACGCCTCGGCGGTCGGGCGGCCGGCGAGGCGTCGACCATAGTGCAGGACGGCGAGCGCCAGGCCCGAGCCCAGGTAGAGCAGGCCCGCCAGCAACCAGGGGCTGACGCCGCCGCCCAGCAGGGCCTTGGCCAGCGGCGTGCTCGCCCCGAACAGCGCCGCCGAAGCGATCGCCAGCGGAGCGCCGGGCCAGGCGAGGTAGCTCCTCAACTGCGCCATTCTGATCTCCTATTCGGCCGGGGCGGGCGCACCCGCGGCGGAGAGCGTGGGACGGCGACGGCGCATGACGAGGTGGCAGATCGCCGGCAGCACGAACAGGGTGAGGGCCGTCGAGGTGATCAGGCCGCCGATGACCACGGTCGCGAGCGGCCTCTGAACCTCCGCGCCGGTCCCATGGGCGATGGCCATGGGCACGAAACCGAGCGAGGCCACCAGGGCCGTCATCACCACCGGTCGGAAGCGTTCCAGCGTGCCCTCGATGATGGCGGTGTCCAGGTCGCGGCCCATGCCGATCCGCCGCTGGATGGCCGAGATAAGCACCAGGCCGTTCAGCACGGCGACGCCGGAGACCGCGATGAAGCCCACGGCGGCGGACACGGAGAACGGAATGCCGCGCAGCGCAATGGCGAAGACACCGCCCGCCAACGCCAGCGGCACCGCGGTGAAGACCGTCGCCGCCAGCGCCGCCTGGCGGAGCGCGAGGTACAGGACGCCGAAGATCAGGCCGAAGCAGATCGGCGCCACGATCGCGAGGCGCTGGGTCGCGGCCTGCAGGTTCTGGTACTGGCCGCCCCACTCGATCCACATGCCGGGCGGCAGCTTCACCTCCCGGTCGATGCGGCGTTGGGCCTCCGAGACAAAGCCGCCCAGGTCACGGCCGCCGACGTTGGCTTCGACGTAGATGCGCCGCTTGCCGTTGTCGCGGCTGACCTCGTTGAGCCCCTCGGAGAACTGGAAGCTGGCGAGTTGGCGAAGCGCGACCGAGCCGCGCGGCTGTCCATCGTGGACCGGAAGCGCGACCGGGATGGCGCCCAACGCATCGAGGTCGTTGCGCTGGGCGTTCGGCAGCCGGACCACGACGTCGAAGCGCCGGTCGCCTTCGAACACCTGACCCGCCTCGCGCCCGCCGAGCGCCGTAGACACCGTATCGGCCACGTCCTGCACCGTCAGGCCATAGCGGGCGATGGCGTCGCGATCGAAGCGGATGTCGAAGGTAGGGAACCCTCCAGTCTGGGCGACCCGGACGTCCTCCCCGCCGGGAATCCTGCGCAGCACGGCGGCCACGTCTTCGGCGCTGCGTGAGAGCTTGCCGAGGTCGTCGCCGTAGACCTTCACGGCTACATCGGAACGTACGCCGCCGATCAACTCGTTGAATCGCATCTCGATGGGCTGGGTCGTGTCATAGAAATTGCCGACGATGCGGGCCGTCTTCTGGTGGATGCGCTCGATCACCTGCGCCTTGGTCCTCACTCCGGCCGGCCAATCCTTCTTCGGCTTCAGGATGATGTAGTTGTCCGACGCGTTGGGCGGCATCGGATCGGCCGCGAGGCTCGCGGTCCCGGCCTTGGAATAGGCGGTCTTTACCTCCGGCAGCTCCAGCAAGGCGCGCTCGAGCGGCAGGTCCATGGCCAGTGACTGGTCGATGGAGGTCGAGGGGATGCGAACGGAGGACAGGTTCAGGTTCTGCTCGTCCAGGGTCGGCATGAACTCGCGCCCGACGAAGGCGAAGGTGACGAGCGCCACCGTGAAGACGGCCACGGCGCCACCGAGGAACGGCCACGGCCGTTCGACGGCGCGCCGGAGCCACGGCGCGTAGCGCGCCTTGCTGCCCGCGACCACCGGCGCTTCGGTTTCGCTGACCTTGCCGCGGATGAGCAGGGCGACCATCGCCGGCACGAAGGTGAGCGACAGCACGAAGGCCGAGGCGAGCGCCAGCATCAGGGTGAGGACCATCGGCGAGAACATCTTGCCCTCGACTCCCTGAAAGGTGAGGCAGGGCAGGAAGACCAGCAGGATAACGATCTGGCCGTAGACCGTGGGCCGGACCATCTCCTGGCTCGACTCGATTACCTCGCCGAGGCGCTCGTTCAGCGTGAGAACTCGGCCCTCGGCGTGCTGGCGCTCAGCCAGCCGGCGAAGGGTGTTCTCGACGATGATCACCGCCCCGTCGATGATCAGGCCGAAGTCGAGTGCGCCCAGGCTCATCAGGTTGCCCGAGATCTTCAGCTGGTTCATGCCCGTGGCGCTCATCAGCAGCGAAAGCGGGATCACCAGGGTGGCGATCAGGGCCGCGCGCCAGTTTCCCAACAGCAGGAACAGGACCGCGACGACCAGCAGCGCACCTTCCGCCAGGTTGCGGGAGACCGTGGTGATGGTGGCGACCACCAGCTGCGAGCGGTCCAGCGTAGGCACGGCGACCACGCCCGTAGGCAGGGTCTTCTCGATGGCCTTCAGCTTCTCGCCGACGCCGTGGGCCACGGTGCGGCTGTTCTCGCCCACCAGCATGAGCGCGCTGCCGATCACGGTCTCATAGCCGTTGCGGCTCGCCGCGCCGCGGCGCAATTCGCCGCCGATGTTGACGGCGGCGACATCCTTCACCTGGACGGGTACGCCGCCGCGGGTGGCGACCACAGCGCGGGCGATTTCGTCGGCGGAATGGATGCGGGCGTCGGCGCGGACCATGTAGGCCTCGCCGGAGCGCTCGATGAAGTCGGCGCCCACCGAGAGGTTCGCCTTTTCCAAACCGTCGGCGAGGTCGGTGTAGGAGAGGCCGTAGGCCGCCAGCTTCACCGGGTCGGGCTCGACAACGTACTGCTTCACGTAGCCGCCCAGGGAATCGACATCGGCGACGCCGGGTACGGTTCGCAGCTGCGGCCGCACGATCCAGTCCTGCACCGTGCGGAGGTAGGCGACCTGGGCGGTGTTGTCGGGCAGGCGTTCACCGTCGTCGGTCAGGAACGACCCGTCCGACTGCCAGCCGGGCTGGCCATCGCGCACCTTCGCGCCCCGGCCCTGGGGATGCTGGAACTCGACGCTGTAGTGGAAGACCTCGCCCAGGCCGGTCGAGACCGGGCCCATCTGCGGCTCGACGCCGGTCGGTAGGCTCGTGCGCGCCTGCGCCAGGCGCTCGGCCACCTGCTGGCGCATGAAGTAGAGGTCGGCGTCCTCGCGGAACACCGCCGTCACCTGGCTGAAGCCGTTGCGCGAGAAGGAGCGCGTGCTCTCCACGCCCTTCAGGCCGGAGAGCGCCGTCTCGACGGGGAAGGTGACCCGCTTCTCCACCTCAACCGGCCCCATGGTGGGGACCACGGTGTTGATCTGCACCTGCTTGTTGGTGATGTCCGGCGTGACGTCGATGGGCAGCTTCAGGATCTGCCAGAAGCCGAACGCGGCGATGAGCGCGGTCAGCACCACGACGAGCCATCGCGCCCGCACTGCGAAGGCGAGGATACGGTCGATCATTCCTCACCGCCCTTCTGGAGCTCGGCCTTCAGCAGGAAGGCGTTGCGAGTGGCGATCGACTGGCCGGCGGTGAGGCCGGAGGCAATTGAGGCGCGGCCGCCGCCGCGCGAGGCCACCACGACGGGCTGCACCTGGAAGCCCTTGGCGGTGCGGACGAACACCACGTCGCGTCCGTCGATGCTTTGGACGGCCTCGTCCGGCACGAGGACCGAGGTCCCGGCGCCGGTCCCGGCCTTGGGCGTTAGCCGCGCCTGCAGGCCCACGCCGGGGGTCAATCCCGCCACCGTCCCGGGATTGAGCAGCACCGTGGCGGTGCGGGTTTCGCCGCTGACCGTAGGGGTGATCGACCGGACGACGGCGTCGGTCGTCGTACCGTCGGCGCGGACCAGCACCGCCGCGTCACCGGGCGCTAGCCGGCCGGCGTCGGTCGCGCTCACCTGGGCTTCGACCTGCACGAAACGCGGATCGGCGACCCGGAACAGCTCGGCGTTGGGTTCGACATAGGCCCCGAGCGCCGCGGTCTGGGCCGTCACGCGACCGGTGATCGGGCTCACCACGGCGGCTGAGCGACCATCGCTTCCGACGTGGATCGCGCTTGCTGCCGTCCCCGCGCGCAGGGCCTCGGCCTGGGCCGCGGCGAGTTCCGCCTGGGCCAGTTCCAGGTCCTGCCGCGGCGAGACGCGCTGATCGAAGAGCCTCTGTTCGCGCGCCGCCACCTTGCGGGCGAGGTCGAGCTTGGCCTGCGCGGTCGCCCGGTCGGCGGCCGCCGCCGCGGCATCCCGGCTCTCGAGCAGCGCCAGAGCCTCCCCGGCGCGGACGGGATCGCCCAGGCGCTTGGTGAGGCGGACCAGGGTCCCCGCGGCGTGCGCGGTGACCACCGCCTCGCCGTTTGGCGCGGGTCTCACCAGGGCGGGCGCCAGAATCTCGCCACCGAGACTGCCGGCGCGCACCGTTTCGACGGCTATGCCCACGGCCGCCAGGTGGGCGGCGGGCACGTCCAACGTCTGTGGACCGGCCATCGTGGGCGCTTCGGGCGCCGCGGCCGGGAGCGGCCGGGTCGTCAGCTTGGCGATGCCGAAGCCGACTCCCCCGGCGACGACGATGGCCGCCGCGGTCATCATCAGGCGCGTATTGCGCGCATCCTGGGAGCTCATCTCACTGATCCTCGAACAACGCGCGGCCGGACAAGCGCGCGACTTGAGCCTCGGCGCGCAGACGCGCGACCTGCGCCGTGAGGCGCGCCAGTTCCGCTTCGGTGAGCGCGCGACGCGCCGCCGATAGCTCGAGCAGCGAGGCCTTGCCGGCTTCGTAGCCGATCCGCGCCAGGCGGTATCCTTCGCGTGCGGCCAGGGCGGCTTGCTCTGCCGCCGCGAGGCGGGCGGCCCCGGCGTTGGCCTGGGTGAGCGCCGTGCGCCAGGCGCCGTCGGCATCTAGCGAGGCGGCGCGCAGTCGCGCTTCCGCCGCCGACAGCTGTGCGCCGGCGGCCTTCACCGCGCCGCGGTTGCGGTCGAACAGCGGCAGCGGGGCCGAGACGCCAACCACCACTGCGGTCTGGCTGGAGTCTTCGTAGGTGCGGGCGCCCACCGACACGGTGACGTCCGGGATGGCCCGGGCGCGCTCCACTCGGATCCGCCGCGCCGCCACCTCGCGATCGGCCTGGGCCGCAGCGACGGCCGGCGGCGCAGCCGCGCGGTTGGGTTCGGTCATGGCGATGGGGCGCGCCAGGAGCGAGGCGGGCAGGTCGGTGAACGGGTCCGGGGAGCCCGAGAGGCTGGTCAGGTGGGCCAGAGCCTCCGCGAGTTCTGCACGGGCGCCGGCCATTTCAGCCTCGGCGGCGGCCGCCGCCGCCTGCGCCTGGACGGCGCGGAGGTCGGCTTCCTTACCGGCCTCGACGAGCGCGCGGGCGGCGCGCAGATCTTCGCGAGCGCGGGCCAGATCGTCGCCGAGCACGCGGGTGCGCGCCTGGGCGGCCTCGGCGCTCGCATAGGCGACGGCGAGGTCGTAGGCGAAGTCCTCTACGGCCTGGCGCTGCCGGGCCTGGGCGGCGGCAAGCTCCGCCGCACCGACCCCGATGCGGGCGCCCAGCTTTCCGCCCAGTTCGAAAGGCTGACTCACCGAATAGGTGTTCTGGCGGCGTGAGACACCCGCGTCCTTGCGGCCGATGTCCTCGACCTCGACGCCGAGGCTCGGGTTCGGCAGGGCGGCGGCCTGTTCGGCGAGGCCCTCCGCGCTGCGGACATTGGCCTTCGCCTCGACGAGTCGCGGCGCGGTGGCCTGGGACTGGCGCAGCAGTTCGGGGAAGGGCGGCACGGGCGCGGCGGCGGCCGGCCGGCCGTGCGCCAGGGCGAACGCACAGGCGCTGAGGCCGAGGGCGACGAGCCCATGTCGGGCGCGCCCGGCGCGGGGGGCGCCGAGAGGAATGGTCATGATGATCTCGCAAGACGGTCACGTGGATGCGCCGCGTCGCGAGCGACGCGGGCGTTCAGGCGTGGGTCAGGCGTGTTTCGGAGGCCGTTCCAGCCCTCCGGGCCGGACGCCCTTGGCGCCCATGGAGGGTTCGATCCGCAGGATCGGGCCCACGAGCGCCACGGTCACGTCCGTCTCGACATGCCCGGCAGGCGCTCCGACCGGGGCGTCCGCATGGTGGTGGCCGACACCGGTTTGGTGATCTCCGGGCGCCCCGTGGCCTTGGTGATCGCCGTCGTGGTCACCGTCGTCGTGGTGATGGTGATCGCCATCATGATGGCCGTCGTCGGCCATGCTGAACGACAGGTGGAGCCCGTGGTGGTGCGGCACGTGGGCCGCATGCTGGGCGGCGTCGACGACGCTGGCGGCCGACGCGCCGGCAAAGACGAACGTCAACGCGACGCACAGCGTCGCGAGCAGCGTCCGCAGCCGAGGCTCCAGGGTCCGTCCCACGCCGCATGCTTAGGTAGACGCACCGCCGCTGGCAAGGCGGCGGACGTATGTCCGCCGGTGAGTCGGGTCTTCGGGAGACGCCGGGCTTCTCAGCCGATCCCATCCAAGCGCTGCCCTGTCCGCCCGGCCGCCCGCACCAGCTCGTCCACGGCATCGGCTACGGCCACGCCGCCCCGGCCCGACGGCCGCGCTAGAAAACCGTCACCTCCCGGTCACCCGCCTGTCGCGCGCATCTCCCTAAAGCAGCGGCCGATGTGCAGTTGGAAGGGGATGTCGTGGCCTGGGATCTGAGGACGGTGCTGCTGGTTTCGGTGGCGATGGCGGCGTCGGCGGGCGCCCAGGCGGCGTCGGCGGCGGAGGCCGATGCGGCCGTCGCCAGGGCTGGGGACGAGGTCGACGAGGTGGTGGTCACCGGCACGCGCGAGGCGGGGCGGACGTCGTTCACCTCGCTGGCGCCGGTGGACGTGATCAACGCTCAGTCGATCCAGAGCGCGGCGACGCCCTCGCTGGGCGCGAACCTGGCGCAGCAGATCCCCTCGTTCATCGTGCAGCGTCTGCCGACCTCGGATGGCCTGCAGTTCATCCGGCCCGCGACCCTGCGCAACCTGTCGCCGGACCAGACGCTGGTGCTGGTGAACGGCAAGCGCTTCCACCGCTCGGCCTTCCTGGGCGCGCGCGGGGCGCAGGGGCCGGACCTGGCGCAGATCCCGAGCTTCGCGGTCAAGCGGATGGAGGTGCTGCGCGACGGCGCCTCGGCGCAGTACGGCTCGGACGCCATCGCCGGGGTGATCAACATCCTGCTGGACGGCGGGACCGGCAAGGCGGCCTTCGGCCAGGCCGGCGAGTTCTACGAGGGCGACGGGCGCACCTATCGGGCGGGCGCGCGGGCTGGCGTGGCGCTGGGCGAGAAGGGCCACCTCACCGGCACGGTGGAATGGTCGAACGCCGACGCCACCTCGCGCACCCATCAGCGGCCGGGCCAGCATGGCGATGGTAAAGATTGGAAATCAGGTTCATCAGACCGACGCCGCTCCGCTCGCGACCTTGATCCAGACCGCACCCATCTACGTTTCATTCAATCT
>Ga0207694_10004441_pt1 | contig 10966 bp, 9 predicted proteins | sample KBSC34metaG_FD_184353 | JGI IMG/M metagenome (GOLD analysis project Ga0207694, IMG submission 184353) | Corn rhizosphere microbial communities from Kellogg Biological Station, Michigan, USA - KBS C3-4 metaG (SPAdes) (version 2) | ecosystem: Host-associated > Plants > Roots > Rhizosphere > Soil...
TAGCTTTGCAAAAAAAAGCCCGCTGGCGGACCAACGGGCGCATTTTCCCATTCTTGGGATTTCCCAATACGTCGGCAAATCTGCCGCCGTCAAGCACCCACCAGATCCGCGACCAAAAGGCGACGCTTGCAATGAACATCCGAGAGTGCGCGGCGCGCGACGGCAGTGAACTATTAGAGGCGCCAACAACGCCTGCCCGTCATTGAGGACCGGGCCATCCCTCCGCAGAGTTCGAACCTCCTGCGGTCAAATGGCGCGCCGAAGAGATTCGAACTCGGGTGAACAGGAGCGTGCTGCAAACTCCAGGTGGGGCCTAAGGGGAATCCAACCGTGGCACCGCCGCAAGGAGCCGCCGCGTATAGGGATGCTGCGGACGCTCCATGACGGCATCGGTAGCGCCGATCTCGACAATCGCGCCGCGATGCATGACCGCCACGCGATCCGCGAGATGCGCCACGACCGAGATATCGTGCGAGATGAAGAGATACGCGACCGCCAGCCGGTCGCGCAGGTCCGCGAGCAGGTTGACGATCGCGGCCTGCACCGAGACGTCGAGCGCCGACACCGGCTCGTCGCAGACAATGAAGCGCGGCTGCGTTGCGAGCGCGCGCGCGATGCCGACGCGCTGCTTCTCGCCGCCGCTCATCTGATGCGGATAGCGATCCGCGTAGTGGCGCGGCAGCCGCACCAGATCGAGCAGCGCGTCGACCCGCGCCGGAATATCAGCCAGCGCCGCTAGACCGAACCGCACGATTGGCCGCCCGAGCAGCTCGCGCACGGTCTTGCGCGGATTGAGCGATGAGTCGGGGTTCTGGAACACGATCTGCGCGGCGCGCCGCATCGGCTCGAGGGCGCGCTGCGGCTTGTTGGTGACGGTTTCGCCCGCGACGGCAATCGTGCCGGAAGTCGGCTCGATGAGCCGGAGGATCGTACGCCCCAGCGTGGTCTTGCCGGAACCCGACTCGCCGACCAGTCCGAGAACCTCGCCAGCCGCAATCGACAGGGAGACGTGATCGACCGCCTTCGTCTCCGGCGGTTGCGAAGCTCTTGCCATCCGGCGCAGGAGCCCGCCGCCCCGGCCGAAAGACTTCGTCAGATCGCGCACGTCGACGATCGTGCGTGAATCCGGAGGCCTCGACGCGGCCGCCGGCGCCACCTCCTCCGCCTCGGGCCAGGCCGTGTCGCGCAGCTGCGTGGCGCTGGAGCAACGCACCTGGCGGTCACCGAGCTCGATCAGCACCTGTGGCGATGCGCTGTCGGGCGTCGCGAACGGGCAGCGCGGTTGGAAGCGACAGCCGGACGGCGGCACGCGCAGATCCGGCAATTGGCCCGGGATCGCCGCGAGTTGCTTCTTCTTGCCGCCGAGCCGCGGCACCGCGGCAAGCAGTCCCTTGGTATAGGGGTGCATCGGGGCACGCAGCACGTCGTCCTTGGCGCCACGCTCGACCACCTGACCCGCATAGAGCACCGCGATCTCGTCGGCGATACGCTTCACGACGCCGAGATTGTGCGTGATGAACAGCATGGTGAGGCCGCGCTTGGCGCGCAGCGTTTCGAGGAGGTCGAGAATCTGCGCCTCGATCGTGACATCGAGCGCGGTGGTCGGCTCATCGAGGATCAGGACCTCCGGTTCCGCCGCGAGCGCACCAGCAATCAGCGCGCGCTGGCGCATGCCACCTGACAGCTCGTGCGGATAGAGATGCGCGACGACGGCCGGATCGACGATGCCGACCTCGTCGAGCAGTGCGACCGCGCGGGCATGGGCCTTTTCCTTGGAGAAGCCGCGATGATGCACCAGCGTCTCGCCGACCTGCTCGCCGATCCTCAGCGACGGGTTGAGCACCGCGAACGGATCCTGAAACACCAGGCTGACGCGCGTGCCGCGCAGGCGCCGCCGCTCGGCCTGTGTCATCGCCAGAATGTCGTCGTCGCCGATGAGACCGCGCCCGCTGGTCACCTGTGCTTCGCTCGGCAGCAGCCCCATCGCGGCGAGCGCGATCGTGCTCTTGCCCGAGCCGGATTCGCCGACCAGTGCCAGTGTCGCGCCCTTGCGGGCGAACAGCGACACGGAGGTGAGCGCCTCGACTTCGCCACCGAGCGTGCGATAGCGCACCGTGAGGTCGTCGATCGTGAGCATCAGGTTGCCACGCGCGACTTGAGCCGCGGATCGAGCCGCTCGCGCGCGCCGTCGCCCAGGAGATTGATGCCGATCACCAGCAGGCACATCGCAGCGCCCGGCGCGAGCGCGATCCACGGCGCGCGGTCGAGGAACGAGCGCGCTTCCGCGATCATCAGCCCCCAGTCCGAGCTCGGCGGCTGCGCGCCGAGACCGAGGAAGCTCAACGCCGAGCCGAGCAGGATCGCGTAGGAAACGCGCAGGCTCGCTTCGACGATCAGCGGCGGCCAGGCGTTCGGCAGGATCTCGCGGAACAGGATGTAGGTGGCGGTTTCGGCGCGCGCCTTCGCGGCCTGAATGAAGTCCTCGCCCGCGAGCGACAGCGTGACGCTGCGCGTAAGCCGTGCGATCTGCGGAATGTAGACGAGGCCGACCGCGAGCGCGGTCTTCCACAGCGCGGGCGGTGTGACGGCGAGAAACAAGAGCCCCAGCATGATCGGCGGCACCGCCATCAGCACGTCGGCGCTGCGCATCAACGCTTCGTCGACCCACCCGCGAAAATATCCGGAGGCGAGCCCGATCGGCACGCCGATCGCGAGGCTGATCGCGGTCGCGCCGACGCCCATCGCGAGCGAGAGCCGCGTCCCCATCAGCAGCCGGCTCAGCACGTCGCGACCATACTCGTCGGTGCCGAACCAGTAGGTGGCGTTCGGCGCAAGGAAACGCGTGCGCATCGAGATCGTGTCCCACGGATGCGGGGCGACCCATGGCGCGAGCAGGCCGAGCAGCACGATGGCGCCGACGATCGCGAGCCCCACCTTGAGCTGCAGCGTCAGCGGCTTGCGCGATGCTTCAAGCTGCATCGCCAAACCTGATCTTCGGGTTGAGGAACGCGTAGAGAAGGTCGGCCACGAGGTTCGCCAGCGCGTAGATCGCCGCCACCACCAGGATCGCGGCCTGTAGCGTGGGAAGGTCGCGGTTCTGGATCGAGAAGACAACGAGGCGCCCGAGCCCCGGATACGCGAAGATCGTCTCGACCACCACGATGCCGCCCATCAGCCGGCCGAAGTCGAGCGCCAGCACCGTGATGGCGGGCAGGAGCGCGTTGCGCAGCGCGTGGTGCAGCACCACGACGCGCTCGGGCAGTCCCTTGGCGCGCGCCGCCATCACGTAGGGGCTCTGCATCACCTCGATCATGCTCGAGCGCGTCAGGCGCGAGACATGCGCGAGATGACCGAACACCAGCGTCATGACCGGCGCGATCAGCGGCTTGGCCCAGGCCGAGAAGCCCGCGGACAGCGGCTCATAGCCCGACGCCGGCAACCAGCCGAGCCAGGCGGCGAACACCACGATAATGATGATCGCCCAGAAGAACTCCGGCACCGCGATGCCGAGATAGGTCGCGATCGAGACCGTGTGGTCGAGCGCCCGCCCATGCCGCAGCGCCGCCACGACGCCGAGGCCGATGCCGATCACGGCGACCAGCACGAACGACACGCCGGCGAGCAGCAGCGAGTGACCGAGCGCCTCGAAAACCAACGGCGCGACCGGCCGGTTCATCAGCGTCGACTCGCCGAGATCGCCCTTGAGGAAGGCGCCGGCCCAGCGCAGATATTGCAGCCAGACCGGATCGTTCAGGCCGAGCTTGTGTTCGAGCGCATGTACCTGCTCGGGCTGCGCGAACGGACCGAGGATCAGATAGGCGACATTGGCTGGCAGCAGTGTCGTGATCGCGAAAACCAGGATCGATACAGCGACCAGCACCAGCGCGATGAGAATGACACGCCTGACAACATAAGCGGCCATCCCGGTATTCTTCTCAGGGCTTCAGCGAGACGCGTTTCAGCTCGAGCCACTGCATCGGCGTCGAGCGGAAGCCTTCGACCTTTTTGCTGACCCCGTTCACGTGCGCGGCCGAGTAAGCGACGAGCCCGGGCACCGTCTCTTCGACGATCGCCTGAAATTTCTCGAAGATCGCCTTGCGGGCGCCCTCGTCGTTCGTTTTGCGCGCCTCATCGAGCAACTGGTCGATGCGGGCGTCCTTGTAGTGCCAGAGCTGGTCGTTCCAGCTGCCGGTCGAGTGATAGAATGCGTAGGTCGCGGTATCGATCGTCGGCCGCGCGAAGTAACCGTCGACGAACATCTGCGCCTTGCCGGCGACGTTCGCCGTATAGGAGGCGAACGGCACGCGCTCGATATTGATGCGGATGCCGGCGGCGCGCGCCATGTCGCGCACGGCGACGCCGACGCGCACGCGCTGCTCACGCTCCTGCGGCACCTGCATCGACACGTCGAACCCGTTCGGGTATCCGGCCTCGGCGAGCAGCTTCTTTGCCTTGGCGATGTCGGGCGGATTGAACTTGAGCGACCTGTTGAAATACGGATGACTCGGCGGGATCGGGCTGAAGGTCGGATCGCCCTGCCCGAACAGCGCAAGCTCGACGATCGCAGCCTTGTCGACGGTCAGCGCCAGCGCCTGGCGGACGCGCACATCGTTGAACGGCGGACGCGCATTGTTCAGGATCACGCCGTCCCAGGTCGGAGTCGAGACACTGTCGATGCGCGCGGTCGGGTGGTTCTTGAACTTCTCGACCGACTCGTAGGGCATGCTCCAGACGATATCGACTGCACCCGACTCGAGCGCGACCATGCGCGTCGCCGACTCGGGAAGAATCCGCAACGTCACGCCGTCGAGTTTTGGCAGGCCCTGCTCGAAATAGTCCGGGTTCTTCACGAGCTCGAGGCGGTCGCCCGGCGACCACGACTTGAACCGGAATGGGCCGGTGCCGATCGGATTTGTCGAGAGCTCATTGAGCTTGTCCTTCGGCACGATGCGCATCTGCCGATCCGCGAACACGTCCGCGAAGCCCGCATAGGAGATATTGAGATCGAACCGCACCGTCTGCGGGTCGACCGCCGTCACCTTGTCGACCATCGAGAGGTTGGTGCGTGCACGCGAGCCGGTCGCGGGGTCGAGGATGCGCTTGATGGTGGCGACGACGTCGTTGGCATCGAGTACCCGGCCGTGGTGGAATTTGACACCCTGGCGCAGCTTGAAGGTCCAGATCTTGAGATCGTCCGATGCGGTCCAGCTCTCGGCGAGGTCGGGCTTGACCGTCATGTCCCGGTCGATGCGCGACAGCCCGTTGAAGACGAGATGCACGTAGACATACTCGTCGCCGATCGTGGTCTTGGCGGGGTCGAGCTGGCTCAGCGTGGTGCCAAGTGCGACGCGCAGCGTCCCCTGGGCTCGGCCGGACGACACCGGCATCGCCAAAAGGACAAACGCGAGGGTCAGTAAAGCGACCAATTTTCGCATGGTGCGTCCCCTGTCCGGCCAGATCACGTCCCGATGACGCTATCAGGATGCACGGCGCGTGCCACGAACATGTCGGCGAGCGGCTCGTATTCGCGCCACAGCCGCCGCAGTGTCCCGATCGGATCGGGGTCACTGTCGACGCGCAGATCGACGTAGGGAAACGCCTCGCGGTGCACGATCATGACCCCCGCCGACACCAGCGGCTTGAACTCGCCGCCGGCCTTGTCGCCCGCCGCGAGCGCGTCGATCAGCCGCAACGCGAGCGGCGCCGCCGGATCCGCCTCGAAGGCCCGGACCATCGCGGCCGGCACGTCGGTGGAGCGAACGATGTTGGCGATCGCCACGCAGTCGCGCCCGTGAATCTCGGCGCGCTCGACCTTGACGCTCGCGCCGGCATGGCTCGCGGTGCGACCCCGCGCGTCGATCACCGCAAGCTGGCGCCAGTCGCTGCGCGGCGTGACCCCGACCGCGGCGCCGATCGCCTGCTCGACCGTGTAGCCGCGCCGCAGCTGATCGAGCATCAGCGGCCCGAGACGCGGATCGGTCGTGTGCTGCGTCAACGCGGCGCCGACACCGGCGGCGGCGAAACCGCAGCGCGCACCGACCGCGATCGAGGACGTCGTCACGACCGCGCCGAGCATCCCGGTCCGCTCGCAACGGCCTGCGATCGAGAAGGTCATGCGCTCTCCTTGATGGCCGTGACGTCGACCTCCATCAAGAGCTCCGGGCTCGCGAGCCCCTTCACGATCACCGACGTCAGCGCCGGCGCGGAAGGAAGCCGCCGCATCACGGCTTCGTTGACCTCGCCCAGGAAGGCGCGGTCGGTGACATAGACCGTCGCCTTCGCGACGTCCGACATGTGCGCACCCGCATCCGCGAGCAGCGTCTCGACATTGCGCATGGCCTGCTCGGCCTGCTGTTTGGCGTTGCCGACACCGTAAAGCACCTCATCGAGGCCCATGCCGGTCTGGCCGCGCAGGATGACGCGGTCGCCGGCGACGACCGCCATGCAGAACTCGCAGTCAAGCTGCTGACCCTGGTGGCCGTAGCGCGCCGCGCTGGAATGATACGGGCGCAGCCGCTGGTGCGGTCGGCCTCCCTGCTTGCGCACCACCGTGAGATCAAGCTCGAACAGGATGTCGGGCCGCGCGAAGGCCGACGTGATGATCCCGGTCGAGACTGGACGCGCACCCCCGAGGAACCTGCCGATCATCGGATAGACCGCCGGCCGATAGGCGCGGTCGCCGATATAGACCGTGATCTTGCAGATCTCGTCGCGTGTCGCGCCGGCCTCATCGAGCAGTAGTGCCAGATTGCTCATGGCGAGCTCGGCCTGCGCGGAGGCATCGGCGACGCCGCGCCCTTTCGCGCTGACGCCAGAATGGTCAAGCGCCGCTCCGGTCTGCCCGCGCACGAAGAACTCGTTGTCGGTCGCAAGGATCATCGAGCCTTGCCAGGGGAAACCCTGGCCGTGCCAGCTGTCGAAATCATAAGGGCGCGTGTAGCGCGGCGCGGCTTTCGGGATCGCGGCCTCGGCGTCGATCTGCACGATCATCTCAGGCAACGGCAGCCCCGCGACGACGAGGCCGGTCGAGACCGCCCGCACATTCGGCAGGCGCCGCGCGATCGCCGCGTAGATGTCGCTGCGGTAGCCCCGATCGACCACGCAGGTCGTCAGCTTGGTGAGGCTCGCGAGCGAGCCGCCAGCGGCGGACAGCGCCGCCTCGAGTCGGTCGAGCGCGGCGTTCGCCTGTGCGGTGGCGTCGCCCAGGCCGGCGATCTTGCCGTCTTGCTGCAGCGCGTTTGCGCCGCTGAGGAAAACCCGCTCGCCGCTGCGGACGGCGCCCGACACGATCGCGTCGCCAACCCCAGGAAGCCGCACCGGGCTTGAGAGATACCGTTCTGTCATGTCGCTTTCGTTGGTTGGCACGGATGCCGGAGTCATCCAGCTTTGTACGCTGGATGCAAGGTGCCGCGCGCGAAGCCTTGATCAGGGCATCAGCAGGCCGCCGTTGACCTCGATCACCTGGCCGGTGACGTAACCGCTCGCGGCGTCACTGCACAGATAAAGACAAGTTCCGACGCACTCGTCACTCGTCCCCACGCGCGCCATCGGGATGGTCGCGACCGTCGCGGCGATCTGGGCCGGCGTGGAGACGCGATCCTGCATGTCGGTCGCGATCACGCCGGGTGACAGCACGTTGACGCGGATGCGATCGGCCACGACCTCCTTGGCGAGCGAGCGCGAGAAGGTCGCGACGAACGCCTTCGCGCCCGCATAGACCTGCGAGCCGATGCCGCCGCCGGTGCGGCCGGCGATCGAACCGACATTGATGATGACGCCACCACCGCCCTGCCTGCGCATGTGACGCACACCGGCGCGGCAGGCCTCGAACACCGAGCGTACATTGGTGTCGATCTGCCGGTCGAACAGCTCGTCCGGCGTGTCGACGATCGGGCAACGCATGATCTGGTCTCCCGCATTGTTGATGAGAATATCGAGCCGGCCGAGCGCCGCCACGGCCGCATCGACGACCCGTCCCGCGCCGCCACGCTCGGCGACGTCGCCTGCGACCAGCACGGCCTTGCCGCCCACCGCCATGATCTCGGCCGCGACCGCTTCTGCCTCTGTGCGGCCGGCACGATAGTGAACCGCGACATGCACGCCGCGGCGGCCGAGGCCGCGCGCGATCGCGGCGCCGATGCCGCGGCTCGCGCCGGTCACCAGCGCGGCCCTTCCGTTCAAGTCCTCGAATTGCACGGGTCTAGCTCTCCAGCAAGAAGGGCAGCGCGACAGCGTGGAACGCATCCGGCTGCTCGAGCTGCGGCGTGTGGCCGGCGTCCTCGATCACGGCAAGGCGCGCGGCGGGGAGCCGCGCGATCATTTCGCTGCCATGCGCGACAGTGCGCGCCTTGTCGTGGCGCCCCTGGACGATCAGCGTCGGCACAGCGATGCGATCGAGCCGCTCGAAGGTGCGCTCGGTCGCGTTGGATCGCGCGGCTTCGATCGCGGCAGCCTGAGAGGCCCGCAGCGCGATCGCGCGATAGTTCGCGACCTGATCGGGCGCGGGCGGGCGGTAGAAGAACCCGGCAACGATCGGCGTGACGGCCTCCTCGTTCCACGGCGCGGCAGCAATCGCGTCGGCGCGCGCCAGCGCCGTCGCCGGATCGGCGGTGAAGGCGCCCGTCGCAACCAGCAGCAGCCGCGAAACACGGTCCGGGTGGCGCAAGACGAAATGCTGCGCCACCGCGCCGCCCATCGAGCCGCCGAGCAGGACGATGCGCGTCAGCCCGCGCCGATCGAGCAGGTCGGCGATCGCGTCGGCAAACGCCGGCAGCGTGTAGGGGCCGGCTTCGCGCGCCGATCCGGCGAAGCCGGGAAGATCGAGCGCGAACGCATTCGCGCCCTGCGCCGCGAGAAGATCGAGCGTCGGCACCCAATAGGCCGACGACTGGCAGAAACCGTGGACGCAGACGACCGTCGGTCCCTGCCCGGCGCGTTCGATGATGTGCACGCTGCTGTTCCGATCAACCCTGCTTCTTCAGCTCGCGCGCCTTGTTGGCCGATGCCATAAGCGCTTCCTGCGGCTTGACGCGACGCAACAGCGTGTTCTGGATCTGCTGCTGGGTGAAGCGATCCCACTCATTGTACCAGGGCGCCGCGATGTTCTCGCGGGCGCGGGCGGTGCCGACCTGCTGCTTGAGCACGTCGCGGTCATAACCAGCCTTGCGTTGCGCCTCGATGATGTCGACATCATTGTCGAGCGACTTGAAGGCATAGCCGACGCCGTATTTCAGGTACCAGTCCTTCGCCGTGTAGTAGGCGCCGGACGCGTCCTTGCCGCCCATGTAGTAGATCAGCCGCCAGGCCGCGTCCCGCACCTTGGTGCCGGCGCCGATCGCGTAAAGACGAGTCCAGCCCATCGGGCCCTTGGTCGGATCGTCGTTGAGTCCCGGGAAGCGCATCATCGCGACGTCGCCCGCGCGCTTGGAAAGCTGCGGATTGTTGGCGCGCGGAAACACATTGCCGACGTTCGAGGTGAACACCCCTTGGCCGGCGAGGAATGCATCGCGCGCCTGGGTCTCGTCGAGCTCCAATCCCTTCGGATCGAGGATCTGCCAGGTGTGCATGGCGTCGAGCATCCATTCGAGGACGCCGACGGCGGTCTTGTCCTCGGTGGGAAAGACCGGATCCATGTTTTCGTTGAACAGACGTCCGCCCGAGGCAAACACCATCGACCAAAACTCGCTCAATCCGTCGACGTTGGTCTTGTAGCCCTTCAAGATCGGGTACTGCGCGATGCCGGCCTTCTTGACCTCGAGCGCCGCCACCTTGAGCTGGTCGAGCGTCACCGGCGCCGCGGTCACGCCCGCTTTCGCGGCCTGCTTCTTGTCATGCATGTACACATAGATGTCGCCGTAGTACGGCGTTCCGTATTGCTTGCCCTTGTAGAACAAGGCCTCGCGGTTGAACGTGAAGATGTCCTTGTTCAGCTCGTCGAGCTTGGGCAAGCCGTCGATCGGCTGCAGCCATCCGGCTTCGACCCAGGCGCCGAGATTGGTGTCGCGCACATAGAACGCGTCCGGCACGTTGTTGGCGTTGAACAGCGCGACCATTTTCTCGTTGTAAAGCTGCAGATCGAGCGGCGTGTAGCTCACCTTGACGTCGGGGTTCTGCTGCATGAACACCTTGACGTTCGCCTCGACGATTTGCGGCTCGAATGCCCATCCGGCAAACGTGACGGTCGTCTCCGCCGCATGCGCGTCGCGCAGCAGCGTCGGCGCCGCGACACCCACGCTCGCAAGCGCCGAGGCCTTCAGGATTTGCCGGCGGGAAACCACGATCCGTTTCGGAGACATTCGACTTCCCTTTCTGGACAGGCGCCTATTCCTTCACGGCGCCGCTTGTCAGGCCCTGCACGATCAGCCGCTGGAACGCGAAAGCGAGCACCAGCGGCGGGATCACGGCGAGCACGCCGCTGGCCGCCATCAGGGTTCGCTCGGTGGTCACGTCGGTCGCAAAGCCGGCGACCACGACCGGCATGGTTTTCGAGGCGATCGTCGAGGTGAGGATAACGGCAAACAAATAGTCGTTCCATGCCGTCATGAACGCAAACATCGCGGCCGCGACCAAACCCGGCGCTGCAGCCGGAAGCAGCACGTGGCGAAACATCTGGCTCCAGTTGCATCCATCGACCAGCGCCGCCTCTTCGAGCGAGCGCGGAATGGCCTGGAAGTAGTTCTTCAACAGCCAGATCGTGAACGGCAGCGTGAAGGTGAGGTAGGTGATGATCAGCGCCGCGACGTGATCGAGCAGCCCATAGGTGCGGATCGCGAGATAAAGCGGCACGATCAGCGCAATCCCGGGCAACATGCGGGAGCCGAGATAGAGCACAAGCAGCGTTCCGCGGCCGCGGAAGGTGAATCGCGCGAGGCTGTAGCCCGCGAGCGCGCCGAGGATGACGTTGAGGATCGCAGTGCCGCCGGCGGCGGTCAGCGAATTGACGAGACTTGGGAGCGTCTGCTCGGCC
>Ga0207694_10004449_pt1 | contig 10951 bp, 10 predicted proteins | sample KBSC34metaG_FD_184353 | JGI IMG/M metagenome (GOLD analysis project Ga0207694, IMG submission 184353) | Corn rhizosphere microbial communities from Kellogg Biological Station, Michigan, USA - KBS C3-4 metaG (SPAdes) (version 2) | ecosystem: Host-associated > Plants > Roots > Rhizosphere > Soil...
ATGGACCTGGCCATCGGCGCAAAGAAGACCTTCGTGATGATGGACCTGCTGACCAAGCAGGGGGAGAGCAAGCTGGTGGAGGCCTGCACCTATCCGCTGACCGGCCTCGCCTGCGTGTCGCGCGTCTACACCGATCTGGGCGTATTCGATGTCGGGCCGCAGGGCGCGCAGGTGCTGGAGATGGTCGAGGGGCTGACGCTCGACGAGTTGCGCAAGTTGACCGGCGTGACGCTGGACATGGCGACCGAGGCGCAAGCCGCCTGAGGCCTCGATACTAGCGAGAGGATGTTCGATGACCGATGCTTTCATCTGCGACGCCGTTCGTACTCCCATCGGCCGCTATGCCGGCGGCCTTTCCAAGGTTCGCGCCGACGATCTGGGCGCGCTGCCCATGAAGGCGCTGCTGGAACGCAACGCTGGCCTCGATCCCGCCGCGGTCGAGGAAGTCTTCTACGGCTGCGCCAACCAGTCGGGCGAAGATAATCGCAACGTCGCGCGCATGAGCCTGCTGCTGGCGGGCGTGCCGCATACGGTGCCGGGCGTCACGCTAAACCGGCTGTGCGCCTCGGGTCTGGAGGCCGTGGGTGCGGCGGCGCGGGCAATCCGGTCCGACGAGATGGCGCTTGCTATCGCCGGCGGCGTGGAAAGTATGACCCGCGCGCCTTTCGTGATGGGCAAGGCGGACGGCGCGTTCGACCGTAATCAGAAGATCGAGGACACGACCATGGGCTGGCGCTTCGTCAACCCGGCGCTCGACGCGCTCTACGGCACGGAAACCATGCCGCGCACGGGCGAGAATGTTGCGATGGACTATGGCATCAGCCGCGAGGATCAGGACGCCTTCGCCCTGCGCAGCCAGCAGCGCGCCGCCGCCGCCCAGGCAAGCGGCTTCTTCGCGGAGGAGATCATCCCCGTCATTGTGCCGGGCAAGAAACGTGGCGAGACGGTGGAGATCAGCGTCGACGAACATCCCCGCGCCGACACCACCATCGAGACGCTGGCTAAGCTCAAGCCCCTGTTCGGGCCCGACGGCACGGTGACGGCGGGAAATGCGTCGGGCATCAATGACGGCGCGGCCGCGATGATCATCGCCAGCGAGGCGGCGGCGAATGCCAACGGCCTGACCCCGCGCGCCCGCATCCTGGGCATGGCGTCGATCGGCGTCGAGCCGCGCGTGATGGGCATCGGCCCCCTGCCCGCCACGCAAAAGCTGCTGACGCGCCTCGGCTTGACCATCGATGATTTCGACGCGATCGAACTCAACGAAGCCTTTGCCAGCCAGGGCATCGCCGTGATGCGGGGCCTCGGCCTGCCCGACGACGCCGCGCATGTGAACCCCAATGGCGGAGCGATCGCACTCGGCCACCCGCTTGGCATGTCGGGCGCGCGCATCGCTATGACTCTAGTGCATCAACTGGAAAAGACCGGCGGCAAGCGCGGCATCGCCGCTCTGTGCATTGGTGTCGGCATGGGTCTAGCGTTGGCGGTGGAGCTTGTCTGAGCTAAGTCATTCACACCAAATCGGTCGCGCGGGATTTGCGATAATCGACAATTGATATCAAGTTGTCCTCGATCCAATCCGCCAGTGATCGAACTTTCTCGGCCGCTTGAACCCCTAGAGGCGTAAGGCTGTATTCCACGTGTGGCGGCACGACTTTATACGCTACACGGTTGACCAGACCGTCGCTTTCCAGCCATTGCAACGTCTGCGAGAGCATGCGCTCGCTCACTCCCTCGATCTTCCGGCGAAGCTCGCTGAAGCGCCAATCCACTTCCGATTTCTAGTCATTCCGCTGCCCCTAGCGAACACATGGTGGCCACCACCGGTGGGCATTCCGGCGTACTTCAGCGCTGGAAAATCCCAAATGTATCGCCGTTTTAAGCAGGTGACCCCAACCTTAACAATGACAGCGGAAGTCGCTTTTATGGATGTCGCCACTTTGCCTTGGGCGTAGAAGGTCGTGGATTAGCGCGTTGCTGAGCGTTCCGAGAGATAGGTGACGGATTGTACCTGAGACATGGGTGACACTTCTCCCCTGCGATCGCAGGGGAGAAGTGTCGATGCCGTGGAAGGAAGTGTCCGTGATGGACGAACGTCTGCGCTTCGTGGCCCGTGTTCTGGAAGGCGAGCCTATGACCGATCTGTGCCGGGAGTTCGGGATTTCGCGCAAAACGGGCTACAAGATTTTCAATCGATACCGGGAGGAAGGGCCGATTGCCTTGTGCGACCGTTCGCGCCGGCCGGTGCGCTACGCCAACCAGCTCCCCGACCAGATCGAGCGGCTGCTGGTCGCGACAAAGAAGGAAAAGCCCAACTGGGGAGCCCGCAAGATCCGCGAGTTGCTGATCCGCAAGCTCGATGGCGACTTTCGCATCCCGTCGATCAGCACCGTCCACAGCGTCTTGGATCGCCATGGCCTCGTGACCCATTCGATAAGGCGACGCGCCAGGGCAAGCGGGACCGCCCTGTCTCCAGGTGCCGCCCCGAATGAACTGTGGTGCACCGATTTCAAGGGCGAGTTCAAACTCGGCAGCGGCAATTATTGCTATCCGCTGACCGTTACCGACCATGCCTCGCGCTTCCTGCTCGCGTGCGAAGCCCTCGAGTCCATCCGCGAAATGCCCGTTATCGAGAGCTTCGAACGCTTGTTCAGGGAACGCGGCCTGCCCGCCGCCATCCGCTCCGACAATGGCGTTCCCTTCGCCAGCCCCAATGGCCTCTATAATCTCTCAAAACTCTCGGTCTGGTGGCTGCGCCTGGGCATCGCCATCGAACGCATCAAGCCCGGCCATCCCCAGCAGAACGGTCGCCATGAGCGGATGCATCTTACCCTGAAACGTGAAACAACCCGCCCGCCCGGCAGCAATTTCCTTCAGCAGCAGGTCCGCTTCGACAGCTTCGTCCGCGAGTTCAACGAGGAACGACCCCACGAGGCCCTCGCCATGAAATGTCCCGCGGAAATCTACAGACCTTCGCCGCGTACATATCAGGGCTTGCCCGACGTCGACTATCCCCTCCACGACCGTGACGTCCTCGTCACCGCCTGCGGCCGCATCTGCATGCTCCGCAAGCGCGTCAACATCTCTACCGTCCTCCGGTGGCCAAAAACTCGGCATCAAGGAAGTCGATGACGGCATCTGGCTCGTCTCCTTCCTCGACTACGACCTCGGATATATCGACCTCGAACAGAAAACCCTGCAAACCCTCGACAACCCGTTCGGCCCGAGGTTGTTACCCATGTCTTAGGTACAATCTGTCACCCATGTGTCCGGACTGGACATGCAACGCACTGGAGCGGGCGAAGGGATTCGAACCCTCGACCCCAACCTTGGCAATATTTACAAACCCACGGTTTTCACCCATTTCAAAATACAAGCAACTAACAATGCTCCAGTTTCCACTCGTGAGCCGCAGGAATGCGTGACTGTCTTCGATGACGCAGGTTACCCAAGAAGTTACCCACGATCGTTTATTGTATGGTATGCAACGACATTAGTTCGCCTACAGCGAATCTTCCAACAATTCTTTTGAGCTTATTGCCTGTCTATTTGACTTGCACGGCCGTTAACTTGGCGCTAACGGCCTCGGCCCGCAAAGATATGGCAATCGTCCGGTTTACCAAGCGTTATATCGCAACGAGAAAGCGGCCTAGCGGGGAACGCGAGGAAGACTGCGACTCCGTTTGCCGCGGGCTCAGGCTGAGACACAGCCCCACCGGTCTCAAGAGGTTCAGCGCGGCCATACGGAAAGGTGGGGCGCTCAAGCGGTACGATCTCGGCCCCGCCCAACCGGAATTGCTGGATGAAGCCCGGCGGCGAGTCGAGGCGCTCAAGCAAGCTGCAGAGGAGCGCTTGCCGGCCGCATTCGTGGTAGAGCAGCCAAAACCACCCGAGATCACTTTCGCCGAAATGCGTGATGAATATGTGCGCTGGTGCGAGCAACGCGACATCCGATCGTGGCGTCCGATGAAGGGTGACCTCCATAACCCGCAGCTCACGCAGTTCGAGGGGCGCCCGGCGGCGAGCATCACCAAGGCCGAAATCGTCAAGGTGCTCGACCGCATCGGCAGGAGCAAGGGTCTCTACAGCGCGAAGAACGTCCTACGGCGCCTTCGACCAATGTTCAAGCGGGCGGTCGGCCGGGGCGAGGTACCAATCAACCCCTGCGACGGCATCCCGGCACCTGCTCCCGACAAGGAACGTACGCGCGTCCTGACCAATGCCGAGATCAAGGCTATATATAAGGCCACATTTCAGCTGCCCGACCCCGTCGGGCAGATGATCCGGATAATCCTGTACACGGGACAGCGCTTGAACGAGGTGCGCAAGCTCAAGCGGTCGGAGATCGTTGATTCGGTCTGGACCATCCCTGATCATCGCTCAAAGAACGGAAGGCCCCACATCCTCCCGCTGACCAAGGAGGTGATGGCGGAACTGCGTAGCCTGCCGGACCATGGACCCGATAAATTTGCCTTCTCGATCAGGTGTGGAAGAACGGCGAGGACGCTTGGAAAGGGAGAACGGCGAAAGCTGCAGAAGCTGTCTGGGACGGCCGGCTGGTCTTATCACGACATCCGTCGCACCGTCCGCACGAAGCTTGCGGAACTCGGCGTGCCCGACGAGGTCGCCGAGCGCGTAATCAGCCATACGCCGGGCAAGCTGATGCGCACCTATAACCTGCATCAGTATACCAAGGAAAAGCGTGAGGCGCTTGAAAAATGGGCCAAGCATCTCGCCAGCTTGGTCGAGGAGCCGAAGTCGCCGCCGTTATCGAAGTGCGGTGTCGGGGTATTCGTGCCGAGGACGGCAATGCCTATCCAGGCTAAGACAATTCGGGTGAAGGTGCCCCGCACAGTTGCCAGCTAACCCCACCGCCGTGCCAGCTAATAGGTGTTAGCTGGCAAGTATTGATGTAGATATTACTTCGGTCCTGTCATTTTTTACTATGTTTTTCTCGCGCGCTATGTTACAAGAGTACAGCTGCCGGAGCCATACGGCGGCAAGGGTGCTTTTAAAATGACAGAGGAAGATATTATCGATTTAGAGCTAGACGCCTTGCTATCAATGAAGGACCTACGCTCCTACCTGCCCGTCAGCCATACGCAGATCAATCGAATGGTTGCCGCAGGACAAATCCCCCCACCGCTTTACATCGGCATAAGGCCGTTCTGGATACGTAACCGCATCCTGCGCTGGCTGGGACATTTAGCCAAAGGCTGTACCGCACAAGAAGCCGTGCGGCTGATCAGCTAACCGAAACCGCCGCCTGAGGGCGGCCTTCCGGAGACAAAACTATGTAAAGTCGCACCGTCGCCATGCGGGCGCAGAGGGAAACTTATGTCTGATGAAAACGATAACCGCCCAGGAAGAGACTGCCGTCGTCGCACAGCCCGCCGAACCTGATACCCGCCACCCACAGCTTGAGGAGATAAAAAAGGCTGCCCTTTTCTTATCCCGCTTTACCCAGTCCGAATTCGAGTTCCGGTACCTTTATGATCCGGCCAGCATGAAAAATATTACCCTGAACCCGCCGCGCGATTGGGGCACACTTGCAGAGTACGCCAAAAAGCTGGTGCGTCTGAACAAGGGCCATGTGGGCATATTCTTCGGCGTCAATGCCAATGACGGTCAGGGTTTCAGGAGCGAAAACATCGTGTCCGCATGCTGCCTGTTCGTCGATCTTGACGGCACGCCCCTTGATAATCTGCAGCGGCTCAAACTGCCTCCGCATGTGATCATCCAAACATCGCCTGGAAAATGGCACGCGTACTGGTTCGTCGATGATCTGCCCATCCAGCAATTCAAGGCATTGCAAAAGAGGATGGCTGTACTGATCGGCTCCGATCCAAATGTATGTGACCTGGCAAGAATTATGCGCCTGCCCGGCTTCTTCCACCAGAAGGACCCGGATAAACCCTTTCTCGTCCGCATCGTGGAAATGCGCGATGATCCGGCATTCGCATTTGCCGATTTTGGAGCCGCACTGGCTGCGGCTGAGCAGGAGCACGGTATCGGTAAGAAGGTGGCGTCCCAAAAGGCGATCTGGGAGACGGCGGAGAATGACAATGGCCGTGAGCAGGATGATCTCCACGAATCCGAGGCAGCGATCCGTCATCTGATCCAAAAGCATGCCCTTAATCTCGGCATCTATCTCGAATGGGTGGAACTGGGCATGGCGCTCCACCATAGCCATGGCGAGGACGGGTTTACCCTCTGGCACGACCTTTCGTCACAAGCTGACGGCTATGAAGGGGAAGACGCGTGCCGTGCCAAATGGGATACCTTCCGCGATCCACCCGAGCGTCCCATCACCATGAGCACGTATTACGCTAAGGCCAAGAAGGAAGGATGGACGCCTACAACGAAGGCCAAGCGAGGGAGACCCAAGGGAAGCAAGGAGGACAAGCCCGATGCTGCGTCACTCACCCTTGAACTGGTAAAGGAGGCAGGGGACGAATTCTGGCTCGATCAGGGAGGTAGGACCTGTGTTTCGGTTAAGTGCAAACGACCTGATGGAGTAAGTTATCTGCGGCACATGTACGTCGGCAGCGGCGATTATCAGAACCTGTTGTGCCGGCGATACCATCAACATCTCGGAAACCGGACCCTGCCAAAGGATCAGCTGAACCGGGCCATCAATTTGCTCGACAGCGATCAGGAGGGGTTGTCGCAACACCGTGTTTATAACCGCTTCGGCGTGCACGATGGAGCGATCTATCTCGATCTTGGACGTAAGGATTGGCATTGTGTCCGGATCGACAAAGACGGGTGGGACATCGTGACGGATTGCCCGGTCCGGTTTATGCGCGGAAACCGTATTCAATTGCCGGAGCCCCAAAGAGGAGGCTCACGCAGCCTTTTCAAGCAGCACTTCAACCTTCCAGATGACGATCTGACCAAGCTGCTTGGCTTCATGATCGGCTGCTTCAATCCGATCGGCGCTTATCCGATCCTGATGATTGGGGGCGAGCAAGGCTCCGGCAAAAGCACGATGGGCGACAATATCTTGCTCCTTATCGATCCGCCTTCGGAACCGAAACATGGCAGGCTCAGCTTATGCCGGCAGGAGCAGGATTTGCACATCCACACCGAGAAGGTGGCGGTGGCTTATTTCGACAATCTCTCGGGTTTGTCGACAGAAATGGCTGATGCGCTATGTCGCTTAGCGACAGGGGCAGTCTCATCTTTTCGCGTCCTTTATAGCAACGATGGCGAAAAGCAGTTTGCCCTGTCCCGTCCCATCATCCTGACGAGCATCGACACGCCGTCCAACCGGGGCGATCTGCTCAGCCGCAGTCTTCTGATTGAGGCTGAGGTCATCGCCGATCGCCGAGAAGAACGTGTGTTGCGCGCGGCATTTGATCGCGACCGGCCGCAGATGCTGGGCTTTATCCTCGATTGCGTGTCGGCGGCACTTCGCCATCAGGATGAAGTGGCACAGGACGTGGCAGATAAGAAATTTAAGGCCCCGAGGCTGGCGGACGTTGCGCTCTTTGTCGAGGGCGCGGCGGATTTGCTCGGCATTAAGCGGGGAGATTTCTGCACGCTGCTCCAAGGCGAGCAAGAACGCATCCAGGCAAACTCGGCACTCGTTAACAACCTGGGCGGCGAGATATACCGCTACATGTCGACCGGTGTTACACGATCGGTGGAGGCGACATCCCACCAACTGCTCGATCTCCTGCGCGGCGACGACCGCTATATGGACCTCCCTGCGGTCAATCGCGTGGTGCCCACCCTGAAACGCATTATGCCTGGCCTGAGGGAATTGGGTATCGAGGTCGAGATCGGCGATCCTCAGGGCAGGGCAAAGCTATGCATGATCAAGATCAGGCGCGCGACGGATTTCGAACCGTTCCCTACAGTTAAGGAAGACAGCGTGTTCTGACCGCCGATGCGCAGCAATGCTGAAGACGAGGGCCGGCCATTGCGCCGGCCTTTTTCGTACCGGCGGTGGCCCTATGTTGGATGAGTTGAGGTAAAAGGGCTAGATATCTGATGTTGCGGGGGTGCGGGGGTGCGGGGGTTGTTTGTATTTTTTGCAAAAAGATAAATAATGAGGCGGCGTGGGGGGGGGCAGCGGCCCACGGCACGGCGCGGGGTATTAAGTGGAGCATATAATCGGGCGAAGCCCCCGCAACCCCCGCATCCCCGCCGGGGGCACCATCGGCGTTTCCGGGCGTCTTCGCACCCATGCGCCTTACCGGTCCCCGCCTGCTCCTGCTGATCATAGCCGCCGCCCTGGCGCTCCGCCTGTATGACCTCGCCATATCCCAGCCCGAAAATCTGCCGTGGAGCCGCTCAGCCTCGCTGATCCCATCGGCCCATTCACCGTCCGCAAGCTTGGCACGCTGCGTAACGATCCCCGAAAATGCTACACCCCCCTGCAGAATGTCCATGCGCGCTACAGCCCATTGCCGCCGGACCACGGCCCCGGCACGTGCGGCTATACCGACGGCATCCGCTTGGCTAACGCCGGTCTCGACTAACCTCCCGCGGCATGATCTGATATGAACGAACGCATGGACAGCTTTAAAAAGCCCTTCCGCGCTGTCCCAGTCCAGCTGGGCGAGGAAGTCACTGCCCAGCGACGGCGGGAAAACCGGCAGTTGTTGATCGGCATGGCCATCAGGATGGCACTGGTTATGTTGCTCATCTTCCTGACCGGTATGGTTATCACCAACTCGGGGCTTAGCCGCTTTCTCCCCTCTGGCCCCTCCAATGCGGCAGCGGGCGATCCTCCAGTGCATGTCCATTATCGATCCTGCGCAGCTGCGAGGGCCACAGGGCACGCGCCCGTCCACACCGGGTCGCCGGGCTACAGACTGCGGCTGGATGGCGACGGTATTGCATGCGAACCGTATATCGATCCGTGATCGCGCGTGCGGGTGCTTTACCCGGCGTTAGGCGGGAGGGGGTAATCCGGCGGTGTCAACATCGAGGACAGCGATGGTTTTCCACGCGCGCTATAAACCGAGCAAGATGTGCTGCCGAATTATCGCGCTGCTTATGACAGGTTCCATTTTGCCAGCAGAGCCGGTCGGCGCTCATGATTACGTGGCCAAGCGGCTGTCGACAGAGGAACGAGCAGCCTGCCTCGCTGGCAATGGCCGGGTTGCCGCTGTCAGCCTTGGCGGCGATGAAGGCTGTATTCGGCCAATGCTAGATGCAGGTAAATCCTGCACGGATGGCTCACAATGTTTGGGCGGCAATTGCTCTGCCAACCCTGCTAGATCGCGAAAGAGGCCGGTCGTGGTAGGTCAACGTGCGACCGGCATTTGTGTAAAGGAAAGCCCGGATTTGTCCTGTGGTTATTCCGTCGTGAAGCGAAGGCTGCACATTCGCGCATGCCAATGATTGCCCGTAGGAGACGCAAACGTTAGCCAGACGGGATGCGCATGCATCTCCTCTCGGGTGGCCGTCTCCGCATGCCGCGCCATATCTATTATCCCGATGCGGCCGATGGCGAATGGTTCGCAATGCCGGTCTCCTGCGCATTGTTCAGGCATACGCAGGGCAACGCGCTGTTCGATACTGGCTGCCATCCCAATGCGGCCATTGATGGCGAAACCCGCTGGGGCAATCATGCACGCTATTCCGAACCCATTTTTAATCCTGAGGACGCCGTCATCAGCCAGCTTGCCGCCACCGGCCTTATCGCTGACCACATCGATCTCGTGATCTGCTCACACCTTCATTACGATCATTGCGGCTGCAACGTCTTCTTCACGCGTGCAACCGTCATTTGCCACGCCAAGGAACTGGAAGCGGCGCAGGCCTCAGATGCCATACCGATGGGCTATTTGCGTGAGGATTGGGATACCGAGCAGACCATTCAGGCAATCCATGGCGAGCATGACGTGTTCGGCGACGGCCGCCTTACGCTGATCCCACTTCCGGGCCACACGCCAGGGTCGATCGGCGCACACGCTGTGCTGGATCGATCGGGCGCATTCCTCCTGGCATCCGACGCAGCACCAGTCGAAGCATCCCTCCGCCAACGCTATGCGCCCAGCAACACGGTTGATGTTGATCAGTACCTTACCTCGTTGAATGTCATCGCCCAGCATGAACGCGACGGCGCTACGCTCCTGTTCGGTCATGACGATGCGCAATGGCGGCAGTTAAGGACGGGCGTGGATGGTTATGATTGATGTCGGCTTGCGACCCAATTGCGGACGCCCTGAAGTGATGCCAAATTTGTTTATGGTCAAACTAATCCACCGCTATCGATCTTACCTTTCATCGAAGGCAGTCAGCCGGCCTCCCGGCGCTCCGCGTCTGATTGAGATGCAATGGCAGTGGCTGCCATGGCTTATACCGTGGGCTGTTGCTTGGCTCATTTGCTGGGTTTTCGGCCTTTCAGGGCTTGGCAGTTTGTATGTTGTTTTGCCTCTTTTAGGTCTTTCGCTTGTCGGTGCCTGTTTCGTCGGCTGGGTCATTTTAGTGGATGGAGCAAAGCATGATGTTGAAAGATGGCGTTCCAAGTGACTGCTAGGTAAGGTCGGCTTTCCACCCCGAAGCGGCCACGACGACGGAGGAAATAGCCTCTGCTGCCGAAACATCCAAACCAAACCGAGACGTTACCACCATTTCGAGATTATCAATGCGATCAACGCCGCACACATGAGGGAAAACAAGCCCCACCCCGCTGTCCGCCACCAATAACTCCAACCATCGTCGGCGCGATAATAAATCACGCCAAGCGAACCCCGCGTCTGCTTCGTTCTGAGACTGAACGCAAAGATGCTCGCTGAACCCAGCGCCATGGCGATCAAAACCGGCAGAAATATTTGATCGGACCTGCGTTCTTCGGCCCTTTCATCGCGCGGAATGTGGCGGGTCAGTATTTCGAGGTTGGGCGGACAGACGGCCATCTTGTACCAGCCGATGCCGAGCAACCCCGGATAGAGCGTCGGGCAGATGTTCTGGCCGACCTCCGCCGCCTTGT